>ERZ802830.651-NODE-651-length-34660-cov-21.8093_pt1 | contig 34660 bp, 30 predicted proteins | sample MGYA00345654_ERZ802830 | MGnify/ENA primary metagenome ERZ802830 (study PRJEB30503, sample SAMEA104212375) | marine metagenome | biome: Westerlies Biome; feature: [SRF] surface water layer (ENVO:00010504) within the epipelagic zone...; material: water... | reverse complement strand
GAACAAATATTTTTAATCAAGAGTATCAGGTTTACAGAAACTTTCCTGTAATTGGAAGAAGAATTTTAGGTAAACTTACATTTGACCTATAAATAACACTTCATAAATTTATCTTAAAAGAGCAACTTTGGTTGCTCTTTTTTTTTGGATAAGCATTTATGTAACTATATTTGGAGCTTAATATTAGCAATGAAAAAAGTAGGTATAGACTCTTTAGCATATTATGTTCCATCTCTTTATGTAGATATTGAGGAATTGGCTAAGAAAAGAAGTATCCCAGCTGAAAAACTAGTACATGGATTGGGGTTAAAAAAAATGGCAACTCCTGACTTTGATGAAGATGCTGCATCCATTGCTGCAAATTCACTTTATAGACTGATATCCGAAAACAATATTAATCCTAAAGAAATTGGAAGAGTTTATTTAGGAACTGAGAGTGGTGTTGACTCCTCAAAACCAACATCATCTTATGTTGTTGAAATTCTTGAACAAGTATTTGAAGATAAATATGGGGAAAGATGTTTTATGAACTGTGATATTGTTGATCTAACATTTGCCTGTGCAGGTGCTGTAGATGCGCTTCAAAACTGCTGTGATTGGGTTAGAAATGGTGATAATAGAAAAGCAGTTGTTATAGCATCAGATATAGCGAAATACGAGCTTAACTCTAGCGGAGAGTATACACAAGGTGCCGGTTCTGTATCCATGCTTATCTGCGAAAATCCATCCATTATTTCATTTAATGGCTCTTGGGGAGTCTCAACAAAAGGTATTGGTGATTTTTTTAAGCCAAGAAGACAATATAAAAAAGCTAATATTCTAATAGAGGCAGCAAAAATTCTTAATAAAGAAGTATCCCAAGAGGAAGCGGAAACCTTATTAGAAAATACTCAATCAAAATTCTGGTCTGATACAAACGATATTATTGAAGTATATAAGGAGGAGCCTATTTTTGAAGGTCAGTTTTCTAATGAAAGTTATAAGGCAAGAGTTTATGAAGCAATTGAAGATTTCAATAATCAAAATGAAAGAAATATTTTAAAAGAATGGGAAAATATAGTTTTTCATCTTCCATATGCATACCATGGTAGAAGAATGATAACTCATAAATGGATAGAATGGATGGAAAAAAATGGAGATTCTGAAAATATATATTCAGAAGTAGGTAATCCAAAGTCTGAGATAGATAAAGAATGGATAAAAAAAGTTTCAAAATCTAGTGTTTATAAAAATTTTGTTGAACAAAAAATTGCTCCTGGCGAAAAGGCATCTTCAGAGATTGGGAATATGTATACCGCCTCAATTTTTATGTCATTAATTAGTTCGCTAGTTGAAGCATTATCAAATGGTAATGAATTTGCTAATAAAAAGATTGGATTTATTAGTTATGGTAGTGGTTCTAAAGCAAAGATTTTTGAAGGCACTGTCCAAAATAATTGGAAGGATAGAATTGGAAGAATTAATCTATTTCAAAATCTAGATTCTAGAAAAAAAATTAGCATAAATATCTATGAACAACTTCATAAAAGAAGGGTTTCATCCAATATTAACAATAATCAAGGGATTATCAAGTTGAAGAATATTGACAAGGGTGAATTTACTGAAGGTCTTAGAAATTATTTTAAATATTAAATTCTATGAATATTTTAGTCTGTATAAGTAATGTACCTGACACAACTTCTAAGATCAATTTTATTGAAAATGATTCTAAGTTTGATTCAAATGGTATTCAATATATTATTAATCCAAATGATGAGTTTGGTTTAACAAAAGCAGTCTGGATGAAAGAATCTAATGATGCCTCTATTACAGTGCTAACTGTAGGGGATTCTTCAGCTGAAACTATTTTAAGAAAATGTCTTGCTATCGGAGCGGATAGGGCTATAAGGATTGATTGTCCTGCTAATGATGCTTATTCAGTAGCTAGAGAAATTGAATCGTATTGTCAAAGTAACACCTTTGACTTAATAATATGTGGTAGGGAGTCTATTGATTATAATGGTGGCATAGTTCCTGGACTACTCGCAGGGTTCTTAGATTATAACTTTGTTACAAATTGTGTTAGCCTTGAAGTTAATAATTCAAAAGTTACCTGTTACAGAGAGATTTCAGGAGGTACAGAGATAAGTGAATCTGACCTACCCATTATAATTGGCTCTCAAAAAGGTTTAGTTGAAGAAAAGGACCTAATTATCCCAAACATGAGAGGCATAATGATGGCCAGGCAAAAACCTTTAGAAGTAGTTGAAGCTAAAAATATTAGTTCTAAATCAATTGATAAAAAGTTCCATAAACCTCAAGCCAAAAGCGAAGTGAAACTTGTTAATCCTGATGAACTTGATAAATTAATTGATTTGCTTGAAAATGAAGCGAAAGTAATATAAAATTATGGCAGTTTTAGTATATATAGAATCGGAAAATAACGAATATAAAAAGTCAGCTTATGAGGCGCTATCTTATGGTAAAGCACTTGCAGATAAAATGAAAGTACAGGTTTCTGGCCTAATTATTAACTCTACTGAAATAGAAAGTTTAAAAAATTATGGGGCTGATAAAATTATAAAAATCGATAATAAAGATTTACAGGAATTTTCAGCAAAAAAATATTCCCATGCTATAGCTAAAGTCATAGATAGTGAAAATTCTTCTATAATTATCCTTTCATCTTCTGCTAACTCAAAATACCTAGGTGCATACTTATCAGGAATAATTGACTCATCCTACACATCTAATGTTGTTTCTCTACCTGAAAGTCTAACTCCATTTATAGTTAAACGTACATGTTTTACAAATAAAGCATTCTCCTCAACTGAATTAATAGGTGATATTAAATTAATTGGTGTCTCATCAAATTCATTTGGCTTACATGAAACACATAGTGATCCAATTATTGAAAACTTTCAAATTGAAGCTATTGATTCAAATCAAAAAACAATAAAGATTGAGAAAGAAACTGGTAGTGTAACAATCGCGGATGCAGAAATAGTTGTTTCCGCGGGAAGAGGAATGAAAGGTCCTGAAAACTGGACAATGATAGAGTCATTAGCAGAAGTGTTAGGTGCTGCTACAGCATGTTCTAAGCCAGTATCTGATATGGGATGGAGACCGCACAGTGAACATGTAGGACAAACCGGAAAACCAGTGTCATCTAATCTTTACATAGCCATTGGAATCTCTGGTGCCATTCAACATCTTGCAGGAATAAACTCCTCAAAGGTAAAAGTAGTAATTAATAACGACCCTGAGGCTCCATTTTTTAAAGCTGCAGATTATGGTGTTGTTGGAGATGCATTTGAAATAGTTCCAACCTTAATAGAGAAACTTAAAACTAGATTATAGTTTTATCTTATCATTATTTTTTTTTAATAATTTTATATTATAGTTTGAATTAATATGATTCCTACAAAATAATTTAAGACATTATTTACCATTAACTATAAGATATTATTATGTATGAATTATTAACAATAGTATTTTCTAATACTCTGTATAAAGAACCTCTAGTTTAATCCTTTTAAATGAGTTTTCTTGATCAGGGTTTGACCCATACAAAGCAACAGGGAATGGAAGTGATAGTGAAGATGCAGGTAAAGACAGTTTCTGCATATCTGAAAAATATCCTGATTTCTTAGAAACATCATTAATATTAGAACTGGTGGTTAAGCCTAAAGTGATATTTAAAGAGTCATGCCTGATTATATTAGAAATGTGATTGGTTATGTTGAACTTATAACTCGTGGGTATATTATTGGAATTATACTGTAATAATCCTCCGAAACGAACCTTATTTGAGTTAACAGAAGTAGTGGAGTAGTCTATTGAAAAATCTTTGTTGTAATCTTCAATAGGCTCTGCATCTTCATATGAATAAATGTAAAGTCTTTCAGGTAAAAAACTATAATCTGACTTATGAATATTTTCATTTAAGTATAGAATGATGTTTGCCTCATTTATTAAAATATCCTTAGACTTAAAAGAGGCTAATTGAGATGAAATAGAGTTGTCGTCTGAAAACAGGTTTAACTTTGAAATGAACTTGGAGCCATTTAAATAAACTGTTTCTGTTGGAATATTTTCTGCTGACGATCTAACTTCTGATAATATTTTTTGATTAAAATCAACTTGATCATACAGATTTATAGTAACTCCTCCAAGTGGAATAATGTTTGTTTTTTTCTTTATCTCTATAATATCATCTGAAACATCATCTGCTGTTCCGTTTGCATTATAGTAATTATAATCGTATTCTAAAACAACCCTTGCATTAAAAATATCTAATAACATGTATAGATCATCTGAGAAATTTTCAGCTCTGACGATTAACCCTTTGAAATAATTATTAAAATTAGATTGGCTACTTAACTTTTCTGAGCCCTCCATGTTAACAATATATCTTTGGAAAAACTCTGTATTTAATGGGACTCTTATTCTTGGAGTTTCAAAATAACTAACCTGTGTCAACTCGTCTATATCAGTTGTAGGATCATCCTCTAAAAATAATACTGGCAACTCATCAAAATTTAGACTTATTCTATTATCATGTAGTGTTTTACCATAATATCCTTTTTTATAATAATCATCGTCTGAAAAATATTGTTTAGTTGTTTCAAAATTATTATTTGGATCCAAAGCACTTAAATAATAAGTTAACTCATATACCTTTAAGTCAAACTCTGAATTCCTATTTCCAAAAACTGAGTCTATCTCATAATTCTGAGTTTGTGGGTTATAGGACTCGTTATCAGAATCTGAAGGATCTAAAATACCATCCCCATCTGAATCATTACTTAAAGGATTTGTTCCAGCCTGAAACTCTACAATATCAGATAACCCATCCCCATCTGAATCACTTTCGGGATCAGCAGGATCTGCATCATATATGTCAATAACGCCATCATTATCTGAATCATTAGTATTGTTAAAAAAAGGCAGATCAAGATATACGGCGGTTAATTCTTCTTGTTCATTAATTACTCTAATGTTTGTAAGACTTCCTTCATTTTCCAGTTCTTGATTGAAATCGCCAAAAGTTTGAAGCGCAGAAACATCAAGCTGAGAAATAAAACTTGAGTTCGTTTCACCAAAAAAATCTAATTTAAATTTTCCAAGATGAACATTTGACAAATTGTTTGTTTGAACTCTTTCTAATGATTCCTGAAAAGAGAATACAGGAAAAGTTTCAGATTTTAAATTTTCAAATTGTTGATCAAAAATTTCAATTCCCACTGAATAATAATCCTTATTACAAGAAACAAATAAAACTAATATAAATGAAAAAACTATTGAAAGCCTAGTGATCATGATTTAATTAATATTTTGTAATAGAAAATTCATTAGTTTTTTTTCATCTGATGAATCTTTGTAGCTTAAAGTGTCTTTTGAATATTTTTTTATAGAAGACATAGTTGATGTATCAATTTTTTCAGAAGAAAGAATAATGGAATCTGAAAACTTTATCATTAAATCAGTTAGGGTCTCAAAATTAGGATCTGATATTATTTCAAGATCTCCTTCTATTCCATCAAACTCCATTTTTTCTGATATTTTCTTTGATAAGCTTCCATTGAAAGACTTTGAATATACAGATGAAACTATTTTACTGTTATCGAATATATTATCATCTGAAAAAAGTTTCTTTAAGTATATTGGGAACAAGGATGAGAACCAGCCATGTAGATGAATTATATCTGGCACCCAATTTAACTTTTTTACTGTCTCAATGACTCCTTTGGTAAAGAAAATCATTCTTTCATCATTGTCTTTTAAAAGCTTAAGGTTTTTATCGAGGAGTAAGTCTTTTCTCTTAAAATATTCTTCATTATCAATAAAGTAGACCTGCATTCTTTCTTTTGGAATTGAAGCAACCTTAATAATCAAGGGTAAATAGAGATCATTTATTATCATGTTCATCCCTGAGAGTCTTATAACTTCATGTAGCTGATGTCTCCTTTCATTTATTATACCATATTTAGGCATAAAAATCCTTGTCATACCACCATTATCATTTATTTTTCTAGATATTGTAAAGGAATTTACAGCTTTTTCACTTTGAGGTAGATAAGGCACAACCTCGGATGAAATGACTAATATTTTTTTGTCTTTCAATAATTTCAAAATCTAGATATTGGATATAGTCTGGCAAAATTACGAAAATTATGAGTAAGAATATAAAAACATTATCTTTAAATTAATTTCTCAGAATTGAGAACCTATTCCACCTATAAAGAACTACTCAAGGCAATTAAAGGTACTAACACTATTGGTTTAGTTCCAACCATGGGGTCTCTTCATGATGGACATTTGTCTTTAATCAAAAGAGCTGCAAATGAGAATAACAAGGTTATTGTGTCTATATACGTTAATCCAACTCAATTTAATGATAGAGAAGATTTAGAAAACTATCCTAGAGACCTTAAACGAGATATAAGAAAACTTAATAAAATTGAGAATCTTCTTATATATGCCCCTGATAATCTTGATGTGTATGATAAAAGTGAAAAATCAAAAATTTATGACTTTGACGGCATAGAAAATATTATGGAAGGAAAACTACGCCCTGGACACTTTAACGGCGTTGCAACTATAGTGGAAAAGCTTTTTACGTTCATCAACCCTGATAATGCATATTTTGGTGAAAAAGATTTTCAGCAATTGCTATTAATTAAAATATTAACAAAACAATTAGGGTTAAACATAAATATTATTGGATGTGAAACAATTAGAGAAAATGATGGTTTAGCAATGAGCTCAAGAAATAATTTAATGAATAATAAGGAAAGAAAGACTGCAGGTGAAATTGTTAAACTTCTGCTTCATGCAAAAAAAATGTATTTAGATTTTAATATTAATCAGATTAAAAAAGAAATAGAGAATAAGGCAATGTCTATTGAAAATTTTAAATTAGAGTATTTTGAAATAATTGATTTTTCTAATTTTTCAATTTTAAAAGGTAATAGAATGAAATCAAGAGCTTTTATAGCTTGTAAAATTGGAAAAGTAAGATTAATAGATAATTTAAGTCTTTAAATTGAAGAAACAACTAAGAATATTTATTCCAATCATACTAGGTTTATTTTTTATATACTTAACATTTAGGCTCACAACTCAAGATGAAAGAAATTTAATTTGGAATTATATTAACTCAGCTAAAATAGAATATGTTTTAAGTGCAATGATTCTTGGAGCATCTGCAGACATTATCAGAGGATTAAGGTGGCAGTTTTTATCAGAAGCTATTGGTTATAAATCTAGCTCAATTAACAGTATAGCAAGTGTATTTATGTGCTATTCATCAAACATGACAATACCAAGATCAGGCGAGATTTTGAGAGCGACAGTGTTAAGTGAGTATAATAAAATTCCTATTAGTAAAACTTTTGGCACAATTGGGGCAGAGAGAATTGTTGATATATCAATTTCTTTTTTAATGCTAATTCTAATATGGACATTTCAATACAAAATTATATTAGAGTCTTTTTTTGAAGAAGACTTTTTATTTTTTTTAGATAAGAATATTGGGGCGATTATTATAGTTACAATTATTAGTATTTGTGCTTTGATAACAATAGTCTTAAAAACAAAAAAATTAAGAAACTTTTTTAAAGGCATTTTAGAGGGCGTTTTATCTTTAACTAAACTTAAAGACAAATTATTTTACTTTATTTTATATTCAGCCTTAATCTGGTTTTGCTATATTTTGGCATTCTTTGTTATAAAATTTTCTGTACCAGAATTAGGAATAATAGATAATAGTTTACTTTTTCCAGCATTTATTATTGGAGTGTATAGTATCTCTTTATCAAACCATGGATTAGGAGTCTATCCACTTGCTATTTCTTTATTTCTTGTAAATTTTGGAATCAATTCAGAAATAGGCTTAACATATGGATGGTTGGCATGGTCGTGTCAAGCGATAATAACTCTAATTTTTGGAGGTCTTTCTTTTTTTCTACTACCTTTGTTAAAGACAAGTGATTGAAATGGAAAAAATTATTCAACAATTTTTGTCAGAAGTAAATCAAAAAAACCAAAACGAGCCTGAATTTATGCAGGCAGTAACTGAGGTTGCTGAGACAGTTATCCCCTATATTGTAACTCAAGATATTTACTACGGACAAAATATCCTTTTACGAATGGTTGAACCTGAAAGAGTTGTTTCTTTTAGAGTTGCTTGGATAGATGATAATGAAGAAATTCAGGTAAATAGAGGTTATAGAATTGAAATGAATTCAGCAATTGGACCTTACAAAGGTGGGTTAAGATTTCATCCTTCAGTAAATCTAAGTATTCTAAAATTTTTAGCATTCGAACAGGTGTTTAAGAATGCTCTTACTACTCTTCCAATGGGTGGTGGAAAAGGTGGATCAGATTTTGATCCAAAAGGAAAATCTGACACAGAGGTTATGAGGTTTTGCCAAAGCTTTATGACTGAACTATTTAGACACATTGGTCCAAATAAGGATATTCCTGCTGGAGATATTGGAGTAGGCGGAAGAGAAATTGGTTATTTGTTTGGACAATATAAAAGATTAAAAAATGAATTTTCTGGGGTATTAACTGGAAAAGGTGTTTCGTGGGGCGGCTCGTTAATTAGGCCTGAAGCAACAGGTTACGGTGTTGTGTATTTTATTGATGAAATGTTGAAGGCTAATAATGATGGATTGAAAGGGAAGTCGATAACTATATCTGGTTCAGGAAACGTTGCGCAGTATGCAACTGAAAAATGCATACACCTAGGAGCCAAAGTCTTGACTCTTTCAGATTCATCTGGCTATATATATGATAAAGATGGTATCGATGAAGAAAAGTTAAAATATATTATGAATATTAAAAATACTAGAAGAGAAAGAATTTCTTTGTACACAAAAAAATATTCAAAAGCTAAATTTTATGCGAATGCAAATCCTTGGTCTGTTAAATGTGATATTGCCATTCCATGTGCGACACAAAATGAGGTTAAACTTAGTGATGCAAAAAACTTAATCAAAAATGGTTGTTATACTATAGGTGAAGGTGCAAATATGCCCTGTACTGCGGATGCAATTCATTTATTTACAAAAAACAAACTATTATATGCTCCTGGCAAAGCCTCTAATGCTGGTGGTGTTGCAGTTTCTGGATTAGAAATGGCCCAAAATTCGTTAAGATATACTTGGACAAGAGAAGTTGTAGATGGTAAGTTAAAAGAAATCATGTCAGATATTCACTCATCATGTGTTAAGTATGGGGCTGATAAAGATCATATTAATTACTTAAAGGGTGCAAATATTGCAGGGTTTGTTAAAGTTGCAGATGCTATGCTCGCTCAGGGTGTAGTATAATCTAATGCCAAATTCAAGAGCTTTAGTAATCAAATCAATTAAAAAAGGCGAAACTAGCTTAATAGTTTCATGTTATCTCGAAGATATAGGCCTTCAGTCCTTTATTGTTAAAGGTGTTTTTGGAAGTAAAAAACCTAAATTTAGTAAAGCTCATTTCTTTCCACTAAATATAATTAACCTTAATTACTCATATAGAGAGGGTAAGGGAATAGGATTTATTAAAGAGGTAAAATCTGAGAACCTGTATAAAAGTTTATACTCAGATATTCAGAAAAGCTCAGTTACTCTTTTTTTGTCTGAAGTATTAAATAGTGTTTTAAAAGAGGAGGCAGAAGTAAATGGTGATTTATTTAATTTTATTTTAAATAGTTTATATTGGTATGATCAGGTTAAGACTTGTAATAACTTTCACATTAAATTTTTAATGGAGCTTTCAAAATTTATTGGATTTTATCCAAATATTAAAAATAATGATTCGTATTTTTCTCTAGACTCCGGCACGTCATCAAAATTTAAACCTTTAGGAATATCGATCGAAGGTAATGAATTAAAGGAGTTTAAGAATTTTTTAGGCATGAAATTTGAGGATTTAAATTTGATTAACATAAACAATGAGTCTAGAATAAGAATCCTTAATTATTTAATTGATTATTATTCTATACATTTACAAATGTTCAAAACACCTAAATCAATTGAGGTATTTACTGAAATTTTTAAATAATTTACTACTCAAAAGCAAGATACTCTTTGTGATATTTATTATGTTGGGTTCTACTTATGCTCAACAGGTTACAGTTAAAGATGAGTTAACAGGTGAGGCACTGCCTGATGTTGCAATATATAATGAAGACAAAACAAACTCAATAATATCTGATATAAATGGCTTTGTTGATTTAGATATCTTTTCAAATGATGAAAAAATTTATTTTCAACTACTTGGCTACTCTACAATACAAAAATTGTTAAGTGAACTAAATAGTGTGAAAACAATTTATCTACAACCTCAAAATGAAGCTTTAGATGAGGTAATTCTTTCTGTTGCCAGATCTGAATCTAACGTTAATCAAATTGCTGAAAAAGTTTCTGTGATTAAATCAGAATCTATATTTTTAACTTCTCCCTCATCTGGCGCTGAACTTCTAGAGTTAAGCCCTGGAGTTAGAATCCAAAAAAGTCAAGGTGGAGGAGGAAGCCCTATAATTAGGGGTTTTGAAGCAAATAGAGTTCTAATTGTTGTAGATGGGGTGAGAATGAATAATGCAATTTATCGATCTGGGCATCTTCAAAACTCTATAACAATAGACCCTAATAATATTGAAAGAGCAGAGGTAATTTTTGGATCCTCCTCTGTAGGTTATGGATCTGATGCTATGGGAGGGGTAATTCACTATTATACAAAAAACCCCATATTAAAAGATTCTGAAAAAATTAAATCTAGTTTTTCCTCTAACTACTCTTCAGCAAATCAAGCAGTTTCTAATAATTTCACAACGAACTACAGCAAAGAAAATTGGGGAAGCTTAACTTCTATATCGATTTCTAAATTTGGTGATATTAAAATGGGTAAGAACAGATCCCATGGATATGAAAGCTGGGGTTTAACTCCATTATACTCTAAGAACTCCAGATACTCTTTTTATCCAGAACCATCAGTTAACAATGATCAGAATATTCAAAAGAATACTGGATATAGCCAAGTAGATCTGTTTCAAAAATTTTTATTTAAAGTTGGAGAAACTAATTTACTTAACCTGAACATTCAGTTTTCGGAGTCTAGTGATATTGATAGATTTGATCAATTAAATATACCCAGCGGTGATTCTTTAAAGTTCAGTGAATGGTATTATGGCCCTCAAAAAAGATTATTAATTTCCCCAAGTTTAAAAATTTTTCCAGATAAGAAATTTATGAAAAAAGGTGCAATAACTTTTGGATTTCAAAAAATAAAAGAAAGTAGAATTAAAAGAAAGTTTAATAATTATAATAGGTCACATCAAATTGAAGATTTAAAGGTTTTTAGTTTAAATGGTGATTTTGACACCTCTTTTAATAATGGTCACATAATATCATACGGTATTGAATCGACATACAATTATAACTATTCAAAAGCATATGATCAAATGCTTGAAGTTTCAGGTAACGAAATATCTGGATTAAGTGAAAAGATTGAAATTCCCACAAGATATCCTAGTAATGGTAGTTCTTATACAAGTTTTGCTTCGTATTTAAATTGGTCTTGGAATATGAGTGAATTTTTTACATTTAATATTGGAACTAGATTAACCTTTACTGGACTCAAAGCAAGCTGGAATGATATAATTTCTGTGAACCCTCAATTGTCAGATGTTACACTTAATTCAGAAGCTTTAACAACAACTGTTTCAATAAAACTTAGACCTAGTAAAAAGGTTCAAATTAATACAGTTTTATCTAGCGGGTTTAGAAATCCCAATATTGATGATGTTGGTAAAATAAGAGAAAATAATGGACTACTAGTTGTTCCTAACACATTTCTAAAACCAGAATACGCATATAATTTAGATCTTGGAATCGATTTCAGATCATTAGATACTAAAAACTATATTTCTTTAAGAGGTTTTAGCACAATTGTTTCAAGACATATTGGAAGAGACTATTTTACGGTTTATTCAGATATTTCTACTGAGGACCTGTCTACAATAATTTATAATGGAGAAGAAGTAACTACAATTGCAAATAAAAATCTTGGCAATCGGTTTATTCATGGATTTTCTATTGATGGATTTACTAAGTTTTATAATATTTTAAACTTTGAATACAGTCTAACATACACAAAAGGTGATAATAATAATCAATATGGGCCTCTTCCCTCAATTTCACCATTATTTGGATCTATTGCAATGACATACTCTAAAAATAAAATAAATATAAAAGCAATTTATAAGTTTAGTGATGCTAAAAATGCAAATGAATACAGTTTTGGCGGTGAGGATGGGTTAGACGAGACCCCTTTTATATTGAGCAGTGATGGTTTATCTTATTTAGGAACACCCAAATGGTCAGATCTATCTATCTTTGCAAGCAAGAGATTTTCTTCAGATATTTCTGTCAGATTAGGCTTAACTAACATTTTCGATAATCATTACAGAACTTTTGCCTCTGGAATTTCAGCCCCTGGAAGATCTCTTCAGATTGGTTTAAATCTTAAATTATAACGTATTATATTAACTTTTATTTAATCGAAAATAACTAATTTCACCTTTAAATAAATTTTAATGGGGTTTAGAGAGTCAAAAAAAATTTCACTGTCAAGTATTTCATCAGAAATTCAAGATTTTTGGTCTGAAAATGATATTTTTTCTAAATCATTTAATAAAAAAGAAGCTCCAAATTTTATATTTTTTGAAGGTCCACCCTCAGCTAATGGAAAACCTGGTATTCATCATGTAATGGCTAGAACTATAAAAGATGCATTTTGCAGATATAAAACTTTGAAGGGTTATAATGTTGAAAGGAAAGCTGGGTGGGATACACATGGACTCCCTGTTGAACTTGGCGTAGAGAAGGATCTGGAAATAACAAAAGATGATATTGGTAATAAAATTACTGTTACCGAATATAATAACGCTTGTAAAAAAGCTGTTATGAAATATACCGCAGAATGGGAATCTTTAACAAAAGAAATGGGTTATTGGATTGATTTATCAGATCCCTATGTAACATATACATCAAAATATATGGAAACAGTTTGGTGGCTTATAAAAAATATATCTGAGAAGAAACTCCTTTACAAAGGATACACTGTTCAGCCATATTCCCCAGCAGCTGGCTCAGGGCTTAGCACACACGAATTAAATCAGCCAGGAGCATACAGAGATATAAGTGATACATCGATTATTGCACAATTTAAATGTACTCAGAATAGTCTCCCAGTCAAACTAAACAATTTTTATCCTTTTTATTTTCTTGCTTGGACAACAACACCCTGGACACTCCCATCTAATACTGCTCTAACCATAGGTTCAAAGATTGAATATTCTTTTATAAAGACATATAACCAGTATACCAAAAAGAAAATTACAGTTTTACTTGCAAAAACATTAATTGAAAAAATTTTTACTAAAAACTTTTACAAAGTTAACAAAGAGAAAGAATTAAGCTCGTTTAAAGAAAATGATCCCAAAATACCTTTTTTAATAATGGAAACATTTATTGGCAAAGATTTTGAGAATATAAAATATGAAAGGATCTGGGAAGAATCTCCTATTCCAATAGATAACCCTGAAAATGCTTTTAGAGTTATTCTTGGGGACTTTGTAACAACTGATGATGGAACAGGAATAGTTCATACAGCACCAACCTTTGGTGCTGACGATTATAAAGCAGCTAAGTCTGCTTCTCCAGAGGTTCCTGCTCTTCAAGTACTAGATTCTAATGGCAACAAGGTTCCTATAGTTGATCTTAAGGGAAAATTTATTGACGGAATAGGTCTTGTTAGTGGTAAATATGTTAAAAATGAATACTATGATCCCGAATCAATTCCTGAAAAATCTGTGGATATTGAGATAGCTATAAAATTAAAGGAAATAAACCGTGCTTTTAATGTAGAAAAATATTCTCACTCTTATCCTCATTGCTGGAGAACAGATAAACCTGTTCTATATTACCCTATGGAATCATGGTTTATTAAGGTAAGTGATATCTCTGATAGAATGTTTGAGCTTAATAAGAATATAAACTGGAAACCTACCTCAACTGGTGAAGGAAGGTTTGGTAATTGGCTTAAATCAGCAAATGACTGGAATCTATCTAGATCTAGATTTTGGGGAGTTCCACTACCTATATGGACTAATGAAGATAATTCAGAGCATAAAATAATTGGATCTATTGAAGAGCTATATAATGAAATTAATGCCTCAATAGAAAATGGATTTATGAAATATAACCCTTATTCTAAATTTGAAATTGGTAATATGTCAAATGACAATTATAATAAAGTTGACCTTCACAAAGATATTGTTGATAATATTATTCTTTGTTCAAAAAACGGTCTTCCAATGAAAAGAGAGAAAGACATAATTGATGTTTGGTTTGAATCAGGTTCAATGCCTTATGCTCAAATTCATTATCCCTTTGAAAATAAATCCCTAATTAATTCCAAAATAAAATTCCCTGCAGATTTCATTGCAGAGGGTGTAGATCAAACTAGAGGTTGGTTTTATACGCTCCATGCAATTTCAACTCTTGTATTTGATTCAATTTCATATAAAAATGTTGTTTCTAACGGCTTAGTGTTAGACAAGAATGGTCAAAAGATGTCAAAAAGATTAGGAAATGCAATAGATCCATTTAAAATGATAAATAATTTTGGAGCAGATGCTGTTAGATGGTATATGATTTCCAATTCAAACCCATGGGATAATTTAAAATTTGATGAAGAAGGTGTCGCTGAAGTAAAAAGAAAATTTTTTGGAACTCTTCATAACACATATAGCTTCTTTAGTCTCTATGCAAATATAGATGAGTTTAAGCATGAAGAGAAGGACATAAAATTAAGTGAAAGGCCTGAAATAGATAGATGGATTATCTCTGAATTAAATTCTTTAATTGAAAAAGTTGAGAAAAATTTTGATAATTATGATTTAACTCCTGCATCAAGAGATATAAACGATTTTGTTCAAGAAAAGTTAAGTAATTGGTATGTAAGGTTATCAAGAAGAAGGTTCTGGAAGGGCGAATACAATAAAGATAAAATTTCTGCATATCAAACCCTTTATGAATGTCTTTTAAAAATAAGTAAACTGATTTCCCCTATAGCTCCTTTTTACTCGGAGTATATATTTCAATCGTTAAATGTTCTTTCTAGAAGAGAAAATAATGACTCTGTTCATTTATCTGTTTTTCCAAGGTCCTTGTCTGAACAAATAGATTTAAAACTTGAAAATAAAACAAATCAAACTAGAAATATATGTTCATTGGCTCTTTCTATTAGAAAAAAAGAAAAAATAAAAGTAAGACAACCATTAAGTAAAATTATTATCCCAGTTAAAAATATATCTGAGAAAAAAGATATTCAAGATTCTAAGTCTCAAATATTATCTGAAATAAATGTGAAATCAATTGAGTTTCTTGATAATAAAGATTCCTTACTTGTCAAAGAGCTAAAACCTAATTTTAAATTGTTAGGACCTAGATATGGTAAGATAATTAACGATGTAGCTGCCAAAATTAAAAACTTCTCAAATTCACAAATTGAAGATCTTGAAAATAATGGTAAAATTAAAGTAGTTATAAAAGAAACAGATGTTGAGATTGCATTAAATGATGTTGAGATTGCATATAAAGATATTGAAGGTTTATCTGTAGCCAGTGATGGAAGACAAACAATTGCACTTGATTTAAATCTAAATGATGAACTAATAAATGAGGGTATAGCTAGAGAAGTGGTAAATAGAATTCAAAATATAAGAAAAGGATTAGGGTTAGAAGTGACAGATAAAATTGAAATTAAAATTAAAAATTCTTCTAAACTTGAAAATGCTATAAATTCTAATTTAGATTATGTTAAAGGTGAAACTCTAGCAATAAAATTATATTTTAGCGAAAATTTAGATAACGGTGAAGTTGTTGAGTTTGACGATATAAAGACAATTATAACTATAAATAAAGTTTAAAATGAGCAAGAACACAAAAAAATATTCAGACAAGGAGCTTGAAAGCTTTAAAAAAATAATAAATGAAAAAATTGAAAAAGCTAAAATGGATCTTGATTTATTAAAGAGTTCATATATGAATGACAGTAATAACGGGACTGACGATACATCTCCTACATTTAAATCATTTGAAGAAGGTTCAGAAACAATGTCAAAAGAGGCTAATACTCAGTTAGCATTAAGGCAAGAAAAGTTTATTAGAGACTTGAAAAATGCATTGATTAGGATCGAGAATAAAACATACGGAGTCTGTAGGGTAACAGGAAAGCTAATTAATAAGAAAAGACTTAAAATAGTTCCTCATGCTACATTAAGTATTGAAGCAAAAAATATACAAAACTAAATCATATTGATTTGATCTCTTTGCTTAAAAATTTTGATGCTAAAAAATCAGTAATATTTATTTTATTACTGATAATTTTAGATCAAGCTATAAAGATTTATATCAAACTTAATTATCCTCTTACAATTTATGGGGAAATGCCTATAGTTGATCTTGGGTTTTTTAAATTGCTTTTTATTGAAAATAAGGGAATGGCAATGGGAGCCAGGTTAAATAACTTAATACCTTTTCTTGATGATGACTCAGCAAAGTTAATATTGACTTTTTTTAGAATTTTTGCATGTATCGGTTTAGTATTTTGGTTAAGAAATCTTATAAAAAAGAAAAGGTCTCAATTACTTATTTTTTGTATTTGTCTAATATGTGCGGGAGCAATTGGGAATTTAATTGATTCTATTTTTTATGGCATTATTTTTTCATCAAGTTATGGTCAAATAGCTACTCTATTCCCAGAAGCTGGATATGCGCCACTGTTTTACGGAAGTGTTGTTGACATGATACAATTTCCTTTCGCAACATGGAATTGGCCAAATTGGTTCCCATGGATTGGGGGTGAAGAATATACTTTTTTTGAATATGTATTTAATTTTGCTGATTCATATATTAGTACTGGATTTCTTTTATTAATTCTGTTTAATAAAAAAGTCTCTATCTAATTTTAGAAAATCCATATGTTTTTTTTGGTGTAACAATTAAGTCAAGTGGCATATCATAATCTTTAATATCACTGATTTTGTCAATTGGATCAAATAGTGAGAGTCCTACTTTTAATACATTTAAGTCTAGGTTAGTCAAAAATCTATCATAGTATCCTCCTCCATATCCAACTCTGTTTCCGTGTAAATCAAAAATCAAAAGTGGCACTATTATGACTTCCAGTATTGAGGGGTCAATATATTTAGTTCTTATTGGTTCTCTAATTCCAAATTGGTTTATAGAATACCTCGTATTTTGATCTATCTCGATATGCTTTAAATTTCTTTGGAAAATTTTAGGCACTGCAACTATTTTGTTTTTATTTAATAATAGTTTAATAATATCCTTTGTTTCAACCTCTCTTTTTGTTTTGCTTGAAATGTATATGTGATAAAATTTTTTAGACCATATATCAAGAATTTTAAGATTATTGAAAATACTTTCACTGTATTCTTTTGTTTGTTCTTTTGATAGACGAGATCTTTCCTCTTTAAAAATTTGTCTCAAAATTTTTTTGTTGTTATTCATTCTCAACTATAATTTAAAATAAAAATAGGCTTAATTTTGTTTAAGTGAAATTATCTGATCTTCATCTTCAAGCAAAATCTCTACCTGAATTACCGGGTGTATATCAGTTTTATGATAGTGAAAAGATCATATATATAGGTAAAGCAAAAAATCTAAAGAAAAGAGTTTCTTCTTATTTTACTAAAAACCATGATAGTAAGAAAACTAGACTGCTGGTTAAAAGTATCAGGAAAATTGAAAAAATAATTGTGGATACAGAAATGGATGCTCTTTTATTAGAAAATAACTTGATTAAAAAATATCAACCAAAGTATAATATACTTCTTAAAGACGATAAGTCATATCCTTGGATTTGTATTGTCAAGGAACCCGTTCCTGATATTTTTTACACAAGGAAAATTGAAAAAAGAAGAGGAGAGTATTATGGTCCTTTTACCAATGTTTATAGTGCACGATTTCTTATAAAATTAATTAAGGATGTTTATCCATTTTTAAACCATGAATTAAATCATTTAATCAAAAAAGAGACTGAAGAAACTATCAAGCTAAAGTTTTCGATAAATATAAAATCTATTAGAAATCTTATTAAAGGTCATTTTAAAAAATCAATTGATGAATTGAAGAAAAAAATGAAGGTGCTTTCAGTAAACCTTCAATATGAAAAAGCTCAGGAAATAAAGGAAAAACTTGATATTTTATATAATTATCAAGCAAAATCAACTATAGTTAATTCCAAGATAAGTGATATTGATGTTTTTGCATTGATATCAGACGAATCATATGCATATATTAACTATTTGCAAATATCATATGGTGCAGTTATTCGATCTTTCACGCTTGAGGTAAAAAAGAAAATGGAAGAGACAGATTATGAAATATTGAGGCTTTCTATTATAGAGTTAAAACAAAGATTTCAATCACAAAGTAAAGAGGTTATTGTGCCTTTTAGGATAAATATGCCTAGACCCATCAAAATTAGCGTACCCAAAACAGGGGATAAGAAAAAGTTGATTGAACTTTCAGAGAGAAATGCAAAATTTTATAGAATGGATAAACTTAAACAAATTAAGATTGTTGATCCTGAATCTCATGAAAATAGAATAATGGAACAAGCAAAAAAAGATTTACAATTAAAATTAAAACCTGTTCAAATAGAATGCTTTGATAATTCAAACTTAATGGGCTCAAACCCTGTAGCATCTTGTGTTGTGTTTAAGAATGGGAAAGCATCAAAAAAAGATTACAGACATTATAAAATCAAAGATATTGATGGCCCAGATGATTTTGCTTCAATGGAACAAGTCATTTACAGAAGACTAAAGAGATTAATAGATGAGGGTCAAAGCCTACCTAATTTAATAGTTGTTGATGGAGGAAAAGGTCAGCTGTCATCAGGTCTAAAAAGTATTAAAAAATTGAATTTAGAAAATAAAGTAGCTATAATTGGAATAGCCAAAAGACTTGAAGAGATTTTCAAGCCAAATGATCCTCTTCCCCTGTACATTGATAAAAAATCTGAGACTTTAAAATTGATTCAACAATTAAGAAATGAAGCACATCGGTTTGCAATTAATTTTCACAGAGATCAAAGAAGTAAAGATGCATTAAAATCAGGAATAGATAATATAGATGGAGTTGGACCTGTTTTAAAGGATAAGCTCCTAAATAAGTATAAATCTTTTGCTAGATTAAAAAAAGTTAAAGAGTTGGATTTAATAAATTTTTTAGGTAAAAAGCGAGGTAGGTCTATTTTTAATCAATTAAGAAATTAATTTTAGTAATTTTGAATTTGAAAATATGAAAAGTATTCCTATATATCTCACTATACTTCTTTTTAGCTTTAATCTAATTTTCAGTCAAACTACTAACATTGAATCACCACCTTTTAAAGCTGGAGAAAATCTAGAATATAGAGTTCATTATGGTATTTTTAATGCAAGCTACGCTTCTTTGAAGCTTTCGAATAATGATCTTAATGATGAAACCCTTCTTGCTTCTGGTTATGGAAAAACAATTGGATTAGCAAGATTTTTCTTTAAAGTTGAAGATTACTACAGCAGTTATTTTGATATAAAAAAAGTGAAACCAATTATATTTAAACGTAACATTTATGAAGGTGGGTATACAAAAAACCTTGAAGTTTATTTTGACTCACAATTAAAGAAAGCGACAGTAAATAATATAAAAAATGGAACTGTAAAAGAGGTTTCTACAAAGGCAAATGTTCAAGATCTAATATCTTCCCTTTACTATTTAAGAAAGAATTTTTCTGAAGAAAACATAAAAGTTGGAGATTATTTTAAAATTAACATGTTTTATGATTCAAAAAATAGAGAATTAGCTCTTAAATTTCTTGGGATAGAAACTATAAATACAAAATTTGGCAAGGTTGAATGTTTAAAGTTAATGCCTGCAACAAATAGGAGTAGGATTTTTAAAGGAGAAGGCAGCATCACTATTTGGCTTACTAATGATAAAAACAGAATTCCAATTAGGGTTCAAGCTGATCTATTAGTTGGATCAATTAAAGCTGATTTAGATAAGTTTTCTGGGGTTGCAAATCCATTCAACATTAAAGTTAAAAGCTAATAAGGATGAAAAAATATATTTCTTTAGTAATTTTTATTTTATTTATTTCTTACTCCTGTAACTCTGATGATAATTTGGCTAGCATTGTAAAACCAATTAAATACAAATACGGATATGACGAAAGCAAGTATTTATTCGAAGAAAAAAAAGTAAAAAATGGGGATACTTTCGGAGATATTTTAGAAGATCAAGGTATTGATTATCCTGAAATATATCAAGCATTACAAAAGACAAAAGATGAAGTTGATTTTAGAAAACTTCAAATAGGGAAACCTTATACTTTGATTTACACAAATGACTCAATAAAGAAACTTAAAGCTTTTGTCTATCATCCAACTGTAGAGGGGTATTCATTTATTCAATTAAAAGATAGTGTGTATGGTAAAACATTCAAAAAAACTAGAACATATAAAGAACTTTCTGCATCTGGTATAATTGATAACTCATTATACTTAACCCTAGAAGAGCAAAATAAGGATCCCTTATTAACCTATTATCTTTCTGATATCTATGCTTGGACAATTGATTTTTTTAGACTAGATAAAGGAGATAAGTTTAAAGTTATATATACGGAAGCATATGTTGATGATACTATACCTGTGGGAATTACAAAAATTAAAGCTGCATATTTTATGCATAAAGGTGTTGAAAGATATGCTTTTGAATATGAGACAGACTCTATTAAAGGAATTGTTGAGTATCTAGATCAAGATGCAAAAAATTTAAGAAGAGCTTTTCTTCAGTCACCAATAAAATTTGGTAGAATTTCATCAAGGTATAATCTTAGAAGAAGAATTGCATATTATGGTAATAGAGTAAGACCTCATAAGGGAACTGACTTTGCGGCTCCTGTTGGAACCCCTATATTATCAACTGCTAATGGAACTATAACTGAAGTAAGCTACACAAGGGCTAATGGAAGGTATGTGAAAGTTAAACATAATAACACATATACTACTCAGTATCTACATATGCAAAAAACAAATGTCAAAGTTGGACAATTTGTTGAACAAGGAGATGTTATAGGTTTTGTCGGGATGACAGGAAATACCTCTGGTCCTCATGTTTGTTATAGGTTTAGAAAAAATGGAGTTGAAGTTGACCCATTTAAACAAAAACTACCAGAAGCTAAACCAATCAATGAATCACTAAAAAAGAAGTACTTTAGTGATGTAGTTTTAATTAAGTCTCAGCTTGATTCAATTGTGATAAGAAATAAAACTTCTATATAATGGCTTTATCAAAAAAGAATCCCACAAGTCAGAAATCATGGTCTAGCCTAGAGAAACTCTATAATCAAGAAAATAATATACATATCAACAATTATTTTAAAAGTGAAAATGATAGACTTGAAAAGTTTACAATTAGTTTTAATGATTTATATGTTGATTTTTCTAAAAATAGAATCAGTAAAAAAGCTTTTGATCTATTAATTGAACTTTGTAAGGAAACAGACCTTAAAGAAAATATAAATAAGTATTTTAATGGTTCTTCCATTAATGAAACTGAAAACAGGTCAGTTCTGCATACAGCATTGAGATCTAAAAATAATGACTCAACCGAAATATCTGAAGAGGTAAAAAATACTTTATCTAAAATGAAAACTATTTCAGATGAGATAAATAATGGAGCTAGGCTTGGACATTCTGGAAAAAAGATTGAGAATGTTGTGAATATAGGTATAGGTGGCTCACACCTTGGGCCAGAAATGGTCACTGAAGCTTTAAGTTTTTACGCACAAAGTATTAAACCTTATTTCATTTCAAATATAGACCCAGACTATACAGAAAATTTATTGAAATCTCTCGATCCTGATACAACAATTTTTATTATTGTTTCCAAAACATTTACAACCATTGAAACACTTGAAAATGCCAAAAAAGTCAAAAAATGGTTTGTTAAGAATGTAAATGAAGAATCAATGAAAAATCATTTCATTGCAGTTTCAAATAACACTGAAGATCCAAAAGAATTCGGTATTAAATCTAATAATATTCTTCCTATACCTGAATGGGTAGGTGGAAGATTCTCACTTTGGGGTTCTGTAGGTTTAATTATTTCAATTTGTGTTGGATCTAAAAATTTTGATAATTTTTTAGATGGTGCAAGAGAAATGGATCTACATTTTAAAGAAGCGCCTTTTGAAAAAAATATACCAGTTGTGCTTGCTCTGTTAAGTATTTGGTACAATAACTTTTTTAATTGTGAAACTGAGGCAATTCTTCCTTATAATCAATTTCTTGGTAAGCTTCCAGATTATCTTCAGCAAGCAAGTATGGAGAGTAACGGTAAGAGTATAGATAGGGAGGGAAATAGAGTTAATTATCAAACTGGATCAATTATTTGGGGGTCAACAGGAACAAATGCACAGCATGCATTTTTTCAACTTATGCACCAAGGGACAAAATTAATTCCGTCAGATTTTATTGCTTTTAAAGAGCCCTTATACAGTGATAAAGAACAACATAAAGTTTTAACTTCAAATTTCTTAGCTCAGACAAATGCTTTGTTGGTAGGTAATAAAAAATCTGGAAATGAAATTCAAAAGAATATTGATGGTAACAAACCCTCAAATACAATACTTATTAACAAGTTAACTCCTCACAACCTTGGCTCTTTAATAGCTATGTATGAAAGTAAGATTTTTGTTATAGGTTCCATTTTGAATATTTATAGTTTTGATCAATGGGGGGTTGAGTTAGGAAAATCAATAGCTAAACAAATTTTGAAAGATGGCAAATCTAACCTAGACAAATCATCTTCAAAAGTTTATGACAATCTCCAATAAATTTTTTTGTTATTAATATCATAATTGTTTAAGGTTCTGTTAATATTTAGTTTATCTAACCAATAATTAATAGTTATATTTTTGAAAAAATAAACAACAAAAAATTCTATTAAAATGAAAAAATTAATCTTATCATTAATAATTATTTTCTCAGCTAACTTATATTCTCAAGAGCCTGCCTTAGATTCTATTGCTCTTGCAGAGGTTACTGTTACAACAAAAGTTGTAGATGTTGCCAAAGAGCGAAAGACACCCGTTGCGTTTAGCTCTGTTAATGCTCAAGAAATTGATGTAAAAGGAGGGAATCTAGAGGTCCCTGAATATCTTAAGAGAACCCCAAATCTTTATCAAACTCCATCAACAGCTGGTGGTTATGGTGATGGTGAACTTTATCTTAGAGGTTTTGACATGAATAATGTGTCTGTAGTAATAAATGGTCAACCAGTAAATGATATGGAAGAGGGATGGGTTTATTGGTCAAATTGGGCTGGTCTATCTGATTTAACTTCAAGTATACAAATACAAAGAGGTTTAAGTGCAAGTTCTTTAGCTGTCCCTTCAGTTGGTGGTGTAGTTTCGGTAAACACACGAGCATCAGAATTAGAGCCAAGCACACGTTTAAAATTTTTACAAGGGAATGATAATTATCAAAAAATGTCTTTTTCTCATAACACTGGTGTAAATGAAAGAGGTTGGTCTTCAAGCTATTTATTATCTTTATGGGAAGGTGATGGATACTTAAATGGAACAGAAGGTGCTGGTGTTACATATGCAATGACTGTTGGGTATACACCTAGAGGAGGTGATCACGAATTTAATCTATCAATTCTCGGAGCTGGTCAATGGCATGGTCAAGCATACTTTACTCCGATGCTTGAAGACTATTTGGATCATGGTCCTACTCAAGGAAATGATTTTAGGAAGTTTAATCAAACGTATGGTCCATATAAAGGTAAAGACTATAACTTTTTAACAAACTTTTACAACAAGCCGTTGGCCACTTTAAACTGGGATTGGCAGATTTCTAACAATGTTACACTTAATACATCAATATATGGTTCTGCCGGAAGAGGTGGTGGTGGTGGTGATAGAGGAAGAAATTATGGTGTAACTTCATTTAGACGATCTATGACAGATCATTTAGCTGGTGGTGGTGATGCATACAGAAATGCTGATATGACAATTAACTGGGATGCTGTAGTTGCACAAAATGTAGCTAACGCATATATTCCGGAAAGTGGACCTTTTGCTGGAATGAAATTAGGGTATCACAATAATCCAACTGGATTACCTAGAGGTGCATTTAAAATAGCCAGATACAGTAATAATTCTCACAACTGGTTTGGTGGTATTTCAAAACTAACTATTGATAGTGAAAACTTTAGGTATCAAGTTGGTGTTGATATAAGATCATACGCTGGTATTCATAAAAGAGGACCTATGGAGCTATTTGGGCTAGATGGATGGGTAACTCCTGATAACAGCTTTTTGTTAACTGACGGTGATAGAATTGGACAAGTTATTACAAGAGAAGTTGAACCTAGACCATTTAAAAGTCTAAATATGTATGATCCTGCTCAACAAAGGTTTTGGATTGGAAATGTAAAATGGACTGGAGTGAATGGTCTTGTTGAATACACAGGCAGTGATAAGTTTTCTGCAGTTCTTCAAGCAGGAACTACTAGACAACTTGCTTATTCAGAAAACTTTCTATATTCTGCACCAGAGCATAGAAGCAGAGATATTATTGTTAATGGTGGTTACTTGAAAGGTGGAATAAATTACAATATCTCTGATCGCTCTAATATATTTGCCAATTTGGGAACAATAAAAAAGCCAAAATATTTAAGAGGTGGATTATTAACAAACATTGTTGGTGGTTTTGATGAAGCTGAAAATATTGATCCAGAAGAAATAACATCTTTTGAAGTAGGATATGGATTTTTGAGTTCAAACCTTAAAGCTAACCTAAACTTTTATTCAATTAATTGGGGTGGAAGAACATTAAGCAGAACATCGGGAAGTGGAGCAGATGCTGTTAGGTATGTTTATAACGGAGTTGAGCAGTTACATTCTGGTTTTGAGGCTGAGGTTATTTGGTATCCTACCTCACAACTAAAGCTTAGAGGAATGGCGACAATTGGTGATCATAAATATAACAAGAATTTCACTGGTACTGGGTTTGATGTTAATACTGATCAACCAAATGGTGATACATCTATAACATACCTAGACGGAGTTAAGGTTGGTAGACATGCTCAAACAATTTTTTATTTAGGTGCTGATTACAAAATCACTAGAAATTTTTCAGTTGACATTGATTTTATGACTTTTGATGATTTATATGGTGACTTCGGTCCACTTGACTCTCAATTTAGAAGTCCAGGGGGTAGTGTAATTAAATTACCAGCTTATTCAACAGTTGATGCAGGAGTTTCATATAGAACTTCGATTTTTGGAAAAAGATCGTTTGTCAGATTAAACCTAAACAATGTTTTTGATGAAGAGTATATCTCTTTGGCGACAACAAATCTTGCTGCTGAGGCGGGAGACCGAACTTGGAATGGAATTAATACTCAAAATGTAGTTCGCTTTGGTTACGGATTTAGATGGAACTTAGGTCTTAATATAGATTTATAGAATAATATTAAAAGTTTATTTATTGAAAAAACCTGCTTCGGCAGGTTTTTTTATTTTACACAAATTTGTTTTAGAATTATTTCAATTTCTTCTTTACCAGAATATTTATTTATCCCTACTGTATAAAGAATATCAAATTTTGATTTTAAATTAACAAGCTCATCTTTCTTGTCAAAACATATAAATGGAAGTTTATTTAATAATGAATCCTGAATCTTTGACTTTACAATTTGTGATTCTTTACCTATAAATTTTAAATCCTCGGTGATAGTACAATTGTTGGTTCTAAACACTGGTCTATTGTTTCCAATACCAAAAGGAGACATTCTTGAAATAATTTTTAAATTGTATAGAGTTATATCAGAAAAGTCAAGTAAAAGATCATATTTAATAATTTTAGTAAACATCTTTCCATTCACAGAATCATTTACTACGTTTTCAAACTGTAATTTAAAACTCTCATATTTTGATTTTTGAACTTTTAATCCTGCTGCGTATTTATGCCCTCCAAACTGATAAATATTTTCAGTACATTTTGTAAGAGCTTCGTAAACATCAAAACCTTTTACTGATCTTACTGAGCCTGTAAGAAGGTCTTTGCCAGAATCTGTCATTACAATTGTAGGCTTATAAGAATTTTCTATAAGTCGGGAAGCAACAATTCCTAGAACACCTTTATTCCAATCTTTAGAATATACTGTGTTAGTATAACTTGTTTTATCTGTCTGCATTTCAGCCTGTGTTAACACATCTTTTTCAATTTTTCTTCTATTTTGATTTAGAAATTCTATTTCATTAGAAAGATTGTTTGCTGTATCTGGATCATTTTCGATCAAGAGATTAACAATTATTTTTCCATTTTTCATTCTTCCAGCAGCATTTATTCTAGGACCAATGTTAAAAGAGACATGCGATTCATCAATTACCCCATTAATTGATCTTATGAAGTTTCTAAGTCCAATTCTTGGGGTTGTATTTAACAACTTTAATCCATAAAAAACCATCAACCTATTCTCGCCGACTAAGGGCATCATGTCAGATATTGTTGCTAAAGCAACAAAATCTAGAAATTGAAAAACATCCGTTAGATTATTAAAGGTTGTATTGTAAGCTGTAATCAGTTTGTACCCTATTCCACACCCACACAAATCTTTAAAAGGATATTTACATTCTGATTGCTTAGGATTAATTACTGCATAAGCATTCGGCATTTTTTGATCGGGTAAATGATGATCTAAAATAATAACTTCAATATTTTTAGAATTAGCTAAATCGACTTGTTCTAATGCTTTAATTCCGCAATCAACAGTTATAATTAACGATACATTATTAGTTTCAGCATATTCAATTGATTTATTAGAGACACCATATCCTTCTTTATATCTATCTGGTATATAGATTAAAATGTCAAATCCAATATCGTTAAAATATTTATATAACATTGCTGTTGAGGTAGTCCCATCAACATCATAGTCGCCCAAGATCATAATTCTATTAGATTTTGACTTCTGAATTTTGTCAACAGCCTTATCCATATCTTTCATCAAAAATGGATCGTGGAGTAAATCTAAATTTGGTCGAAAAAATTCCTTAGCTTTTTGTAATGAATTTATATTCCTTTGTATTAGTAAGGAACATAAGAATTCTGAAATCTTAAGAGTCTTTGAAAGACTTTGAGTATCCTTATTAGAAGGTTGCTCTTTCTCAATCCAATTTTTCATTAATAATTTATTGCATTCTATCGATACATATTACAAACTCCCCTTTTATTTTATTACCTATAAAATGATCAATTGCTTCTAAAATTTTTCCCCTAAATGTCTCCTCATAAATTTTCGAGATTTCTCTACTTAGGGAAATTTGTCTATCCTGACCTAAATATTCCTGCAAATCAGATAATGTTTTAATTATTCTAAACGGTGATTCATAAATAATGGTTGTACTCTTATTCTGAGATATTTCTATAAGTTTAGCTTTTCTTCCTTTTTTTCTTGGTAAAAATCCTTCAAAAATAAAACCTTCACTTGGTAAACCACTTAAAACAAGAGCAGGTATTAAAGCTGTTGGACCTGGAAGGCAAGTAATGCCAATATTTCTTTTTATAGCCTCTCTAACTAATAAAAACCCAGGATCAGATATACAGGGAGTACCAGCATCGGTGATTAGTGATATTGTTTTGCCTGCAGCCATTAAATCTATATATTGATCAACTTTTTTATGTTCATTATTTAAATGATAGCTATTAATTTTTGTATTAATCTTATAATGAGTTAGGAGTTTTTTTGCGTGTCTAGTATCCTCAGATAAAATTAAATTTGATCTTTTAAGAGTTTCAATGGCTCTTATAGTAATATCATCAAGATTACCAATTGGAGTAGGCACAACAAATAGCTTAGTATCATTAATCATCATCTGAATCCCGCATTTCAGTTACTAAATCTTTAATTGAGTCAATTAAAGGTATTATCTCACTTTCATTATGTGGTAGTTCTATTGACTGTTTTGAATTTAAATTCAGGTTTTGAAGAGTTTTCTGTAACCTTGCCTCATGAAGTGTCCACTCTGAATCTTTTTTGCTATTTGATAGAAAATTATAGATTACTGCAAGTTCATATAACCTTTTTGAATCTTCATATATATTATTGTCTTTAGAATTTTGCTTGTGAATTCTAAGCGCAATTTCTTTTATTTTATTTTCTATTTTTTTAAACACTCTAGTTTATTATTAAAATGATTTACTTTTTGATAAATTTGCTTTTATTATAATTTAAATTACAAAATGTTTTTAGAAAACCCAGTATATAACAACGAACAATTCGGTTGGATTGAGGTAATATGTGGATCTATGTTTTCTGGTAAAACTGAGGAACTGATAAGAAGAGTAAAAAGAGCAAGAATAGCAAACCAAAATATTAAGGTTTTTAAACCAATAATTGACTCAAGAAGTAAAAACTTTATTGAATCACATGATGAAAGCAAGCTAGAATCTATTGAGGTTAAACTTTCATCTGAAATTTTAAATAATTCTTTAAATTGTGATGTAGTGGCAATTGATGAGGCTCAGTTTTTTGATAATGAAATTGTAAGTGTTTGTAATAGACTTGCAAATAATGGAATTAGAGTAATAGTAGCTGGATTAGACATGGATTATCTTGGAAATCCCTTTGGTCCTATGCCTAATTTAATGGCTATATCTGAATATGTAACTAAAGTACATGCTGTTTGTAAAAAATCTGGGAATATCGCTAATTATAGTTTTAGAAAAAACAAAAAGAAAGATATTGTAATAATTGGAGAAAAAGATAAATATGAACCATTAAGTCGATCTGTATTTTATAAAAAAATGAAAAAAAATAAAGCAAAATGAAAATAGCTATTATAGGTATAACTGGAGTTGTTGGGAATGTGATGCTCAAGCTTTTAGAAAAAAGAAAATTTCCTTTGACTAATTTAATACCTGTTGCATCTGAAAAATCAGTTGGTAGCAAAATTATATTTAATGGGAAAGAACATGAAATCATTTCTCTTTCAGATGCTGTTAATCTGAAGCCAGATATTGCTCTTTTCTCCGCTGGGGGATCTACATCGCAAGAGTGGGCACCAAAATTTGCAAAAATTGGTACAAGAGTTATAGATAACTCTTCTGCATGGAGAATGGATTCAACGAAAAAGCTAATTGTTAGTGAGGTTAACTCTGATATTCTAACTAAAGATGACTTTATAATAGCAAATCCTAATTGTTCAACAATGCAAATGCTTGTTGTTCTTTCCCCACTTCACAATAAATTTAAAATAAAAAGACTTGTTATCTCGACTTATCAGTCTGTTTCTGGAACAGGAAAAAATGCAATAGATCAACTTTTTTGCGAAAGGATAGGTAAAGATGCTGATAAGGTATATCCTTACCCAATAGATCAAAACTTATTACCACATTGTGATGTTTTTGAGGAAGATGGATATACTAAGGAAGAGAACAAATTGATTAATGAAACTCGAAAAATTCTCAATGATAACTCTATTCAAATAACCTCAACTGCAGTCAGAGTTCCAATCGAAGTATGTCATGGTGAATCAATTAATGTTGAGTTTGAAAATGAGTTTGAGTTAGATCAAATTTTTGATATTCTAAAAAATTCTCCTGGTTTAATTGTAGAAGATAATCCTAAAAAAAATAAATATCCTATGCCTATTAATTGTGCGGATAAAGATGAGGTTTATGTCGGAAGAATAAGAAGAGATTTTAGTATTAAAAATGGGATAAATATGTGGATTGTGGCTGATAATCTTAGAAAAGGGGCAGCAACTAATACTATTCAAATCGCTGAAAAAATGATTGAACTGGGTCTGATTGAATGTTAAATATCTTTTGATTCCATAAACCTTATTGTATAGTTTCCTGAAATAAAGTCTGGGTGCTCCATCATCTTTTTATGAAAAGGAATAGTTGTTTTAACTCCCTCAATAACAAACTCATCTAGGGCTCTTTTCATTTTATTTATTGCCTCTTCCCTAGTTTGTGCAGTAGTAATGAGTTTAGCAATCATGGAATCATAAAAAGGAGGTATGAGATACCCACTATATACGTGAGTATCAATTCTTACACCATGCCCTCCTGGAAAATGTAAGTTTAATATTTTTCCTGGATTTGGCATAAAATCATTTTCTGGATCTTCAGCATTTATTCTACATTCTATTGAACATAATTTTGGAAAATAATTTTTTCCTTTGATAGGCTCACCTGCAGCAACTTTTATTTGCTCTCTTATTAGATCATAATCTATAACCTGTTCAGTTATAGGATGCTCAACTTGAATCCTAGTATTCATCTCCATAAAATAAAAATTCTTATGCTTGTCAACAAGAAATTCAACAGTTCCAGCTCCCTCGTATTTAATAAATTCTGCAGCTTTAACAGCTGCTTCCCCCATAGCTTTTCTTAATGGCTTTGTCATGAACGGAGATGGCGTCTCTTCAATTAGTTTTTGATGACGTCTTTGAATAGAACAATCCCTTTCCGAAAGATGACAAGCATTACCATTGCAATCAGACATAATTTGAATTTCAATGTGTCTTGGATCCTCTATAAATTTTTCTAAATACATATCATCATTATCAAAGGCAGATTTTGACTCTTGCCTAGCAACTTCCCACGCTTTTATCAATTCATTTGGATCACTTGCCATTCGCATCCCTTTTCCTCCTCCTCCTGCTGTAGCCTTTAACATTACCGGGTATCCTATTTCAAGAGCAATATTTTGAGCATCTTCAAGAGTGGGTACAATACCATCAGAACCAGGTATAATTGGCACGCCCGCATCATGCATCGTTTTTTTTGCAGTAGCCTTATCTCCCATATTATCAATCATTTCTGGTGAAGCTCCAATAAACTTAATTTTATGTTCACCACAAATTTTTGAAAAATTACTATTCTCAGATAGAAATCCATATCCAGGATGAATAGCATCAGCATTAGTAATTTCAGCAGCAGCAATTATATTAGCAGGTTTCAAATACGAATCTACACTTGCTGAAGGCCCTATACAAACAGCCTCATCTGCAAATCTTACATGAAGGCTTTCTTCATCAGCTTTTGAATAAACCGCTACGGTTTGAATTCCCATTTCTTTACACGTCCTTATTACGCGCATAGCAATTTCTCCTCTATTAGCAATTAGTATCTTGTTAAACATTTTAAGATGGGTCAATAATAAATAATGGTTGATCGAATTCTACAGGACTTTGATCATCTGCAAGAATTTTAATAATTGTTCCTGAAATCTCAGATTCTATTTCGTTAAATAATTTCATAGCTTCAATTACACATAGAACATTACCAGCTTCAACAGTTTGTCCAACCTCAACAAAGGAATCTTTATCAGGTGACGGTTTTCTATAAAAAGTCCCTATTATTGGTGACTTAATGATTACATGTTTTTCATTATCAAGCTGTATATTTTGATTCTCGATAACATTATCAGAAATAGGTTCTAAAGACTCGGAGGGATTTTTAGATATTGGAACAGTAACATTGGAAGGCATTTCATCAACTATAATTTGTTGTGAAATGTTTTTCTTAGTTTTAATAGTGATTTTAAAGTCTTCTTTTTCAATCTTGACCTCTTCAACTCCAGATTTATAGACAAACTTTATTAAATTTTGTATTTCTTTTATATTCATATGGTTTAGTTTAATTATATGCCCATGTTAAATATGCTGCCCCCCATGTAAGTCCAGCTCCAAATGCAGCAATAATTAATTTGTCGCCAGATTTAAATTCCTTTTCATAATCATACATTAGAAGAGGTATAGTTGCAGCGGTTGTGTTTCCATATTCTTTAATGTTCATCAAAACTTTATTTTTATCTAAATTAATCTTTTCTGCGGTAGCATCAAGAATTCTTTTATTTGCCTGATGAGGCAAAAGATATTTAATTTCATTTGAATCAAGATTATTTCTTTTAATAATTTGTTCAGTTGCATTTGCCATCTCAGATACAGCAGACTTGAAAACGGTCTTACCGTCTTGACTAATATAATGCCATTTATTGTCAAATGTCTTTTGTGATACTGGATTTATAGACCCACCTGACTTTACATTTAACCATGCCGCACCAACTCCGTCTGATCTTAAATATTCATCTTCCCATCCAAAATTATTAATACTTGGCTCAACTAATACTGCGCCTGCACCATCGCCAAAAAGAATACTAGTTGACCTGTCTGTGTAATCAACAATTGATGACATCATATCTGCGCCTATCAAAAGAACCTTCTTGTATCTACCAGACTCAATATAACTTGTGGCAATAGACATTCCATATAAAAAACCTGAGCAAGCTGCGCTAATATCATATGCATAAGCATTAATTGCTTTTATCTCAGATGCTACTGTCGGAGCTGAGGAGGCAACATGATAATCTGGTGTAATTGTAGAAAGAATAACTAAATCAATGGATTTAGGATCTATTTTCTTTTTCTTTAATAAATCATTTGCAGCATTAATGGCTAAATATGAAGTTCCTTTGCCTTGCTTTTTTAAAATTCTTCTTTTCTTGATGCCAGTCCTAGCGGTTATCCATTCATCATTAGTATCAACAAGTTTTTCTAAATCTCTATTTGAAAGAAAGTCATCTGGAACGAAGCCTCCAACTGCAGTAATAGCGGCTTTTTGTTTGTTTGTTTTGTTAGATATCATGCTAACATCAATTATGTCATTAGACAATTAAATTGATACCTCAAGATAATAGTTTTATTCTGATTCTAAGGAATCAACTAAAACTTTTCCCCTGTAGTAAAGCTTTCCTTCATGCCAGTGAGCTCTGTGGTATAGATGTGACTCACCGGTAGCTTTACATATTGAAATTTGCTGTTTCTCAGCCTTAATATGAGTTCTACGCTTATCTCTTCTAGTTTTAGATATTTTACGTTTAGGATGTGCCATTTATAATAAATCTTTTAATTTGTCCCACCTTGGGTCTGTTTTTTCTTTAAAATTTTTTTTTGGTTTAAGTTCTTTTAACTTTTCTGCTATTTCTGATTTTAATGATCCATTCTCTATTCCTGGATGAACCTTTTTTTGTGGAACCGCAAGTATGACACTTTCATATATCAAATGTGATATATCTATACTGTGAGAACCAGAAGGTAAGAAGATAACTTTATCGTCATTAGATAACACATTATCTTTGAATTTAATAACTACGTTATATTCTGTTTCTAATTCTAAACTAAAGCTTTCCATAGAAACGTCGCATAAAACTTCAATTTCTCCATTGAACGAAAATTTTAAATTTAGAAGTGTTGATTTTTTTTCTAATTCAAAATCTAAATTTACTTTAGCATCAAGAAAATCATAATAGTCAAAATTTTTAAAGAACTTATTTCCAATTTCATAATTAAAATGGTGTAATCCTTCTTTCAGACCTGAAAACTTTATCAAATATGGTGAAAGCGATTTCATCACTTAACTATTGAGCGGCAAATTTATAAAAATTTATCTATTTAATATCAAACTATCAAATTTCTTGACCTGAATATATCTAACCCGAGTTTTATTGCATTTAAAAAGGAAGATGAGTTAGCAATACCTTTACCAGCTATATCAAATCCTGTACCATGATCGGGTGATGTTCTAATTATTGGTAACCCAGCGGTATAATTAACACCTCGACCAAAAGTTAATGTTTTAAATGGGATTAACCCTTGATCATGGTATGCAGCAAGTATAACATCATATTTCTTATAATTGTCATTTGAGAAAAATGTGTCTGCAGAAAATGGGCCAAATATTAAATGCTTAGCATTATTAAGTTTGGAAATTGTAGGAATTAATAGATTTTGGTCGTCATCTCCAATTACTCCATTATCACCAACATGAGGATTAATAGACAAAACTGCAACTTTGGGATCATTAATCAGAAAATCATTATTTAAGGTTGTTTTTAAGGTTTTAATTTTTTGAGTTATTTTCTCAGCTGAAATCTCATTAACAATTTTTTTTAATGGAATATGTTCAGTTAATAATCCTATTCTAAATTTTTCTGAGACCATTAACATTAAAGGATCTGTATTAAAAAAATTCTTTAAATAATCTGTATGTCCAGAAAATTTAAATGAGCTTGAATAAGATAACTCTTTATTAATAGGTGAAGTAACCAGTAAATCAATCTTGTTTTGACTTGCGTCTTTAACTGCATGCTTAAATGAAAGTATTCCATTGGCAGACACTTCTTTATCATGTTCACCATATTTAAAATTTGAGTCAGTAAAAATTTCCTTGATATTAATTTTACTATTCGATAAATTATTAAAGTCCTTAATCCTATTTAATGGTAAGGTTGTAATTTTTAAATACTTTTGTTGCATATCAATAAGATCATAAGAGGAGTAGATAATGAAATTACATTCTTTATGAAGATTACAGTTAGATAGGGCCTTAAGTATAACCTCTATTCCGATTCCATTAGGATCTCCTATAGAAATTCCAACATTTATTTTTTTTGAGTTTAGCACTAGTTAATTTAATTACTAATTTTACTGAGCAAAAATAAAGATAATAATGTTC
>ERZ802830.649-NODE-649-length-34697-cov-16.8607_pt1 | contig 34697 bp, 33 predicted proteins | sample MGYA00345654_ERZ802830 | MGnify/ENA primary metagenome ERZ802830 (study PRJEB30503, sample SAMEA104212375) | marine metagenome | biome: Westerlies Biome; feature: [SRF] surface water layer (ENVO:00010504) within the epipelagic zone...; material: water... | reverse complement strand
GTGATTCTATTAGTTAATTGTAGTAAGAAAAAGGTAAGAAAATCAACAACAATATGCTAGTTAACGAATGTTTTTTCTTGATTTTGTTGATTTTTAGGCTTCATAGACTCTGTAACTAAGTGTCTCCAGTCTAATTTTTTGTTGATTTTACTGATTTTTCCATCGAGAGCTAAGTCCAGCACCTCTTTAGCAAATTCAACTTTTTTTATAACAAGTTTATTTTGAATATCCTTTTGTATTTCAGCCAAGTCCTTCTCATTCTCTTTTGGAATGATAACAGTTTTTATACCGTACCTTATCGCAGCAAGGAGTTTTTCCTTTAAACCGCCAATTGGGAGGACTCTACCCTTTAAAGTAATTTCACCAGTCATCGCTATATCTCTTTTAATTTTAATTTCAGTAAGTGATGAAATTAGTGATGTAAATATAGTTATACCGGCACTCGGACCATCTTTTGGAATAGCTCCCTCTGGGACATGAAGATGTATGTCTACTTTATCAAAAACCTTTGGATTAACACCAAATTCAACAGAATTAGATTTAATATAACCAAGTGCAGCGGTAATAGACTCTTTCATAACATCACCAAGTTTACCAGTGGCGTTAATCATTCCCTTTCCTGAGGATAAGTTGACTTCAATATTTAAGATATCGCCACCTACCTGTGTCCATGCTAATCCATTTGTAATACCAACTAAATTTTTCTTTTCAAGAACACTGTCTTTAAATTTCTCTGCACCTAAAAAATTCTTGATAGCTTTATCGTCAAAAATAAAAGGTTTTTTTGATCTTGATTTATTTTTTTCCAATTGAAAAACAAGTTTTCTAAAAAGTTTATCAAAAACTTTTTCAAGGCCTCTAACTCCTGACTCTCTGGTATAGTGTCTAACTATTTTAGTGATAGAGGACTTATCGAGTTTAAATTCATTATTTTTCAAAATATTTTTATTCATTTTTCTTGGAATTAGATATTTCCTTGCAATTTCAACTTTTTCTTTCTCTGTGTAACCAGAGACTTCTATGACTTCTAATCTGTCAAGTAAAGGACCTGGGATGTTATAAGTATTTCCAGTACATATAAACATTACGTTTGAAAGGTCATAATCAACTTCTAAATAGTGATCGTTAAATTGATTATTTTGCTCAGGATCAAGAACCTCTAATAAAGCTGAAGAAGGGTCGCCTCTCCAATCACTGCCCACCTTATCAATTTCATCAAGTAGGATAATTGGATTCGATGTTTTAGTTTTTTTCATGGCCTGAATAAAACGACCTGGCATTGAACCAATATAAGTTCTCCTATGACCTCTTATCTCTGCCTCGTCTCGAATTCCCCCAAGGGAAATTTTAGCAAATTCTCTACCGGTAGCTCTTGCAATAGATTTACCCAAGGAAGTTTTACCAACTCCAGGAGGTCCTACAAAACAAAGTATTGTTCCAGATGCTTTTTTTGACCTTTTCTTTACTGCCAAAAACTCGAGAATTCTCTCTTTTACTTTTTCAAGACCATAATGATCATCATTTAATATCTTCTCAGACCCCTTGATATCAATGACTTCTTTGGAGAATTTTTCCCATGGAATATCTAAAATCCATTCTAAATAATTGCGAATAACAGAGGCCTCAGCAGACATAGGGCTCATAGACTTTAGCTTTTTAAATTCATTTAGGGCTTTTTCCTTTGCTTCTTTTGATAATTTTACTTCATTAATTTTTTTCTCAATTTCAGAATACTCGTTGGAACCGTCCTCACCATCACCGAGTTCTTTTTGAATAGCTTTCATTTGTTCATTTAAGTAATATTCTCTTTGAGTTTTTTCCATTTGTCTTTTAACTCTATTTTTTATTTTTTTCTCAAGAGCGGAAAAATTTAATTCTTTTGAAAAGAAATTTAGTAAGTTTTGAATTTTTTTATTGATATCAATAATTTCTAAGTTTTTTTGTTTTTCATCGATACCTACATTTAGATTATAATAAATGTTATCAATAAATTGATATGGATCTTCTATGTTTAAAAGACCCTCTAGAATATCATTATTGTTACCAATATTTTGGATATAATTTTGAAATTCATTTTTCAAAACTCTTAATGAAGCTTTTAACTCAGCTGAATTTTTTTTATTAATAACTACTGGCTCTAGCTTGGCAGTAAGAAAGTTATTGCTAGCCTTAACAGGTGATTTTATTTTAACAATTTCTAAACCTTCAGTGAGAACTTTATAAGTATTATCAGGTAACTTGAGGAATTGAATAATTTTTGATTTTACTCCATAAGAATAAACATCTTTTACTTGAGGATCATCGGTAGTTGGTTCTTTTTGGGTGAATAGATAAATAATTTTGTTGTTATTATTCATTGCAAAGTTAATTGCATCTATTGATTTGGCTCGACCAACAAATAAGGGTGATGTTATTGAGGGATAAACGACTAAGTCCCTTAAAGGTAAGATAGGTCCGATGATTTGATTTTCCATACTATTAAGATAGTGAGGAATTTTTAATTTTCACCCACTTTTTTTTTTATTTTTGCCTTTTCTTTATATACGATTATCGGATTATTTGAGATTACTGACTCTTTGCTCAAAACAACCTTATCCACAGAATCTTTATCAGGAATATCAAACATACAATCTAGAAGTAACTTTTCCATTATTGATCTTAGTCCTCTAGCTCCAATTTTTTTTTCAACTGCTAATTGAGCTATTTGTTCTCTTCCATCATCAGTTATTTCAAATTCCACACCCTCAAAAGAAAAAAGAGCTTTATATTGCTTAGAAATAGCATTTTTTGGTTTGGTAAGTATTTCTTTTAAATCGTCTAGAGATAACTCGTTAAGACTTGCGCTAACAGGAAGTCTTCCAACCAGTTCAGGAATGAGTCCAAATTTAATTAAATCATCATTTTCTAGCTGCGAAGTCATTGGCTGGTCCTGATTTACTGATTTATTAAAACCTATGGACTTTTTATTAACACGATTTTTAATAATTTTATCAACGCCCTCAAAAGCGCCGCCACAAACAAACAATATGTTTTTAGTATCAACTTGAAGAAACTCTTGTTGGGGGTGCTTTCTCCCGCCTTGAGGAGGTACACTGGCCGTGGTTCCTTCAATGATTTTTAGGAGTGCTTGTTGAACACCCTCTCCGGAAACATCTCTGGTTATTGAGGGATTCTCACTTTTTCTTCCAACTTTATCTATTTCATCAATGTATACGATACCCTTTTGCGCCAAAGACACGTCATAATCACATTGTTGAAGTAATCTTAAAATAATATTTTCAACATCTTCACCAACATATCCGGCTTCTGTAAGAGTAGTTGCATCAGCAATTGTAAAGGGAACATTTAAAAATTTTGCTAAAGTTTGGGCAAGAAGAGTCTTACCACATCCTGTAGGTCCTATTAATAAAATGTTTGATTTAGATATTTCAATATCCTTAGAGGGGTTTTGGACTCTTTTGTAGTGATTATATACAGAGACAGATAATATTTTCTTTGCGTGATCTTGACCAATTATATGATCATCTAAATAATCGTAAATCTCACTAGGTTTTGGTATTTCGAATTTTTTCTTTGTATCGATTTTATCGTCTTCAACAAGTATGTCCTTACAAAGGACTACACATTCATTACAAATATAAACATTGGGGCCAGCTATTAGTTTTTTTACTTCTTCTTGGCTTTTACCACAAAAAGAACAAGATATTTTTTTATCAGAGCTATTAGCAGAAGTTATTTTTTCATCAGACATATTTTTTATTTTTCAATTCTAGTCGTTATAACTTTATCGATCAAACCAAATTTTTGAGCCTCCTCAGGATCAAAGAATCTATCTCTCTCCATTGCCTTCTCAATTTCATTTATACTTATTTTAGTGTGCTTTTGATAGATTTCATTTAGTCTTTTTTTTGTTTTTAAAATTTCTTCTGCATGAATTTTAATATCACTAGCCTGTCCCGAAAAACCACCTGATGGTTGATGGATCATAATTTTAGCATGAGGCAATGCATATCTATTTCCCTCTTTACCAGCGGCAAGTATTAATGAACCTGCGGAGGCAGCTTGTCCGATACACACTGTGTGAACAGGGCATTTAATATATTGCATTGTGTCATACATCGCTAAACCAGCAGTAACCAGTCCGCCAGGAGAATTAATATATAAATTGATGGGTTCTTCTGGATTTTCAGACTCTAAAAATAATAGTTGAGCACATATTAGCGATGCAGTTTCATCGTTTATTGGACCTGTAAGAAAGATTATTCTCTCTCTGAGCAGTCTAGAGAAAATATCAAAAGATCTCTCTCCTTTTCCAGATTGTTCAATGACTATGGGTACCAGATTCATGATTGTGAGATCCTTTTTTCATTAACTCTTCTAAACTTAACTTAGTTTCTTTGATTTTGAAAGTTTTCATAGACTCATCTGCAATTTTATTTCTTAATAAAGTTCCATAAGCAGTCTCTGCTGTTCTCTGATCAATTTTTTCACCATAGTATTTTTGAATATATTCTTGTAATTCTTTTTGTTCGACTTTCACGTTTAGAAACTTTACTAATTCTGAAAACAATACATCCTTTTGTATATTCTCACTGGTAAGTTTTTTTAAACTATCTATTCTCTCCTTATGCTCGTCTTTCATTGAAGATAGATCAATTTGATATTTTCTTTTTAGCTCTAAATTTACAACTTCATCATTAATATCAATTTTCCTCTTCTCGGACAAAACCTTTAGGAGATCTTCAATAAAGAACTCTTTTTGCAGATAATTCATGTCCTCTTTTAATTTATTATCGATTTTATCATTTAATTCTTGGGTAGAATTTAATTTCAAAATTTTGATTAATTCTTCATCATTTTTCGGATAAATCTTTTTATTTATATCTTTTATTTTTGCCTCTATTTTTATTCCCTTTGCAATAAAACTAAAATCAGATTTATTTTTAATTTTTAATAGAGCTTTCTTTAAATCTATAAATATTTCTTCTTTTGTTTGGGTATTTAAATCAACCCTTACCTCTTTTTGAGTAAATAATTTCTTTTGTTCTTCTTCATAATTTAGTATTTCAAAATCAACTACAGAATTATCATCTGATATGTCTATGCTCTCTAGAGAATAATATTCTTTTCTGACTTTTTCTCTAAAATCGTCAATATCTTTTTTAGTTACCTCTGATGTAACCTTTTCAATCTCACTTGTTTTTAGTTCATCTAATTTAATTTCTGGTTTCAAATAAAATGCTAAAGAAAAATTATAAGAGTCTTTAAAATTTACATCAGGTTGAACTAAAGATTGAATTTTTTCCTTATCGCTAATTGTGTTTATATTTTTTGAAATTTCATCGTTCAACACTTCGTTTTCAATTTGCGGACCTATTTTTGATTTTATTATGTTAATGGGTACCTTACCCTTTCTAAAACCTGCAATTTCAAAAGTCGGTTGTTTATCAACAATCTTTTGATCTATAATTTTACTTATAGCTTCTTGATCTAAAGACACCTCAAAGGAGGATTTGAAGTTATTTTTTTCTATATTTTTATATTCCATTTTTTCATTTTCTTGGTGCGCCAGGAGGGACTCGAACCCCCACGGTTGCCCACTGGTTCCTAAGACCAGCGCGTCTACCATTCCGCCACTGGCGCACAAATTGGGGCGAGTAAGGGGACTTGAACCCCCGACCTCCGGTACCACAAACCGGCGCTCTAACCAACTGAGCTACACCCGCCAAAAATTGAATTAATTTATAGTATAGATATTATGCAAATTAAACATTATATTTGGATCGCTAAATATGAAAAAAATTGAAGCAATAATTAAACCTTTTAAATTAGAGGATGTTAAAGATGCTCTTGGCGAAATTGGTCTAAGTGGATTAACCGTATCTGAAGTAAAAGGGTTTGGTAGACAAAAAGGTCACACTGAGCTTTATAGAGGAGCTGAGTACATAGTAGACTTTCTACCAAAGGTTAAAATTGAATTAGTAGTTGATGACAAAAAATACAAAGAAGCTATCGAAGTTATTATCAAACACTCCAACACAGGTAAAATTGGTGATGGAAAAATTTTTGTATACGAAGTTTCAGAGGCTATTAGAATTCGCACAGGCGAAAAAGGTAAAGACGCTATATAACTTTTATTTTACCAAGTTAAAAATTTTAGGAGGATATTAAATGGACAAAAAATCATTACAAAAAATGATCGATGAGAATGGAATTAAGTATATTGATTTCAGATTTACCGATCCACTAGGTACTTGGCATCACTTTTCAAACCACATAAATACTTTTGAAATGGATGTGTTTGAAGAAGGTATCGGTTTCGACGGCTCATCTATAAGATGTTTTCAGTCAATTGAAGCAAGTGATATGATATTAATTCCAGATATAGAAACTGCATTTGTAGATCCATTCTTTACAGATCCTACACTCGTTCTAATTTGTGATATTCAAGATCCAATCACAGGTCAAAAATATGACAAAGATCCAAGATATGTCGCAAAAAAAGCAGAGGAGTTTGTAAAAAGCTCTGGTATTGGTGATAGTATATTTTTTGGTGCAGAAGCAGAATTTTTTCTTTTTAATGACGTCAGAATATCAACCGATCCAAGTAACTCATTTTTCTCAGTAGACTCAGGAGAAGCTATTTGGAATAAAGGCTCCGATGAAAGACCTAACTTAGGTTATCATGTAAGAAATAAGGGTGGTTACTTCCCCTGTCCTCCTCATGATACTATGCAAGATGTAAGGTCCGAAATGGTTAATCATATGGTATCTATTGGAATGAATGTGGAAGCTCAACATCATGAAGTTGCTACCGCTGGACAGCAAGAAATTGATTTAAGGTTTGATACATTACTCTCCCATGCTGATGATCTTCAAAAATATAAATATGTTGTAAGAAACACTGCAAAAAGTAATGGTCTGAGTGCAACTTTTATGCCTAAACCGCTATCAAACGATAATGGCTCAGGTATGCACTGTCACCAAAGTATTTGGTCAAATGGTAAGCCAATATTTTATGCAGATAGTGGGTATGCTAACTTAAGTGATGAAGCTAAGTTTTATATTGGTGGATTACTAAAACATGCACCCTCATTATTAGCATTTACAAATCCAACAATAAATTCATTTAAAAGACTAGTTCCAGGTTATGAGGCACCAGTAAAATTGGCATACTCAAATAGAAACAGAAGTGCTATTTGTAGAATTCCCGCTTACTCTCCCTCACCTAAAGCTAAAAGAGTAGAATTTAGATGTCCAGACGCAACAGCTAACCCATACTTAGCTTTTTCAGCTATGGTAATGGCAGGGCTAGATGGTATCAAAAATCGAATAGACCCAGGTGAGCCAATGGATAAAAATCTTTATGACCTACCTGCAGAAGAACAAGCTAAAGTAAAAGAAGTTCCTGCAACTCTTGAAGAAGCGATTAATAATTTGGAGGCAAACCACGAGTATTTACTTGATGGTAATGTTTTCACTAAAGACTTAATCGAGTCATACATTGAATACAAGAGAGAAGAAGAAATAGAACCAAATAAACTAGTAGTTACTCCTAAAGAGTACGATTTATATTACGACTATTAATTTAATTTTAAAAGTAGCTCATCTAAATATTGCTTATTATTAATATTAGATGGGCTACCAGTTAATTCATTAATCATAAGTAACTCTCTAAGTTTCATAATCTTATCAATATATAAAAATTTTTTTTTATTGATATAGCATAAGTCCTCAAAAATTTTATAAATTTGAAAAAGATCTTTGGTATTTTTTATGGGATTTTTGATATCTATAATTTTTAGAAGATAGTCTTCATCTATCTTAGAGAAATTAGTAATAATTTTTCTTTTCATTTTATTGAAATATTTAGCCAATGTAAGATTATTTGTTAATGGATATATTTTTAAAAAAGATAATTTATGAAATGGCTCGATAGAAGTTTCATAAAAAGAAAAAAAATTCTCTATATTAATAACCTGATCTGAGTCTCTATCAAAAGGTTTATTCCTATCATCTATGATTAATATATTTGAATCGATATATTGCTTAATAATAGAGTAAAATCTTCTAACTATTTTTATGTTATCTAAATGATTATTTTCCTTTGATTGGTATATAAAAAAAATGTCTAAATCTGAGAAATTAGTAGCTTTTTTAATACCATAACTTCCAAATAAAATTGGGGTTAGGTCTGAGATAATATTACCTCTACTAGATAAATAATCATTTTTTACAAGTTCAAATATATAAAAAATAAACTTTCTTACAGCTATGTTTCTTTTATTAAGAAAATCACTATTTGAAATTTTCTTTGAAAGTAACAAATAGTCTAAAAGAAATAAAATTTCATAAATATCTTGTATTGATTTTTTTAAATCTAAATCAAAATTATCTGAGTATTCTTTTAATTTAAATTTAGGTATGCCATAGTTAAAAAAATATACTAAAGACTCTATTAAAAAATTATTTTTGTATATTAGATTTGTTAATTTTGGGGAATTTTCAAAAATAAAAATTAATTCTGGAAATAACTTATTATTGTATTTATATAAAGCAGTTAAATGAACTCCTGATTTATAATAATTAATTAAGTAATCAAATTTTAAAATCAAATCATCACGCTTATTGTGTTTTGACAAGATATTAATTAGTCTTGAAATGGACTCTAAATAATCGTTTTTTACAGTTTCAGAACTGTTAATCTTTTCTGCACGCTTGATGAGGTTCGTAATTGTTTTTTGACTTGATAAGCTAAATTTATTAGGATTAAATTTTTCTACATTAATTTTTGGAAAAAATAAACGTTGATAAATTTTTTGAATATTTAACTTATGTCTCTCTATTGTTATTGAATAATTACCTAAAATTGCCTTTAAATAGTTCTCTTCAGAACCTAATAAGTTTTGAAATGTATTTTGTTTAATATGTAGATAGTTCTCAATCTTACGAAAATAATAATAAGCATCACTGATACTTTTCAAATCCTCATGGGAGATTATATTCTCATGAGATTGAAGATTAATAAATAATTTATGTATATTGCTTTCTTTTAAAGAATTTATCTTACCTGACCATATAAGTTGATTAAAATGAATAATATTTTCACATGATCTTATAAATCCATAAGATTTTTTTATGTCGAGTTTCCTTTGGTCATTGGAAGAAGCAAAAAGTTTCTTAATTTCATCAATGGCGTAGTAATCAAAAGATCTCCGAAATAAAAAACTTTTTATAGCGTCTTTAAATAAAAAATATTTTTGAACATCTCCACACAAAAAATTAGATCTATGAAAAGCAAGTCTTTCCCAATTTCTCCCAACAGAAGTGTAATAATCAATTGCCTGGTCTATATCAGAAACAATCAAGGAATTGCCAAAATCTGGTCTTAATCTTAGGTCAATTTTATGAAAAAATTTATCTGATACATTTGAAATATCACTAATTAATCTCTTAATAGATTTATTAAATTCTTCAATTTTAACTGGACTATTTTTAGAATCATAAAATATAATTAAATCAATATCAGAAGCAAAATTTAAATCTTTTACTCCTATTTTTCCCATTCCTAAAATGAAATAATATTTTTTTAAACCTACATTAAAGGATTTTGAGATGTGAGAATTAATAATCCTACTTAAAATGTTTTTACATAATAAAGACCATAATCTTGAACCAACTGATTGGGAAATTAAATCAAAGTGAATAGAAATAAAGATTAAATATATTAATTCATTTTTTAAAATATTTATATTAAGTGAGTGAGCAGATTGAGAGATATAATATTTTTGAATATTATTTTTGTAGTGATTTAAAATTTGTTTTAAATCAATATTGCTAACTTCATAGGATTTATTTAGATAATTGTATTTAGATAAAAAAGAAGAGTATTTATATAAATTCTCTAAGTCCAAATAATTTTCCTTTCAATGTAATTAAGCAGATCTTTTGTGTTATCTATTAAAGAAATATCTTTTTTTATACCTTTAGAATTTGATATGTTATTGATTAATGTGAACAAACTTTTTTTAAGTAAATTAATATTTAAATACTTATAGTTATCTAATTCTTTAATTGAATCTAAAACTAAAGAGGTCTTATCATTGATTTTTTCAAGTTTTAACTTTTCTAAAAAAAGTGCATCTTTAGAAAACTGCCTTCCAATCATGTATTTATTAATATTTTTTGATTTGAAAGAGTTAAAAGTTTCTAAATCATTTACCTCACCATTAGGAATTAGCTCCATTTCAGGAAATTTTTTTGAACACTCCAAAAATAATTCATAGTTAATTTGTGGAATTGTTCTATTTTTCTTTGTATCTAAATTTAAAACACCATTCCTACAATGAATAAAAACTTTTTTAATTCCTATATCTTTAAAAAGATTTAGATAACTGAAAATATAATTCTTATCTTCATTCATTCCTAATCCCAATCTACATTTTACTGATACTTCATGTTTGTAGTTGATTAATTCAAATAAGCATTTTTTTACCAAGTCGTAATTTTGAGTTAATGCAAGACCTAGCATATTTTCTTGTACTCTTGAACTTGGGCATCCTAAATTGAAATTGACGTGTTTTATGATATCTATCCGATTTAAAATATTTATTGTTCTTTTAATTTCTTGAGGATCTGAACCAGCAATTTGTATAGCACTTTTATTTTTTTCTAAAAAATGCTTACTAATTGTTTTAATCTCATTATGAATAATTGCTTTATCAACAATCATTTCAGAGAAAGTAAGAACACGATTTCCATAAATATTTTCTATTAAACTTCTGAAATAGCAGTCGGTGTATCCCATCATTGGTGCTAAATAATAATTCATCGAAAAAATTCTTTTATTCATTGAAAAATACTTTAATAAAAGTAAAAATCATTAAAAATCAAGACATTGGAAAATTTCAACATAAATCAACTAGTTTTTAATTCTGATGGGCTAATACCTACAATAGCTCAAGAGAAATCGACAAATGAAATTCTTATGTTGGCTTATTCAAATCAAAATTCAATTCAAATGACAATTGAAACTAAAAAAGCTCACTTTTGGAGCAGAAGTAAAAAAAAATTATGGCAAAAAGGAGAAACCTCCGGTAACAAACTCAATATAATTAATATTTATACAGATTGTGATAGCGATACTCTAATTTTTGAAGTAGAGCTTGAAGGAGACGGTGCCTGTCATACTGGTTCAAAAAGTTGTTTCTATAAAAAGTTAGAATTATGAGTGAAGTAGTAGCATATAAAGACTCAAATAATAATTATTGGGATACCGAAGTCGAAAATAGTACTCCTATAAAACATAAATCTGAGGATGCTTTAAACATTATGCGTCACGATATGGCTCATATTTTAGCAGAAGCTGTCATATCTCTTTTCCCGAATGCAAAACCAACTATTGGTCCGTTTATAAAAAATGGTTTTTATTATGATTTTGATATGGAGAGTACATTATCAGATGATGATTTAGAAAATATTGAAAAAAAAATGAGAGAAATACTCTTAGAAGGAAGAGATTTTTTAAAAAAAGCTGTTTCCAAAAAAGAAGCCTTAGAAATTTTTAAAGATAATAAATATAAGTTAGAACTTATCAATAATTTGGATAACTCTGATGAAATAACTCTTTATGAACAGAATAATTTTACAGATCTTTGCAAAGGACCTCATCATAAAAGCACAAAGGATTATAATGCTAGCTTTAAGATAACCAGTGTTTCAGGAGCTTATTGGAGAGGCATAAGCACCAATAAAATGCTTCAAAGAATTTATGCAACTGCTTGGTATTCAGAAAAAGAGCTTCGAGTATATTTAAAAAATTTAGAAGAAGCCAAAGAAAGAAATCATAGAAGATTGGGAACAGATATGGGTTTATTCCTACTCACTGATTTATCCGCAGGTAATGTATTTTGGAAAGATAAAGGTTTAACTTTGTATCAAAATATAGAGAAATACATACGCTCTGAGCAGCAAAAATTAAACTATTTTGAAGTAAAAACACCTGAGTTAGTTTCAAATGAACTCTGGATAAAATCTGGTCACTGGGACAATTTTAAAGAAAATATGTTTACGTCCGAAACAGATAACAAGACATTTGCTTTAAAGCCCATGAATTGTCCCTGTCATATAGTGTTATTTAATTCTCAACTCATAACTTATAAAGATTTGCCACTGAGATATTCTGAATTTGGTAAATGTCACAGATATGAACCCTCAGGGGCTCTGAATGGATTATTTAGAGTGAGAGGATTTACCCAAGATGATGCACATATATTTTGCTCTGGCGATCAAATTTATGATGTGTGCAATGAGACTACTCAATTAATTGAGAGAGTTTATAAGAAGTTTGGGTTTGAAAAGATTAAATATAATATTTCTACTCGTCCAGAAAAGAGTATTGGCACTCAAGAAAATTGGGATAATGCGGAAAATCAATTAAAAAAAGTTTTAAAAGATAATAACAAGGAATTTAATATATTAGAGGGAGAAGGTGCATTTTACGGACCAAAAATAGAATATACATTAGAAGACTCTCTTGGACGTGAATGGCAATGTGGCACAATTCAAATTGACTTTAATCTACCAGATAGATTAGGAGCTAAATACAAAGACAAGGATGACAAAAATCAAGTTCCTATAATGATACATCGTGCTGTAGTTGGTTCATTAGAGAGGTTCATAGCGATCATTTTAGAAAATACAAATGGCTGGCTTCCATTATTTGTTACACCTATTCAACTTGCAATACTGCCAGTATCTGAAAAATTTGTTGACCATAGCAATCAAATAAAGGAAAAGCTTCAACAACTTGGTGTAAGAACGATTGTTGATAGCTCAGATAATAAATTAGGATACAAGATTAGGAACTCTGTTTCCAAAAAAATACCTTACTCATTAGTAATGGGTGAAAAAGAAATTGAGTCAAAATCATTCACTCTGAGAAGTAATGAGGGGAAGAATACCTCATTTGATGACATCAAATTATTGTCAAATTTCTTTGTAAGCAATTAACTATTAATAACTTCATTTATAAAATAAGTTAATCTCGTAAATGAGTGAACATATTAAGGCAGTAATAATAGTTGTTTTAAGTGGTTTAATATGGAGTTTTGGTCCACTAGTTGTAAAAAATATGATAGATCCACATATCTATCAACTCCCCTATCTTATCATTAGAGGACTGACAGTAGCAGTAATTATAGCTACGTATCTTATAATCAAAGAACAAAAAAAATTTATTCTTAACATTATAGAAATAGATAAAGTTTCTGTAATCGGCGGTCTTTGTTTAACTACAGCAATGATTGGTTTCATTTATTCAATTAGCAATACAACTGCTGCAGTTACTCTTTTTATGTTAGCCTTAATGCCCTTTTTAGCTTCATTAATTGCATTAGTATTTATTAATGAAAAAATTTCAAAACAAAATTTTATCAGCATGATTATTGCATTTATAGGTGCTTTAATAATGATATATGCTAGCGCTTTTAGTGGTTCATTATATGGATTGATCATGGGTTTTATATCTAGTCTAGGATTTGCAGCATTTACCGTTGCCTTACGAAGTAAAAGTGATAACAAGAAATTTTATATTTTAATTTATGCAGGGATATTTTGTGCAACTATTTCTTGCTGTTTGATGATAATAAATAGTCAGGAAATCTATTTACCCTTCAGAAATATTTTATTAAGTATTACGCATGGCTTAATAGTTGCAAGTGGGCTAATTCTTTTTAGTATTGGATCAAAACACCTTCTCTCAGGTGAGTTGACAATGTTATCTTTATTAGAAGTAGTTGGAGGAATATTTTGGGCATGGTTACCTGTACTTGGTATTAATGAAATTCCAAGCACTAATACAATAGTAGGAGGTGTAGTGATTTGTTTAGCTATTGCTATGAATTCATATCGTTTTGATAAAAAAAGACTTCAGAATTTAATTAGATAGTTAGCCCTATAACTCCAATAAAAGTTAAGGAAATACCCAAAGTTTGAATTTTAGATATTTTTTCTTTTAAAACCATTCTGGCTAATAAAACAGTTACAAGACCAAAGCCTGAGGAAATCACTACTGCAATACTCACTTTATCAAAAGTATACGCCGAAACTAAACAGAAATAACCAGTAGTCTCTAATATTCCCTGAAAAAATAAAATGGGTGCTGCTTTTTTTGTCATTGTTATCTTAGACTTTGTAAATAACAATAAGATTGCAATACCCAATAAACTAAAAAATCTAACATATATAACAGCTTCGATTGGATCCAAGGTATTAGAGGCTTCTTGTGAAAAAATAAGACCTAAAGCTAACATTCCACTTGCCATAAATGATACAATTAACGACTCTTTTATATGTTTTTTTGATAAACCAAGGCTTTCTTTGAAACTGTCCGCACTAATTGACACAAATACTGCTCCTGAAATTACTATCAAAGTCGCAATCCATTGAGTAAGTGTAGGTTCACTACCTAAAAAAAATCTTATAACAAAAACGAAAAAAGGATTAGTTGCTGCTATTGAGGCAACAATTGATACAGGCCCCATTTGAAGACCTTTATATAAGCATAACAGTCCAAACATTATTAAAATACCTGATAGAAAGCTATTGCTCAAACCTATGGTGTTTGGAGATAACCCACTTCCAAAGAAATAAAATAAAAATAAATAAAAAATTGAACCAACGACTAACATCCAAAAAAGTGAGTTCTTAAAACCAACTTCTTGTGATGAAAATCTTGCTAAAAAATCTCCTACACCAAAGCTAAGGGCTGACAGAATACCTAAAAGAATAGCCATGTATTAATTAAAAACTAAACGTGAAAACTTTCGCCACAACCGCACTCACTAGTTTGATTGGGATTTTTGAAAACAAATCTTTCTCCATACTCTTCTTTTATAAAGTCCATTTCTGTACCAATAACATACATTACAGCTTTATTATCGATATAAAGAGGAAATTTATAATCATTAACTAGTTCACATCCTTGTATTTCACTTTCATTGACATATTCCATTGTATAGCTAAGACCAGCGCAACCTTTTGTACTTAAACCTATTTTTAAACCAATTGCATTATTGTTATCAACTAACAATTTAGAGATTTGTTCTTGAGCCATTTTAGATAATGTAAATAAGGGATTAGACATTTTAAAAACCTAGAGCTAATTTTGCGTCTTCACTCATCATATCTTTATTCCAAGGAGGTTGAAAGGTTAGATTAACACTAACTTGTCCTGTATTTGGAAGTTCGTGAACTTTTTTTGCAACATCTAATGGAAAACTATCCGCAACTGGACAATTAACAGTTGTTAGCGTCATTATAATTTTAATATTGTTAAATTTATCAATTGATAGGTCATAAATTAATCCAAGATCATATATATTTATATCTAGTTCTGGATCTTTTATTTTTGTGAGAACCTCTATAATTATATCATTTGTCAAATTTACTGACTCTGATGTTGATACATCTCCAAAGGAAATATCACCTTCAGAATTAACTTTAGGCATAAAGTCAGAGAGAGTCTTATCGTCCATATCTTATTGTAATAATTTTAAAGTTTTTTTCATAGAGTCAACAAAGTGGTCTATATCATTAATGTCATTATAAATTCCAAAAGAAACTCGGCAAGAACCCGGAATACCTAATTTTTTCATAAAAGGTTGACAACAATGGTGACCTCCTCTGATCATTATTCCATATTGGTCAAGAAAAGTGGCAATATCATTAAAATTTTGGTTTTTGATATTAAAGGAAACAATTGAAGTGGCATTTCCATTGTCGTTTGAGCCATATATTTCTATTTCTTCAAAGTCATTTAGAGCTGAAATTAGTGTGGATCTGAGTTTTTTTTCATTCGAAAAATAATCTTGGTAATTAATACTATTTAGATACTCCATGGCAGCTTTAAAACCAATGGCAGCCTCAATAGAGGGTGTTCCTGGTTCGAATTTATTTGGTAACATGGCGTAAGAAAAATCGTTTGAAGATACCTCATTGATCATCCCCCCTCCTAATGTTGGAGGGTTAAGTTGGTTAAGAATATCTTCTTTACCATACATAATTCCAATACCAGATGGACCGTAAAGTTTGTGAGAAGAGAAAGAGTAAAAATCGCAGTCTAAATCTTTGACATCAATATTAAGGTGTGCAATTGACTGGCATCCATCAACAGCTACATAAATATCTTTATTAATTTCTTGTTTAATTTTTTTTAAGTCAAGTATTTGACCAGTAACATTTGACATATGTGTTAAGGAAAGAACCTTAGTAGTATCATCACAATTATTTATAATTTCTTCTTCAGATAGAATGCCTTCTTTAGAAATTGGGATAATTTTTAATTCTAATTCTAATTTTTTACATAAATGCATCCACGGTAAGTAATTAGAGTGATGTTCTAATTCTGTCACAACAATCTTATCACCCTTTTTTAAATGCTCTGCTAGTGAATTGGCAATAATATTTATAGAGTCGGTAGCTCCTCTTGTAAAAATTATTTCGTTTGTAGAATTTGCATTAATAAACGATTTAGCTACTTCTCTAGATTTTTCATATAAATCTGTAGCATCGATACTAAGGGAATTCATCCCTCTATGGACGTTTTCATATGAGTTTTCAAGAAACTCAGAAATTGAGTGTATAACTTGTTTTGGTTTCTGGGTACTTGCAGCGGAGTCAAGATAAGTAATGGTTTTATCTCTTATCTTTTTATCTAAAATTGGAAAATCTAATTTTACATTATTCATGTTAATAAACTTTCAATTATATTATTGGAATAATCTCGTAAATTATCATCTTTAATAGACTCGATAATCTCTGCAATAAATGCTTTTTTTAGTATTTTTTTAGCCATTTCACTGTCAATACCTCTAGATTTAAAATAATAAATTTGATCTTCATCTAATTTAGAAACAGTAGAACCATGACTACATTTTACATCATCAGCATAAATTTCAAGTTCAGGTTTATTATTAGCCTTTGAAATATCGTCTAAAAGTAAAGATCTGCTCATTTGATATCCATCAGTTTTCTGAGCTATAGAGTCAACATATATCTTCCCTTGAAAATTAGTTATAGCACCTTTCTCAACTATAGATTTAAAAATTTCTCTACTTGATGAGGAGGGTTTCAGGTGCTGAATAAATGAATAATTATCATTTACTCCGTAGTTATTAATATTCAAACCAAATAAATCAAAATTACACTCAAGATTTAAAGAGGCATAAAACTCATTTCTGGTATGAATATTATCAGACTGAAAAGAAACAAAGTTTAAATGTGAATTATCTTGAAGATTTGACTCAAAATATAAAAAGGATTTATAGTTTGATATATTAAAGTGAATTACATTTAAATTTGAATTATTAGATATGTCAAAGAATATAGATTTAGGGTATTCGTCATTTGCTTTACTATTCATGATAATAAGATTGATTACATTTTTTGAAGATTTAAAAAAATGAATATTCTCGTTTATTTGAGAAATATCTAAAAATAAATTCTTATCGTCTATCAAATCTAAATTTATTGAACTTGTATCTCTTTTTAATAAAGAAGAAACTCTAAAGAAACTGTCATCATTTTTGTATTTCCATAAATTTAAATCAGAAGCTAAATCAACTGGATTTGAAGTGAGAGAAGAAATATTTTTAGAGATTCTTAATAATTCAGATATGTCAATATCTCTTAGTAAAGTTTCAGATGTTATATCCCGATGAAGTTGAGCATACTTATAGTTTTCAATTTTAAAATTTTTGTAAGGATTTTGTTTATCTAATATAGTTTTTGCATATTTTGATACATTATCAGATTGTATCTTGTCTAAATTTAATGTGAGTTCCATTAGGCAGATTTAGATATTTCTTCATATCCTTTTTCTTCTAACTCTAGAGCTAAGGAGTAATCTCCTGATTTCACAATTCTACCATCTGCAATAATGTGAACAAAATCAGGCTTTATATAGTTTAAAAGCCTTTGATAATGAGTGATTACTAAAAAGGAATTTTCTTTGCTTCTTAGTTTATTGACACCCTCGGAGACAATTCTTAACGCATCTATGTCTAAACCAGAGTCTGTCTCATCTAAGATAGCCATCTTAGGGCTTAACATTGACATTTGTAAAATTTCTTGTTTCTTTTTTTCACCACCTGAATAATTTACATTCAAGTCTCTTTTGAGCATTTCAGTATTGATATTTAATTCTTCAGCTTTTGACTTCATTAATTTAGCAAATTCCAAGGCATCCATTTCACTATGTCCTAAATATTTTCTCTTTGAGTTGATTGCTGTTTTTAAAAAAAAAGAAGTTTGTACACCAGGTATCTCCATTGGATATTGAAATGCCAGAAATAAACCCTCATTTGCTCTTTCATCTACATCCAACTCTAGTAAATTTTTTTCGTTATACTCTATTGTTCCTTCATCTATTTCATATTTATCTTTCCCGGATAATACATAAGAAAGTGTGCTCTTCCCTGAACCATTTGGGCCCATGAGAGCATGAACCTCACCCTTATTTATTGATAAATTTAAACCTTTGATAATTTTCTTTTCTTCAATGGAAACATGCAGGTTTTTAATTTCTAACATTATCCAACACTACCTTCTAAGCTAATTGCTACTAATTTCTGTGCTTCTACAGCAAACTCCATTGGCAAATGTTGTAATACCTCTTTACAAAAACCATTGACAATTAAACCTACCGCATCTTCGCTATTCAATCCTCTTTGCTGACAATAAAATAATTGATCCTCATTAATTTTTGAAGTGGTTGCTTCATGTTCAACCATTGAGTCTGAGTTACTTGACTCTATGTACGGAACAGTGTGGGCACCGCATTTATTACCGATTAATAATGAGTCACATTGAGTAAAATTTCTTGCATTTTTAGCTTTTGACAAAATATTTACTAAACCCCTATAAGTGTTATTAGCTTTTCCAGCCGATATACCTTTTGATATTATCTTAGAGGATGTATTTTTACCGATATGTATCATTTTTGTACCTGTATCGGCCTGTTGCATATTATTAGTTATTGCAACTGAATAAAATTCTCCCTTAGAGTTATCTCCTTGCAAAATACAGCTTGGGTATTTCCATGTTATTGCGGAACCTGTCTCAACTTGAGTCCAAGATATTTTAGAATTTTTACCTCTGCAAGCACCTCTTTTTGTTACAAAGTTGTAGATACCTCCTTTACCTTCTTTATCACCGGGGTACCAATTTTGAACTGTTGAATACTTTATTTCTGCATTATCCAGAGCTACTAACTCAACATTAGCAGCGTGAAGCTGGTTTTCATCTCTCATTGGAGCAGTACAGCCTTCTAAATAACTCACATAACTATCTTTATCTGCAATGATAAGAGTCCTCTCAAACTGACCGGTGTTCATTGCATTAATTCTAAAGTATGTTGATAACTCTACAGGACACCTAACACCCTCTGGAATATAAATAAAAGATCCATCAGTAAACACTGCTGAGTTTAAAGCAGCAAACGAGTGATCAGATACGGGTATAACACTTCCTAAATATTTCTTTACTAAATCAGGGTGAGTTTTTACTGCCTCAGAGATTGAGCAAAATACAATACCCAAATCACTTAATTGTTTTTTATATGTAGTAGCAACTGATACGGAGTCAAAAACGGCATCTACTGCTATACCAGATAACATTTTTTGTTCTTTTAATGGAATACCTAGTTTTTCATAAGTTTTGATAATTTCTGGGTCGATTTCATCCAAAGACTTAGGTTTATCTTTGAGACTTTTAGGAATTGAGTAATAGTAACAATCTTGGTAATCAATTTCTGGAATATTCAACTTAGCCCATTCAGGCTTAGGTAGCTTATTAAATATTTTGAAGGCATTGAGCCTCCAATCAAGCATCCACTCTGGCTCGTCTTTTTGAGCAGATATAAATTTTATTATATCTTCATTTAAACCTTTAGGAGGGCGTATTTCATCTAGTTCAGTAGAAAAACCATACTTATAATCAGTATCTCCTAAAGTATTTACTTGTTTAATTGTTTGTTCTGTAGCTGCCATAGATTTTGATATATATGATAAATAAGGATTTTTACAAGAAAATACGAGTAAACTCTTTGTTTAGTTCAGTTTCTGCTTAATTATCCCACCGCCTAAAACCCTATCATTATCGTATAAAACACATGCTTGGCCTCTTGTTATAGCCTCTGCAGGTTCGTCAAATTCAAAAGAATAAGATGTAGATTGTTTAATAAGTTTTCCTTTTTTTGGCTCGGATAAAGATCTAATTTTAGCACTACAGGGAATTTCAACAATATTTTTTGATAAATCATATTCGGGCATAATAAAATTTAAATCACCTAGTAGAAGAGAACTGCCTAAAAGGTCCTTTTTGTCTCCTACAATGATTTGATTTTTATCTTTAATAATGTCAATAACATAAAGAGGGTCATCATTAGATATTCCCAAACCTCTTCTTTGTCCAACTGTAAAATTTTGAATACCATCATGAGAGGATAATACATTTCCAGAGAGATCAATTATTTCTCCCTTTTTTTTATTTGATTTAATAAATTTTTTATAATCTCCGTCTGGAATAAAACATATATCTTGGCTATCTTTCTTATCGTAAACAATAAGACCCAGATCCTCAGCTATTTTTCTAGTTTCTGCTTTAGATATTTCACCTAATGGAAATCGCAAATAGTCTAATTGATTTTGAGTTGTGGCAAATAAAAAGTAACTTTGATCTTTTGATTTATCTTCAGCTCTATACATATGAGCATCTTTGATTTCACCTTTTCTTCTGATGTAATGACCTGTAGCCATACAGTCAGCATCTAATTTTTTTGCAAAGTTCATTAAGTCTCTGAATTTAACAGTTTCATTACATTTTACACATGGAATAGGAGTCTCACCATTTTCATAAGATTTAATAAAATAATCTATAACATCTGATTTAAATGTTTTTTCATAATTGAAAACATAATGTGGTATATCTAATTTTTGAGCGACTCTTCTCGCATCGTAAATATCAAGGCCAGAGCAACAAGAACCCTTTTTAGCTGAGTTGTTAGAGCTATAAAGTTGCAAAGTGATACCTACAACGTTGTATCCCTCTTTTTTTAATAGTCCCGCCGTAACAGAACTATCAACTCCACCAGACATAGCAACTACTACAGTTGTACTAGCTGGATCTTTATTAAAACCTAATGAATTCATTTATAACTTGCTTTTTTTATCAAAAGTAATCTATGATCTCTTCTTTAATTATGCCAGAAGTATTTATACAAGGTGGTGAAGGTAAACTTCAAGCCAAATACTCACCTAGTGAGCAAGAAAAACCTAATATCGCTATAATTTTACATCCAAACCCAAAACATGGTGGAACGATGGATACAAAGGTTAATTATGCTGCTTTTAAAGTAATGAAGGATGCTGGTTTTTCAACTCTTAGAATTAACTTTCGAGGTGTTGGAAAAAGTGACGGTGCTTTTACTGAAGGAGAAGGTGAATTGAATGATGCTAGTGTTTCACTAGATTGGTTACAAAAAAAGAATGAAGATTTTAGATCTTGTTGGATTGTAGGTTTCTCTTTTGGAGCATGGATTGGATTTCAAACACTAATGAGAAGACCAGAGGTTGATGGGTTAATTTTAATAGCGCCCCCAGTAAACATGTATGATTTTAACTTTTTATCTCCCTGTCCTATTAAAACATTAATAGTGCGTGCTGAACAAGACGAAATAGTTAAAAAAGATAACCTTAAAGAATTTTTTGAAACTTTTAAGAAGCAGAAAAATGCAGATGTTTCCATGGAAACTATCTCCAAATCTAATCATCTTTTTGAAGGTAAGTTAGAACCTCTTATGGGGACATTAAACAAATATATTCAAAAGCATAAAAGCTAACAACGTTCTCCTAAATATATATTTTTTAGTACTTTTGTAGTTGAGTAATAAGTTGAATGTTTCTTTAATAAATACCTTATACCTAAATAAGCCATTCCTTGAGACTCAATGAAATCACCATTCATATTGTAAAAATCTATTAAAGATACATCTTCAAAATATTTTTTAAATATTTTTTGAAGCGTGAGGTTTTTTCTACCACCGCCCATTAAGATTATCTTATAGTCTGATGGAGATGAAATTAATTCTCTAATAGCATAGGGTATAATTTCTAATAAAGTAAAAATAGTATTATTTAAATTATCGTGTTGAAAAAAATATTTTTTATATTTATGAAAATAATTTCTATCTAAAGATTTTGGTAACTTTTTATCAAAAAATTGATCAGTAAGAATTTTATTAAATAAGGTCTCAATTTTTTTTCCATTCTCAGATAAAGATCCATCTATATCAAAATTTTGACCAATTCTTTCGTAGATTAAATCATTAATAATAGCGTTACCAAATGAGCTATCTCCTGCATTAATATTCTCGTTGTTTATTAGAGTTATATTGGTTACTCCACCAATATTTACAAAGATTACTTTTTTTAAATCTAATTGCATTGCTATCATTTTGTGAAATTCTGGCATTATTGGTGCTCCATTACCTCCATTTAGCAGATCGTTTTTTCTAAAATTGCAAATAACTGGTGAATTAGAATCAAAACTTAAACTTTTATCAAAAAGCTGTATTGATATTTTAGTCTTTTGATCGTGAAAGATAGTTTGACCGTGCATAGCAATTAAGTCAATTTTTACATTATTATTTTTAATAAATTGATTGATAGCTTTCTTGTATTCTTCGTTTAGCAAGGTTAATACACTTGGGTCATTCAAATATTCTTGGCTAATTGTATTGAGTAATTTTTTTTGTAATTCTTTGCTATATGGGATGAATTCATTTGAAATTTCATTTGCGAAAGAAAGTCCATCTGATTTAATGAGACTACAATCAATACCATCTAATGATGTTCCTGACATGCATCCAAGGGCCATATATTCCATTTGATATCTATAAAATTATGTTAATTATTATATATGATTGATTATATACAGTTATTTAAAGATAGACATCTATTCAATCAGTGCACAAATGAAATTGAACTAAATACATTATTAAATAAGAAAAAAATAATTTTTTATATTGGCTTTGATGCAACAGCTGATGCTTTACATGTTGGAAGTCTGGTACAATTAAGAGCTATAAAGACACTTATCAAGCACGGTCATCAAGCAATAGTGCTACTGGGTGGAGGTACCACAAAAGTAGGAGATCCATCAGGTAAAGATACAGCGAGACAAATTTTAAGTTACGACAATATTCAAAAAAATATTGATAATTTCAAAAGAATTTTCGAACATTATTTTAGAGATTTTAAAGAAAACATAACCTTCATTAATAATGATCAATGGTTAGATAAATTAAATTATATCGAATTGTTAAGAGATGTAGGTAGTCATGTTTCAATTAATAGAATGCTAACTTTTGAAAGTGTTAAAGAAAGACTTAAAAGAGAACAATCATTATCTTTTTTAGAATTTAATTACATGATACTTCAAAGTTATGACTTTCTTTATTTAAATAAAAATGAAAAATGTGATTTACAAATTGGTGGATCTGACCAATGGGGAAATATAGTTTTAGGAATGGAAATCATATCTAAAATAAATAAAAAAGACGCTTTTGGACTTACCACACCTTTGTTAACAACATCAACTGGGAAAAAGATGGGCAAAACTGAGCAAGGAGCGGTATGGATAGATGAAAATAAGTATAACTCATATGATTTTTATCAATATTGGCGAAATGTAGATGATAACGATGTAGAAAAGCTCTTACTTATATTTAGCGACTTGGATAAGAGTGAAATAAAAAATATCATCTCAGAAAATATCAATGAAGCAAAAAAGAAACTTGCTTTTTTAGTAACCTCAGATTGCCACTCACAAAAATCTGCAGAAGATGCTGAAAAAAAAGCTATTTCTATATTTGAAAATAATTCAGATGAAAATTTAGATGAGATTTTACTAGATAAAAATTTAGATATTAAAATTATAGATGCTCTCATAAGTCACAACTTAGTTAGCTCAAAATCAGAAGCGAAAAGACTAATTGAAGGTGGGGGTATTAAGATAGATGACAGCACTGTAAATGACTTTAATACTGTTCTGAATAATAAAAATGATAATCAAGTTTTAAAAATTGGTAAAAAGAAACTTTTTAAACTAAAATTTAATTAACTAGTATCTCGCTAATAGCTTTATTAATAAAATCAAGGTCTTCTTTAGATTTACCCGCACCGGCGTAATGGCCATAGTCTGAGGGAATGATTCTTAATTCTCCATTGGGAATATCTTTTAATTCAATTTCATTATCCTCTGGTGGAAAATACAAATCATTTTGACCTGGCATAAGGATTGTTTTTGCAGTTATTGAATTTAAAGCTTTAGAAAAGTCGTTTTGGTATAATTCATTGTTACTAATATCATGCTCTTGCCAAGTTCTAATCATAGCTAAAAGATCATTCGCATCACGCTGATAATAAATTTTGTTCCATAATTTATCTAATACCTCTTTTGGATTTTTAAAACCATTACTTAAATAATGTTTTTCTCTGAACCAGTTTTGACCATGAGCCCATCCCGCCCATACTCTTGCCATTGTAGTTTTCCCTTGATTTGGTTGGTTTTCATAATTGCCTTTATTCCAACTAGGGTCAGATATCAAAGCAGCATACACACCCTCAAGAAAAACATAAGTATGGCCCGTAGTCTTGGCATGACCACACATTGAAATGGCACTTTCTATTGAGTCAGGGAAGTATGAAGCCCATTGAAGTGCTTGTTGCCCTCCCATTGACCACCCTATTACGAGTTTAATTTTTTCAATATTAAATGTTTTTTCTAATAAAATTTTTTGAGCTTTAACATTATCGTAGATTGTGATTAACGGAAAATTTGGTCCCTTTATTTCTCCATTTACATTACTTGGTGATGAGGATACTCCATTGCAAAACATATTAGGTATAATGATGAAGTAATCATTAGGGTTAATAGGAAAATTATCATTAATTATATTTCCTTGCTCTAAGTGAGTTCCTGCATACCTAGTTGGGTACAAAATAACATTTGATTTGTCTTCGTTAAGATTACCAAATGCTAAGTATTTCAAATCTAAATCGATTATTGTTCCTGATTTGAGTTGGAAATTTTTTAGTTCAAAATTTTTTAATTCTTGTTTATTTATCAATTAAAATAACTTTAAATATTCTTTAATTTCCCAATCTGTAGTTGTGGTATGATACCTCGACCACTCGTCGTATTTATATCCCACAAAATTATTGATCATGGCCTCTGAAAATACCTCTTTAGTTAAAGGGTCTGCTGCGAAAGCATCAACTGCCTCTAGTAAGTTTCTTGGAAGACTGGTTACTTGTTTTTTTTCTTTTTCTGTTAAATCATACAGACTTTTATTAGTGGCTTTAGGTGGTGTCATCTTCTTATCAATGCCCTCAGTAGCCGCGGCAGCCAATAATGAGAAAGTAAGGTATGGATTTTGAGTTAAATCTGAAGCTCTATCTTCTATACAATATCTGTTTTGAGGTAACCTTATCATGGCAGATCTATTATTATTTCCATAAGTCATATGAGTTGGGGCCCAGGTATGCATCCCACCATCTAAGCCCTCAACAGTAGGTACAAAACCATTATAAGAATTAACCGTGGGGCAAGCTAAAGCTGTGATAGCAGCACCATGTTTAAGTATTCCTGCAACAGCGTTATATGCTTTATCTGAAAATTTATCTCCATCTTTATAAATATTTTTATTTTTCTTTTTAATAGAAGCTACACTGTGGTTGATATGAGCTCCAGATCGCCAGTCACTAATTGTAGTTTTTGGCATAAAAGATACAAAATAACCGTATTTTTTTGCTATCTCTTTTAGAAGAACTCGCAAAAAGACAAATCTATCAGCCATTGATAGAATATCTGTATATCCAAAATCTAATTCATATTGACCGTAAGCACCCTCAGCTACGACATCATGTAAGTCCCATTTCAGATCATTATTTAAAATATCAATAATCTCTTTTAAGAAATTCATTCCATCTATTGAATATTCAGCGTCATATCCAAAAGCTTGTCTTCTCAAAGGAATGGGATCTCTATCAATAGCTTTTACAGGTTTATCACCATCCCATTTCATTAAAAAAAATTCTGGTTCTATACCAACAAAAAATTTCAAATCAGATTTTTCACATTTTTTAATTTGCCTTTTTAGAGTCATTCTTGGACAAACATCGTAGGGTTTGTCGTTCCAGTAAAGATCTGCAAAAACCCAAGCACATGTTTTATCCCAGGGACAAATAACAAGACTATCTAAATCAGGTACGGGTATCTGATCATTATCAGCTGGTGTTAACTCAGGGACAAAAGATACTGAATGAACTGCAAATTGGGGACCTTTTCCAGCACATAAATCTTCAAAATCTGAAATAGGCATTGGTTTTGTTTTAGGACTTCCTAAAAAATCAATCCAATTGGAATAAATATATTTAACTCCTTTTGACTCTAAGTCTTTTTTTATTTTTTTTACTCTTTTAGGGTCAGGCAGAGCATCTTTTATATTTTGATGGTAATTACTCACAAATTCCTCCAATTAAATTAATAGATTTATAAGTATATTTTCATAATATAGAAAATACCAATACATAATGAACTTTAGCTACTTTAAAAAATCATGGATAAGATATTATAAAAGAGGGTTTTTATCTGGATTACTCATAATGAGTTTTATACTCGTTGTTGATCAATTTTTAACTAATCCGTTATTCTTTAGTAAAATAACTAGCCTAGATATTTTTTTCTTTATCCTTTCAACTATTTTTTTTGGATCTGTTTTTTGTGGAATTTTATCACTTCTCTTCCTTTTTGTTGTAATGATAGTAACAAAAGAAAATAACTAATTAAGATCTCTAAGCCAATTTTCAATTTCTAATTTTCTATTATATTTATCCTCTTTCTCTAATATCTCTAATTTGTTTAAAAGATTATTAAAATTAAACTCATCCATAATTTTGAGATAATTTTTTTTCCAGTATTTCATTAAACTACCTATGAAATTATAGGGTAACTCTGGGTGATATTGTGTACAAAAAATATTTTTACTTTTATGACTTATAGATTGGATAGAAAAATTATTTTGAGAAATAATTTCGAATTCTGAATTTATACTCTCTAAATGATCGTAATGATGTCCTGGTGCGGTAAAATAATTTATTTTATCTTTATAGGTTTTATGCTTTCTAATGATTTCAATTTTTTCGGAGTATCCAAATTCAGGTTTTTTGCTTTTTTTTATTACATCGCCATAACAGTAGGCAATAACTTGAAGCCCCCAGCAACTCCCCCAAAGAGGCTTGTCTAATTTTAAAATTTTCTCACATATTTCAATTTGATTTTTATTATGACTATTAGTCTCATAAATACTTCCTAGACCGCCTGTCCAAAGAAAAGCATCATACTTGTTCAAATCATCTATTTTATTTTTATATGTATTATATACAGAAATATTAGCATCTTCCCTTTCAGAAATTATGATATCTCTAAAATATTGATGCTGAAAGAAACACTCAGCACTCGCGTGTTCAATGTCATGGCTTTCATCCATGCCACTTATGATTAAAAAATTCAAATTTATTTATTAGATCTTGTAAATTTATGAAGAATATAGTCGTTATCTTTTTTTGCTATTTTTCTGAGAATGAAATACATGAAGACTATCCACAATACAGCAGCGATTAATCTATTTTCTAGTACAAGACTTACTAGATTTTGGAAAAAATAATTTGTTGTGTTGTAATCCATATCAGTTTAAATGGCGGGGTAAATCCCCGCCATAATAATAAAGTATTTATTTGGTTTTGTTAGCAGTATCTGACTCGTGTCTTGCTGCAAGCATTGTAACAAGTATTAACAAGGCTATTACAAGAAGGGTCCAGAATATTAATGTACCTTCACTATTGGCAGAGGTGAAATAAGCATCTACACCTTCCCAACTGTTTTCAGGTCCTGGCCATGAATTCATAATTTATCCTTTCCTTATTACCTTTATTGATATGCTTTCAGCCCTAGTTCAGCTTGGTCGATACCAGCTTTTTGCACTGCATCTGGTACACGCAACCATCCCATCGCCTTCATGATGAATGATATTCCGTATCCAGGCACAAAGCCTACTAAGAACATAACTATACAGCCAACTAATTGACCACCAAAGCTAGTTGGAGGAATGTCTCCAGAGGCAGGATATCCTGAAGCAAATAAACCCATTGCAACAACACCCCAAATACCAGCTACACCGTGCACTGAAATAGCACCAACAGGATCATCGATTTTGAAGGTTTTATGTAACCAATTATTCGCAGGAATAATTATCACACCACCAACAAATCCGAGGACAAAAGCTAATCCTGGATACCAGACATCAAGACCAGAAGCACATGAGAATATACCTGCAAGACCACCTGACATCATCCAAAAAGGATTACCTTTACTCATCCAGAAGGCACCAATCATACCACCAGCTAGACCCATTAACGTATTAAATGCGAATGATGATAAAGTTGCTGGAGCACCGTAGATATTAATCCAGCCGCCTAAATCAGCACCAGCCCAGATTAAACAACCACCGAGGAATCCAAAGAAACCAACAATAATCATTAGTAGACCAACGAAAGAAAATCTCAAATCATGACCTTCAATTTCATTCGCTGTGCCATCTGCATTATATTTACCAACTCTTGGACCTAAGTTCAGGACAACACCAAATGCAAACCAACCAGCTATCATGTGTACAACACCTGCAGCTCCTACGTCGTGGTAACCAAATTGTGTTACTAACCATCCATCAGGATGCCAACCCCAAGCTGCGCCCAAAATCCAAGCAACAGAACCTAAGATTACAGCTAAGAAAACAAATGAACTAATTCTAATTCTTTCCAAAACTGCTCCTGAAAAAACAGATGCTGTAGTACAAGCAAAAAGTGTAAATGCTGCCCAGAAAATACCAGTAGCCTGGTCGCTTAGCATTGGTCCCATTGAAACATTCCATGGGGTACCATATCCTTCTAGGTCAATCGGAGTGAAACCTCCAGGGAACGCCAAGTAAATGTACCAACCAAATAACCAAAAGGTGGGTATCATAAAGGCGAACGCTAAAAGATTTTTTACTGCTGAGGAAACGGCATTCTTAAAACGTGATGCTCCAACCTCATACATTAAAAAACCTACGTGAATTGTGATCATCAACGCTGTACACCACCAATAGTATGCTTCCATACTTACATTGGCTTGCGTCGTCACAAACACTTCAAGTTCTTCAAGTGTCATATTAATGACCTCCTTATTTATTTTTATAAAAATAAAAAGAAAAAAAACTCATCTCCTACATAATGAGAATCATTTTTAATATCCTTTTAAGTATTTTACTTTTTAATTAGTTAATTATAAAATCAAATTAATTGGAAATTCAGTTAAAAATTGAATGATATCAATGTGTTTTAATCATATGCAATATTTGCATATACATATATGAAAGAGGAGAAATTTAATGGGCACTAACCTTCATCAATTCGCTAAAAAAAATGGAGTGAAATATTTTTTTGTAAGTTTTGTAGATTTATTTGGGGTTCTAAGATCAAAACTAGTCCCTGCAACAGCAATAGATGAAATTCAATCAGAAGGAGCGGGTTTTGCAGGCTTTGCAACATGGTTAGATATGTCTCCAGCAGACTCAGATATGTTTGGAATGCCAGACGGTGATAGTGTTATTCAACTTCCTTGGAATAAAGAAATTGCTTGGGTCGCATCCGATTTATATATGGATGGTAAACCAGTTGAGGCCTCGCCACGTGTGGCCTTAAAGAGACAAATAGAAAAGGCAGCAAAAAAAAATCTTCATATGAAATCTGGAGTTGAATGTGAATTTTTTTTGGTAAATGAGGATGGAACTTCTTTATCAGATGACAGAGATACGCAAGCTAAACCTTGTTATGACTCTTCTGCTCTAATGAGAAGATATGATGTTATTACGGAAATATGTGACTCAATGATTTCATTGGGATGGAAGCCTTATCAAAACGATCATGAAGACGCAAATGGTCAATTTGAAATGAATTGGGATTTCTCTGATTGCCTCGTAACAGCTGATAGGCATGCTTTCTTTAAATTTATGGTTAAGTCAATTGCTGAAAAACATTCTTTAAGAGCTACATTTATGCCCAAGCCATTTACTCATTTAACGGGTAACGGTTGTCACTGTCATATATCTATTTGGGATAAGGCTGGTAAGAAGAATATGTTCTTAGATAAAAAAGATGATCTTGGTTTATCCAAAACTGGTTATAATTTCTTAGGTGGAATAATGGAGAGCGCTGAAAAAATGGCTGCTATCTTTAATCCTACTGTAAACTCTTATAAAAGAATAAATGGAAGTGTTACAACCTCTGGAGCAACTTGGTCGCCAAGTTCGATTACCTGGGCAGGTAATAATAGGACCCATATGGTAAGAGTTCCTGGAGCTGGAAGATTTGAATTGAGACTAATGGATGGTGCAACCAATCCTTATTTACTTCAAGCAGGGATACTTTTATTAGGCTTAGATGGTTTTAATAACAAAAGAGATCCTGGAAAAAGATTGGATATAAATATGTATACCGAAGGTCATAAAGCAGGAAAGGTAAAAAAACTTCCTTTAAATCTTCTTGATGCAATTCGTGATTTTAATAAGTCAAAAGTTATTCGAGCAGGATTTGGGGATGGTTTAGTGGACAGCTATGTAAAATTAAAAGAACAAGATTGGAATACCTTTAATAAACAACTGTCTAGTTGGGAAAGAGAAACAACCTTAGACTGTTAAGAAAATGACACCAGAGGTATTACAAGAAAAATTTCTAGATTGGCAGTGCCAGTCTAGAATTCAAGCATTTAGGACTGAAAACGGGAGACCAAATTCATCTATGATGCCTTTTTTGTTAGATAAAAAAGGAAATGAACTCTCAAAAATAATTGTTGTTATAGCAGAAAATGACCCTGTCAACACTACTAAATTATTTGAGCATACTTTTAAGCGCACCTATGACCCAGCAGATAGGTTTGATAAAATGAATAAATTTTTATCATCTGAATATTTTATGGATAAAGATAAATTTTCAGATTCACTTTTTGCAACATTTGCGAAAGGATCAAAACTATCCAAAATGATTATAAAAGATAGTTCTTGTATTCTTGATTTTATTCATCTTTCAACTAACTATCGACTTATATGTACACCCTTTATGCTCGAAAAAGATGAGGAACACTGGGAAAATATTTTTTGGCACAATAAGAACTTTAACCCAGGATTAGGAAATGAAATAGATGTAATAAAATTTATTCCTAACTGGAAAAAATCAAAATTAATAAGGATTAAAGATTAGTTTTTAAAATTTCATTAAGAGGAGAAGAAATCTCCTCTTAATTAATGATATTTATTCAACTAACTGGAAATTATCGCCTTTAGCGTATGTTCTTTTTAACTGTACTAATGGATGGTTAGGCGACATTTGAAATTTAATAAGCAATTCTCTTGCGAGCATATCTCTATCTTGTTGGTTTTTAGGTAACTTAATTTTTTTTGGTAGAGTAATCCAAGCATTAGCGTTTCGATCAAAAACAGCTGGAGTATCTCCCTCAAAGCCCATATGTATATCCTCTAACCAATTCAAATCATCCCACCCCATAATTTCAATGTATTGTTTAAGAAATGGTGTTAAATGTTTGTAGTCAGGTATTAGGTTTACATCATATCGATAACCAATATGCTGACCGATCATTTTTTCTCTAGATGTTTTAATTTCTTTGTCTTTTAACTTAGCTCCACCTACAACTTGGTAGCCTTTAGGCTTAGAAGATTTTTTAACAGCTTTCTTTGATTTTGCTGTTGTAGTTTTCTTTTTTACAATTTTCTTTTTAACCATTTTTACCTCCTAAATAGAGTGGTAGTTATCTACACCCACAGTTAAATCAGTTCCTGCTAATGGTACTTTAGCCATTGCAGATGACTCCATTGTTAGAGCAGCTAAATCTTCTGGTTCAAGAGAGTGAATATTTGTTTTACCGCACGCTCTTGCAAGCATTTGACACTCAAGAGTCATAGTGCTTAATAAATTATAAACTCTCTCTGCCGCTTCTGTTGGATCTAACCTGCTTCTTAAAACAGGATCTTGAGTAGCTACGCCGACAGGACATCTACCTGTATGACAGTGGTAACAATAACCTGCTTCTACTCCCATTTCTTTTTCATAATCAGCTTCGGGGATATCTTTGTTACAGTTTAAGGCAACCAATCCAGCAGTTCCGATAGCGATAGCATCAGCACCTAAAGCCAAAGCTTTCGCCATATCAGCACCATCTCTAATACCTCCGGCGAAAACAAGTGAAATTTCACCAGTTTTGCCCACGTCATCTAGAGCTCTTCTTGCTTCCCTAATAGCACCGATACCTGGAATACCTGTGTTTGCTGCAGCTATATGTGGACCAGCAGCTGTAGAGCCTTCCATAGAGTCTAAAAATATAGAGTCAGGATCGCATTTTGCTGCCATTCTAACATCGTCATAAACTCTTGACGCACCTAACTTCAATTGAATTGGGACTTGATTATCAGTTAACTCTCTTAACTCTTGGACTTTAAGAGCTAAGTCATCTGGGCCCATCCAGTCTGGATGTCTTGCTGGAGATCTTTGGTCAATACCAGCGGGTAAGGATCTCATTTCAGCAACTTGGTCTGTAACTTTTTGGCCCATTAAGTGACCACCCATTCCAACTTTTTGACCTTGTCCTATAAAAACTTCAATAGCGTCAGCTAGTTGAGCATGATGCGGATTAAAACCGTATCTTGATTGAATACATTGGTAGTACCATTTGTGAGAATATCTTCTTTCATCAGGTATCATTCCACCTTCTCCAGAACATGTAGCACTTCCTGCCATTGATGATCCTCTAGCTAAGGCAGTTTTTGCTTCATAAGAAAGAGCACCAAAACTCATACTTGTTATATAAACGGGAATATCAAGTTTGATAGGATTTTTTGCTCTAGGACCTATTATGGTCTCGGTTAAACATTTCTCTCTGTAACCCTCAATAACAAATCGTGTTAATGTACCCGGTAAAAATACTAAATCATCCCAGTGAGGTATTTTTTTCATTAAGGCCATACCACGCATACGATAACGACCTAGTTGTGATTTGATGTGAATATCGTCCATTACCTCTGGGGTAAAGATTGAGTTTTGTCCTAATAATTGTGTATTACGTTTTGCCATTAGCCTAATATTCCTTTCTTTTCTGCTGGCTCTAGATTGTCATAATTCCAAAGCATTCTTCCTGCAACGTATTTTTTAAACTTAGAAGCTGGGACCTTGCAGTCAATCTCAGCGTTTTTGATTTTTTGTTCAAGCCATCTGACTTCATGTTCGTTCAATTCACCTTGAACACAGTCAGTTCCTAAAGAGTGAGGCTCTCCACCAACAAAAATAATTCCATCATACATAGAGTCACCCATATTTGCGTTAACATTCCCGCAAACAATAATTCTTCCTCTTTGCATCATAAAACCTGTATATGCGCCAGCATTTCCTCCAATAAGTATGGTACCGCCCTTCATGTCTATTCCTGTTCTTGCACCTGCATCGCCCTTTACTATTAAGTCTCCACCTCTCAAGGCGGCTCCAAAGCAAGAGCCAGCATTATTTTCAACAACAACTTTACCAGACATCATATTTTCAGCACATGACCATCCTACTCTTCCGTTAATCCTTACAGTTGGTCCATCAATACATCCAATACCAAAGTATCCTAGACTTCCCTCGAATATTAAATTTAATTTATTAAGGATACCAACACCTAGCGAGTGTTTGGCACCAGGGTTTTTGATAACAATAGAACCATAGCCTTTTTTTATAGCATCTCTAATTTTTTGATTTAGATCGTGAGCTGTAATTCCCTCACAGTCAATAGAAGTTCTCTTATTAAAATCAACTTCATGATTTCCATAATAAGTGAAATTTTCTTCTTCGGTAACTTCAAAAAAAAGTTTTTGGGATCTACCTGATAAATTTTCGTCATCAAAGGCTGATGTTTTTTTTGTTAAGCCTGCCATACTTTCACCTCCGCTTCATATGGGTCATAAGTTTTAATTTCGTGAGGAAAGATATTTCTAATCGCAACTTCCTCTGATGCACAAGCTACGATGTCTTTACTTTCATAGATCACCATTGGTTTTGCAGCCATATGGTCTTTAGCCATTCCTAGTTGATCTTTTGTGGCAACAACATAAGTAAAAACACCATCAAGTTCGTCTAAACTATCATGCATTGATTTTTCTAAATCAACACCGTTAGCCATTTTGTCAGCAATATAAACTGCAATAATTTCTGAGTCGCAATTTGAATTAAAACGGTAACCTTTTCTCTCAAGGACTCTTCTGTTCCCCCAGTAATTTGTTAGCTGACCGTTATGAACCACGGAGACATCCTCAAAAGGAAAAGCCCAGTAAGGGTGAGCAGATTTTATATCAACATCTGACTCTGTGGCCATTCTTGTATGACCAATGCCATGGGTACCCATAAATTTTCCAAGACCATATTGATTTGATACTGTGGTTGCGTCGCCCAAGTCTTTAATTAACTCAAGACCTTTACCAATAGATAAAATTTCAGTTT
>ERZ802830.648-NODE-648-length-34708-cov-7.90927_pt1 | contig 34708 bp, 32 predicted proteins | sample MGYA00345654_ERZ802830 | MGnify/ENA primary metagenome ERZ802830 (study PRJEB30503, sample SAMEA104212375) | marine metagenome | biome: Westerlies Biome; feature: [SRF] surface water layer (ENVO:00010504) within the epipelagic zone...; material: water... | reverse complement strand
CTTATTCAGGCCAATTGCCAGAAACTAAAGCGTCTGCAGTAATTGTGGAAAAAAGGTTTGCTGATTTATGTCAAACGAATGTGCTTTTATCGGATAACCCCTACGTAAGTTTTGCCCAATCGACAGCCTTATTTAAAACTTCTCAGAATCTCAATGATGGTATTCATGATAGTGCGGTGATAGATAAGACTGCTGTCGTTGATAAGTCTGTTTGTATTGGCCCAAATGTCATCGTGGAGGCTGATGCTCTTATAGCTTCTGGTTCCGTTATTGGTGCCAACTCTTACGTTGGTGAAGGTGCAGTAATCGGTAAAAATTGCCAATTAAATAACAACGTTACGATTTACCATCAAGTAAAATTAGGTGAATCGGTTATAATTCATTCCGGTGCAGTGGTTGGCGCCGATGGTTTTGGCTTCGCTTTTAATGAAGAAAAGTACGTTAAGATTTATCAATTGGGGAGCGTGCTGATAGGTAATAACGTAGAGATAGGAGCCTGCACGACAATCGATAGAGGAACACTTGAGGATACGATAATTGGTGAGGGTGTAAAGATAGATAACCAAGTACAGATTGGTCACAACTGTAAGGTTGGAAAACACTCTGTGATATGCGGGTGTACCGGTATTGCCGGTAGCGTAAGTATTGGTGAATACTGTATGTTTGGTGGGGCGTCCGGAGCTGTAGGCCATATAAGTATCACAGATAAAGTTCAGGTGAGTGCTATGTCTTTGGTAAGTGAGTCTATTACTGAGCCAGGGGTATATTCTTCAGGAACATGGCATATGAAAACCTCGGCCTGGAAGCGAAATAACATTCGGTTTAAGCAATTAGACAGTATTAGTAAAAGAGTACGCGAACTAGAAAAAAGCCAAAAAAAAGAGTGAAGATCGCAAAAGAAGCGTATTTCAAATTGAATTAGCGAGCTTGATTATGTTGATGGATGTGGAAGAAATCAAAGAATATTTGCCTCAGCGCTATCCTTTTTTGTTAGTGGATAGAATAGTAGAAATGGATTTCGGTAAGTCTATTGTTGGTATAAAGAATGTTACGGCTAACGAACCATTTTTTATGGGCCACTTCCCCGGGCAACCCATCATGCCTGGAGTTCTTATCATAGAAGCTTTAGCCCAGGTGGCTGGTGTCTTGGGTTTTAAGAGTCAAGAGAAAAAACCAAAGGATGGGTATCTTTATTACTTTGTTGGTGCCGATGAGGTCAGACTGCGCAGACCCGTGGTGCCCGGCGATCAATTAATCTTGAAAGCTAACGTAATAACCAATCGAAGAGGTATATATAAATTCTCAGCTGAAGCCTTGGTGGGCGAAGAGCTAGTAGGGAGGATGAATATCCTGTGTGCTGAAAGGAATATGGATGTCGACTGACCTAATTGATCAACATTCTCAGATTCATGAAACAGCTCAAATTGGAAAGAATGTTAGAGTTGGCCCCTGGTGCTCGATTGGTGCAAACGTCACTATTGGAGATGGAACGGTTTTAGAGTCGCACATAGTAATTCGCTCAAACACGAAGATAGGTAAAAACAATCGGATATTTCAATTTAGCTCCATCGGAGAGGATCCGGCAGATAAAAAATTTCAAGGAGAAGAGACTTGGCTGGAAATCGGCGACAATAATATTTTCAGGGAAGGGGTGACTGCTCACAGAGGGACAGAGGCTGGTGGCAGTAGGACAAAGATAGGATGTAACAATTTGCTTATGCCATACGTGCATATAGCACATGATTGTGCGGTTGGTAACAACATAGTGTTTGCTAATAATGTCGGCATTTCAGGACATGTCGAGGTGGGGGACTGGGCAATACTTGGTGGTTACGCTGGCGTGAACCAGTTTTTAAAAATTGGGGCCCATGCTATGGTGGGAGGTATGACCCATATTACCAACGATATACCAGCATTTATGATTGTGAGTGGCCGACCCGCCTCGGTGCGTTCGATTAATGCCATTGGACTTGAAAGAAGAGGTTTTGATAAAGACACAATCGGCGATCTTAGAGAAGCCTTCAAAGTTATCTATAAACGAAAATATAGTTTGCAAGAAGCTATAGATCAATTGAAGGCGATGAGGGAAGGTTGCGAGTCTCTTCAAACACTAATTGATTCTCTTGAGTCGTCAGAAAAAGGCATACATAGATAAATTGTAATCTACCAAGCTGTCATAATAATACATGAGTGGCGTAAAAAAATTTGGCATAGTGGCGGGTGAGCAGTCAGGCGACATTCTTGGTGCTTCGCTTATGATCTCAATGAGAGAGCGTTTTCCAAATGCCGAGTTCATAGGTGTCGGTGGGTCAGAGATGGTTTCACTCGGGTGTGATTCTCTAACTTCTATCGACCGCTTATCTGTTATGGGCTTCGTTGAACCCCTTAGTCGATTGCCGGAATTATTGTCTTTAAAGAAAAGATTGCAAAAGAGATTTTTTGATGAAGGTATCGATACTTTTATCGGTATTGACTCTCCAGATTTTAATCTAAGACTTGCCAAAGCACTTCGTGGCAAAGGTTTAAAGACCGTACACTTTGTGAGTCCAAGTGTATGGGCGTATAGAGAAAAGAGAATTTTTAGTATTAAAAATTCTATTGATTTAATGCTGACACTCTTCCCGTTTGAGCAAAAAATATATAAAAGTCATGATGTGCCGTCAGTTTGTGTTGGCCATCCGCTTGCCGACCAATTGTCTGGACGAGATAATCGATTAAGTAACCGTGAAAGTTTGGGTATTTCAGAAAAATCAACGGTAATAGCGTTGTTGCCGGGAAGTAGAGTGGGAGAAATAAATCGTCTGGCCCCGATATTTATCGATGCCGCAATTGAGTCTCTGCAAAGATATCCAGGTTTAAAATTTGTAATTCCATTCAGTAGCCCACAGTCCGAGTTGCTAGTTAAATTTTATTTAGAGCAGGCGAATATAATTGCGGGTGAGCAATTCATGGTGGTGAGTGATTCACACATGGCACTTAATGCTTCTGATTTCGTTATCACTGCTTCTGGAACCGCCACGCTTGAAGCTTTGTTTTTGAGAAAACCGATGGTAATTTGCTACAAGATGGCGCCAATTTCATTTGCTATCGGGTCAAGAATGTTGAAAGTCCCTTATATTGGATTACCAAATCTTCTAGCAGGAGAGTTATTGGTGCCCGAGTATTTGCAAGGTGCTGTGAATACACAAGCGCTTTTTTCTGAGATAGACAACTTTATGAGCTCGTTTCAATCTTTTTCTTACTCAATGAAACAGTTTGATCGAATTCATGAAACACTTCGAGGCGGCGCTTCAGACAAAGCTGCTGAAGCGATTCAAAGATTGGTTGTCGAGAGTTGAACGAGGCAGTTTCTCAAGGTAATGAGAAGCATTGCTCTGCTTTGACGGCAGGTGTCGACGAGGTTGGTAGGGGGGCGTTAGCTGGAGATGTTTTTGCTGCGGCGGTTATACTCGATAAGGAAAAGTCTATCGATGGGTTAAAGGATTCCAAGCAGCTATCTGAAAAGCAACGCGTTAATCTCTATCATGAGATTAAAGAAGAAGCACTTTGTTTTTCTATTGGGAGGGCGAACGTTCTAGAAATAGACTCTCTTAATATTCTTCAAGCAAGTTTATTAGCTATGTCTAGAGCTGTTAAAGCCCTTTCTGTTCAGCCTAAATTTGTATTAGTTGATGGTCTGCATGTGCCTGAGTGGAATTATTCGGCAAAAGCGATTGTAAGGGGCGATTCAAAGGTAATGGCGATAGCGGCAGCGTCAATCGTGGCAAAAGTTACTAGAGATAAGGAAATGGCACTGATGGGCCAGCTTTATCCTGGGTACGACTTTGCTAAAAATAAAGGGTATCCAACACAGGCACATTTGACGGGTTTGAAAAAAGTTGGTCCATGCATAGTTCATAGACGATCCTTTGCGCCAGTTTCAAAGCTACTAGGGTGATAACTTGTGAGGAAAATTTGAGTAAAATTATGTATATTTGAGTTGGCAGGACTGTAGCGGTATTCAATAAATTTAAAATCATAGTTTGCATCCAATGGCTGAGAAAGCTCCTATCCAAAATTTTTTTCATCTTCGTTTACATACTGAGTTTTCTATTAATGATGGGCTGGTAACGGTCCCTCAACTGATTGCAAAATTAAAGCATTTTGGAATGCCATCTGTTGCGGTTACTGATTTTTCTAACTTTTTCTCTTTGATTAAGTTTTACAGTTCGGCAGTCAAAGCGGGTATCAAGCCTATTTGTGGTTGCGATGTTTTTATAGAAAATGATGATGGTGTTCGCTCTAGAATGGTGCTTTTAGCTTCAAATCATGTGGGTTATTTAAACTTAACTTCAATGATATCAGATATTTATACTGAAGGTGAGCCTAAGCAAGACATTGTCCTTCATCAAAGTAGATTAGAAGATCATACTGATGGTTTGCTTGCCTTGTCGGGCGCGCAGCAGAGTGATATCGGGAGTTGCCTCATAGATGGCGACTCTGAAGCAGCAAATAAATGTTTGCAACGCTGGAAAAGTATATTTCCTACTTCATTCTATCTTGAGGTGCAACGGTTAGGAAAGCCAGATGAAGAGCATTACATTGATTCTGTAGTCGAACTTGCTATCGAAACTGAGACTCCTGTTGTTGCGACGAATGATGTGCGCTTTTTATCTGAGGAGGATTTTGAGGCTCATGAAGTTAGAGTTTGCATCAATGAACGCAGAAATCTCGATGATCCGAGGCGGAGCCGAAACTACTCAGACCAACAGTATTTAAAAAGTTCTCAAGAGATGTGCGATCTTTTTCGTGACATCCCTGGGGCTATCTCCAATTCCTTAGAAATCGTAAAGCGCTGTAATCTGCAGCTTAAATTAGGGAAACCCCATTTACCGCAGTATCCCGTTCCAAGCGGAGAAACGCTTGAAAACTTTCTCTCGAATTTAAGCGAGGGAGGTCTAAGAAAGAGATTAAAGAGTTTACATGGCGAAAATTTCGATGATGAAAACCAGGCAGAGCCATACTGGAGCCGTCTGAATCAAGAATTAGAAATTATTAATCGTATGGGGTTTGCAGGTTACTTCTTAATTGTCATGGAATTTATCCAGTGGGCAAAGGATTCTGAGATCCCAGTTGGGCCAGGCAGGGGCTCCGGTGCTGGCTCCTTAGTGGCTTTCGCTCTAGGGATCACAGACCTCGATCCTTTAAAGTACGACTTGTTATTTGAACGGTTTCTCAACCCGGAACGTGTTTCGATGCCTGATTTTGATGTCGATTTTTGTATGGATGGAAGAGATCGGGTTATTCAACACGTTGCAGAGCTTTATGGAAAAGAAGCGGTTTCACAGATCGTAACCTTTGGAACGATGGCTGCTAAGGCAGTAGTGCGGGATGTGGCTCGTGTGCAAGGGAAACCTTATGCTTTGGCAGATAAGCTTTCGAAACTAATCCCACCTGAGCCCGGTATGACACTAGAGAGAGCCTTTCAACAAGAAAAACTACTTGGGACCTTCGTTGATAATGATGAGGATGCTCAAGAAATAATGGAGATGGCATACAAGCTAGAAGGTATTACTCGCAATGTTGGCAAGCATGCAGGCGGCGTTGTCATAGCACCGACGAAACTCACCGATTTTACTCCGCTATATGCTGAAGAATCTGGTCATGGGCTCGTTACTCAGTTTGATAAAAATGATGTGGAAACTGCCGGCTTGGTTAAGTTCGATTTTCTAGGCTTAAGAACCCTTACAATTATTGATTGGGCTGTAAAGATGATCAATGAGCAACAGGAGCAATCGCAAATAGATATAAACTCAATACCTTTAGATGATGATTCGGTTTATGAGCTATTGCAATCAGGAAAAACCACAGCGGTTTTTCAGCTTGAATCATTTGGTATGAAAGAGCTCATTAAACGCCTTATGCCTAGTAGCTTTGAGGATATCATAGCCTTAGTAGCATTGTTTCGACCAGGCCCGCTAAGGACTGGTATGGATAAAGAGTTCATAGATAGAAAGCACGGAAGAGCCAAAGTTGAGTATTTGCATTCAGATTTAAAGCCAGTCCTTTCCGACACCTATGGTGTGATTTTATATCAAGAACAGGTTATGCAGATTGCACAAGTTCTTGCTAATTATACTTTAGGGGGGGCAGATATCCTTCGTAAGGCTATGGGCAAAAAAGATGAAAAAGAAATGGCGAAGCAGCGGCAGACTTTCATCAAAGGAGCGGAGCAGAACGGGATTAGCGAAAAGTTGTCTGGTTCAATCTTTAATCTAATGGAGACTTTCGCTGAATATGGATTTAACAAATCACATTCGGCAGCTTACGCATTAGTTTCATATCAAACTGCTTGGCTTAAAGCTCATTTCCCAGCGCATTTTATGGCGGCGGTTTTGTCTGCTGATATGCAAAATACAGATAAGATTGTTACTCTCATTGATGAATGCAGAACCATTAATCTTTCCATAGTACCTCCCGACGTAAACATCGGACAGTTTAACTTTACCGTAAATGATTCTGGCGCAATTGTTTATGGTTTGGGTGCAATCAAAGGTCTAGGAGAAGGACCGGTTCAGAAAATTATGGCAGCTCGCGCGCAAGGATCATTTCAAAATATATTGGATTTGTGTCAAAGGCTTGATCCAAAGACTGTAAACAAAAGAACTTTAGAGGCACTGGTGCGATCGGGTGCTTTAGATGATTTGATTGAAGGTAATCTCGATCAGTCAAGAGCGCAACTATCTTTTATGCTGCCAAGTGCCATGCGTGCGGCGGATCAGAGCAATCAGAATGTGGCTAGCGGAGCTCAAGATCTATTCGGGACGATTGAGCCAGTAGAGATTCATAAAGGAAATAAGACTTCTAGTAGGGGGCGAGATTTATCATGGGGAGTGCAAGAGAGGTTGTCTGCAGAAAAGGATACATTGGGTTTGTATTTCTCAGGACATCCAATAGATGAGTGTCTTCAGGAGCTGTCAAAGATAACTAAGAATAGATTAGTTGATTTGAGACCGGAAAGAGGTGCTCAATTAGTCGCTGGACTATTGCACGGATTAAGGACTATTAGAAGTACAAAGTCTGGAGAAACAATTGCATTTCTTACGCTTGACGATCGGAGTGCGCGTTTTGAAATTGGAGTATTCGGAAAAGATTATGAAAAATACAGAGAGTTGTTAGAGCTTGATTCAATACTAATTATTGAATGTAGTATTAGTATAAAAGACTCGAGCGGTGAGGTGCAGGGGCGAGCAAAGAAAATAATGACCCTACCTCAAGTGCGCAAAAAGTTTGGCCAAAAGCTTTCTCTTAATTTGTCTGAGAATATGTTACAGGCAGGGTTTTGTGAACGTCTAGAAGAAATTTTATTGCCTTATCGCAGCCGTTTCTCAAAAGAAAATTCATTTAAGCAAAATTCTGATAAGCACAAAGACGATGAATCGAATCTGTTGGAAGATAGATGTCAGGTTGTGATAAATTACCACCGATCAGATTCTCGAGGTTGCATATTTCTTGGAAAAGATTGGTCAGTTTCTCCTGAGGATGAACTTTTACGTAATCTTCGGTTCGAGTATGGCGATGAACACGTAGAGTTAGACTATAAGAAAACAACTTCGTTGACTTAAACGCTTAAGACTAAAATTTAGGAAGGTGCTCTAGAGCCCGAGTTATTATGTTTCACGATTATCTTTCATTTGAACAACCAATTGCGGAATTGGAAGCAAAAATTGACGAATTGAGGTTGGTGAACTCCGATAATCGCATTAGCATAAATGAGGAAATAGATAATTTACTAGTCAAGAGTGAGAGATTGACTGAAAAAGTATATTCAAATCTAAGTCCATGGCAGGTTTCTCAAGTAGCGAGACACCCCCTTCGACCCTATACCTTAGATTATATAAGACACATATTTACGGATTTTGAAGAGTTGCATGGGGATCGAGCCTTTGGTGATGATCAATCTTTGATTGGAGGCCTTGCTAATCTAGAGTCCACTCCTGTTATGTTAATCGGCCATCAGAAGGGTAGAGGTACTAAAGAAAAATTAAAACATAATTTTGGAATGCCACGCCCCGAGGGCTATAGAAAAGCGCGTCGGTTGATTAAGCTAGCAGAGAAATTTAAGTTACCAGTACTTACTTTTATTGATACGCCAGGAGCATATCCTGGTATGGATTCCGAAGAACGGGGCATCAATGAGGCGATTGCTAAAAATATGGCAGTCATGTCCAAGATAAAGACGCCAGTAATCTCTACGGTGACGGGTGAAGCAAATTCTGGTGGTGCAATAGCTATAGCAGTAGCTGACCAACTAAATATGCTTCAATACTCAACTTATACAGTGATTACGCCCGAGGGCTGCGCGACTATATTGTGGAAATCTGCGACTCGAGCAGCTCAAGCCGCCGAAGCAATGGGGGTCACCTCAGGTCGTCTGAAAGAGCTAGCCATAGTTGATCGAATTATTCAGGAGCCTCTGGGGGGTGCCCATCGTGATATAGTTGCTGCATCGGAAAAAATTAAGACAGCATTGCTCGAGCAAATAGACCAGTTTTCAAAAATGAGTACTGATGATCTTCTGAATCGCAGATATGCGAGGCTGATGTCGTACGGCCTTAACTCATGAACTATTCTGTGGTTACAGGTTTTGGGTTATCGATTCAGCGGTCCGGTGCTAGTAATTATGAGAATTAGATGAAATTTAGTCTTAATGCGCTGAATGAATCGCTCGCCAACGCAAGGAAATATAAAAATCTTATTGTCGGATTTAGCGGCGGTCTAGATTCTAGTGTTCTGTTACACGGAGTTCTTGCTTTAGTAAAAAAAGGTCTGCTTCAATCGCAGATTAAAGCAATACATGTCAATCACAGGCAGAATTCAGCTTGCAACGATTGGGAATTATTCTGTAATCAAGTCTGCGCTAAATATGGTGTTCATCTAGATGTTAAAGCTATTGAAGATTTTAATCATCAGTCAAGAAATATTAATGAAAATTTACTAAGGCAGGCTAGATATCAAGCTTTTAGTTCTGCCATAGATTCTGAGAATGGTTTGTTATTGGCGCACCATAAAGATGATCAACTGGAGACCTTATTGCTTCGTTTGAATCGCGGTGCTGGCATAAAAGGACTGTCAGCTATGAAAAAAAGCCGCACTATCGGTGCGGGACATATCTATAGGCCTTTGTTGGATTTTGGCCGAAAGTCTCTTGAAGAATTTGCAAAAAGTGAGGGATTAGATTGGATCGAAGACAGCTCCAATGAGGATACTTCCGTGGATAGAAACTTTCTACGCCATGAAATTTTGCCGCGTATTGAAAGTCGATGGCCTAATTATCGAGAGAGCTGGTCTAAGTCCCTAGCTTTACTCTCCGAAGCTTATTTGACCACAGAGAGTTTAGCACAAGATGATATAGGAGCGTTGCTTGAAGAGCAGTCTCAAGCCCTAGATATATCGGAGTTGATTAGGTTACCTTCAGGACGACAGCGGGCTGTAATCAAGCATTGGTTGCTTGAACTTAAAGATATAGAAATCGGTTGGAACCAACTATTTCAGATAGTTGATGAGTTTTTGCCAGCAGCAGTTGCTTCACCAACGAACTTTGCGCTCGGAGACTATCAAGTTTCAAGCTTTCGAGGTCTTCTTTATCTGGTATCCACAGCGAGCCCGCCGTTGGATGACTGCCCATGGAATATCAACGAAAAGCAAGAATTAGCCCTAGTTAATAATGGTTTATTACGTGCTACTGAAACCTTGGGAGAAGGGATTTCCTCCGGATTGGTTGGTAATCTTGAAGTAAAATTTAGGACAGGTGGAGAAAACTTTAAGATTGCCGGAGGTAGATCAAAAAGCTTGAAACAAGTCCTCCAAGAGGCGCACGTTGAGCCTTGGATGAGAGCTCGCACCCCGCTATTATTTCGAAATGACGAGCTAGTTTGTGTCGTCGGTATTGGAGTGAGTGACTCAGTGCGTGTAGAGAGTGGTCGTAAAGGCTACTCTATTTCTTGGAGGAAGCCGCAACCCTAAATTTAAGGTGCAGTAAATGTTAATTCATAGTCTAAAATCGGTTCGGATTGAGGTTGCTCCACCGATCTGGTAGGCTGTAAATCCATCTGCTTGCGCCGGAAGTAGCCGGCAATTATTCACGAGATGGGTTGAATGACGCGTTTTATATTCATTACAGGTGGTGTGGTTTCGTCTCTTGGGAAGGGCATAACTTCAGCATCCCTTGCCGCGATTTTGGAAGCTCGTGGGCTCAGTATCACGATGCTTAAGCTAGATCCGTACATCAACGTGGATCCGGGGACTATGAGTCCTTTCCAGCATGGCGAGGTCTTCGTTACGGAGGATGGTGCCGAAACGGATTTAGATCTTGGGCACTACGAGCGATTTAGCAAAACCGTAATGAGCCGTAAAAACAATTTTACGACTGGTCGCGTTTATGAAGAGGTTCTCAAGCGAGAACGGCGCGGCGATTATTTGGGTGCGACTATCCAAGTAATACCACACATAACTGATGAAATTAAACTTAGAATTGAAAATGGCGCTGGAGACGCTGACGTAGCTCTTGTAGAAATTGGCGGAACCGTTGGTGATATCGAATCTCAGCCGTTTTTAGAAGCTGTCCGTCAATTGCGCGTAGAGTTAGGTGCTGAAAAAGCTTTATTCGTTCACTTAACACTGGTTCCTTTTATTTCGACGGCCGGTGAGACTAAAACTAAGCCAACTCAACATTCTGTCAAAGAGCTCAGGTCAATCGGTATACAGCCGGATATTTTAGTGTGTCGTTCAGAAAAAGAGATTGATCAGTCTGCTAGAAGGAAAATTGCCTTGTTCACGAACGTTGAGCTTCCAGCTGTGATTTCATTACCGGATACAGATTCTATCTATCGAATTCCATCTACGCTTGGTGCAGCAGGTTTAGACGAAATTGTAGTGAATAAGCTGCGCTTAAAATGCCCAACAGCCAATTTTACAGAGTGGGATCAGGTGGTTGAGTCACATTTGAATCCAGAGCAGGAGATCAGGTTGGCAATGGTTGGCAAGTACACAGACTTGCTGGATGCGTATAAGTCTTTAAATGAAGCTATCATACACGCTGGAATCCAGACTCGAACTCGTGTGGAGATAGAATACATAGATTCGACCGATATCATGGATAATGGCGCCAAGTCACTATTGGGTCATAACGCCATCTTGGTTCCTGGAGGTTTTGGTGAGCGAGGTTTTGAAGGGAAAATACTAGCTACTCAGTTTGCAAGAGAGAACAAAATTCCCTTTCTAGGAATTTGCTTAGGATTACAAGCAGCTGTCATTGATTATGCTCGCAATGTTGCTGGGCTGCACGGCGCAAACAGCACAGAGTTTGAGGGTGAATGTGCGCATCCTGTCATCGCACTAATTCACGAATGGACAACGGCTAGCGGAGATAAAGAGTTTAGAAGTAAAAATTCTGACTTAGGAGGCACTATGCGCCTAGGAGCGCAGAAATGTTTGCTTGAACATGGATCTACTACCCAAAGGTGCTATGGTTCGCATGAGGTATTTGAACGACATAGGCACAGATATGAATTTAACAATAATTATATTGACTTACTATCCGAGGCTGGTCTTAACTTTGTTGGTAAGTCCTCAGATGGAATGCTTGTGGAGGTAGTAGAAATAGCAAAGCATCCTTGGTTTGTTGGTTGCCAGTTTCACCCCGAATTCACCTCTACTCCAAGAGAGGGACATCCTCTGTTTACCGGATTCATTAGGGCAGCGATAGCACACAAAGAAAGAAATTCTAAGAGGGGGGTTACGTCGAATTAATTGGCGATAGTTTTCCCGAGTCTAATTTGGCGTCAAAAATCAAGAATCATGAAAGGTAAGCAGATTGAATTCGCGAACGTACAATTATCCAACGATAATCCTTTCGTTTTGTTTGGTGGGTTGAACGTTCTTGAGAGCCGAGAGTTAAGCCTGCGTGTTGCAGAGACCTTCAAGGTCGTTTGCGAGGATTTAGATATTCCATTAGTCTTCAAAGCCTCCTTTGATAAGGCAAATCGTTCTTCTATAGAGTCATTCAGGGGACCGGGGCTAGAAGATGGAATCCGGTGGTTAGAAGATATAAAGGAACAATTAAGCTTACCCATAATTACTGATGTCCATGAGATTGCTCAGGTAAAGCCAGTAGCTGAGGTTGCGGATGTAATTCAGCTGCCTGCGTTTCTTTCACGTCAAACAGACCTGATTGCGGCTATGGCTGCTACTAACAGGCCTATCAATATCAAGAAAGCACAATTTTTGGCGCCTGAGGAGATGATTTATATTCTTCGGAAATTTGCAAGCTTAGGAAATAACAAGTTGATCATTTGTGAGAGGGGAAGCATTTACGGATACAAAAACTTAGTTGTTGATATGCTGGGATTATCGGTTATGAAGGATTTTGAATATCCTTTAATTTTCGACGTTACGCACTCTTTGCAGCAGCCTGGTGGGTTAGCCGGTGCGGCAGGCGGTCGGCGAATGTATGTTGCTCAATTAGCGAAAGCAGGCTTATCCCAGGGACTAGCCGGCCTTTTTTTGGAAGCTCACCCAAACCCAAGCGAGGCACTTTGTGATGGTCCTAGTGCTCTTAAAATAGATCGTCTACGGCCATTTTTAGAGCAGATGAAAGAATTGGACTATTTAATTAAGTCTCAACTCCCTATCGATACCGCATGATCGTTATCAATAAAATCAACCTTTAAGCAGGTGCGTAGATGTCCCAAATTAAGTCAATTGTTGCAAGAGAGATAATAGATTCACGAGGGAATCCGACTATTGAGGCCGAGGCGGTTTTAGGAGATGGTTCCCGAGGATTTGCTGGCGTTCCTTCAGGCGCATCGACAGGCTCAAGGGAAGCATTAGAGCTGCGAGATAAGGACGAAAACCGCTACTGTGGTAAGGGCGTTTTATCGGCTGTAAAAAATGTGAATACTAGCATCCAGCAAAGCCTAATAGGCCATTCGGCATTAGAGCAAGAGGCGATAGACGATATTATGTTAAAGCTTGATGGGACTGAAAATAAAGCCAGTTTAGGAGCCAACGCCATTCTTGCAGTTTCACTTGCTATCAGCAAAGCAGCGGCTATTCACCGTGGGATGCCTCTGTTCTCACATATCGCGCAATTGAGCAATAATAAAGACCCACTAACGTTACCTGTGCCGATGATGAATATTATTAACGGTGGTGAGCACGCAGACAATAATGTTGATATTCAGGAATTCATGATCCAACCTACAGGCGCATCCTCATTTGCTGAAGCATTGCGTTATGGCGTAGAGGTGTTTCACGCTTTGAAAAGTGTTCTGAAAAGCGATGGTTTGAGCACCGCGGTAGGGGACGAGGGAGGGTTTGCACCTAATTTACGTTCCAATTCAGCAGCGCTCGATGCGATCATGAATGCTATTGAGAAAGCTGGATTGAAACCCGGGATGGACATGCATTTAGCCTTGGATTGCGCCGCCTCGGAGTTTTATAGCGATGGACAATATAGGTTGGCCGGAGAAAATAGAACCTTTAACTCTTCTCAATTTGCGGATTATTTAGAAGACCTTACAAAGAACTATCCAATACTATCTATCGAGGATGGCATGGATGAAGCAGATTGGGAAGGTTGGGCTAAATTATCTGGCCAAATTGGCGATAAGGTTCAATTAGTTGGTGATGATTTATTTGTCACGAATACAGATATTTTATCGAGAGGGATAAGAGAATGTATTGCGAATTCAATTTTGATTAAGTTTAACCAAATCGGAACACTCTCAGAAACCTTGGCCGCTGTCAATTTGGCCAAAGAATCTGGATATACCTCTGTAATCTCTCATCGGTCAGGGGAAACAGAAGACACTACGATTGCTGACCTTGCAGTCGGAACTTCTGCTGGCCAAATTAAAACTGGTTCCCTTTGTCGGTCAGATAGAGTCGCGAAATATAACCGGCTTCTCAGAATAGAGGAAGATTTAGGTGTTGACTCTGTTTACAATGGGATTTCTGAATTTGCCAGATTGAAGAATTAACTTTTTGATGAATCAATTATATCTAATCTTTTGTTTTATGATCGCAGTGTTGCAATTCCAGCTATGGATTGGTGACGATAGCGTGCGTTCTCTGAACCTATTAGAGGACCAGGTTGCTGAGCAAAAAAGTATTAATATGAGCTTAGAAGATAGAAATAAAAAGCTGGAAATTGAGATTGTCGATCTAAAAACCGGTGTTGAGGCTATCGAGGAGAGGGCTAGATCAGAGTTAGGAATGATTGAACAAGGTGAAACGTTTTTTCTCATTGTGGAGTAACGATTAACTCTGGGCTTATGAGCTTCCTTAAGCCTTTTCTTTTTTGAATTGCGAAAATTTATATGCGTATTTGGGCTATTGTGCCGGCTGCAGGAATAGGTCATAGGTATGGTTCTGCAATCCCCAAGCAGTATTTATCCTTGTGCGGAACCCCTGTTTTGTTGCACTCAATTAAACGACTTCTAGAAATAAAAGAGGTAGAGCAAATTTTCGTTCCTCTTGGTTCAGACGATACGCTTTGGAAGAATCTAGAGTTTTCGCACCCTAAAGTTAAAACCATTGCCGGCGGTTGTAATAGAAGCCAATCCGTACTCAATGCATTGGAAGGTTTATCAAGTTTAGCAAAAGAAGAAGATTGGGTACTGGTGCACGATGCTGTTCGGCCATGTGTTACTGAGTTTGATATAAAGAAAATAATAAGGGAGGTGCGCAATGATGATGTTGGAGGATTGCTGGCTTATCAAGTTGTGGACACTATCAAAGAGTTAGATGACAGTGATGGGGTGATAAAAACTATCGATCGTGAAAAACTCTGGTTTGCATTGACTCCACAAATGTTCAGGTATGAACTCATAAAAAAAGCGCTACGAGCCGCTGTTTTGTCTGATCAGCCGGTCACTGATGAAGCGAGCGCGATAGAATTTCTTGGTCTTTCACCTAAAATTATTCCTGGTGAAAAATCTAACATCAAAATAACCAGTGCTGAAGATCTGCTCTTAGCAGAGCTGATCATTATGTCCTGGTCGAGGAAGTAAAGTGATAGATGGCTACAGAATAGGTCATGGTATAGATGTTCACAAGTTTGCTGAAAACGTTGAAAAACATAAACCACTCAAACTCGCTGGTATTACCGTCTCAGATAAATATAGTTTATTGGCACATTCAGACGGTGATGTAGTCTTGCATGCGATCTGTGACGCAATTCTAGGTGCCTGCTCAAAAGGAGACATTGGTGAGCATTTTCCAGATTCTGACTCTGAGTTTAACAACATTGATAGTGCGCAATTATTAGAGAGAGTTTTATCTATCGCCTCTGAAACGAAATTGGGCATAATAAATATAGACGTTACTGTAATTGCTGAGGTTCCGAAACTGTCCCCGTTGCGAGAAAAGATGATAAAAAGTCTTTGTGATTTGCTTAGTTTGAATTCAAGTAGGTGTAACTTAAAAGCCACCACCACAGAAGGTTTAGGCTATCTGGGTCGAAAGGAGGGAATAGCTTGCCATTGTATCGTTCTTATGAAAAAGAATGTATGAAAGGCAAAAACTTTCCGTTGATCAATGAAGCAAATCGAAGAATTAAGTTATGTTGACACCAAGCCTGACACCTCTGGAGAGATAAAAAGAAAGTTCTCCGATTTTAAGGTAGACGAGTATTTAAGTTTTGACCCTACGGGTTGTGGAGATCATTTATTTATAAAGATTAAGAAAACGGGCTTAACTACTGTTGATGTGGCAAAAAAGATCTCTGAGGTGACAGGCTCTAAGCTTTCCACGATTGGTTATTCCGGCATGAAGGATAAATACGGTGAATGCACACAATGGTTTAGTGCTCCTCTTTCAGAAAGTGTTAGTAGATCCCTTGGCTCTATTGAAAATGCAAATCTGAATGTGGTTAAAAGTTTACGTAATCAGAGAAAACTTAGAATAGGCAGTCATAGAAAGAATCAATTCGACATAACACTTCGCAATTGTATTGGTGGTCGAGATAAATTTGAAACACGTTTGAAACTAATACAAGAGCGCGGTTTGCCCAACTATTATGGGACGCAACGTTTTGGTAAGAATATGCAAAATATAACGGCAGTAAGTAAATTAATGGCTGCTGAAACAGAAGCGCCATCTTGCGCTAATAAAAGAAGCTTTAATAAACGGAATTCGATTGAAAGAGGTATGTTGATCTCGGCGGCGAGGGCCTACCTTTTTAATCAAGTATTGTCTGCCAGGTTGAAAATGAAAAACTGGACAACCTATCTGCCAGGTGATGTCTTGAATCTAAATGGAACGGATTCCTACTTCTTGCCAGGAAAAGATGATCAAGAGGATATAGTACAGCAACGCCTTAATTTGTTTGATATTCATATATCAGGACCTTTAGCAGGGGCTTCTTGTTCGAAAGATAAATATATAACAAGTGCGAAAGCAGCCGATATTGAGACTAAGTCGCTTCGAAGCTATGAAACTCTATTGGATGGACTGCGGAAATTGAATATTTCAGCTTCGCGCCGGCCGTTGCGCACGAAGCCTGAAAATTTGAAGTGGTCCTGGATTGATGAGACTACGCTGAATATTCATTTTTCCTTACGCAAAGGCTGCTATGCAACAAGCTTGCTGCGAGAAATTTGCTTATTTAATTGATGGAGGAACGTTTGAGTAGTCGAATTAACTTAGATGGAATTGGTATGACATCACAGCGGACAAGAGAGCGTTTGCTGGGGCGATTAATGGAGCAGGGCATAACTAGTATGGAGGTGCTTGACATAATGCGCTCCACGCCACGCCATATATTTTTAGATGAGGCTTTGGCGCACCGGGCTTATGAGGATGTAGCGCTCCCAATCGGTTATAGTCAAACAATTTCGCAGCCCTATATTGTTGCGAGAATGTCAGAAATTGTCGCGAACTCTGAGTCATTGGAGAGTGTTCTAGAGATCGGGACTGGTTGTGGATATCAGACGGCAATTATCTCAAAAATCGCGAAAAAAGTTTACACTATCGAGCGTATTAAGCCTTTGCTTGACAGGGCTAGGAGAAATCTTAAGTTATTGGGTATACGAAATGTGGAATTTAGACATGGAGATGGAAGTCTAGGGTGGAGTGCAAAGGCGCCCTTTGATGCGATCATAACCACTGCTGCACCTCAGACGATTCCTGATGAACTTTATCAACAGTTAAGCCCGAAAGATGGAAGACTTGTTATTCCTGTGGGCGGTGATGATCAGCAAGACTTAAAACATATAGTGAAGTCGGGTGATCAAATTCAAATAGACAATTTGGAGTCCGTGCGTTTTGTTCCTCTGCTAACAGGACAGGTATATAACTAATTTTTGGGTAATGCTGATGTCCGACAATTCAATACGTCAAAATTCAAACGAAGGCTTGAACAATGCGGATGACGTAATTGAGAATCAGTCATTCAAACAGATTTACTTAAAAGGTTTAGTAATGGGTCTGAGCGATTCTGTGCCGGGAGTGTCGGGCGCAACGATAGCATTGATAACAAACATATACGAACGGTTGATTGCTGCGATCGCTTCAGTGAACCTTTTCACTCTCTGCTACTTACTCACTCATCGCCGAGGTCACGTCTGGCGGAATATAGATGGAAACTTCTTATTGATTTTGGGTTTAGGAGTTCTGTCTGGGATTCTTATCTCTGCAAGAACAATTTTGTTTTTGTATAGCGCTTATCCAGAGCCGCTTTATGCTTTCTTTATGGGCTTGGTTTTGACTTCGGCGTGGGTTCTTAGAAAAAAATTCAGGGTGCACAAATTTGAAAACTGGTTAATGTGGAGCCTTGGAGTCATCTTCTCGTTGATTCTTTCGAATGTAGAGGCTTTGGTTGCTGAGATAGGTTACGTTTATATATTTTTTTGTGGCATGATCGCAATTTGCGCAATGATTCTTCCTGGGCTTTCTGGCGCTTTAATTCTTATTCTTTTGGGTGCTTATGAGTTTGTCTTGACCGCTCTTGTTGCGCTCCAATTTAATGTCATTCTTGTTTTTTCTTTGGGATGTCTAACTGGGCTCGCCATTTTTTCAAGAGTATTGATTTGGGTGCTCGAACGGTTTCGCGAGCTGACTTATGCCTTAATTAATGGCATGTTGGTTGGTTCCACATATATGTTGTGGCCTTGGCAGAAATTCTTTGGATGTGAGGTAGGTAATGAGGTAAGTAGGGATCTATTTTGTCGGGAGATTATCCTTCCGCTGCACTATACGGAGGCCACAGGTAACCCGGTGATGATCCCGCAGACATTATTCGCGTTCCTGTTGGCAACTAGTCTGGTCATCTACCTCAATGATCACTTTTTAAAAAAAAGAAATTAAACCTGATGTTTCGAGATTGCAAAATGTGTAGGATATTTGCTCGAAAATACAAACGATTCAAGATCTCTCGAGTCACACTGATATTTCTGCTTGCATTTTTTACGGCTTGTACGAGCGACTATAGTGCGCCTGTGTCGGACAAGAGCGAAGCAGTTATTATTAACGCGCCGCTGATTGTGACAAATTCCGAAATAGGTCTTGATTATAGATCTAATCAAGGTCCGACAAATTTCATCTCTAATGTCAGTGCTGGAAAAACATACAGAGTTCAAAGTGGTGACAATTTGATTTCAATTGCCTTTAACTTTGACTTAGACTTTCGGGCGCTTGCAAGGGCAAACAGTTTGTCGCCTCCTTATACAATATTTGTAGATCAAGAACTTACTTTAGATTTAAATAAGACAGCTGACATACAAAGCGCTCGTAATAGTAGATTAGGTGTTGAGGCCCCGAGTAATTCAGTGGCTCGATCGCAGGGTATCAACAATCAACCAACCAACATTGTTCGCCAGTCCATCGCTATTGAAGACAAAAAAGTCATTTGGGAGTGGCCATCCACCGGTGAGATCATCAATGGTTTTTCATCTAATGGAAATAAAGGAATCGACATTGGTGGACAAGTGGGCGATGCGGTCTTTGCTACGGCTGAAGGTGACGTCGTGTATTCTGGACGCGACGTTCAAGGTATAGGCAACCTCTTAATTGTTCGTCATGGAGAAAGATATTTGAGTGCGTATGCGCACAACAGTAAAATGCTTGTATTCGAAGGAGATCAGGTTAAGCCTGGACAGAAAATTGCTGAGATTGGGATGGATTTAAGTGGGGAACCAGCTTTGCATTTTGAGATTCGAATTGACGGAAAGCCGACTAACCCAATTGGTTTGCTTCCGGGGCGTTGATAGACTGTCTCTGTAAGGCAGTGAATTCCAAAGTATGATATGTGTCGGTTTTACATTTCTAAAAGTTTACGCTTATCGGGTTTGTCAGCCCAGTCTGTTGCATCGGGTAGAGGTTCTTTTTGCTCGGTTATATTTTGCCACTTGTCGGCCAAGTCGGCGTTTAATTCGAGAAATTCCTGCTGATTTTCTGGAAGCTCATCCTCCGCATAAATTGCGTCAACAGGGCATTCTGGCTCGCATAACGCACAGTCGATACATTCATCCGGATGAATCACTAGGAAATTGGGACCCTCGTAGAAGCAGTCTACAGGGCAGACCTCCACGCAATCTGTATGCTTGCACTTTATACAGTTTTCACCGACTACAAATGTCATTGCTACTCCGATGACTTTTTAAATAAATATAGCGACATGTTAACATTTTTTTTGAATAGTTTGTCATTCATTAAGTAACTTAGATTTCAGTTCGTAGAGGATCACAAGAGCCTCAGGCGCAGTGATTTGATCGAGATTTAATTGCATCAGATTATGTAGGGCTGGATGAGGCTCTGATTCAAAAAAATCCTTTTGCTCGACCTCTTCTAGTTCGATTTTATGACCCGCATCTACTTCTAATTGCCGTAGTTTTTCCTCTGCATTTTTTATAACTACTGCCGGTACTCCTGCTAATTTTGCAACTTGCAAGCCATAGCTCTGATTTGCTGCGCCTGTTTTTACTTTATGTAGAAATAGAATTCCATTTTCATGTTCAATTGCATCTAAGTGTACGTTAGTAATATTAATGTAGGAGTCCGGTAAACTTGTTAGTTCAAAATAGTGGGTGGCAAAGAGAGTGAACGCTCGTATCTGTTCCGCAATATGTATCACTGCTGACCAGGCCAAGGACAGACCGTCAAATGTACTTGTACCCCTCCCAATCTCATCCATGAGAACAAGGCTATTATTTGTCGCATTCTGCAGAATAGCAGCGGTTTCAGTCATTTCGACCATGAAGGTGGAACGGCCTCCGGCGAGATCGTCAGATGATCCGATGCGAGTAAATATTCTATCAATAGGGCCTATAGTCGCTTTGCTCGCGGGCACATAGCTCCCAGAAAAAGCCATTAGTACTATTAACGCTGTTTGCCTCATATAAGTTGATTTGCCACCCATGTTAGGCCCGGTAATAATCAACATTTGTTGTTCGTCTTTTACATACTAATTCTTGTCTACAGATTCGCTTTCAATGCTTTTCTCCACAACAGGGTGTCTTCCGTTCTGTATATCGACCCCAGACTCTTCGCTGATTTCTGGTTTGCAGTAATTCAAGTTTGTAGCTCTTTCTGCGAATGAATTTAAAACATCTAATTCAGCGATTGCTTGAGCACTATGTAATAAATTATTTAAGTCCTTTGCTAAGATATTCAATAACTCTTCATACAGCGCTTTTTCTTTTGCTAATGCCTTGCTGTTGGCACTAAGAATTTTGTCTTCAAACTTTTTTAGTTCCGGAGTAATAAAGCGTTCGGCATTTTTTAAGGTCTGTCGCCGAATGTACTCTGAGGGCAATTCAGTTTTGGCTTGACCTTTACTTATTTCAATATAGTAACCATGAATCCGGTTGAAGCCTACTTTGAGAGTACTCAAGTCAGTTCTTTCTTTTTCTTTTATCTCTAGGTCTACCAAATACTGACCGGCATTTCGATTTAGGTTTCTGAGTTCATCTAGCTCCGGATCATAACCTTCGGCGATCACACCTCCCTCGCGAATAACAGAGGAGGGGTTATCCTGGATAGCTTTTTTAAGTGTGTCTACTTGACCTGGAAATTCGCTGATTCTTTTTGCTAACAAGGAGATCTCGGGTGAGTCGATATCTTTCAGGAGCCTCTGTAAATTTGGAAGTATTGCAAGAGATTCGCGGATTGTTGTTAGGTCTCGAGGACGCGCAGAACGTAATCCTAGCCGAGCTAATATACGCTCGAGATCGCCGAAACCTGTTAGTAGTTCTCCTATCTTTTCGAATTGGAAATTATCGATCAGGCTACTTACAATGTTTTGGCGAATTTCTAGTTTTGCCCGGTCCTTAAGTGGGCGATTTAGCCATCTCGATAAAAGGCGTTTGCCCATCGGAGTGAGTGTCGAGTCAACTATAGAAATCAAAGTATTTTCTCGGCCGCCGCTAAAATTGAAGTCAATTTCTAGGTTTTTACGAGTCGCAGCATCTAATATTACACTCTCGCTTGCTAATTCAATTTTTATCCCTTGGATATGCGGCAAGTCTGCTTTTTGTGTTTCCTTGGCGTACTGTAACAAGCAGCCAGCAGCCTCAATCCCCACGGTAAAACCATCGCAAGAAAAAATCGATAGATCTCTTACTTGAAAGTGCTCGCAGAGAGTAGACCGTGCATTATGGTTTTCAAACTCCCATATTGGTCTTCTACGAATTGTGCATTTGATAATCTTACTTGTAAATTCTGTTAGATCTTCGGGAAGGAGTAATTCAGCTGGTTTGATGCGTTCCATTTCGCTAATGAGGGCTTCAGTTCCTGTTACTTCTGAGAGAACAAACCTTCCGCTACTAATATTCATGTAAGCGATTCCATACAGAAGAACAGGCTCCTTGCCTGAAAATGTTTTCTTAACGCTTACCGCGAGCAAGCAATTATCGTGATTGGAATTTAATAAGGCTTCGTCGCTTACTGTGCCAGGCGTAATTACCCGGACGATCTTTCTTTCAACCGGCCCCTTACTTGTTTTGGGATCGCCAATTTGTTCGCAAATGGAAATTGACATTCCGGCTTCGATTAACTTGGCAAGGTAGCGGTCTGCGGCATGATAGGGTATTCCGCACATGGGAATTGGTTGATTATCTGATTTTCCTCGTGAGGTTAGCGTAATATCAAGAATTTGGGCTGCAATTTTTGCATCATCATAGAAAAGTTCGTAAAAATCCCCCATCCTGTAGAACAATAGACTCTCTTTGCTTTGAGCTTTGATGCGCAAAAATTGTTGCATCATTGGTGTGTGTTTTTGTTCTCTGGCCAATTTATTTGCTGACTTGTTAATGTTAATTCTCGTGATTTTACATGGTTTGTTTCATAACTTGGATATAAATATTTGAGAGTATTAGGCAATATTTTGTTAGTTCTTTGGCTATTGGTTTATTAGTGGGTAGCCGATAAAATCATGGGATGACTGAACTTAATATCGCACGCGACCAAATCCTTGAGGTCATTGATAAGTTAATCGCGAAAAAGCTAACTATTGCGACTGCAGAGTCATGCACAGGAGGTTGGTTAGCGCAAGTCTTAACCAGCGAACCTGGCAGCTCTAGCTGGTTTCAGTCTGGGTTTGTTACTTATTCCAACGAATCAAAGCAATCTCTTCTTAACGTACCTTCCGAATTTTTTGGCTGTGATGGAGCCGGTGCCGTTAGCGAAGAAGTGGTGACAGCCATGGCTAAGGGAGTCATAGCAATTTGTAAAACTAATCTCGCAATAACTATCAGCGGGATCGCCGGTCCCGAGGGCGGAACACGTGAAAAGCCAGTCGGCACCGTATGGATAGCGTGGTGCTGGGAGCAAGAGATCAGAGCTAAGCGGTTCCTATTTGCAGGAGATCGTGCGCAAGTGCGGCGAGCCGCCGTTGAGGCCGCTTTGTTAGGCATACTTGAGCTTGTTTCTTAATTATTTGCTAAAGAAAACTGGGTATTTGCCCATATACTGGTTGTATGTACAGTAATTATTTGGTTTAATTATACTGATCGCATATACAGTGTTGTGTTGAGCGTTGAGTAGGATGAATTTGTTAGATTTGAGGTGAGGTAGGACTTGCCTTATAACAACGTGGTCCCCCTCGAGGTGGATAAGATACTGCGATTAATTTAATGAGCGGTTGGGAATACACCGCTATTTGGCCGTTTTTGAGGCCATACAACAACTGCATTACTCATGGAACCAGCATCAGTTGTAAGGAAATACCAAGGATACAACTATGATTGAAGACAGTAGTAATAAAGAGAAGGCTTTAGCTGCAGCATTATCACAAATTGAAAGACAATTTGGTAAGGGATCAATGATGCGACTCGGCGACACCGATCGAGAAGCAATACCAGCGATTTCTACGGGCTCTTTGGGGCTTGATATTGCTCTAGGCATTGGTGGTTTGCCCAGAGGCCGTATTGTTGAAATTTATGGACCAGAGTCGTCAGGTAAGACGACCCTAACGCTTCAGGTAATTGCGGAAGCTCAAAAGGCAGGCGGCAGCTGTGCATTCATTGACGCGGAGCATGCCCTAGATCCTATTTATGCGAAAAACCTCGGCGTAGATGTGGAAAATCTTCTAGTGAGTCAGCCGGATACAGGGGAACAGGCTCTTGAAATTTGTGACATGGTGGTCAGGTCTGGAGCACTTGATGTGGTGGTGATTGATTCTGTTGCAGCTTTAACACCCAAGGCGGAAATTGAAGGAGACATGGGGGATACTCACATGGGGCTTCAGGCTCGTCTTATGTCACAAGCGCTAAGAAAGATGACCGCTAATATTAAGAACTCAAATACTTTGGTGATATTCATTAACCAAATTAGGATGAAAATCGGTGTGATGTTCGGTTCACCAGAAACCACTACGGGAGGTAATGCTCTTAAATTCTACTCATCGGTCCGATTAGATATCCGAAGAATTGGGTCTATTAAGGATGGGGACGAAGTGGTGGGAAATGAAACTCGGGTAAAAGTGGTAAAAAACAAAGTTGCACCGCCATTCCGGCAAACAGAGTTTCAAATAATGTACGGTGAAGGAATTCATCATTTGGGCGAAGTAATTGATCTCGGTGTTAAGCATGGATTAGTTGAAAAATCTGGTGCTTGGTATGCGTATAAAGGTGAAAAAATAGGACAGGGGAAGAAAAACGTCGCCACATACCTAGAGGGAAATCCATCACTTGCTAAAGAAATAGAAGACATCGTGAGAAGTCAATTGTTGGTATCTCCTGAAAAAGAAGAAGAGTTGACTGGGAAAAACGACGATGTGGTAGTCTTAGCTGACGCAAAATCTAAGGCTGCCTCATAGTTTATTGTGCATTGAGACGCAATTCCGAGTCAAAAGAAGGTAACTATGTTCTACGACGAGCCGCTATGGATTTTCTAGCTCGTCGTGAGCATTCCTTTTGCGAGCTAGAGCTAAAGCTCTGCATTAAATTCCCACATCAGCAAAGAACTAAAATCACAGAGATCGTTACAACCCTTCGGTCCGAGAACCTGCAGAGTGATACAAGGTTTGTGGAGTCTTATTGTCGCTATCGCAAGGGGAAGGGGTTTGGCTACAAGCATATAAAAAGCAACCTTAGCCTGAAGAGGGTAGCAACTGACGAAATTAACAAACAGCTTTGTCCTGACGACCCGGATTGGGTCGAAATTGCTGCTAATGTTTTACGAAGAAAGATGAAAGCCGCGAATACAACCGAAATAGAGAAACCGGAAATTTATAAGTTAACACGATTCATGGAAAATCGAGGATTCAGCGTTTCACAGATAAAAGATGCTTTCAAACTATTATGATGTTGGGGCGTTAGATGAGGTAAACGAGAAAGACCTTTTCAAATGCAGGCTTAGAGTTGCTATGATACATCTGGTAAACGAGAACCACCATTCCGCGCTTGAATTGAATGAGCATTACCTGGACGTGCGATGAAACTCATAAAACCTTTTCGAGGCCTTAAACCTACGAAAGCATTAGCTTCTCAGGTAGCCTCTCCACCATATGACGTTCTAAGTCGAGCCGAGGCGAAAGAGATCGCGCAGGGTAATCCCTATAGCTTCTTACATATTAACAAGCCTGATATCGATGTTAGCGACGAATTGGATCAGTTTGACCCCACTGTCTATCAAGTAGGCAGGGATAACTTAGACGAATTCATGAGCTCAGGAGTCTTAATCCAAGACGAAAATGAGCAGTTCTACCTTTATAGGCAGGTAATGGGAGATCATGAGCAATTGGGTTTGGTTGCAGTAGCCTCGATTGACGCTTATGACCGTGGCCTTATCAAGATACATGAGTACACTAGGCCAGATAAGGAAGGTGACCGGGTAAACCATATGGAAGCGCTCGGGGCTCAGGTTGGACCTGTCTTTCTTACCTATAAGGCAGATCCTGGCATTACAGAGATCTTAGATAAAGCAAAAGAATGTGACTCCGATTATGATTTTGAGGATGAGACTGGGGTCAGGCACACGTTTTGGACACTTAGTGATAAGAATCTGGCGTCAGCGATTGAGGAGAGGTTTCAAAGCGTAGACACCCTTTATATCGCAGATGGACATCATAGGTCAGCTGCAGCTTCCAGGGTTCGCGAAAACTACAGAAAGAAGGATAAAAACGGGAAAGGAACTGAGTCTTATAATTTTTTCTTAGCAGTTGTTTTCCCAAGTAATCAGATGAAGATTCTCGATTATAATCGTGTCCTAAAAGATCTAAACGGTTTATCAGTAGAAGAATTCCTGAATGCGTTAAGCAAATACTTTTTAATCGAACAAGTGGAGGGGGAGGGTGACGCTAAGCCGAAAAAAGTAAATGAGTTCGGTCTCTACTTACACCGGACGTGGTATAGATTAACTTTAAGAATTGAAATTGCTGATAAGCTTCCCTCGAATGATCCAGTAAAAGGTTTAGATGTATCGATCCTTCAGGACTATATTTTAACTCCCATTTTAGAGATCAATGATCAACGCACAGATAAGCGTATTGATTTTGTGGGAGGTATCAAGGGATTGTCAGGACTGAAGGAACGTGTTAATTCAGGCAAATGGACCGCGGCCGTAGCTCTTTACCCAACATCAATCGATAGTTTAATAGCCGTAGCCGACGCAGGGCAGGTTATGCCGCCAAAATCGACTTGGTTTGAACCTAAGCTCAAGAGCGGTTTAGTCAGCCATTTACTAGAGTGAACATGCCGATCACGAACCTCAGATGAGTCGTTATTAACACTAAACTTTTGGGTTCAGCTTTGCTAAAACAATCAGGCCAAGCATCTCTTAACAAAGACATGCTTGGCCTATGAGGTTAACAATTAAGCTGCGGTACTTTTAGCACTCACCTCTACCAATCGACTTTGAGCATCTTTTATCGGAATGGTTTTTGGCTTCATAGCTTCAGGAATTTCGCGAACTAAATCGATATGCAGTAATCCGTTCGCCAATTGTGCAGCTTTTATCTCAATATGTTCAGCTAATTGGAACTTTCTTTCAAAATTTCTTCCAGCAATGCCTTGATGAAGGTAATTGCGCATGCCCTGATCAGCTAGCTTCTGTCCCTTCACTGTAAGTGTTTGCTTTTCAGCCTGAATGTCTAACTCGTTGGATTGAAACCCAGAAACGGCCATCGTTATCTGATACTGATTTTCATCTATTAGTTCAATATTGTATGGCGGGTATGAGTTAGAGGTTCTCTCAGATCTGTGAATATTGTCTAAGAGAGATGATAGGTGGTCAAATCCCACGGTTGTACGATAGAGCGGTGAAAAATCAAAATTTGTCATAGTCATATCCTCGTTTATGCCTCTTGGAGGCGAAAGCAATATGTTGTTAAGCCTGTTTTATAAACCAGGCGCGTTGAGAAAATCAGTATAGATCTTTCTCTAGATAACAAATTGGGGGTATTTTAAAAATTTCAAGTGAGAAAATTTAAACGTGCTACATGGGCCACTTACAGTCCACATATAATTAGATTGAGTAACCACACAAATAACTGCAAAGAAAACTACTCTGCCTTTAATGACATTGGTAATTTATGGAACTAACAGTTCCATAAATTCATTAACTGCGGTGGCTGCAAGTTTTTCTTGGTTCTTACATAAATTAAAGATTTCTTTGCACCTATCGTTTGGTAGAGCTGTAAGTAAGTTACTTTGGAATTTTTTCTCTAGTAAAGGAATCCCTTCCTTGCGGCGTTTTCGATGTCCAACTGGATAGTCGATCTCGATTTTTTCGGTCTCACTACCATCTGTGAACATCACTTGGAGAGAGTTCGCTATGCTACGCTTACTGGGTTCAAGATACTCAGATGTATATTTAGGCTCCTCTTCGACAATCATTTTATCCCTAAGCTGATCGATAACTGGATTGCTATGATGAAAGTCATCTTCATAATGCTCTGCGGTTAAATTACCAAAAGCAAGAGGCACTGCTATCATATATTGTAAACAATGATCTCTATCTGCAGGGTTATTTAAGACTCCCACTTTGCTAATTATTCGTATAGCTGATTCATGAGTTCTAATCACTATCTTTTCGATTTCATGAATTCGATCTTTAACAAGAGGATGAAGTTTAACAGCCGCTTCCGCAGCAGTTTGTGAATGAAACTCTGCAGGGAATGAAATTTTGAATAAAATATTTTCCATCACGTAAGAACCATATTCTTGCGAGAGTTTGAAATTTTTACCCTTGAAGGAAACATCATAAAATCCCCAAGTAGGAGCCGTTAATACACTTGGGTAGCCAATTTCTCCTTTTAATGTTAATTCTGCAAGGCGAACCGCGCGAGAGGTGGCATCGCCGGCTGCCCAAGACTTTCTCGGCCCTGCGTTTGGCGCATGCCGATAGGTTCTGAGACTTGATCCATCCAGCCAAGCCTGAGAGAGCGCGTCTATAATTTGTTGCTTAGAGCCACCCATAAGTTGGGTTACAACGGCTGTAGAAGCGACTCTCACTAATAAAACATGACAAAGTCCAACCCTATTGAAACTATTCTCAAGCGCGAGAACACCTTGAATTTCATGGGCTTTTATCATGGCGGTTAGAACATCCTGCATTAATAACGGGTCTTTACCCTCGGATATCCTTACTTGTGATAGATAGTCTGCAACTGCAAGTATTGCGCCCAAATTATCAGAGGGGTGGCCCCATTCGGCGGCGAGCCATGTATCGTTAAAATCAAGCCACCTAATGATGCATCCAATATCCCAAGCCGCTTTAGCTGGGTCCAGTTTATATTGTGTTCCTGGTACTCGGGCACCATTAGGGACGATAGTGCCTTCAACGAGGGGACCCAATAGTTTTGTACATTCAGGAAATTTTAGTGCGAGAAAGCCACACCCCAAAGTATCCATTAAGCAATTTCTCGCCGTATCATAGGCTTCAGTAGATTCTATATCGTAGTCACATACGTAGTTTGCAATATCGACAAGGACTTTGTCGGGTTTCGGACGTTCGTTTATGTCTACATTTGCTGGCAATTTATATTCCTCGATTGAACTTTCTATTTCATGTTAACGATGCTGTATGTCCACCCACTTTGATTCCGCTGGTCCAATATACTCAGCACTTGGTCTAATGATTCGGTTGTTTGCTCTCTGTTCTTTGACGTGAGCAGCCCATCCGGTAATTCGTGACATGACGAAAATCGGGGTAAATAGTTTTGTGGGTATGTTCATCAAATGATACGCACTAGCATGGAAGAAGTCGGCATTACAGAATAATCTCTTTTCTCGCCACATGACTTCTTCGCAACGAACCGAGATAGGGTATAGTGTCGTGTCTCCCGTTTCTTCAGCGAGCGCTTTAGCCCATTTTTTGATGATAGTGTTTCGAGGATCAGACTCTCTATATATAGCATGCCCGAAGCCCATAATCTTCTTCTTATCTTTCAACATAACGAGAAGCTCTTTCTCTGCCTCATCTGGTGTTTGCCAGTCTTGAATCATCTCCATGGCAGCTTCGTTGGCCCCCCCGTGGAGATTCCCGCGCAAACTTCCTATTGCCCCTGTTATGCAACTGTGCATGTCAGAAAGTGTTGACGCGCATACTCTTGCGGTGAATGTTGAAGCATTAAACTCATGCTCGGCGTAAAGGATTAGTGATACGTTCATTACCTGAGCAGCTAAGTCGCTAGGTTCTTCGCCTAATAGCATCTGGAGGAAGTGGCTTCCGATAGAGTCATTCTCTAAAGAGGTAGTGATTCGCTTGCCTTGGTGTGAGAAGCAATACCAATAACAGATAATGGAGGGTAAAGAGGATAAAAGTCGGTCTGCTACTTCAGTTTGGTTCTCAAATGATGACTCAGGTTCTAAGTTTCCGAGCACTGAACAACCGGTTCGTAAAACATCCATGGGGTGAGCAGAAGCAGGTATTTTCTCTAATGTATCCTTTAACTCTTGTGGTAGACCTCTGAGGGAAACAATTTTATTTACGAAGCCGTTAAGCTGCTCTTGGTTTGGTAATTCTCCTCGAAGCAAGAGGTATGCTACTTCTTCAAACCTGGCTTTTTCAGCGAGGGTTGATATATCGTGGCCCCTGTATGTTAGACCAGAACCTGTTTTTCCGACAGTACATAACGACGTTTGCCCAGCTACTTGGCCGCGCAGTCCGGTACCGCTTATTTTCTTTTCTGTCACGGGGACCTCAAATTGATTTGGTACTCGAAACAACGATCAATCGTTATTTTCCTTAGTGAAAAGCTTGTCCAATTTTTCCTCGTAAGAATGATATTCAAGAGTCTCATACAGTTCGTCTCGAGTCTGCATTAGGTTAACGATGTCCATCTGGCTGCCCTTATCAGCAATTGTTTCATATACGCTCATTGCGGCTTTGCTCATTGCGCGAAAGGCGCTTAAAGGATAAAGAACGATCGAAACTCCTACTTGATTCAATTCACTGCAAGTATACAGGGGCGTTTTACCGAACTCTGTTATATTTGCAAGAACCGGGACCTCTAGCACTTCGGTGAACAGTTTGTATTGATCCAAATCAAGAATTGCCTCCGGGAAAATTGCATCAGCTCCCGCTTCAACGCAGGCAATGGCTCTATCGAGTGCTGATTCAATACCCTCGACTGCCAGAGCATCGGTGCGTGCCATTATTACAAAATCTGCATCTGTTCTGCTGCTTGAAGCTGCTTTTATGCGATCCACCATTTCTTCTTTTGATACTATGGACTTATTAGGACGATGACCGCAGCGTTTCTGGGACACCTGATCCTCTATATGGACTGCAGCAGCTCCAGCTTTCTCAATTGTTTTTACCGATCGCTCTATGTTGAATGCGTTTCCCCAGCCAGTGTCGATATCGACAAGTAAGGGAAGTGTGGTTGCATCACAAATCCGCTTCACATCATCAGCGACATCCGTTAGTGTAGTTATTCCAAGATCGGGCAGTCCAAAGGACGCATTCGCTACTCCGCCACCAGACAGATAAATTGCTTTATGCCCGGCGCGCTCAGCGAGCATTGCACAAGACGCGTTGATGGTGCCTACCACTTGCAGGGGGTGACTTTCTCTCAGAGCGGCCTTGAATTTTGCTCCAGGGGACATAGTTTTTACCTAAATAGAAGTTCTTATGTGTATGAAAATTCACGAAAAGATTTAATTACATGATTGAAATTATACACGATAACCTTATTAAGAGGCGACAAAATTCTGAACTGAATGCCCCCTGCTTCACCTGTCGACGCTGAATTGGGCATGCTATTGTAAGCCAAGGACTTTTAGCCGCATAAATTCGTTTTATCAAAAATGACTCTGTAACTGGAGAAAATTTCTACAGAACTAACATTTCAAATATACAAATAATGTAACTTGATATGAATATCTAGGGTATAACTTGTTGCAGAAACCTTATTCGCAGGGCTAGCTAAATATAGGAACAACCTAACGTTGGCGGATCCTTTCTGATTAATTAGTTATAGAGAATTCGTCTCAGTTTGTTCTAAAAATAAGCTGATCCTGTTAATATATGCAATGATATCAACGGTGTAACAATATTTTCTAGCATTAGCATTCTAGGCTCAAATGGCATTTAAGCGATTTCAGGACTTTCTCAGCAACTTGGTCACTCGCCAAAGACAGTTTTTTGTTGGCGCAGATGAAGTGACGATTAATGAATTGCTAGAGAAATTAATGGGGACTATTGGTGAAGTTTCAGGAATCGTTACGGCTAGGCAGCTGCTTGACCGATATACTGAGTTAAGTGATGAGCAAAAACTTGATTTTTTTCAACATTTAGAAAAAAGCTACAACGCTGATGAGAGCCTGGTAAGAGACGCATTCAACAGATATAGTAGAAATCCATCTAGCGCGAGCTTAAATGTGCTTTCTAAAACTGCAGAGCCTAAGAGGCACGAGCTGCTTAGAAGGCTTAATTCTACCCCTGATGCGACACACGACCTGGTAGAAATGCGGACGGATTTACTAAAGTGTTTAGCAGACGACCAAGACCTTAAATCCGTCGATGATGACTTTATAAGGCTTTTCACATCTTGGTTCGGTCGTGGTTTTTTGGTTTTACAAACAATTAATTGGTCTACATCAGCCGCAATACTTGATCGTATTATTAGATACGAGGCAGTTCATGAAATTAAGGATTGGGATGATTTGCGGAGCCGAATTGACCCGCCTAATAGACGCTGCTTCGCTTTTTTTCATCCCGCGTTAACCGATGAGCCTTTAATATTTGTCGAGGTTGCATTAAGTGTTGGGGTGCCAAACTCAATAGCTTCAATCTTGGAAACCGAAGTGCCCTCCGTGGATGTGAACGTCGATTATACAACCGCGACTTTTTATGGAATTAGTAATTGTCAGCCAGGACTAAAGAATATCTCATTTGGAAACTTTTTGATTAAACAAGTCGTGCAGGAATTACAGGTCGAGTTTCCTTCGATAAAAAGTTTTGTAACTCTTTCTCCTGTCCCTGGTTTTCAGTCTTGGCTGACTTCTCAAATAGACGATGAGTTCAAAGAACTTCGTGATTTACAGTCTGAATTGAACCAAACGGCTAAGTCCGCAGAATCGGTTCGAATCAATAGTGAATTAATTAGAAAAGCGGTGTTCAACTATCTGACTAAAGTAAAAAAAGGAAAATACCCTGCCGATCCAGTTGCTCGTTTTCACTTGGGCAACGGTGCTTCTATTTATCAGCTAAATGTAGGAGCTGACTTGAGTGTGAAGGGTTTAGATCAATCATGGGGAACAATGGTTAATTACCTGTATGATTTGAATGATATTGAAGAGAATCACGAGTTCTATGCGACTGAAGGTGAAATAAAATTCAACGACAAGCTAAAAGCCCTATTAATAAAAGAATCATAGCGAATTTCACAAATAAGCAATAAGGTATTTCGGTGGAGACTAAAGGCTAAGCCCCAGAGTCAGGAGTTGCAGCCATATGCTGGAGTATTCCGGGTTTTTGACTCTCGATATATGATATTTCATATTGATAACTTTTGGCGCTGGAATCAATAGAAAGAGCTCCATTAATGGCTTCTTCCCAATCAGCTTGAGCGGCGCGCCGGGTGAGATATGGACCGGAAACCTTGACTTCCAGGCTTGGATCATCGGGAGCCTTTGCTATTATGTAATAGTTTTTTGAATTCACGCTTTGTTTATTTCAAAGTTAATGAAGTGTCATTATGGAAATTGTTAGACGAGATATCGGCCGCCTATTTGAAATCAACAGTTAAAATACTTCACGCTTTCAAGGTGAGGAAAGCAGCACCTTTGATTAAGTTGAAACTTACTTTGAAACATAAATGAAAAATGAATTCTAATTTTATAAGATCATGTTTTGCTCAATAAAATATTAACTTCGTAACCCAACTATGCTTGATACCCGACCATTACTCCTAGGAAAGGGGTTTCCTGAAATCAAGAGAGAACCTCTTGAAGTGTTGCAGGTAAACTTAGGCTATAAATGCAATCTGAGTTGCACGCATTGTCATGTGAATGCAGGGCCTTCTCGTCACGAGCAAATGAGTAGGGAAAATGTGAATGCAGTTTTGAAATATATTCGCAAAAATCCAGTCAGAACGCTTGATCTAACTGGAGGAGCTCCCGAATTGAATCCCAGCTTCAAATATTTAGTTGTAGAGGCGCGAAAACTTGGGGTAGAAATAATCGATAGATGCAACCTTACCATACTACTCGAGTCTGGTTTCGAAAGTTTGGCGTCATTTTTAGCAGACAATAAGGTTGTTATAACTGCGTCACTTCCTTGTTATTCAGAGCAAAACGTAGAAGCGCAACGAGGCAAAGGCGTGTATTTGGATAGCATCTCTGCTCTGAAAAAACTGAATTCCCTTGGTTATGGAAAAGACTCAGATAAAAAGCTGAATTTGGTTTTCAACCCTGACGGAATAAACCTACCACCAGAGCAGTCAGGGCTGGAGAAAGAGTATAAATCTGAATTGCACGCCCAGCATGGGATCGTATTTAATAATTTATATACGATTACAAATATGCCCATTAGCCGATTTGGGGGCATGCTTTTGGCGAAGGGTCTTTATGACGAATACATGTCAATATTAAAAAATAGTTTTCAGCCCGAAAACTTAGCTACCGTCATGTGCAGAACATTAATAAGTGTCGACTACCGAGGCTATGTATATGACTGTGACTTTAATCAAATGCTAGGACTACATTTGTTAGAGCATGGCGACTTAAGGTTGCACATTTTAGATCTTGTTGATCGCAATGTCACCGGCAATCAGATTAAGGTTGGTCAGCACTGTTTCGGTTGTACTGCCGGTCAAGGGAGTAGTTGTTCTGGTGCAATGAAGAATTAATTAAAATGAAGCCTGTTTCAATTATCATTCCGGTTATAAATGAGGAAGCGTCGTTGCGCTCTTTCCTACCTTCGTTGCAAAGTTTGCGTGAAGGTGGTTGTGAGATTGTCCTTGTAGACGGGGGCTCCTCAGATCGGTCTTGTGAAATCGCAAAACCTTTAGTTGATAGGCTTCTCGTTACTAGCCGTGGCAGAGCAAGTCAAATGAATTTTGGAGCTAGAAACTCCAATGGAGAGATTTTAATTTTTCTTCATGCTGACACTCAGCTCCATGAACAGGCAATAATTCTTGCAAGGGATGTCGCAGATAGTTTTGAAAGTTTTTGGGGTTGGTATAGTTTGAGGTTTCAAAACTCCTCGTATTTGCTATCGTTTGTCGGCTTTTTGATGAGAATACGATCAAGTATCACAAAAATCTGCACTGGTGACCAAACGTTATTTATTAGTTCTAAGCTATTTTCGGATGTCGGTGGGTTTCCAGACATCCCTATTATGGAAGACATTGCTATTTGCAAACTTCTGCGTACTCGTGTCGCTCCGATCCAGTTAAAAAGTAGAGTTCTATCTTCACCCAGAAGGTGGGAGAGAGATGGTATCTTTAAGACAGTATTCCTCATGTGGTACTTGCGATTCCTATACTGGTTAGGCGTTTCTCCGGTGAAACTCAGTGACAAGTACTATCCAGAGTATAAATGAATTGGTCACACCATGAGTCGCCACCGTGCAGTTTACAGCTACCCAGACATACCTATTTTGCTATTTGCCAAGGCGCCAGAATTAGGAAAAGTTAAAACCCGATTAGCGAAGGTCCTTGATGAGTTAGAAATTTTGTCTCTATACGAAGCGATGCTGTCTCATGCTCTGAGTTTGCTCGACAAAAATACTTTAAGTGAACTGCAGTTATGGATTAGCCATGGAGCAAACTCAGATATTA
>ERZ802830.647-NODE-647-length-34718-cov-7.12469_pt1 | contig 34718 bp, 42 predicted proteins | sample MGYA00345654_ERZ802830 | MGnify/ENA primary metagenome ERZ802830 (study PRJEB30503, sample SAMEA104212375) | marine metagenome | biome: Westerlies Biome; feature: [SRF] surface water layer (ENVO:00010504) within the epipelagic zone...; material: water... | reverse complement strand
TGAAGTAGGTAGGATGATGAGTTGGAGCCTACCTATTATCAGCTTACCTTGCTTGTTTGTAAGCGGTTACGCCTTTTGGCTACTTATTAAGGGCATTAAAGAATTTACAGGGTTATCCATGGAGGAGGTACTTGCACAAGCACCTCCACCCCCGAAAAAATAAAATTACCTAACGATTACCTAATTCAATATAGGGGCGATGGATCGAACCCTGATAAATTTGTCTTGGGCGATGAATTCGTTTTCCGTGGGTTGCAATTTCTTTCCAATGAGACAACCATCCAGGTGCTCTTCCAATTGCAAAAAGTACTGTGAACATATCAGTTGGAAAGCCCATGGCTTGTAGAATTATTCCACTGTAAAAATCCACATTCGGGTAAAGTTTACGCTGAATGAAGTATTCATCCTGCAAAGCAGAATGTTCAAGATTACGGGCGATATCTAGAATCGGACTTTCCACTCCCAATGCAGTTAATGCCTGATCACAGGCACTTTTAAGAATCTTTGCCCTCGGGTCATAATTACGGTATACACGGTGGCCAAATCCCATTAAACGAGATTTCCCTTCTTTCGCAGATTGAATAAATTGACTTCCATCATCACCCGCCGAGTGAATCTCATTCAGCATTTTGATTACTGCCATATTTGCTCCACCATGCAAAGGACCCCAAAGAGCAGAAACCGCACCAGCTAAAGAAGCAAATGCATTAGCTCCCCCAGATGCAATCATTCTACATGTTGAAGTAGAACAATTCTGTTCGTGATCAGCATGTAATAGAAAAATAAGATCCAAAGCGTTGCTGACTGCTGGATCAATAGATTGACCATCTTCATTTCCAAACATCATGTGAAGGAAATTTTCGCAATAATTATGATTTCCCCGGCGGGAAGGAATACTTTCATTCCTTGATGAACGGTAATGCTTGGCTGCTATCGACGGAATAGCTCCAAGTATAAGGGCTGCTGCTTCGTCAAAAGATTCTACATCGGCAGGACGAGTGTTTGTACTAAGTTTTGGGAAACTTCCACCAAGTGCTTGCAGGGCGGCTCCTAATATACCCATCGGGTGAGTTGTAGAGGGCATTGACTCAATCATTGATTCAACATCCGCTGGAAGCGCTGACATGGAAGATGCTTGCAACTTAAAATTCTCAATAGCGGAGGTTGTAGGCAACTCGCCATTAAAGAGAAGGAGGCATGATTCTAAAAAATTGGATTTTTCAGCTAGCTCAGAAATATCAAACCCCCGATATCTTAATATACCTTTGTCTCCATCAATAAAAGTAATGCTACTTTCACACGATCCAGTGTTTCCATAGCCATCATCATAAGTGATAAATTTGCTGTCTTTGCGGAGTGTACTGATATCCAAAGCGTGCTCATCCTCGGTACCCACTATTACATTTAAGGGAAAAGCTTGATCGCCTATTGTTAAGTTTGCTTGATTGGACATTTGTAGTGGGGTTGGTGGGGGGATTAAATATACTTGTGCCAATCTTAGACCATTTTTTCAAGAAAGTTCCTGTATAATTTTAATCCTTTTTCCTGACTCTTCTCAGGATGGAATTGAGTAGCTACACAATTTCCGGATCTAATACCGCTTATAAATTCATATCCATAAGATGATTTATATGTCTGTAAACTGCTTTCTGGTTGGGATACATGGTAACTATGCACAAAATAAAACTGATCCCCTTTGCATATGCCATCCAGCAGATTATCTTTCTCTTCAGATTCCCAGTAGACTGAATTCCAGCCCATGTGAGGTATCTTAAAGTTAAAAGCTAATTTAAATTTGCGAACCTCACCTTCAAATAATCCTAAGCCTGCTTCTCTTCCTTCTTCCGAATGAGAGAAAAGCACTTGCAGCCCTAAACAGATACCAAAATAAGGTTTACCCCCCTCAATCCACTCTTTGATTAGAATATCCAAACCGGATTGAGTTAAGCTTCCAATGCATTGATCAAATGTTCCTTGTCCCGGAAACACCAAGGCATCTACATGTAAAGAATCATCTGGAGATTTGACTAAGGAGACAGCTGCACCTAAAAACTCAAACGCTTTCACAACACTTTTCAGGTTGCCGGTGCCGTAATCAACAACCCCTACCTTTTTCATATTATGTGGGCAAAGCGAGTAATATCATTTGGAGAGCGTTCCTTTAGTAGAAGGCACTTTTCCTCCCAAACGAGGTTCGGGTTTAGTTGCAACATCTAACGCTTTTGCAAAAGCTTTAAAAATTGCTTCAGCTATATGATGAGGTTCGTCCCCATACTCTAGACGAATATGGAGGTTACAAGCCACCTCATTAGCAAATGCTTGAAAGAATTCTTTAAACAAATGAATGTTAAAATCTCTAACTTGGGAATGCTGGCAATCAACCCTGTAAACTAAATACCCTCGGTTACTTAAGTCCAATGCCACGGTTGCCATCGTTTCATCCATAGGGAGAATAAAAAAACCGTATCGTTGGATACCCGCTTTGTCTAACAATGCCTGCTTGACTGCTTGCCCCATAGCGATTCCCAAGTCTTCGACTAAATGATGATAATCAACTTCCAAGTCTCCATTTGCCTGAACCGATAGATCAAAAAAACCATGTTTCGCAAAAAGTTGAAGCATATGATCCATAAAGGCTATACCCGTAGAGATATCCGCATTTCCACTTCCATCTAAATCTAATTTAAATGATATTTTAGTCTCTTTAGTATCTCTTACGATTTCAGCTTTCCTCATTGCACCATTTATTGATTGTTTGATATAAAACATTCATTTGTCTTTCGGTACCTATACTGATTCTTATTTTGGACTCGGTCAAACGATGATTATGAAAATATCGAACATGAATATTATTTTTCTCAAGATAATTAAATAGGGACGAGGCGGATTCCTTACCAACTTGACCCGTTGCATTAATGGGTTCTGTTAGAATAAAATTTGCATGACTTTCAATTGTGCGCCACCCCAATTGAGTAAAAAAAGTGTAGGCTTTTTCCCGTTCTTCCAGGATTTTCCTACGACAATCTTCAAAATAATGCACATCGGATAAGGCCGCAAAGGCAGCAGCCTGCGACATACGATCTAGATTGTATACCTCCCGAACACTATCGAGTATAGAAATAATTTCGGGAGATGAAATAGCGAAGCCCACTCTAGACCCAGCGAGTGAATATGATTTTGAAAGGGTCCGAGTAATAACCAAATTATTAGCCTTATCTAAAAGTGGAATAGAATTTTCAATGGAAAAATCCGCATACGCTTCATCAACCACCAAAATCGCATTGATTTCGGATGCTATAGAAAAAACGCTTTCCTGGTCAAAATACCTCCCACTAGGTGCATGCGGGTTGGTAAGGAAAAATAAATTTACCCCACTTTTAGTAATTTCTTCTACGGGTAGCTTAAATTCATCGTTAAGAAATTCAACTTTACTTACCTTACTTCTTTGAAGGGAGGTGAGGGTGGGGTATAGAGAATAACTAGGTTCAAGCATACCAACCATTCGGTTGGTATCGGCAAAAGCCCGAACGCAAAGATTTAAAAGATCATCCGAGCCATTACCGATAATTACCTGCTCTTCACTAAGACTGTGCTTAGAAGCTATCAAATCTCTTAACTTTTGAGAATATGGTTCAGGATATAAATGCAGGTTGCTAATTTCATTCTGAACAGCATCAGATACGGTGGGGCTGGGAGGAAAAGGATTCTCATTTGTATTAAGTTTAATTAAATCCTTGTGATTTGCAGGCTGATACCCAGGCGAATAAGCACATCGCGAAAGTATATATGGAGGTACAAACCTCGTCACATCTTTAATCATCCTGCTGAGTCCTATTCAAACGAATAGCAACCGAATTGCCATGCCCATCGAGGCGTTCCATCTTAGAAAAAACCATTGCAGACGATTTTGCCCTTTCTACGCTTTGTCTATCATACTGAATAATACTTGTACGACGAAAGAAGTCTTCAATTCGTAAACCAGATGAAAATCTTGAAGATCTCCCTGTAGGAAGAACATGACTGGGGCCTGCGACAAAATCTCCAAGTGCGGTGGCGGAATAATGACCCAAAAGAAGTGCACCTGCTGTAGTGATATTCTTTTGTAAAAAAGAAATACTTTCCCGATCTACCTGTAATTCCAAGTGTTCGGGTGCTATGAAATTAGCCACTTCCGCCACTTTATTTAAATCATTCGTATGAACGGCAAAAAAGCCCACATTAAAAATTTCCAATATCGCTTGCTCATGGCTTAGGCCATGTAGCTGCTCTTGAATTTCAGACTCAATCAAATCAAAAGAATCTTCATTCGTAAATATTAAATAAATCTTTTCTTTTCCTGAACCATGTTCAGCTTGTGCAATTAAAGCCGCAGCCGTAAATGCAGGATTTGCCGTGTTATCCGCGATTACCATTACCTCGCTAGGTCCAGGCAATAAATCGATTCCGGCTATGCCAAAAACCTGCCTTTTTGCTTCATTTACAAAAGCGTTTCCAGGGCCATAAATTTTATCAACTGGAGATACTGTTTCGGTCCCATAAGCAAGTGCACCAATCGCTTGGGCTCCACCAACTTTATAAACCTCTTTTATTCCTAATATATGTAATGCGGCCAGAAGTTCTGGTGTAATCGAACCATCCTTGTTGGGGGGGGTAGTAACTGCAATCTCACTAACCCCAGCAACTTTTGCTAGTGCTGCCGTCATAATAACAGTAGAAACTAAAGGAACATTTCCTCCTGGCACATAGAGGCCAACTCTTTTTATTGGGTAATAACTTTCTCCAATCGTAGCTCCATGAAGATTTTTACTCGTCCAATCTTTAGGTAAGTTTTGTTGATGAAAAATAGACACATTTTCTACAGCTTCATTGATTGCCTGTTTTTGCTCATTCGATAAACTGTTCACAGCTGTTTCCATCTCTGACAAGGAAACCTGCAGATCCGACTTACTTAACTCTACCTTGTCATAGAGGAGCGTTCTAGCAATAAGAGCCTGATCGGCATTTTCTTTTACATCCTTAAGGATATCGGAAACGATTTTAACAACCCCAATGTCCGCACTAGATGATCTCGCAAACTGCTCAATATCAACAAATAAATTGGGAGAAAATTTTTGGTAACTTAGGTTTAATATCACCTTATAACATTACTCCCATTCAATTGTACTGGGTGGCTTGGAGCTTATATCATATACTACTCTATTCGCCCCTTTTACCTCATTAATAATACGATTTGAAATCTTTCTAAGAAAAGAGTCTGGTAATTGAGCCCAATCTGCAGTCATTGCATCTGAACTCGTAACAGCTCGAAGACAAATAACATTTTCATAGGTGCGCTCATCTCCCATAACCCCAACGCTCCTTACAGGCAAAAATACGCAAAATGCCTGCCATAATTTGTGGTAGAGCTTCCCTTTAATTAACTCTTCAATAAAGATGTGGTCTGCCTCTCGAAGAATCTTGAGCTTGTAACTAGAAAGATCTCCCACAACTCGCACTCCCAACCCAGGTCCTGGAAAAGGGTGCCTCATTAAAACGGACTCTGGTAAACCAAGTTCACGGCCTAAATTCCTCACTTCGTCTTTGAATAACTCCCTCAATGGCTCAAGAAGTTTTAATTTCATATTTTTGGGCAGCCCACCAACATTATGGTGACTCTTAATTAAAGCAGCGGGATTCCCTCCTACTGGAACGCTCTCAATTACATCAGGATATAAAGTGCCCTGTGCAAGATAATCCACTTTCCCTAATTTTGAAACCTCTTGATCAAACACTTGGATAAAAGTTCTTCCGATTATTTTTCTTTTCTTCTCTGGGTCTTTTACTCCCTTAAGTTTTTTTAAAAACAGGCCACCTGCTTTTACAACTTGGAGTCTTCCCGGAATATGACTCTTGAATAGGGTTTTTACCTGTTCCCTCTCGTTTAACCGTAAAAGACCATTATCAACAAAAATACAGGTCAATTGGTCTCCAATCGCTTTATGTATGAGTCCAGCCGCAACGGATGAATCTACACCCCCACTTAAGCCTAAAATTACTTTACTGTCTCCAACTTTTTCTTGAATTTTACTTACAGACTCTCGTAAAAAGTCACCCATTCCCCAATCTCCCTTACATCCGCAAATCCTCTTGAGAAAATTCAAAATAATTTCACTACCCATTTCTGAATGTTCAACTTCTGGATGAAATTGTAGTCCATAAAATCTTCTCTCGGGATCTTCTATGGCAGCGAAAGAAGAGTTCTCTGTTTTCGCCAAGACTCTAAAACCCTTGGGTAATTTTGATACAGCATCTCCGTGAGAATTCCATACGGATAGTTTTGAGGGTAATCCATGAAATAGGGCACCTTTGCGTTTAATTTCTAAACTCCCTCTTCCATACTCTCTACGATCACTTGTCTTAACTTCACCGCCAAGCATTTTACCCATCAACTGTAGACCATAACAAATGCCTAATACAGGAATGTTTAACTTGAAAATCTGGGCATGAGGTTTGGGGGAATTACGAGAAAAAACGCTAGCAGGTCCACCGGATAGAATTATACCAACTGGATTTACTTTTTTGATTTCAGAAAGTTTCGTATCAAAAGGCAAAACACAAGAGAACACATTGACTTCACGGATTCTCCTTGCAATTACTTGTGTGTATTGAGATCCGAAATCGAGGACTACGATAGTTTGTGGCATAGATATGAAATTTATTTCTTTAAATTAAACTAAGAAACACAAACTAATATCAAACATTCCTAAAGGAAAAACGATATTAATCGGGCATAATTTTTATGCCCGGAAAAAATAAAGGATTCTTACTTTTTGTCTTCTTCAGAATTATCTTCTTTATCTGAAGATACAATATTGTCTGGAGATTCCAAAGCAGGTTTCGCATCAATATTTTCAATCACCTCTTCCCCTACAGAAGATTCAGGCTCGCTTGCTTCATCGGTAACTGAATCCACTTCTTTTGAAATTTCGTCAGCAGGAAAATCGTTAGCAGAAGAAGAGACCTCATCGGAAACATTTTTATCGGATTCCTTTGGAGCATCTTTGGGCTTTGTTGCCTTTTTCGCTTTCTTTTTCTTTTTCGGCTTGGCATCTTCCACAAATTCAATCAATGCCATTTCTGCAGCATCTCCTAATCGCGGTAAGGCTAGCTTGTAGATACGTGTGTATCCACCTTGACGGTTGACAAACTGTTCAGCAAGTTCGTCAAAAAGCTTTGTAGTCGCACTCTTACTTCGTAATCTGGATATGGCCAATCTTCGGTAATGAATTTTTTTAGCGGGGTCTTGGGCTACATGAGCTTTTTTGGCAAGCGTTATAATCTTCTCTATGGTCTGCCTGAGAGCACGAGCTCTTGCAAGGGTAGTCTTAATCCTGCCGTTTTCGATTAGGGAGCAGCTTAAATTCGCCAACATGGATGTGCGATGGGCAGTTTTTACTCCTAACTGATGGTTGTGTTTTCGATGTCTCATCGTAAGTGATTTGTAAAATATCTGGAAATTAGGCCGTCTCTAATAAACGGCTTTCAAATTTCATTCCCAATGACAATCCAAGTTGTTCAAGTTTTGCTTTTATTTCGTTAAGGGACTTTTTTCCGAAATTACGATATTTAAGCATTTCAGGTTCACTTTTAGTCGCTAACTCCCCAACTGTTGTAATATTTGCATTGTTTAAGCAATTAGCAGCCCGAACAGAAAGTTCAATTTCATTTACACTCATACCGAGAAGATTGCGCAAACGATTCTGTTCTTCACTGACTTCTTTAGTATGGCTTTCAAATTCAACTTGTTCTTCGCTTATTTGATCGAAAACATCTAAATGATGTCTAAGGATGGCGGCAGATTGTTTAAGTGCATCGTCAGGTGTAATTCTACCATCAGTTGTTACCTCTAAAAGTAACTTGTCGTAATCAGTCATTTGCCCAACTCGGGTGTTCTGAACTTCATATTTTACGAGCTTCACGGGACTGTAAAGAGCATCGACATTGATCATCCCTATTGGCTGCTCATCGGATTTGCTATCCTCACCCAGGCAGAACCCTCTACCGACTGTAACTACCATCTCGCCAGTAATCCTGATCTCCCGATCCGTGGTTAGAATAATTTGTTCAGGATTTATAATTTCTATTCCCTCGGTAGGTGAAATATCTCCGGCAAAAACTTCGCCATCTTTTTCAACATCAATTGTTAAAGTGACAGGTTCTGCTTTATGGCTTATAACTAAGACTTTCTTTAGATTTAAGACAACATCAGTGACATCCTCAACCACACCGTCTATACTTTGAAATTCATGTTGAACCCCATCGAATTTTAAAGACGAAATTGCCGCACCTTCAATTGAGCTAAGAAGAACTCGGCGAAAAGCATTGCCTATTGTATGCCCATATCCTGATTCAAAAGGATCTGCGATAAACTTTGCGTACGTGTCGGTGGAAGTATCCTCTTCCTTGACCAAGCGGTTTGGTAGTTCGAACTTTCCTAATCTAGTTGCCATGATATTTTATTATTTAAAGGTAAAAATTTAGCGGCTGTAAAATTCAACCACGAGTTGTATATTAATACTTTGCTCCAATTCATCACTTTGTGGAAAGCGGGTAACAGTACCTTGCAATGAGTCCGCATTTACATCTACCCAAGGAGGAGCGGGGTGATACTGTGCACCTTCAAGATTTCGAGTCGCAAGTTGACGCGAAGAAGTTTTCTCACGAACGCCAATCTCGTCGCCAACTGAAACTGAGAAGCTTGGTATGTCGACTTTTTTTCCGTTAACTAAGATATGACCATGATTAACATACTGGCGAGCAGCTTTGCGTGTCTTGGCAAAACCTAGACGATAAACTACATTATCGAGTCTTGTTTCTAAAAGCGTAAGGAAGACTTCCCCGGTAACTCCTTGCCGTCTTTTGGACTTCTCAAAAAGATTACGGAATTGTTTTTCAGTAAGGCCATAGAGCATTCTGAGTTTTTGTTTCTCCAGCAATCCAGCTCCATAATCACTTACTTTGCGACGGAAGGTTGGTCCGTGTTGCCCAGGTGGATAAGTTCTTCTTTCAAATGCCTTATTAGCTGGGAAAATCGCCATACCGAAACGGCGATTAATTCGAGTAGTTGGTCCTGTGTATCTAGACATAATATATAAAATTTACTACGAAGAAAATTTAAACTCTTCTTCGCTTGGGGGGACGACATCCATTATGGGGAACTGGAGTAACATCAATAATGGTAGAAACAGTAAAGCCTAAGCTTTGTAATGCACGTATGGCTGAGTCCCTGCCCATACCTGGACCTTTGACTTTTACAACAACTTCTTTCATGCCATGAGACATTGCGACCTTGCCGGCATCTTGCGTAACAACTTGGGCGGCGTAGGCTGTTGATTTCCTAGAACCTCTAAAATTACATTTCCCTGAGCTTGACCAAGAAATTACATTACCTTTCATGTCAGAGAAACAAACCTTTGTATTGTTAAAAGTCGCGACTATAAAGCAAATGCCTGAAGATATGTTTTTACTTCCTTTTGCCTTACGAATTTTAACCTGTTCAATATTTGCCCCCAACAGATCCGCCGCGGTTTCCTCTTTTTTAGCAGAAGTTTTCTCCTCCGAAGATTTGGAATCCTCAACCGTGTCTGGATTTTTTGTTTCAACAACGGTCTTATCGGCAACTGCTTGAGGTTCTTCAATATTCTCTACCTCTTCTTTTGAATTTTCTTCGCTCATAACTTTACTCTAGGTTTTTCTGATAACGCCAACGGTTTTCCTTCCTCCCTTTCGAGTCCGTGCGTTAGTTATAGTTCTTTGACCCCTTACAGGCAGTCCTCGCTGATGCCTGAGTCCACGATAGCAACGTATGCTTTGTAGGCGCTTTAAGTTGTTGGTTACTGCTCGTCGAAGATCACCTTCAACCATTATTTTGTTATCAATAATATAATTACTGATGAGACTTAATTCCTGCTCGGTTAACTCTTGTGTTCTACGATCGGGATCAATACCCACAGTATCTAAAATTTCTTTCGCACGGGTAGGACCCACTCCGTAAATATAACGAAGCGAATACTCGACTTTCTTGCGGTTTGGTATGTCTACACCCAGTAATCTTGCCATAATATATTTCTCCTAATTTAAAATGAATTCTTTAATACCTAAACTAATAAAACCAAGAGCAAATAAAGCTCCTGCAATTAAAAGAAGGGGTCGCCATTGTGCTTCAAAATCCTTGAGTTCTAGGGACTCAATTCCCTGACCTGTATTGGTTGATCTTCCCTTAATACGACCCTTGCGCAAAAAACCGTCATAATGTCTTTGCAATAGGAAGGTTTCGATCTGCCTCATCGTGTCAAGTACAACTCCGACGATAATAAGCATACCTGTTCCACCAAAAAAAGTAGCAACATTGTAGGAAACATTTGCAGTCTTAAAAATAAAATCTGGAAATACCGCGATCACAGTTAGAAAAATCGCACCAGCTAAAGTAAGACGAGTCATAACAAAATCTAAAAATTTGGCTGTATGATCACCGGGTCTAACGCCAGGAACATAACCTCCATTCTTTTTCAAATCGTCTGCAATTTGTACTGGCTTGAACATAATTGAAACCCAAAAATAACTAAAAACCAAGATCAGACCGCCATAAACCAAGTAATAAACCCAACCTCTGCTTGCAAAAACATTTGCCAAATCGATAGCCCAATCTTGCTCAAATGCAGCTCCAAAAGTCCTAAGCAGTTGAGCGGGAAACATCAGAATCGCACTTGCAAAAATAACTGGCATTACGCCTGCGTAATTTACCTTAAGGGGGAGAAAAGAACTTTGACCACCAAATACCTTACGACCGACCATTCTTTTGGCATATTGTACAGGTATTTTCCTTTGCGCCTGAGTAACTGCGATGATGCCAGCCACGACGATCAGGAATAAGCCAACCATTAATACACCCTTCAAGATAACCAAATTGTCTTCATCAGGTGCCAAAAAGATGAGAGCATAAGCATCTGAAAGAGCCTTAGGTAAGTCTGCAAGGATTCCGACCGTAATCAGTAATGATATTCCGTTACCAATTCCCCTTTGTGTAATTTGTTCTCCGAGCCACATCAGAATCAATGAACCTGTAGTCAGAAAAATAATTGTATTAAATAAAAAGAGTGTCGGAGACGCTGCTATCACAATTGGTCCTAAAGGATTACCATCCACACCTAACTCTGTAGGATTAAATCCCTGTATCAGACTTCCTGGACTATCTCGAAGTGCAACAGCGAGTAATCCACCTTGAACCAGACAAATAAAAATAGTCAGGTAACGGGTATATTGAGATATTTTTTGTCTACCGGGTTCTCCTTCCTGCTGTAGCCTGGCTAAAGTTGGGAAAACTGCACCCATAAGCTGCATAATAATGGATGCACTGATGTAGGGCATAATACCTAAGGCAAATAGGGCACCATTAAGAAGTGCACCCCCTGTAAACATGTTGTAAAAGCCTAAAATATCATTGCCTTCTGACTCGCTTCTGGTTGATTCCCTAAGTTCAAAAAATTCTTTAATAGGTGCTGGGTCTACACCAGGTAAAGGAATATTCGCACCGACCCTAGCAATAAATAACAAAGCTAAAGTAAAGAAAATCTTCTGCCTTAGTTCAGGTATTTTTAAAGAGTTAGTGAATGCGGATAGCATGAGAAAACAAAGATGTTACTATTTCTATAAACTGCATTCTCCGCCTGCAGCTTCAATCTTCGCCTTAGCTGAGTTAGAAATTAAGTCCACTTTAACCTTAAATGATTTGGAAATATCACCGTCACCCAAAAGTTTTATTTTGGTTGCATTAGGTCTAACAAGGCCAGCTGCTTTAAGAGTAACCATGTCCACAATATCACCTTCCACTTTTTCTAAATCAGCAACATTTACAATAGCACATGGCTTCCGGAATCTAGCTTGGCTAAAACCTCTTTGAGGAAGTTTTCTAAACAAAGGCATCTGTCCACCCTCAAAGCCTGCTCGCAGAGAATAACCTGAGCGGGCTCCAGCGCCTTTATGGCCTCGGCAACAGGTTTTGCCATGCCCGTTACCCTCTCCGCGACCAAGACGTTTCTTCTCGCGGTTAGGACCTTTTGGTAAATTTGATTCTTTCATGAGACTAGTAATAAGATAAGTTATTCGGAAGTACTCTCGACAGGTGCGGGTGTTTGAATAACTTCACGAGTAAAGGAAGGGCCAAAAACAGTTTCACCTCGTATTTCAGAAATTTCACTAGCTGTACGCAGTTGAAGTAAACCGTCCATCGTTGCTGACACAACAGAAAGTTGATTATTAGATCCTAGAGATTTAGAAAGCACATTTTTTACTCCAGCAGCTTCAAGAACAGCGCGTACTCCCCCACCAGCTATGATACCAGTTCCAGGTCTTGCTGGTCTTAGCATTACTTTCCCTCCATCATGAGTACCCAAAACGGGGTGGGGCAAGGTATCACCAGAGATAGACACATTTCGCATTGCTTTTTTGGCCTGATCTGTACCTTTACGGATCGCGTCAGGAACCATCTGAGCCTTACCATATCCAAATCCTACATTCCCAGATTGGTCGCCTACAACAACAAGTGCAGCAAAGCTAAATCTTCTTCCACCCTTTACTACTTTCGCACATCGATTGATATGAACTACTTTCTCAAAAAGTTCTGGTTCATTATCCTCGAGTTTTTCTTGTTTGGATTTTTTGGGGAATTTTTTCATAATTAAAATTTGATATTCTTGGCACGAAGACCATCAGCAAAAACCTTTATACATCCGTGGTATTTCCGCCCAGCCCGATCAAAAACAATGGTAGTTATGCCATTTTTGGAAAGGGATTCTCCAAATACATCACCCATTTTTTCCGCACCTTTTAAATTTGGCAATAAGTCCTTAAAATTCTCAGAGTTGGTAGACGCTGATGCCACAGTGTGCCCTTTTTCATCATCTATACATTGAGCATGAATATTTTTATTCGAAAAACGGACGGTGACCCGTGGTCGAGATGTAGTACCTTTAACTTTTTTTCGGATTCTCCACCTGCGTTTTTGAGCAAGATTTCTTTTTTTAAATAAATTCATAATACGATTCGATTTTTAATTAAGCCGACTTCTTACCTTCTTTTCTTCGAACATACTCACCTACAATACGAACGCCTTTTCCTTTGTAGGGCTCAACTGGATAATAACTTTTTATTTCAGCAGCCAGTTGTCCAACTTTCTGCTTGTCGGGTCCTTCCACATGAATTTTGACATTGTCGGCAACAGATACAGTTACACCATCCGGAATGGGATGTTCAATTGGGTGCGAGTAACCTAACTCTAAATCAATCAAGCTACCTTTGACCGTTGCTCTAAAACCCACTCCTTCTATGAGTAAATTTTTAAAGAAATTATCAGTAACTCCTTGAACCATATTAGCAATAAGTGATCGCGTAGTTCCAAAGATAGCTTTTGAATTCCTTGATTCTTCTACCTGAGTCACAGAAATTACATTATCTTCTACATTAATTTTTACGAGAGGTGAGACTTTTTGCGTAAGCTCACCTTTTGGTCCCTTAATTGCGATAACATCATCTTCTAGAGACACAGTAACGCCTGAGGGTATATCGACGGGTAATTTTCCAATTCTACTCATTTCAAAATTAATTGCTACCAAACACTACAGAGCAATTCTCCTCCAAGTTTGTTTTTTCGGGCAGCACGGTCATCCATTATGCCTTTTGGGGTGCTTAAAATAGATATTCCAAGGCCACCAAGAATTCTGGGAATTTCACGATAACCACAATAGGATCTCCTGCCAGGTTTACTTACTCGGGACAGGCCACGGATAGCATGCTCACCATTTACATATTTCAAATGTACCTCAAGTTGCTTAATCCCTGACTCCGATTTGGTTTCAGAAATTTTTTCAACAAAACCTCTATCTCGAAGAATTGTAGCAATACCTGTTCTTAAATTTGAGTGAGGATATTCGCAAGTTGCTTTTCCGGCACTTCCAGCGTTTCGAATAACAGTTATGAAGTCACCTATCGTATCATGTACAGCCATAGTTAAAAAATTTGTTGGGTTTACCAGGAGGACTTGATTATTCCAGGCATCTTACCTTGTAATGCGAGTTCCCTGAAAGTAATTCTTGAAAGACCGAATTTACGAATAGTTGCTCGAGGACGACCGGTTAGTGTGCAACGCCTGACCAATCTGACAGGAGATGAGTTTTTAGGAAGTTTATCTAGTTTAGATTGAGCCAAATAGAACTCTTCTTCACTTGTCTCTGGGTTGGACAAAATCTGTTTTAATTCCGCTCTTTTTGCAGCGTATCGAGAAACAAGTCTTTCTCTTTTTTTATTGCGATGGATTACTGATTTTTTAGCCATGGTAAAATTATTTTAAGCTGCAGTTTGTTCTGAAGAAGAATGCTTCCGGAAAGGAACCCCTAGAAGTTTAAGAAGTTCTGCCCCTTCGTTATCTGAATTAGCATTGGTGACGATAGAAATATCCATGCCAGTATTCACTCTTTGTCTCTCAACATTGATTTCAGGAAAAATACTATGATCGGTTATCCCTAGGGTGTAATTACCTTGGCCATCCAATTTTGAAGGCACGCCTCTAAAGTCGCGAATATTAGGTAGAGCAATCGCAATCAGACGAAGAAGGAAATCCCACATTTTGTTACCTCTTAATGTAACTTTAATTCCTACAGGCATACCTTGACGAAGTTTGAAATTGGAAACGCTCATTTTGGCCTTCACCACAACGGGTGATTGACCGGACAACGATGCGATGTCCTTTCGAAGTTCAATCACTCCATTTTTATCCATCTCCGCACCAAAGGAACTGTTGATTACAACCTTTTCAATCTTAGGCACTTGATGGATATTTGTATAACCCATAGATTTCCTTAGGGCAGGAACCACTTCATTTAAGTAGGTATTTTTTAGTGATGGTACGCTCATTTTAAAATAATGCTATGCCTTCTTAACATTGGAATAGTGAATGGAAGCTTCGCGCTCCACGATAGAACCCTGTGGATTATCTTGAGTTTTTCGTTCATGTTTTTTTGACATGTTAATACCTTCAACCAAGATACGGTTTTTCTCACGTTCAACTTCAAGGATTTTACCCTTACTACCCTTATCATCGCCAGTAATAACGACAACCTCATCTCCTTTTTTTAATTTAGTAGCCATTTTACAAAACCTCTGGTGCTAGGGAAATGATCTTCATATATTTTTGCCGAAGTTCACGAGCGACAGGTCCAAAAATTCGTGTTCCTTTTGGCGTACCGTCATTATTTACAATTACAACTGCATTCTCATCAAATCTGAGATAACTACCATCAACTCTCCGTAAAGGAGATTTAGTTCGAACAACTAACGCTCTTACTACAGTTCCTTTTTTAACGGATGCTTCAGTAGAACTTTCTTTTACATGACATACTATGATGTCACCGACTGAAGCTGTTTTCTTGTTTTGTCCAATTCTTCTGATCATTCGAACTTTTTTTGCGCCGGTATTATCAGCGACTTCTAATCTGCTCAGTAACTGTATCATGGTTTTATAAAGTTGGAGCCTTTTCTAAGACTTCAGTAACTCTCCATCTTTTAAGTTTACTGATGGGCCGAATAGCCATAATTCGTACCTTATCGCCGACATTAGAATCGTTTTTATCGTCGTGCACATGGACGGTTGTTTTGCGCCGAATCTCTTTTTTATAAAGAGGGTGAGGCGTTTTGTATTCATAAACAACTTTGATAGACTTATCACCTGTCTTAGACCGGACAAATCCAATCAGTTCTTTACGGTTATTTCTGTTTTTATCCTCTGTCATGTAAATTAAGCGTTGGATGGAGCTTCCTCATTGAATTGATTAATCAAGGTCAATATTCTGGCTCGATCACGACGAAGTTCCTTGATGACATGAGGGCGCTCAACTTGACCCGTTTGTTTGCGAACTTGTAACTTTAAAAGCTCTTCACCTAACTCGCGTAATTTTTTATTAAGCTCTGGCAAGGATAAATCTTTTAATTCAGGCATCTTCATATCGAATATTTAAAAAGAGGTTTGACGAGTTACCAAACGACAACGAAATGGCAGTTTAGCATCAGCAAGACCAAGTGCCTCTCTTGCTAAACTTATTGAACAACCTGCAATCTCAAAAAGAACATGACCAGGTTTGATTACAGCAACCCAATGATCAACGGGTCCCTTACCTTTACCTTGTCTAGTTTCTGCAGGTTTTTTAGTAACAGGCTTGTGAGGGAAAACTCGAATCCAAACTTTACCTTTACGCTTTAAATGTCTGTTAATAGCAACACGAGCTGCTTCAATTTGGTTGGATGTCATCCGACCCCTGGTTAAGGATTGAATACCGAACTCACCAAACGAAACTGAGTTTCCACGTGAAGCCACGCCGCGAACTCGTCCTTTGTGTACTTTTCTGTATTTAGTTCTTGATGGTAATAATTTAGGCATAGCAAAAGTTGATTAAAAAAGTTTATCTTCTTCCTTTAAGCAAATCCAACACTTGATTCCGATGATGCCGTACACAGTATTCGCTTCAACTAATCCGTAATCAATATTTTCTCTTAAAGTATGCAAAGGAACGCGACCCTCTCTAAGTTGCTCAGTACGTGCAATGTCTGCACCAGCCAATCTGCCAGCACATTGTATGCGAATGCCCTCAGCTCCCATTGACATGGTTGTTTGAACAGCTTTTTTCATAGCTCTCCTGAATGCAATTCTTCTTTCTAGTTGCAGTGCAACATTCTCAGCTACAAGAGATGCAACTAAATCAGGCTTTTTGATTTCCTGTATTTCGAGACGAATGTCTTTTCCGACAGTTTTGTTCAAAGTATCCTTGAGTGAATCAAGCTCTTGTCCCTTTCGTCCAATGACTATCCCAGGTCGTGCTGTCCAAATTGTAACACGTGTGCGAGTGGATGCTCTTTCAATGACAATTCTAGGAACCGAGGCAAAGCGTAATTTTTTTTCTAAAAATCCACGTATAACATTGTCCTCTTCTATGAACTTGGAGTAGTCGTTTTTGTTGGCGTACCAACGAGCACTCCAGTTACGCCTGACACCAAGCCTAAAACCAATTGGATTTACTTTCTGTCCCATAATTTATTCTTCGTCGCTAAGGGTTATTCGCAGGTGACTCATCCTTTTCTTATACGGATGAGCAGATCCTCGGGCAGTGGGCCTAAAGCGTTTTAATGCTGGACCCTCTTCTACAATGGCCTCACTTATATACAGATCATCAGCATTTAAATTGTTATTGTTTTCGGCATTTGCCATAGCTGATTGCAAAGTCTTTGCAAGTAGCTTGGCAGCTTTGCGAGGAATATACTTGAGAAGGGATGCGGCTTCTCCCGCTTTGCGACCGGGTAATATACGGGAGACTTCTCTTGCTTTTTTTGGAGAAATTCTCGCGTACTTGGAATAAGCTTTTACTTGCATCTTATCTATTTTTGAGTGTGGGGATTATGAGACTTGAAAGACCTTGTTGCGGAAAATTCTCCCAATTTGTGTCCAACCATATTTTCTGTGACATAAACGGGCAAAAAACTTTTCCCGTTATGTACAGTAAAATTAAGACCTACAAAATCAGGTGTTATTGTAGACTTCCTTGACCATGTTTTAATTGGCTTACGGTCTCCATTGTCTTGGGCCTTCATCACTTTCTTCATCAAGCTTGGCTCGACATAGAATCCTTTTTTTATCGATCTTGTCATAAGAAATTATTTAATTCGACGACCGTTACGACGAACGAGAATTTGAGAATTGGATGGTTTGGATTTCTTACGAGTAGGAAATCCCTTAGATAATTGACCCCAAGGAGAAGATGGATGTCCCCCCCCAGAAGTACGTCCTTCACCACCACCCATTGGATGGTCAACAGGGTTCATAGCAACGCCACGGACTCTAGGACGCTTGCCAAGCCAGCGATTTCTTCCCGCTTTACCAATCGTTGCCTTTTGATGTGCACCGTTCCCAACCTCTCCTATGGTTGCAAGGCAATTTGATTTCACAAGCCGAATTTCACCACTGGGAAGCTTAAGAGACGCTTCATCGCCATCGACAGTAACCAGTCGCACTGCTGATCCAGCAGTTCTTCCAATTTTGGCTCCGGCTCCAGGTAACATTTCAACACAATGAACTTTAGTTCCCAGTGGTAAGTGAAATAAAGGCATTGCATTACCAATTTGAAATTCTATTTTACTTTTCGAACTTAATAATTCATCTCCAACATTAACGCCCTCGGGGCAAGGAATATAACTTTTCTCGCCATCTGCATATTCGAGTAAGGCAATATGGGCGGTACGATTAGGATCGTATTCAATTGCTACAACATTTGCAGGTTCGTCAAATCGGTTTCTCCGAAAGTCAATTGTTCTGTATAGGCGCTTATGGCCCCCACCTCTGCGTCGAGATGTTATACGACCGTGAGTATTTCGACCTTTTTTCCGGTGATGTCCCTTTGTTAACGCTTTTTCGGGGCGTTTCTTTGAAACTGTTACTTTATTTTTAAAATAGAACCTCCCGGAGGGCGTAACTGGTTTTTGTTGTAATATTGGCATCTTTAGTTTCCTTTAGGCAAGATCGATAGCATCGCCTGATTTCAATTTAACAATAGCCTTTTTAATGTGAGCAGTGTGACCAAGCTTATTTCTTCTCATTCGGTCTCTCTTGCTCTTAGGTTTAACAATAAAGGTGTTAACATTTAGAACTGTTATTCCAAAAGCTTGTTCCACAGCATCTTTAACATTACGTTTCGTTGCCTTCATATCTACCGAAAATACATACTGGTTATAATTGGCAGATAGAGTTGTTGCTTTCTCAGTAAGCAAAGCTTCCTTGATAATTGATACGGACTCCTTCATTATAAGTTTCCTAATTTTTCTAAGAGAACTTCAATTCCCTTAATACTAAAGATAATTTTGCCTGCTTGAACTAAATCAAGAGGGCCCAGATCTGGAGCAGAACTGAGCTTTGCATATGGAAGGTTTCTGCCAGCTAAATTAATATTTTCCTTGTGAGAATCGGAAACCAAAAGAAGTTTCGAAGATTCTGGTACAATTTTATTTAAGATACCATCAAGTTGTTTCGTTTTGGGTTCGTTCAGATCAAAGTCTTCGATTACTAGTAGATTTTCAGCATCCGCTTGATCGATCAAGGCACGTTGAAAAGCTAAGCGACGTACTTTTTTGTTTAATTTTTGAGAATAAGATCGAGGGCGGGGACCAAAAACAATACCTCCTCCACGGCGCTGAGGGGCACGCTTATCACCAGCTCTACCAACACCCAAACCCTTTTGACGAAAGATTTTCTTTCCGGAACCAGATACTTCAGAGCGAAGTTTTGTGGAGGCATTACCTTGTCGTTGGTTAGCCCTAACAGCTAAAATAACTTGTCGTAGCGCATCGCTTCCTTTTCCGTTTTCTAATGATGGAAAATTTTCAACGGCGTACTCGCCAGTTTCTGTACCGTCCGATTTAAAAAGTTTTAATTTCATCTTTAGCTAGAAACTTTGGTTTTTTTTGCAACACGAACTGTAAGAATTGTACCCTTACTTCCCGGAACACTACCTTTGATCAACAAAATATTTTTTTCAGGAAGGATTTTAACTAACTTAAGGTTTTGGGTTGTTCTTTGTACTGTTCCTGTGTGACCGGGCATTTTTTTGTTTTTAAAAACTCTTCCAGGCCACTGACACAACCCATAAGAACCACCTCTTCTGTGAAACATGGATCCATGAGACGCAGGACCTCCCCCAAAATTCCATCTTTTAACAACTCCCTGAAAACCCTTACCTTTAGTAGTGGAAACCACATCAACCATTTGAACATCGTTAAACATATCAACGGTCAGAGACGAACCTGGTTCGAAACTGTGTTCGCCTGTAAGCCTGAACTCCTGAGAGACGTGTTGGGGTTCAACATTTGCCTTTTTGGCTTTGCCCACCTGACACTTATTAGGCTTGTTTGGCGCTTTTCCTCGAGGGTTATACCCTATTTGAACTGCCTCATAACCATCTGTGTCACTCGATTTAATCTGCAATATCGGACAGGGCCCTGCCTCTATAATGGTAACTGGAACAAGATTATTGTTCTCATCGTACACTTGGCTCATGCCAAGCTTTTTTCCTATAATTTCTAAATTCATTCTTTAAGCGGCAGGCGACTATTGTCTTTGGCAACCTGCTTTAAAGGGGTTCAATAATGTTATACGTTTATGTTAATTTCTACACCTGCAGGTAAATTTAATTTTTTAAGTTCGTCGACCGTTTGTACGGTGGGTTCCATAATATCAATAAGTCGTTTATGAGTGCGCAACTCGAACTGATCCATTGATTTTTTATCAACATGGGGCGAACGATTCACAGTATATCGTTCAATCCGCGTGGGCATGGGAATAGGTCCTGCCACTCGTGCTCCAGTTCTTTTAGCGGTATCTACTATATCAGAAGCAGATTGGTCGATTACACGATAATCGAATCCGCGAAGTTTAATGCGTATGCGTTGTCCGTTCATCGTAATTTAAGATCTAATTGGTTCCCTTGCATTTGTATCTACAATTCCTTGAACAAGATTTTGCGGGACTTGCTCAAAATGGGATGGTGTCATCGAATAATCTGCTCGACCAGAAGAAAGGGATCTCATGTCTGTTGAATATCCAAACATATTTTCGAGAGGGACAAAGGCATCAATGACGCAAACTTTCCCCCGTGATTCCATTCCTTGAATTTGGCCACGTCTCCTGTTTAGGTCACCCATCAATTCTCCCTGATATTCATCAGGTGTTGAAACCTCAACTTTCATGATGGGCTCAAGTAAAATTGGGCTCGCTTTTTGCATGGCGTCTTTGAAAGCAAAAATTCCAGCCATTTTGAATGCCATTTCAGATGAATCAACATCGTGAAAAGAGCCGTCGTAGAGAGTTACTTTAAAATCAATAACTTGGAATCCTGCGACTACACCACCTAATGCAGCTTCTTTTATGCCCTGGCAAGTTGGTTTAATAAATTCTTTTGGTATGGAACCGCCAACAATCTCGTTTACAACCTCTATGCCTTTTCCTTTTTCCAATGGTTCAAGTCTAATCAGGGCATGTCCGTATTGACCACGACCTCCTGATTGCCTTATAAACTTACCTTCTCCGTCAGATTTTGATAAAATAGTTTCACGATAAGCAATTTGAGGTTTTCCTGCATTTGCCTCTACTTTAAACTCTCTGAATAATCTATCTCTGATGATATCTAAATGTAACTCTCCCATACCCGAAATGATCGTCTGTCCAGTCTCTTCGTTGGTGGAAAGACCAAAAGTCGGATCTTCTTCGGCTAATCGTTGTAGACCGATGCCCATTTTTTCCTGATCAGCTTTTGTTGCTGGTTCAATAGACATTGAAATTACTGGTTCAGGAAAACTAGGAGGCTCTAACCTTAAATCAAGATCTTTGTCTGCTAAAGTATCACCAGTAACGACATCTTTAACACCGATAATTGCACAAATATCTCCTGAATATGCGACTTCAATGTCTTCTCTAGCGTCGGCTTTCATGACCATGAGTCGTGAAATTCTTTCGGTTTTGCGGGTGCGAGGATTGTAAAGACTTGCTCCTTTCCTCATAGTACCTTGATAAACCCTGTAAAAAACAAGCTTACCAACATAAGGATCGGTCATTAACTTAAAAGCCAAGCCGGCAACCTTTGCGGAATCATCAGGAGATACCTCAACTTCATTTTTATCAATATCCTCACCCTTCATGGGAGGAAGATCAAGTGGGGAAGGAAGGTAATCGACCACAGCATCCATTAGCATCTGGACACCTTTGTTTTTAAATGCACTACCGGGAATAACACCAACAAAGTTTAAAGATAATGTGGCTTTTCTTATACCTAGCTTAATTTCATCTTCAGAAAGTTCTATTCCATCTAAAAACTTATTAGCAATATCATCATCAAAATCTGAAATCGCTTCGATGAGGGATTCACGATATTCATTTGCTTGATCAATGTGATCTTCAGGTATGTCAACCGTGTCAAACTTAACGCCGGACTCATCACTTTCATCGTAAATGTAAGCGACCATTTTGACTAGATCAATTAGTCCCTTAAAATTTTCTTCAGCACCAATCGCCAAAAATAAAGGATGTGCATTCGCTCCTAATTTATCTTTCATGGAGCTAACGGCTGCTAGAAAATCTGACCCCATTCGATCCATTTTGTTAATGAATCCAAGCCGTGGAACATTATATTTGTCCATTTGGCGCCAAACCGTTTCTGATTGTGGTTGAACGCCCTCCACGGAGGTAAAAACACCAATAGCACCATCTAGAACTCGAAGTGACCGTTCAACTTCTGCGGTAAAATCAACATGTCCAGGAGTATCAATAATGTTAATGCGGTGATCAATTCCAGCGTAAGGCCCTTCATCAGTAGTCCAACCACAAGAAATTGCAGCAGATGTAATCGTGATACCTCTCTCCCTCTCTTGCTCCATCCAGTCAGTAGTTGCATTACCATCATGAACTTCCCCAATTTTATGAACAACACCCGAGTAAAATAAAACTCGTTCTGTACATGTTGTCTTACCTGCATCAATATGCGCAGCAATCCCAATATTGCGAGTATGCTCAAGAACCGCAGGGCGGTCTGGAGAATTAGCGGAAGAAAACTGATCGTTATTACTCATCAATCAAAATTTACCAGCGTAAATGTGCAAATGCACGATTAGCCTGAGCCATCTTGTGAGTTTCCTCTCTCTTCTTAACAACACCTCCAGTATTGTTGTAAGCATCGATCAATTCACTGGCTAAAGCGTCGGCAATGGGTGTACCCTTGCGTGCAGAAGCTGCATTTACAACCCAACGAAAAGCTAGACTTTGTTGTCTCTCAAAAGGAACCTCAATGGGAACTTGATAGGTGGCACCACCGACCCTTCTGCTTTTAACTTCAATTTTGGGGCGAACATTTTCAAGAGCACCTAAAACTAGTTCGATCGGATTTCCTTTTCCTACTTTCTCCGCCATTTTTTCGATTGCTTTGTAAACAATGCGTTGTGCCAGAGATTTTTTCCCGCTTATCATCACCGCGTTTACGAGAGAGCCAATCAGGGGACTTCCGTGAAGTGGATCGGGCATAATTGCCCGTTTAGTTGCTTTTCTTCTGCGAGACATTTAGCTTCTTGGTTTTTTAACGCCGTACTTGGAACGACTCCTTCTTCTTTTTTCAACTCCTTGACAATCAAGTGTACCGCGAACTATATGATAACGAACACCATTCAGATCCTTAACCCGGCCACCTCTTAGAAGAACAATGCTGTGTTCCTGAAGTGTATGACCTTCGTCAGGGATATATGCAATAACCTCATGACCGGTAGTAAGCCTAACTTTTGCAACTTTACGAATTGCAGAATTAGGTTTTTTAGGAGTACGGGTGGTAACCTGAACACAAACTCCACGACGAAAAGGACAAGCTTTAAGAGCTGGAGACTTGGTTTTGGCCTTCTGAACACGACGACCTTTCCTTACTAGCTGATTGATTGTTGGCATGAGGTAGGATTTTTTAGGGTAAAAGCGATCTGTTATATCTTGTTATTAAATTTTCTCAAGAATAAAAATTTTATTTCTTAAGCTGTAAGTGATTCGTTCGATGATGCTCCGAGTGTATCAATCTTGAGACGACGCCATTTGGGCAATCCTGTTCCTGCAGGAATCAGGTGTCCCATAATGACATTTTCCTTAAATCCTTTAAGATCATCAACCTTTCCGAGCGTAGCAGCATTGGTAAGAACACGTGTTGTCTCTTGAAAGGAAGCTGCTGAAATGAAGCTGTCCGTTTCCAGAGATGCTTTCGTAATACCAAGCAAGATTGGCTCTCCTTCGGCAGGCATACCTCCCTTACCAGCAATTGACTCATTTGCATCCATGAAGGCATAGCGGTCAACTTGATCACCCCAGAAAAATTCTGTGTCTCCAGGGTCAGTAATTCTTACTTTCATAAGCATCCTAGAAATTATAATCTCTAAATGTTTATCACTGATCGTAACACCTTGCAGTCGATAAACCTTCTGAATTTCCTCGATAAGGTATTCTTGAACGGCGGAAGGTCCCAAAATCTCAAGAATTTCGTGCGGATCTTTTGCTCCCTCTGTAATTAATTGTCCTTTCTGAGCAAAATCTCCGGGTTGAACTAGAACATGTTTTCCGTGTGGAATTAAATGTTCCTCTACCTGTCCCGAATCTTCATTGGTAACAAGAATTCGCTTTTTAGAGCGAAGAGTGCCTGCTTCCGAGACAATTCCGTCAATCTTCGCCATTTGGCCGACATTTCCTTCTTTTGGTCTTCTTGCTTCAAAAAGCTCTGCAACTCGAGGAAGACCACCAGTAATATCTTGGGTTTTTGAGGCTTGCCTGGGTGTCTTGGCAATAATAGATCCCGCATCAATTCTTGTGCCTTCATCAACCGCAACTTGAGCACCGGTCGGAACAGAGTAAGTCGCAAGCGAGGTACCCTTTGAATCCTTAACAATGATTTGTGGATTAAGATCTTCCTTATGTTCAATAACAACCATTGAACGACCACCTGATGCGTCGCGCTCAATTTTAGTAGTTACTCCAGGGAGCATATCTTCAAATGAAATAACTCCTTTTTTCTCAGACAAAATTGGGATGTTGTATGGATCCCACTGGGCAAGAAGAGTATCTTCTTCTACATCGTCTCCATCCTTAAAGTGGAGTAGTGCACCGGCAGGTGTTGGGTAGTCATCAACAATACGATCATCTCGATCAAGAACTTGAATAGATCCCGTTTTATTGAGCGTAACCTGCTGTCCATTGGCCAATGTTACCAAACGTAATCCAACGAATTTTATCTTTCCAGCCTTTCTCACATGGATGACTGGATCTTCTCTACCTGCACTAGCAATTCCACCGATGTGGAAAGTACGCATTGTCAACTGTGTACCAGGCTCCCCGATAGATTGTGCAGCAATAATTCCGACTGAGGAACCTTGCTTTACTAAAGAATTTGTCGATGGATCAATCCCGTATTCAAATGCGGTTAGGCCATTCTTAATTCTACTTGAAAGGGGAGACATAACCCGAATACGAGTGATACCTAAGCCGTCAATATTATCAGCGACCTCTTCTGAAATAAGAGAGCCAGATTCTAAAATAATTTCACTAGGATTTGAGGGATTGTATACATCGTCACTTGAATATCTTCCGATTATACGATCCCGAAGAGGGACAATCTCATTATCTCCTTCCATGATTGCTTTTTTAACCACCCCATCCCGCCTGCTGTCATCATCACAAACAATTATGCAATCCATAGCGACATCACATAATTTACGTGTCAAATATCCAGCATCAGCCGTTTTAAGTGCGGTATCTGCCAAGCCTTTTCTGGCTCCATGTGTTGACATAAAGTATTCAAGAACAGAGAGCCCTTCCCGAAATGAGGCAAGAATGGGCTGCTCTATGATTTCTCCAGATGGCTTTGCCATAAGACCACGCATCCCACACAACTGCCGCACTTGTTGACGATTACCACGAGCTCCCGAGTCCATCATGAGATAAACTGGATTAATTGTATCTTTACCAAGATTTTCATCAAGTGATTTGAAGACTTCTTTGGCAATATCATCGGTTGCTGCAGTCCAGACATCAATAATTTTATTATGCCTTTCTCCCCTCGTGATAATTCCTTTTCTAAATTGATCCTCAATTTTATCAATCTCCTTCCGTGCCATCTCTACACGCTGTTTCTTTTCAGGAGGAATAATCATATCGAAGATGCCGATTGAAATGCCTGCTTTTGTAGCCATATCAAATCCCATCTCTTTCAAACGATCCAGCGATGCAATTGTCTCTTCTTTACCCTTAAGATTGTAGGTTTCTAAAATTAAATTTCCTAGATCACCTTTAAGGGCAGGTTCATTAAAAAACCCAAGTTCTTCTGGCCAAATAGTATTGAAAAGGGCACGGCCAACTGTGGTAATAACGACGCTTCTTTTGCTTATTCCGAATTTGGTTTCTTTTCCTTTATCCGGGTTTTTAAGACGGATCCAATTATGCAAATTCAACACTCCCTCTTGAAGCGCGCTAAGAGTTTCTTCAAGCGACCCAATTAACGGTAATTTATTTTCTTCAGTTGGAATTTCATCCTTGGGGTTCATTGTCAGGAAATATGATCCAAGAACAATATCCTGAGATGGGGTAAGAATTGGTTTTCCACTGGAAGGAGAAAAAATATTGTGAGTTGCCATCATCAGGAGCTTTGCCTCCATGATCGCTTCAACAGACAGAGGTACATGAACAGCCATTTGGTCGCCATCGAAGTCGGCATTATAAGCAGTGCAGACTAGGGGGTGAACACGGATTGCATTACCTTCAATAAGTACAGGTTCAAAAGCTTGTATCGACAATCGGTGAAGAGTAGGGGCACGATTGAGTAACACTGGGTGTCCTTTAGTGACCTCTTCCAAAATATCCCAAACTTCAGGTGAGCGACTTTCGATCATTTTACGAGCACCTCTTACAGTGTGCACAAATCCTAGTTCTTTAAGCCTGCGAATGATAAAAGGTTCGAACAATATAAGTGCCATCTTCTTGGGAATGCCGCACTGGTGAAGCTTTAATTCAGGACCGATGACAATAACAGACCGTCCTGAGTAATCGACACGTTTTCCTAAAAGATTTTGCCTAAAACGGCCCTGCTTGCCCTTAAGCATATCACTCAAGGATTTTAAGGCACGATTTCCTGAACCAGTAATAGCACGCCCATGCCTTCCATTATCAAAGAGAGCGTCTACGGCTTCTTGTAGCATTCTCTTTTCGTTATGAATAATAACATCAGGTGTCTTAAGCTGCAGGAGATTCTTAAGTCGATTATTCCTGTTTATCACCCGACGATACAAATCATTTAAATCGCTTGTGGCGAATCTTCCGCCTTCCAAGGGAACTAAAGGGCGCAAATCAGGTGGAATTACCGGAATCGCATCCAGAACCATCCACTCAGGAGAAGCACCAGAGTGGATAAATCCTTGAGTAACCTTTAGCCGACTAGCAAGCTTCTTCTTTATTTGCTTGGACTTAGTTTCATGCATTTGGTCATACAATTCTTCCAATTCCTCCTCCAAGTTAATTCTTCCGAGAACATCCCGGACTGCCTCCGCACCCATTTTTGCCTCAAACTCATCTCCGAATTCGTCTTGTGCTTCCCTGAATTCTTTGTCTGTTAACAACTGCTTCTCCTCGAGAGGAGTGTTGCCAGGATCAGTAACTATGTACTGCTCATAGTAGAGAACTCGCTCTAAACTCTTCGCTGTCATATTTAAAAGTAAACCCAATCGACTTGGCATACTTTTAAGAAACCAAATATGGGAAACGGGAACAGCAAGTTCTATATGTCCCATGCGATCTCTACGTACTCTAGAAACTGTAACCTCAACTCCGCAACGATCACAGACAACACCTTTGTACTTGATTCGTTTGTACTTTCCGCAAGCACACTCGTAATCACGAACAGGTCCAAATATTTTTTGGCAAAATAAACCTCCGGGTTCGGGTTTAAATGTTCTATAATTAATAGTCTCTGGATTCTTAACCTCTCCCTTGGACCATGACCGAATGATATCAGGAGATGCTACGGTTATAGACACCTTATCCATAGGTCCTGGTTCAACTCCTAATGCTTCACTAACTGCTTCGACACTCATAATATTTAATTTTAAAGATTTATATGTTGGGGAATCTGAAATGAAGATTACAATGCATCTTCGCCTAGTACTCTTATGTCCAAACAGAGACTTTGCATTTCCTTCATCAGGACGTTGAAAGATTGAGGAGTTCCTGCCTGAAGTGAGTTATCTCCCTTAACCAAGGATTCATAAATTTTAGTTCTTCCTGAAACATCATCAGATTTAACCGTTAAAATTTCCTGTAAGGTGTAAGCAGCACCATAAGCTTCAAGGGCCCAAACCTCCATCTCACCAAAACGTTGACCTCCATATTGAGCTTTACCGCCAAGTGGTTGTTGGGTAATGAGGCTGTAAGGACCTACCGCACGTGCATGAATCTTACTGGATACAAGGTGGTTAAGCTTTAACATGTACATATAACCGACAACTATCTTTTGGTAGAAAGGTTCGCCAGTACATCCGTCATAAAGAGTAGATTTACCCGTTTCCGGAAGATTTGCTTCCTTAAGATATTCCTGGATCCGACTTTCGGGAATTCCATCAAATATAGGAGTTGCTACCTTCAGTCCTAGCTTCTTACAAGCCCATCCCAAATGTGTTTCCAAGACTTGTCCAACATTCATTCGACTTGGAACACCTAGAGGATTTAAGCATATCTCAATGGGAGTTCCATCAGGCAAGAAAGGCATATCTTCTTCTGCTACAATTTTGGCTACAACCCCTTTGTTACCATGCCTTCCAGCCATTTTATCTCCAACCCGCATTTTTTGTTTTTTAGCAACAAATACACGTACATTTTTGATGGCTCCTTGATCAATAGGATCCCCTTGCTCAATCGCCTCGATCTTGCGATCTCTATCATCTTCCAGATCAGTAAATTTGGATTCGTAACTCTCTATGATTTCAAATACTTTAATTCGAACTGGAGATGGCGGGATTTCAATAAAACGGTGAACTGCAGAAAGCCTTCTCAGCAAGGTTTTAGTAATCTTGCGGTTTGCAGGAATAATTACATCACCAGTTTCAGAATTCGTTACATTCAAAGGAATTTTCTCTCCCAACAAAATATTGGATAAAGATTCGGTCAATTGCGACCGAAGATCTTCAGTTTGATTTCGAAAATCTTCCTTAATTTGCTTCATCTGTCTGCGAAAGTCTGATGGAGAAAGTTTTTCCTGCTCCGCATCCGTGCGGCTCGACACCTTAATGTCCATTACGATACCCTGAGTTCCAGAAGGAACTTTCAGGGAACTGTCCTTAACATCAGCTGCTTTCTCTCCAAAAATCGCTCTGAGCAATTTCTCTTCTGGAGCTAGATCAGTTTCACTCTTTGGAGTAATTTTACCCACAAGAATGTCTCCAGGTTTTACCTCTGCACCAATTCGTACAATCCCTAAGTGGTCTAAATTCCGAAGTGCCTCTTCACCTGCATTTGGAATATCTCGAGTTATTTCTTCAGGCCCGAGCTTTGTATCTCTTGCTGTAACCTCAAATTCTTCGATGTGTATGGAAGTAAAAATATCTTCTTTTACTATTTTTTCTGAAATCAAAATAGCATCTTCGAAATTGTATCCCTTCCATGGCATAAAAGCTACAAGTATGTTGCGACCCAAAGCGAGTTCACCACCATCTGTACAAGCACCATCTGCCAAGGCCTGTCCGACTTTTACACTGGTTCCCTTTCGCACAATTGGTTTCTGATTAAAACAAGTTCCTGCATTTGACCTGAGAAATTTTCTCATCTCATAACAGTAAATTCCTCGCTTATGATCACTGCGGGGTTCCTTAAGAAAACGGGGCGGCAATTTTCCATCATCGGTTACAACGATTCTCTTACCGTCCGCCAATGCTACAACTCCTTCAGATTCTGAAACGGTTACTGTCCTTGAATCTTCGGCCACCTTCTTTTCAATCCCAGTACCAACGAAAGGAGAATCTGATTTTAAAAGAGGAACTGCCTGGCGCTGCATATTTGCTCCCATCAATGCACGGTTAGCATCATCATGTTCAAGAAATGGAATTAAACCAGCAGCAACTGAAACCACTTGTTTTGGAGATACATCCATAAACTCAACTTCAGATGGATCGTATTCACTAACCTGATCTCGATATCTGCAAGTGACACGACCAACTAAATTTCCTTTCTTGGGATCAATTTCTGTGTTCGCCTGAGCAATTAAAAAGCGTTCTTCTTCAAAGGCGTTGAGGTAGGCAACATTTTTGGGGTTTTTATCTACAATACCGTTTTTCACCGGATGGTAAGGGGATTGTAAGAATCCAAATTCATCGATCTTGGCATAAGTCGATAATGTGTTTATCAAACCGATATTTGGTCCCTCCGGAGTTTCAATAGGACAGATACGGCCATAATGAGTAGGATGAACATCCCGCACTTCAAAACCAGCTCTTTCTCTGTTTAGACCACCTGGCCCTAGAGCAGAGAGTCTTCTTTTGTGAGTCATCTCTGCCAGGGGATTAATTTGGTCTTTAAATTGACTAAGTTGACTTCTTGCAAAAAAGTCCCTGACAACCGTTGTCAATGCCTTGGGGTTGATGAGTTTACCTGGAGTCAATGACTCCGCTCCCTGATCGTATAATGTCATGCGCTCACGAACCACTCTTTCCGTACGGGAAAGTCCACTCCTGCAAACATTAGCTAAAAGTTCACCAACTGTTCTGACCCGCCTGTTTCCAAGGTGATCTATGTCATCAATTCCCATATCAAAAATAGATCCAGCGTCTTGCCTTGCTTTTTCCTCATTTGATTTCCCACGTTTTAAATCAGTTAGTTTTCGGGTTGCCGCGACTAAATCTTCAACCGTGGTTACACGAACCTCTAAAGGTGAGCTTAAATTCAATTTAAGATTAAGCATATGACGGCCAACCTTAGCTAAATCATAACGCTTGGGATCGAGAAATAACCGCTTGATAAGTGCTTCCGCATTGACGCGATCAGGCGGCTCACCGGGGCGAAGTTTCTTATATATTTCCTTTAAGGCTTCGTCTTTATTTTTCGTTGTATCCTTCTTTAAGCAACGAATGATAGCCCCATCATCTACAGAAGTGTCAATAGCTCTTAATTGATTTTCTCCAGCTTTAACGAATGCTCGTAAATAGGTTTTGGTTAAGGGTTCAAACGCTTTTGCAAGTACAGCACCTTTGGCGCGATCAAACATTGGTTCAACTAAAACATAATTAGAAACATTATCCTTAGCCAATAAATCATTAATTTCTAATGTTTCTATGTTGTAAAAGAGTTCGATAATTTTCTGATCTGAATCTTTATCTTTTTCTGGATCCCAATCCATTAAAGCTCTTAAGAATGTGGTTATCAAAAATTTTCGACGACGACGCCTTCTATCAAGATAAACATAAAGTAAATCATGCTGGTCGAACTGGGCTTCAATCCATGTTCCTCTGTCAGGAATTATTCTAAAACCGTGAAGTGTTTTACCACTAGTGTGAGTAGATTCTTCAAAACTTACCCCTGGCGAACGGTGAAGCTGACTAACAACAACTCTTTCAGCACCGTTAATTATAAAAGAGCCTCTTTCAGTGATGATCGGAAGTTCACCCATGAAGATTTCTTCTTCACTGTAAAACGGTTTACTTTGACCTTCCATTTCCATGCGTAACCTCAATTTAACCTGGAGGGGTGCTGCATAGGTGCAATTTTGGTCGATGCAATCCATTTCACTCAGAACAGAATCACCGATTGTGTAAGACACATATTCTAAACGAGACTTTTCGTCGTAACTAAAGATGGGGAAAACTTCTTTAAAGACAGCCTCAAGTCCAGACAGCATACGATGAGAAGATGGAATATCTCGCTGTAAAAAATCACGAAAGGAATCTACCTGATTCTGTATAAGATTAGGCGGGTCAATTACTTCTTTGAGTTTACCGAAGTTTAGTCTTTCTGACTTTATCATAATCGATGAGTGGTTGGATAATGGAATTTTTTGAAAAATGGAAAAAGCCGCAGGTTGAAAGCAACCATACGGCTTTAAAAGTTGTTAAGTAAGATTAAGAAACATTACTTAATTTCAGCTTTTGCTCCAGCAGCTTCTAGCTTCTTAGAAATTTCCTCAGCTTCGTCTTTACTTACACCTTCTTTGACAGGTTTAGGTGCACTCTCGACAAGATCTTTGGCTTCTTTAAGACCAAGCCCTGTCAATGCTCTGACTTCTTTGATTACGGCGATTTTATTTCCACCGAACTCGGTAAGAATAACATCGAATTCGGTTTTTTCTTCGGCGGCCCCTCCTGCATCTCCTCCTGCTGCAGGTGCTGCTACTGCTACTGCTGCAGGTGCTGCTGCACTGACGCCCCATTTATCTTCTAACTCTTTTACGAGTTCGGCTACTTCAATTACTGACTGGCTACTTAGCCATTCTACTACTTGATCTTTTGTTAGGTCTGACATGATTATTTTTACCTCCTTGCCTGAATATGATTAGTACCTAAAGGTTTTTAAGGGGTATCCCCTAATTTCTTCTAGGTGGGTGGTTAATGATTTTTGGTATGACGAGATATAGTTCTCGAAAGATTATTCTTTGTCTGCTTTAGCTTTTAAGACTGTAACCATATCTCGGGCTGGAGCGCTGAGTACAGTAACAAGACTAGAAGCAGGTGTATTTAAAAGTGCGAGAAGCTGCCCTCGAAGTTGATCGAGTCCAGGGAGGGTAGCTAGTTGAGAAATATCTTCTGCAGAGAGTGTACGAATACCTAATGCACCTCCCTTAACAGAAACTTTGTCTTTGGATTTAAAATATTCTGCTAATGCTTTTGCCACGCCAGAGGCATCGTCTCCACCTACAACAATTGCAGTGTGCCCTGAAAGGTGTTGATCTAGTTGGTCAACAATTTCAGCATCTGCAGCAAGCCGTATAGAAGAATTTTTGACAACATGAAATTCGGCACCTCTTTCGGCAAGTTTTTGCCTTAACTCTGTTGTCTCTTGAGCATCAATACCATGGTAATCTGTTAGAAAGAAATATTCAGACTTACTAAGATGATTCTTTGTTTCCTCTACTAAAAATGTTTTTTCTGGTCTCATATTAATTGAAAATGGATGAAGATAATTTAAAACTTGGATTCATCGTAGCACTTATGTGAGCTGATCTGACAAATTTACCTTTGAATCCATCTGGTTTTGAAGATGACACTGCCTTAATCGCAGAATTTGCATTTTCTAAAAGTTGCTCATTGCTAAATGAACGCTTCCCAATCAACACAGCCATTGCACCTGTCTTGTCCATTTTAAACTCGACCCTTCCTGCCTTAACTTGTTTGATCGCATCCTCAAGGTTGTCTGTGACTGTTCCTGCCTTTGGGGTAGGCATGAGCCCTCTTGGTCCAAGAACCCTAGCTATTGAACGCACCGACTTCATGGCTGAAGTGGTTGAAAGAGCAACATCGAATTCCATCCAACCATCTTTAATTTTGGAAATTAAATCTTCAAGACCAGCGTGATCGGCACCCAATTTTTTGGCTTCTTCTGGTGTTTCGGTAAAAACCAGAACACTTACATCTTTCCCGCTCCCATGTGGAAGATTAACAGTACCACGAACAGACTGGGACGATTGCTTAGGATCGACTCCCAAACTAATTGATAATTCTATGGACTCGTCAAATTTTGCTTTTGCATTTTTTCCCATGCCTTCAAAAGCTTCTTCTAGGCCATACTCTTTAGACTCTTCAATCAAGGCGGCAGACTTGGTGTATCTATTACTTCTTTTTCTCATAGTAAAATGTTAGGACGAAATTTCGATTCCCATACTTCTCGCAGTTCCTTCTATAATTCGGCATGCAGCTTCTTCATCATTAGCATTCAAATCATTCTGCTTTGTCTTAACGATTTCTAAAACTTGTTGCTTTGTGACTTTACCAACTTTATCTCGGTTAGGGATGCCTGAGCCTTTCGCTAAACCTGCTGCTTTCTTTAAAAGTACCGCAGCTGGAGGTGATTTTAAAATGAAAGAGAATGATCTGTCTGCGTAAACAGTTATCTCAACAGGTAATATCATTCCAGGTTGGTCTTTCGTCTTTGCGTTGAACTCTTTACAAAAGCCCATAATATTCACACCTTGAGCACCAAGAGCTGGACCAACGGGCGGTGCTGGGTTGGCTGCACCTGCCGGTAATTGAAGTTTGATAAGTCCTACTGCTTTCTTAGACATAATTTAATTCGTTTGTTATTACTCTTCTTCTGCTTTTTCAACCTGCCAGAATTCCAGTTCAACTGGAGTAAATCTTCCAAAGATAGAAACGGAAACTTTAAGGGTACCTTTTTGAGGGTCTATTTCTTCAATTTCTCCTGTTAGGTTAAGAAATGGACCGTCTAAAATTTTGACAAGCTCACCTTGAGTAAATTTAACTTTAGGCACTTCCTTTCCTTCAGCTTCATTAACTTGTTTTAAAATCCTGCCTATTTCATCAGCAGCCAATGGGGTGGGGTTCTCTTTGCCAATAAAATTAATAACTCCATCGGTTTCCTTGATCTTATACCACGGTTTCTTTTTCAAAATACCCACTTGGTCGAAAAGCTTCATTTCTACGAAAACATAACCTGGATAAAACTTTCTATCTCTTTGCTTTTTCTTACCGTTTTTAACTTCAGAAACCGTTTCGATAGGCACAAGAATTTCACTTAAACATCCTGCAAACTCATCATCTTCCTCTTTGTATTTGGTAAGATAACGTCTTACTTTATCTTCGTGATTCGAGAGGCACTGCAATGCGTACCATCTAGATTCTGAGGTAGTTTGTGAACTCATGATTAAAGATTCAAACTTGGATGAGTAAGGTAAGGAGCTCTACGCAGTTAGTGAGAGAAAAATCTGCGACTGAAATAAATAAACCTAAAATAGCTACCCCGGCAATTACAACAACCGTGGAACCACGCAATTCTTCAAAGTTAGGCCATGAGGCTTTAGTTAACTCCGAAATAGTTTCTTTATAAAAAGTACGGATTTTTTGGCGTGGGTTCATTAATTTTAGACCTGGCAGTAAAG
>ERZ802830.646-NODE-646-length-34727-cov-10.4425_pt1 | contig 34727 bp, 33 predicted proteins | sample MGYA00345654_ERZ802830 | MGnify/ENA primary metagenome ERZ802830 (study PRJEB30503, sample SAMEA104212375) | marine metagenome | biome: Westerlies Biome; feature: [SRF] surface water layer (ENVO:00010504) within the epipelagic zone...; material: water... | reverse complement strand
TCTTCGTTCTTGCCAATCTCCGGTTGCAGCGTCCGCGCTCGCTCCCGCGCTGTGGGGTATCCACAGTCGGCCAACCAGTTCGCCAACATCTCGTGGCCACCCTCGGTCAACACCGACTCGGGGTGAAACTGCACCCCCTCCACCATGTCTGCGCGGTGCTTCAGCGCCATGATCACACCGGATTCTGTTGCTCCGGTGACTTCCAGAAGGTCTGGAATGGTGGCGGGGTCCACGGCCAGTGAGTGATACCGAGTGGCGGTGAATGGGTTCGGTAGTCCTGCGAGCACTCCGTGACCGTCGTGCACCACCTGCGAGGTTTTTCCGTGCAGAAGCTCCGGTGCTTGGCGGACCGTCGCCCCGTACGCCTCGGCGATCGCTTGATGTCCGAGGCACACACCGAATATCGGGGTCTTCCCTGCGCACTCGCGCACAATCGGGATGCACGCTCCTGCATCGGCCGGGGTTCCCGGTCCCGGGGACAACAGCACTCCGTCGTAGGACAGGGCGTCCGCCGGTGTGACGGCATCGTTTCTGACCACGGTGACGTCGGCCCCTAGTTGCGCCAAGTACTGCACCAGGTTGAAGACGAAGGAGTCGTAGTTGTCCACCACGAGGATGCGCGGGCCGCTCACGTGCCTATTCTCTGGTACGCCGCCCATCAACGTGTGGCAGGCTACGGGTACCCGCAAGCAGAAGGAGATCGCCGTGCCGGAGTCCAAGGGCCGCAAGAAGACGCCCTACACCCCGCCCCCGTCCAAGGGTGAGCGGAAGGTCGCCAAAATCGGTTCGCCTGGGTGGCTCGCGCCCGCGATGATCGCCTGCTTCGTGATCGGGCTGGTCTACATCGTCATCTTCTACGTTGCCGGGTCGCAGATTCCCATCATGAACTCGATCGGTGGAGCCGCCAACGGGCTGGTGAACGTGGCCATCGGCTTCGCCTTCATCATTACGGGTTTCATCCTGTCCACGAAGTGGAAATAGACCCTTCCGCACCCTTTTGAGTGAAGTTGTCCACACCATGATCAACTCTGGACTCAATGTTGGCATGCGTATTTGTGAGGAAAAACTAGTTACAGACGTGTAGTTCTATCCCCAGTTGTGGAAACAGTGTGGATAAATGGGTGGCCTGTGCATCACCGTGACGAATGTGACGAAAGAAGCTCGACAATTGTCGCGTTTGCCATTCCTCCGCCTTCACACATCGTTTGAAGACCGAATCGGATGTTTTCCCGTCGCATCCGGTGCACGAGGGTCGTCATCAGCCGCGCTCCCGACGCGCCGAGTGGGTGGCCGAGCGCGATCGCCCCGCCCTGCGGGTTCGTGACCTCCGGGCCCGCACCGGTGTCTGCCAGCCACGCGCCGAGGACCGCGGCGAATGCCTCGTTCACCTCGAAGGTTCCGATATCGGCCAGATCGAGCCCGGCTTTGGCTAACACTTTGCTGGTCGCTGGGATGGGTCCGGTCAACATGATGACCGGGTCTACGCCCGCCATGGCGAACGAGTGCAACCGGGCCATCGGAGTGAGCCCGAGTTCGCGTGCACGGGCCGAGGTCGTCACCAGTACCGCGGCCGCTCCATCGGAGATCTGTGACGAGTTGCCTGCCGTCACCACCCCGTCTTCACGAAAGGCTGGCGTCAAGCTAGCGAGTGAGGTCGCCGTCGTGTCTGGGCGAATTCCTTGATCGTGGCTGACCGGACCGTCGCTGGCTTCGACAGCGGTTATCTCCGCGTCGAACAGTCCGTCTTTCGTCGCGCGCGCTGCACGTTGCTGAGACTCGGCGGCGATCTCGTCCAGCATCGCGCGAGACAGATTCCACTGGTCCGCGATCATCTCGGCGCTGATCCCTTGATTCACAAGGTCCGGGTAGCGGCTCATCATGCGTGGCCCGAACGGACCGTCCCCACCGGCCATGTTCGAAAACATCGGCACCCGTGACATCGATTCGACGCCGCCGGCGATCACCACGTCCATCTGGCCGGACATCACAGCGGCAGCCGCGAAGTGGACCGCTTGCTGACTAGATCCACACTGACGGTCGACGCTCACCCCCGTAACCGACTCGGGCAGCCCGGCGGCCAGCGCGGCGTTGCGCGCGATGTTGGAGCTTTGTTCGCCGACCTGACCAACGCACCCCCAAATCACGTCGTCCACGTTCTCCGGCTCGATTCCGACCCGCGAGATCAACGCGTCAATCACGTGCGCCGACAGGTCCACGGGATGGATACCCGACAGGGCCCCCTTCTCGGGTTTGCCGATACCCACAGGCGTTCGTACCGCTTCGACGATCACCGCATCATTCATGGCATTCACCGTACGCCTCGACGATGCACCTTAGGTCGTGATCACACCCAGCGGTGCCAAGAGTTCTTGAATCTGGGACGTCCGCAGCATCGCCACGGCAACGAGGATCAATAGGACACCACCCAACCCCGCTACTTGAATGAAGGTCCGTGACTTCCTCGGTGCGTGGACCAAGATCGCGGCAACCAACGCTCCGGTCACCAGTCCCCCGAGGTGGGCTCGCCAATCGATGCCGGGTGCGAGAAACCCGATGACCACATTGATTCCCAGTAGAACCAGAACTTGTGTGACGTCGTACCGCAACCGTCGGCCTGCGACCACCAGCGCACCCATGAGCCCGAAGATCGCGCCGCTGGCCCCGACCGACACCGTGGTGATGTCAGAGAAGAAGTAGGACACCACCCCGCCACCTAATGCCGAGAGCAAATAGAGAGCGGTGAACCGCACGTGTCCCAAAATGCGTTCCAGGGTTGGCCCCAAGGCGAAAAGCACATACATGTTGAAAGCGATGTGCAGGAACGAGCCGTGCAAGAAAGCGCTCGTCAATAAGCGATACCACTCATCTCCGGTAACGATGCCGACCGGCCACATGCCCCAGCGTTCAGCGACGGCGTTGATTCCGACCGAATACTGGTAGGCGAAGACCAGCAGGTTGATGACGATCAGGGTGTAGGTGACGTACGGCTTGGCGATGGTGGTGGCACCCGCCACCGTCGTCGGTTGCACCGGTTGTTCCGTCCGCATGCAATCCGGGCATCGGTAGCCGACCGGCGCTTGGATCATGCACTGCGTGCAGATCGCCTTGTCGCATCGCGAGCAGCGAATCCACGTCTCGATGTCCTGGTGCCGATAACACCGGGGAGCGCGCGGGGCTTGTTGCTCGCCGGAAAGGTCGCTCACAAGAAGGCGTCGGACTCGCTAGTCACGGGAAATGGAGATCGACTCGATGACCACGTCCTGGGTGGGACGGTCCTGAGCTCCAGTTTCCACGGCGGTTATGGCGTCGACGACGTCGCGGGATTCTTGATCCGCCACCTCACCGAAGATGGTGTGCTTAAAGTTCAGCCACGCTGTCGGAGCGACGGTGATGAAGAACTGAGATCCGTTGGTGTTGGGTCCCGCATTGGCCATCGCCAGCAAGTACGGCTTGTCGAAGGTGAGCTCGGGGTGAGGCTCATCGTCGAAGCGGTAACCGGGCCCACCGGTGCCCGTCCCGAGGGGGTCGCCACCTTGGATCATAAATCCGGGGATGATCCGGTGGAAGATCGTGCCGTCGTACAGCGGAGCCGTGGACTTCGCCTGCACTTTGGGGTCGGTCCACTCCTGGGTGCCTTCCGCCAAGCCGGTGAAGTTGCGCACCGTCTTGGGGGCTTGATCGGGAAAAAGGTTGACCTGAATGTCGCCGTGATTAGTTGCGATAGTCGCCGTAGTTGCCATGGAGTGATCCTGTCACGCCACTAAACAGCCCGCAGACATGGCCCAACGCATCCGCCCTGAGTGTTCGTTGGGCTCATGGCCTGGGGGTCACCGGTTCACATCCTTCCTCCGCCACAAGAAGACGACGGTGGCTTTAGGCCGCGTTCGGATCCATACCGGAGAACTTGAGCACGGCTTTGCTTGCTCGATCAATCCACGTTGTCACCAGCTTGTCCCCTGCGTTTGCCCTCTTCGTGGTTGATTCCCCGTAGACGGCATCGACACGAACCACACTGTTGCCCACGACACGAACCGCATAGTTCACGCCCGGATTGGCATCGTCTGCGGAGAACGAGTAGCCGCCGATGTAGGCGCGATTGCCTGCGACGGTGCTTTTGGACCCGTCACTGCCACCTGAGGCGACGTAGAACTCACCCGGTGTCTCCCATTCCACTTTCGGGTTGTCGGGGCAGGAAGTACCCGCGAGCTTCTTCGCAGCGGCAGCCGCAGTATCCGCACTCTTGTACTGCCAGATGGTGATGGAAAGTGTTGCAGTGATGGAACCTGTCGCGCCCTCGCCAGTGAAATAACCCACCGACCCCGCCGAGTCTGCCTTCGGTAACGAGATGGGCTTCTTGGTCATAGAGGGGCAGACCAACGGCTTCATGGGTATGAAATCGTTGTAGTAGAAGTTTTGTGTCCATGCACCCAACTGCACGCCCGGATGTGCGCGCAGAACTGCCTGCTGCAACTCACGCTTGTTCATGTAACTGGCGTCATAGGCCAGTGCGTTTCCCGCCGCACTGATCACCCCAACCGATGCGGTGAGTGCAACGGCCATTCCGGCACCAAGTACGCGACGTCGCAGCTTCATTTGAACTCTCCTGTTCACGTGGGGACGCGACCGTGGAGGCTAGGGGACTCGAACCCCTGACTTCTGCCTTGCAAAGGCAGCGCTCTACCAGCTGAGCTAAGCCCCCTTATAGGACGCCGAAGGATACCCGGGTGTCGCTACGTGGCGCATGGGACGGTCATTTATCCCAGGGGTAGACGAGGTCCAGCTATCGCGACTAACGCAGGTCTGGTGCGGCAGTGGCCTCGGCCCACAGGTCCTGCTCGGCTTGGCTGGCCACGTACTGGCGGTAGACCAGGTAGCCGATTCCGCCCAGGGCCGCAAGCAGCAGCAACTTCTTCATGAGGACTCCTTGGTGTTTCGTGGTGCCCGTCTGGGCAACTCCATTGTGCCCCGTGGGTGAACGAGTGATTGACCCGGTCAGGCTCTCAGGGGAGTTACTTCGGCTTTAGCCGAACTTGCCGGTGACGTAGTTGGCAGTCCTCTCGTCCTTCGGGTTGGAGAAGATTGAGCGCGTCTCGTCAATTTCAACCAAGACACCGGTACGGCTACTGCTCTCGTCCATCGCGGCAACCGTAAAGAAGGCTGTGAGGTCCGAAACACGTGCTGCCTGTTGCATATTGTGAGTGACGATGACGATCGTGTACTCCTCTTTAAGTTCATGCATGAGGTCTTCAACTTTGCCAGTAGAAACTGGGTCCAAGGCGGAGCAAGGCTCATCCATCAATATGACGTCGGGTTGCACGGCGATGGCGCGTGCGATGCATAGCCGTTGTTGCTGACCTCCGGACATTCCAAAGGCGTTGTCCTTCAATCGGTCCTTGACTTCATCCCACAGCGCCGCACGATGCAACGAGGACTCGACGATCTCGTCGAGGTCACCCTTCATGCCGAGAATCCTTGGGCCGAAGGCGATGTTGTCGTAGATGGACTTCGGGAAGGGATTAGGTTTCTGGAAGACCATGCCGATAACTGTCCGAACTTGAACAGGGTCGATCTTCGGGCCGTACATATCGACGCCGTGATAGAGCACATCACCGGTGACTCGGGCCGTGGGGATCAAATCGTTCATTCGATTCAAAGACCGCAGAAGTGTGGACTTGCCACAGCCTGAGGGTCCAATGAAAGCAGTTATCTCGTTATGCGGGATATTCAGTGAAACATCGCGGACTGCCAGCATGTCGCCGTAGTAAACGTTCACCCCCCGCAACTCAAAGGTGTTAGCGCCAAGAGTTTGGAGGATCCGCTCATCTCCAAGCGCCTCGCTGACTCCAAGAGACGGGGTTGTGTTGGCCTCTTCTTCGGTGGTCACGGTGTCTCCCGTCATGTCTGTACCCATTACCAGGTCCTCTCGAAGCGGTTACGAAGATATATGGCGACCGAGTTGATGAGGATCAGCAGCACCAACATGATCACGACGCCTGCGGCGGCCAGGACCTGAAGTTCCTCCTGCGGTCGCTTGGCGTAGCTGTAGATCATGGTCGGCAGCGTGCTGTATCCGCCTTCAAAGAACTGTGGGTCGAAGGTGACGAAGGTGACAGCGCCCACCAAAAGAAGCGGAGCCGCTTCACCAATGGCACGAGCCACAGCCAGGATGACTCCGGTCAAGACCCCCGGAAATGCTGCTGGCAGTACCTGCCTCGAGACGGTCTGCCAAACAGTTGCACCGAGGGCGAGTGACCCGTCGCGGATGGAGGACGGCACCGCCCGGATCGCCTCACGGGACGCCAGAATCACGGTTGGTAAAACCAGCAATGCCAGAGTGAGAGAACCGGCGGCAGCGACGAATCCCAAACTCAGCGGCCCGCGGACGATGAAAGCTAGACCCAGGATGCCGAAGACGATCGATGGAACGCCGGCCAAGTTTTGGATATTCAGGTCGACAAATCTATTGAACGGGTTTCGTGGATTGGCAAACTCCTCGAGGTAAACAGCCGCCCCGACGCCGAGCGGAACGATCAGCAGAATCACACCGCCTATGACGTACAGCGTTCCCAAGATTGCTGTTCGATAGCCAGCCTTTTCCGGGGTGACGACAGAGGGCACATTCGTGAACAGTTCGAGGCTGAGCCTCGGCCAACCCGCAATGATCGCCCACGTGATCATCGCCGCTATCGACACGAGAGCAGTTGCTAACCCGAGCAGTAGCAACGAGTAGAGGATCAGTCCTCGGACCCTCTTCTTGCGATCACCGGTCGAGAGCATAGCTTCGGTCACCTCGCGTGCACCCCCAACAGCAGTGCGGGTGCGAGGGGGCATCGCGACTCGGGACGAGTAGCCAGGATCGGTGGTCATCAGTCGTACACCTCCCGGAATCGTCGAACGAGCCGAATGGCGAGAATGTTCATCACCAGAGTCATCACAAATAGCAAGGCACCGACCGCAAAGATGCTGTCGTAGGTGATGGTTCCTTGAGAGATATCACCCGTCGCGGTGCTACCGATGTAGGCAGTCATCGTCTGGATACCCTTCGTGGGGTCGAAACTCAAGACGGGGTTACCAGCGCCGGCGACGAGCAACACCACCATCGTTTCACCAATCGCTCGAGAGATTCCCAGAACGAAAGCAGCAATGACACCGGAGACCGCCGCCGGAAGAACAACGCGCAGCGCCACCTCGAATCTCGTTGCTCCCATGGCGTAAGCGCCTTCACGCAGCGACATCGGTACCGATCGCATGGCATCGTCGGAAACCGAAGAGACCAGCGGGATAATCAATAAACCCACCGTGATGCCGGCGACGCCGATAGAGAACGGTCCCGTCCACGGGAGAAAGGGCGTTAAGTCACGAATGAGGGGTGTGAGGACACTGAATGCGAAGAGCCCGATGGCTACCGTCGGGATTCCCTCCAGCACTTCCAGGATCGGTTTGATTGTTTTCCGGACACCCACTGGGGCGTACTCGGACAAGTAGATAGCCGAGGCCAAGCCGACCGGGATCGCGACGAGCATCGCAAAGAAGACCACCATCAAAGTGCCGACCACGATTGGGATGACCCCGAAGGCTGGTTCCGCGAAAGCTGGTGCCCAGATCGTCCCAGTGAGGAACTCAACAATCGACACTTGTTGGAAGAAGTTCAGGCTAGGCAAGAGAAGTGAAATGACGATCCCGGTCGTCACAACGACGGAAACGAGCGCCGCTAACCAGAGCAGAACTTTGATAATTCTTTCACCGACACGCGGGCCAGGGGCCTCCAACGAGCGGACGTTCGGTCCGCTGCTGGGGGCCCCTGGACTAATGACGCGTGAACTCACTTATTCAGTATTTCTAGTTTTGCTTCAACTGTCTCAAGAACCGGAGAGTGTTGCTACCTTCGCCAACTGCTCTTCGGTCTGCTCCGGAGAGAGCCCGACAGCGCCGGCCACTGAGGCGATATCAGCGGCATTGTTGATGTAGAAGTTGAAGAACTCCACCGTCTCAGGCTTGCTGAGTGCGGCGTCGCTCGCGTAGACGTACAGCTCGCGTCCCAGTGGGCTGTAGCTGCCGTTGAGCACGTTCTCCGAGGTCGGAGCAATGCAGCCGTCGCCACCATCAATCTCCAGGCCCTTCACCAGATCCAAGGACTCCTGGTAGAACGCGAAGGGAACGAATCCCATGGCACCGACATCACCGCTGATGGCGGTTACAGCGGCGTTGTCATCCTCACCGATGGAGGTGTAGTCGATACGGATGTTGCCTTCTTCACCATTGACAATGTCGGTGAAGAAGTCGAAGGTGCCGGAATCTGTGCCCGGACCGTAGAGCGCGATCGACGTATCACCGAAGTCGGCGGGGATATCAAGACCCTCCACCTCGCCCCAGGTGGAAACAGTTGCATCGGCACCCCAAATTTGGTTCGCCTGCTCAATGGTGATGCACTGCAATGGGTTGTCTTGATTGACCAAAATGGTGAGCGCATCGTTCGCAACGGTAATGTTGTCTGACGCGATGCCATTGGCCTCGCAGTTGGCTACCTCTTCATCTTTGATCTCACGTGAGGCGTTATTGCCATCGGTCTCGCCCTTGCAGAACTTTTCGAAGCCACCGCCCGTGCCGGAGACCGCAACAGTGACCTGCACGCCCGGGTACTCCTGCATGAAGAGCTCTGCCGCAACCTCGCTCAGCGGACCAACCGTGCTTGAGCCGTCAAGGTTGATAGAACCGGTCAACTCCGTTGGAACTTCCTCAGCAGCTTCCTCAGCAGCGGTCTCCTCGGTCGTTGCAGCGGTCGTTTCCTCTGCGGAATCAGAAGAATCACTGCTGCAGGCAGCGAGTACCAGGGACATGCCCAAGGCACACGCCACTGCCCCAAACTTGCGTGTAGACGTCATGCGACATCCTTTCGAATGAATAGAAGGCTTCGTGAGCCTTGATTTTCTACTTGAGGCTTCGACGCTAAGTGCGTCGCATTAAGGGTCGACGTATCCCAGTTGAACGCGCAATGAAGTGAGAGTCTCAGTTCGGTAGCGCGCCGGCACTGGGGGGGTGCTTTACATCCCGAAGGCAAAGTGGGTGGCACGCCCACCTTCCCACCCAGCACGGTATGACTCGATCAGTCTGTCATCGGGCGAACTGCTCGGACCTTGGACCAACCCCGGAGCGGAATTCGTCCTCCTCTTTATGTGCTCATCAGCGCACGATCGCCGTCGCCTTCCCCTCCACCATTTCGGTCGGTACCCGAATCGATGAGTTCTGCGGTCACGTGACCGCAAACTGAGTAGCAGCAGCCAAAAACCCCTCACGGCTAAAGAAGGAACGTAGCCGCCAAACGGGCCGCTCGGAGCTGTGTCGGAGGCCGTATAACGTCGGCGCTGAACGGGGATCTGGAACCGAGGGTCTGAGTTCGTGGCCAGTGACCGATTACCGATCGACCACGGCTGGTGGGCCTAGATGGACTTGAACCATCGGCCTCTTCCTTATCAGGGAAGCGCTCTAACCAGGCTGAGCTATAGGCCCCGAAGCGAAGGAGACGTTACCGGATCGGCGAATGCGATCTGTCTCTCGGTCCTAGTTGTCAGACAGGACGACCTCTATACCGCCTGTCAGGCCGACCGTCACGTTGTACAAGAACGCAAATAAGGTGGCCAGGGCGGACACCAAGACGATCTCCACACTCGCTATCACGGCAGCGAGACCGAGGACGCGCGACAGTTCCAGCGATGTGAGTAGGTCGAAGCCACCGGTTCCCAGAACATCATCGATCGTTCGCGACACTGCATCCAAAGTTCCTGTGGAGTCCAGGGTCCAGAACACGAAGCTAAACGCGACGACGATCACGATGCCGATCGCCAGCGACAGCAGGAAAGCAGCCTTCGCTACTGACCAGGGGTCGAGTCGTGTGACATACACCCGCGCGCGCCGCGGCTCGGGACGCTTCCTGCGCAGCTTTTCTGATGGGTACTCGGACCTCGTGGCTGACGGCGGTGCGTCGGCCGTGGGATCCACCGGCCACCCTGCTGCACTCGTCGACTCGACCGCGACGGGTGGTTGCTCGCCGCGACGCCGCGCTCGTTGCCCTGCCGGTTGGCTCACGCCGAGTCACCCTCCTGACTCTCTACTACTGTGTCGGGCTCACCGTGCTCGGTCTCATCCTGCACGTCCTCGGAGATGTCGTCCTCGTTCGCCTTCTCGCCGCTTCGTGCCACGGCGACAACCGAGTCCTCATCACCCAGACGCATCATCCTGACGCCCATCGTGTCACGGCCTGACGGCCGCAATTCCGACACGGCTGTCCGGATGACCACGCCGTTACTTGCGATCGCGAAGATCTGATCGTCTGCATCGCAGATCATCGCCGCGACGAGTGATCCGCGTCTTTCATCGATTTTCATCGCTCGCACGCCGAGGATCCCTCGGTTGCGTGCAGTCCACTCCTCTTCCAGCGTTCGTTTGGCGAATCCACCATCGGTGATGGTCACGATGTGCTGGCCTGGTTGCACGATGTCCATGCTGAGAAGCGAGTCGCCCTCACGGAACCGCATCCCAATGACGCCGCGTGTGTCCCGACCCATGGGACGCAGGTTCTCGTCGCTTGCCGTGAAGCGGACGCTCATTCCCTTCGTCGACGCGAGGAAGATGTCGTCTTCGGTCGACACCAAGCGTGCACCGATCACTTCGTCGTCTTCGGCGAGATTGATCGCAATGATCCCGCCTTGCCGATTCGTGTCGTAGTCGCTCAGTCGTGTCTTCTTCACCTGACCACTCCGGGTGGCGAGCACGAGGTAGTCGGCTGCGTCATACCCGGGGATAGACAGAACGGACGCGATTGTCTCCTCGGGCCTGAATGCCAGGAGATTGGCCACGTGCTGACCCTTCGCGTCCCGACTCGCGTCGGGTAGTTGGTAGCCCTTCGCTCGATAAATACGACCCTGGTTGGTGAAGAACAACAGCCAGTTGTGCGTGCTGGTCACCATGAAGTGCTCGACAACATCGTCTTGTCGGAGCGCAGCGCCTCGAACACCACGCCCGCCACGGCGTTGCGCCCGGTACAGGTCCGAGCGCGTTCGCTTCGCGTAGCCACCGGAGGTGATCGTCACGACGACGTCCTCTTCTGCGATGAGGTCCTCATCGGTGACCTCACCATCCCAGGGGAGGATCTCGGTTCGACGATCATCGCCGAACTTGCTGACGATCTCCCCGAGTTCTTCAGAAACGATCGAACGTTGCCGGGGCTCGTTGGTCAGGATGTCGTTGTAGTCGGCGATCTTCGTCATCAACTCGTCGTACTCATCGATAATCTTCTGGCGTTCCATTGCAGCGAGCCGACGCAGTTGCATGTCGAGAATCGCTGTCGCCTGCAGTTCATCGATCTCCAACAGTTCCATCAGACCGCTACGGGCGTCCTCCACCGTCGCGCTTGCGCGGATCAAGGCGATGACGTCATCAAGTGCGTCGAGTGCCTTCAGATAGCCACGCAGGATGTGTGTGCGCTCCTCGGCCTTGCGGAGCCGGTACTGCGTTCGACGTTGGATGACCTCGATTTGATGCGCGATCCAGTAGCGAAGAAACTGCTCCAACGTCAATGTGCGTGGGACGCCGTCCACCAGCGCGAGCATGTTCGCACTGAAGTTGTCTTGTAGTTGTGTGTGCTTGTACAGCTGATTCAGCACAACCTGTGCGACCGCGTCCCGCTTTAGGTCGATGATCAAGCGCATTCCGGTGCGAGACGATGAATCGTCCCGAACATCGGAGATTCCCGTCAGTTTTCCGTCACCGACGAGTTCGGCGATGCGCAGCAGGAGATTGTCCGGGTTCACCTGGTACGGAAGTTCGGTCACGATCAGGCTCTGTCGACCCTTAGCGTCCTCGTCCACTTCGACAACAGCGCGCATCGTGATCGATCCACGACCGGTGCGGTGTGCGTCCGCGATGCCTCGCTTGCCGATGATCGTCGCCCCCGTCGGAAAATCCGGGCCTTGGACGATATCCAGAAGGGCGTTTAAACGCTCCTCGCTCGAGGTTTCCGGGTTGTTCAGTAGCCACCTCGCAGCCTCGGCGACCTCCCGAAGGTTGTGGGGCGGGATGTTGGTGGCCATGCCGACAGCGATCCCCGCGCTTCCATTGACCAGCAGGTTCGGGAACCTGCTGGGCAGAACAGTGGGCTCGAGAGTCCGACCGTCGTAGTTCGGGGCGAAGTCGACGGTCTCCTCATCGATATCCCGCACCATCTCCATTGCCAACTGGGCCATCCGGCACTCGGTGTAGCGCTGGGCTGCGGGCGGGTCGTTCCCTGGCGAACCAAAGTTCCCCTGGCCTTGCACGAGTGGGTACCGAAGACTCCACGGTTGCGCGAGTCGGACGAGAGCGTCGTAGATCGCACTGTCTCCATGAGGGTGGTAACTGCCCATTACGTCACCGACCACTCGTGCGCTCTTGGAGAAGTTACGGTCCGGCCGATATCCACCGTCGTACATCGCGTACAGAACCCGGCGGTGCACCGGCTTGAGCCCGTCGCGCACGTCGGGCAGCGCGCGAGACACGATGACGGACATCGAGTAATCCAGGTACGACCGCTGCATCTCAGTTTGCAGATCAACGGGCTCGACGCGAGAAGCCTCCGGTGGTTCGCCGCTGGCCGTCGCGTCGATGATGTCGATGTCGTCGGGCACTTACGCCTCCGTCATTGTCGTGGTAGGGGAAAGCTTTTGCTTGTCGTCGTGTGTCATCGCTTGTAGCCGTCAAATGTCCAGGAAGCGAACGTCACGTGCGTTCTGCTGGATGAAGTTGCGCCGTGATTCGACGTCCTCCCCCATCAGCACGCTGAACATTTCATCGGCCTGGGCGGCGTCGTCCAAGGTCACTTGGAGCAAGACTCGGCGTGCGGGATCCATCGTCGTGTCCCACAACTCATCGGCGTTCATCTCGCCTAGGCCTTTGTAACGCTGTACGGCCTCTTCTTTGGGGAGTTTCCGGCCTGCTGCCTGCCCGGCTTCGATGAGTGCGTCTCGTTCCCGATCGGAGTACGCGAATTCGGATCCCTCACGCTGCCACTTGATCTTGTACAGCGGTGGTTGCGCCAGGTAGACGTGACCGAGTTCCACCAAGGGACGCATGAAACGAAAAAGCAACGTCAACAACAAGGTACGGATGTGTTGACCGTCGACGTCGGCATCGGCCATAAGGACCAGTTTGTTGTACCGCAACCGATTCAAGTCGAACTCGTCTTGCACGCCGGTACCCAGCGCAGACACTAAGGCCTGAACTTCGTTGTTACCTAAAACTTTGTCGATGCGGGCCTTTTCGACATTAAGGATCTTTCCTCGGATCGGCAGAATCGCCTGAATACGCGGGTCGCGACCCTGCCGAGCCGAGCCACCGGCCGAATCACCCTCGACGATGAAGATCTCGCACTCTTCAGGCTCGCGACTAGAGCAGTCGATCAATTTCCCCGGCATACCGGCGCCGCCGAGAAGGCCTTTACGGTTGCGGGCCAGGTCGCGCGCCTTGCGCGCTGCGATACGTGCCGATGCCGCGTACACGGACTTGCGCGCGATGTCTTTTCCTTCGGTTGGGTTCGACTCGAACCACGCACCGAGTTGATCGTTCACGATCTTCTGTACGAACGTTTTCATCTCGGTGTTGCCAAGTTTCGTCTTGGTCTGGCCCTCGAACTGCGGTTCCATTAGTTTCACCGACACGATCGCGGTCAAACCTTCGCGCACATCTTCACCCGTGAGATTCGCGTCCTTTTCTTTGAGAACGCCCCACTCACGGGCGAACTTGTTGACCAAGCTGGTCAGTGCGGTCCGGAAACCTTCTTCGTGTGTTCCGCCTTCGGTGGTGTTGATGGTGTTCGCGAAGGTGTAGACCGACTCAGCGAACGTCGTGTTCCACTGCAGAGCGATCTCCGCACTCAGGCCAGCGTCATCGTTCTCCGAGCCGACCTCGATGATCGACGGGTTGGAGGCACCTTTGCTGGCGTTGATGTGCCGGACGAAGTCGACGATGCCACCTTCATAGTGATACCGAACGCTCTTGACCTGCTCCTCTGTCGGATCGGCAGCTTCCGCAGCATCAATCACCGGCGCCGCGCCGCGCCGCTCATCGGTCAGATCGAGACTCAACCCTTTGTTCAGGAAGGCCATCTCCTGAAAGCGACGAGCCAATGTGGTGAAGTCGAACCAGGTCGTGTCGAAAACGTCCATATCTGGCCAGAACGTGACCGTAGTGCCGGTGACGGCTGTTGATTCACCTTGTGCCAGCGGGGCCGCGGGAACACCCCGGTCGTATGACTGGCGGTAGACAGCTCCGTCGCGGTGCACCTCCACCTCGAGGTGGGAAGAGAGAGCGTTAACGACCGAGACACCAACGCCATGCAGTCCACCCGACACCTGGTAGCCGCCGCCACCAAACTTCCCACCCGCGTGCAGAACAGTCAGGACCACCTCAACCGCCGGCTTCTTCTCCACTGGATGCTCATCCACAGGGATTCCGCGACCATCGTCGATAACTCGGACCCCACCATCGGCGAGCAACGTCACGGAAATCGTCGTGGCGTACCCGGCCATCGCCTCGTCCACCGCGTTGTCGACAACTTCGTAGACGAGGTGGTGCAGGCCCCGCTCACCGGTGGAGCCGATGTACATGCCCGGGCGCTTGCGGACAGCATCGAGGCCCTCGAGAACCGTGATCGAGCTTGCGTCGTAGGACACCGGGTCCTGCCTTTCCTAACTGGACGCCTCGGTGCTTCCGAGGGGCATGGTCGGCCTCCATGGAGTGGCTCTCCAGAGCAGCTCCGGGGTGGGAGGAATACGATTCGATTCTACCTCCGCCGGACGAATTCTGGGCTCACCGACCTGCGTAAATACGCACGAGAATGCCTAATATGGGGAACGGACCCCCAGGTTATGTGTGGGGGTACCGATATTCCCCAATAAAGCGTTGGTGAATGTTCTAGGCCCGTGTGGTGCCTTTCTGGGTGGCGCCCCGGCCAGCCTGGTTTACCCGTAGGTATCGCGGGGGCCACGACCCTTGACCACCCGGGGTCCAGCGCGCCAGGAGGGAGCCTGCGGCCCCTTCACCTGAACACTCTCCACGACATCCGGGCCCAGCGCCGCACTCACCCGTTCCAAAAGGGATGCCGTCAGTAGGCGCACCTGGGTGGCCCACGCGGTCGAATCCGCTCGTAACACCAACTGCCCGTCGTTCCACGACTCGACGTGGACGTGCTCGGCTACGTCCTCGCCGACGATTTCCCGCCAGTGTTCGGACAGGCCGGCGCGCGCGGCGTCGTCTTCCCACCCCTGGTGGTTGAGGAACTCGGTTAGCGCCGTCGACATCAAGGTTGGATCGGAGGCCTTCCCTGCTCGTGTGCCTGGTGGCTTCCAGCGATTCTTCGATGCTCGGCTGGAAGACGTTCTTGAGGACGACACCCCGCTGGACCGGGCTCGCTGAAACGCACGGGTCGCAGCACGCAGATCGGATTCCTCGCTTTCGGGGGCGTGTGGTTCATCGGACGTCATGTCGCCTTCACCTGACCTTTGGTAACTGTGAATCGCGTACCCGTCAGCTCTGCCGGAACATCGTCAAGAACCGCCGCGGTTATGAAGACCTGGGTCACTCCTTGAATCATGGTCGCCAAGTGATCTCGCCTGGTGGTGTCGAGTTCAGCGAACACGTCATCGAGAATGATGATTGGGTCCACGTCGTCACCTCGGAGAACCTCCGCCGCAGCCAGCCGCAGCGACAAGGCCATGGACCACGATTCACCGTGCGAGGCGTACCCCTTCATTGGGAGACCGTTGAGCACCAGATCGACATCGTCTCGGTGGGGACCCACCAGGGTGATTCCGCGGCGGAACTCGTCTTCTCGTCGCTCGTATAGGTCGTGATGGAAAGCCTCGGGTAGCGCATCTGTCGCGTGTTCTTCGTTGACCGTGGGTGACGACGGCCGGTATCGAACATCGACGGTGGCTCCCTGCGCGATCGACTCGTACGCGGCCTGGACGTGTGGAGTGAGATCATGAATGAGTTGTGAGCGGTGGCGAATAACGTCGGAACCAAGGTCCACCAATTGGTCGTCCCATACCTCAAGGCTTTGGCTCATCGATGCTGATGGACGCCCCCCTGCGGACTTCAACAGGGCATTGCGTTGTCGTAGAACTCTGTCGTAGTCCGCCTTCACTCCCAACATGCGTGGATGTCGTTGCACGGACATGTCGTCGAGGAAGCGTCGCCGGTCTGCGGGATCACCCCGTACGAGAGATAGATCCTCGGGAGCGAAGAGCACCGAACGTACGATGCCCAGAATGTCTGCTGCCTTGGTAGCCGGCGAGCGATTGATGCGGGCTTTGTTGGATCCGCCCGGGTTGACCTGCAGGTCCAAGGACACCGAGCGTTCTTCTTCTTGCACCCGCGCACGAATTACCGCGTGTTCGGTTCCCTGCCTCACCAACGGGGCGTCCGTGGCTACCCGATGACTACCGAGAGTGGCCAGGTAGGCAATCGCTTCCACGATGTTCGTTTTCCCCTGCCCGTTCATGCCGACGAGTGTCGACACTCCAGGTGTGAACTCGATATCCACCTGCGGGTAGGAGCGATAGTCCGTCAGGCTCAGTGCCTGAACCCACATGGTCAGCCAGTCAGCCGAACAGGCATGAGGAGGTACCGGTAGTCCTCGACAGATGTCCCGTCGACCATTCCGGTGATGACTGCCGGCCGTGTGGCTTGGGTGAAGGCGAATTGCGCGGTTGCAGCGTCGATAGATGACAGGCCGTCGAGGAGGTATCCGGGATTGAACGCAATCTCTATGTCGTCTCCGTCAATAGATGCCTCCACCACTTCTTCGGCTTGGGCGTCCTCTCCGTTGCCCGCACGAAGAGCAACCTCAGCTCCGCTGAACGTCAATCGCAGTGGAGTGTTCCGTTCGGCGACGAGGGCCACTCTCTTGACCGCTTCGATCAGTGACGCTGTGTCCACGCGGGCGTGCGTCGACGATTCGCTGGGAAGCAGCGATCGGTACTTCGGAAATTCGCCATCAAGTAACCGTGTTGTTGTTCGCCGATCCGCACCCTCGAATCCCATGAGCCGTTCACCTTCAGGTGCCAAAGCAATCGTGACGTCGTCGGCCGACGCCAGCGACTTCGCAGTGTCCGACATTGTCTTAGCCGGCACCAGTAATTCTGCGTGCACCTTTGCATCACTTGGAGACCACTCACATTCACGTACAGCCAATCGATACCTATCAGTCGCCGCCAAAACGATGGTTGATCCGTCCACTTCCACCCGGACACCGGTCAATGTTGGAAGCGTGTCGTCACGGCCTGCCGCGATCGCCACCTGGCCAACGGCATGCGCGAACAACGACGCGTCGATGGTTCCACTGGACTGGGGCATCTCCGGCAATGACGGGTAGTCGTTCAGCGGGAGTGTGGGAAGGGTGAAATTCGAGCGTCCACAGGTGATCACGACGCGAGAGCCCTCGGCGGCCATGACCACCGGTTGTGCGGGAAGCGAGCGGGCGATGTCGGCAAGCAGACGACCAGACACCAAAACCGATCCTTCGGTTTCGATATGTGCTTCGATGCTGGCTCGAGTCGAGACCTCGTAGTCGAAACCGCTGAGGGCAACGTGCGAGTCGCTGGCTGTAATGACGAGGCCGGCGAGTACCGGCAAGCTCGGTCGGTTCGGCAACGTACGAGCCGACCATGCGACAGCATCGGCGAGCAAATCTCGTTCCACTCGAATTTTCACTCGTCCGCTCCCTTGCGTACGGGCCTACGTGTGCGTTCAAACAAAGACACCCAGGACAGGCGCCGATTAACGAAGACTATGGGAGATATCCACGGAGGCGTTCGTGAAGGTTGTGTAGTTATTAACTGATGAAAGTGGGTAGTCGTCGTCATCGGGGATGTGGATTCCGTGTACAACTGAAAATTCGCTCGTGGACGCGGGCTGTTGCCTTGGGGATTGGCTGTGGGTGTACGCGTGGATGGCGGCCGGAGGTCTGGGGACAGGGAAAGAACATCGGTTATTCGTCCACAGTGAGAGCGGCTTCGTCCACAGGTGCGCTTTCTCCCCATGATGGGCTTACCCAAACCCGTCCACAGGTGATCCACAGATGGGGATAGATACACGGATTGCCCAAAACAGACACTACAGGGTGAGTTATCCCCAATATTATCCACATCTACGGTCCACAGTTGGGGACATTCTGGGGATAAAGGCATAGTGGAGACGGATGGGGTGTGCGAGGGCCGGTTTCCTGGAGTGACGAGGGCGGTCATGGGGTGGGCCGTGGCTGGGACTTGATACGACTCGTGAGGTCGGTGACCTGGTTGAACAAGGACCGACGTTCGGCCATCAAGTGGCGAATCTTGCGGTCCGCATGCATCACCGTGGTGTGGTCCCGCCCCCCAAACGCTTGACCGATTTTCGGAAGCGAGAGATCGGTCAATTCCCGGCACAGATACATGGCGATCTGTCGAGCTGTCACGAGGACCCGAGACCGAGAGGAACCACACAGATCGTCCACGGTGACTCCGAAGTACTGTGCGGATGCAGCCATAATCTGGGCCGCTGTGATCTCGGGTCCGGTTTCCGACGGCAAGAGGTCTTTGAGTACCACTTCGGTGATAGTCAGATCGACCGGCTGGCGGTTCAAGGAAGCGAACGCTGTAACGCGGATAAGTGCGCCCTCGAGCTCTCGAATGTTGGTGGTGATCTTTGACGCTATGTATTCCAGCACCTCGGGCGGGGCGACGAGGCGCTCTTGCTTCGTCTTCTTTCTCAAGATCGCGATACGGGTCTCGAGGTCCGGCGGCTGAATGTCGGTGATCAACCCCCACTCGAACCGGGAACGCATCCTGTCCTCGAACTCTTGCAACTGCTTGGGCGGCAAATCCGAGGTGACGACGATCTGCTTGTTTGCGTTGTGGAGTGTGTTGAAAGTATGAAAGAACTCCTCCTGCGTTTGGACTTTCCCGCTGAGGAATTGAATGTCATCGACGAGAAGAACATCGGTTTCCCGGTAGCGCCGTTGGAAGGCCGATGCCTTGTCGTCGCGGATGGAGTTGATGAATTCGTTAGTAAATTCCTCGGAGCTCACGTAACGGACGTGCGTTCCTTTGTAGAGCGTGCGGGTGTAGTGGCCGATGGCGTGCAGCAGGTGAGTCTTACCTAATCCGGAGCCGCCATAAATGAACAGAGGGTTGTAGGCACGAGCAGGCTGTTCCGCGACCGCGACCGCCGCTGCGTGTGCGAATCGGTTGCTTGAGCCGATGACGAAGGTGTCGAAGATGTACTTGTCGTTGAGTCGTCCGTCGCCCGAGCGGGTGTCGGGAGACCCTGTTCCCGGACGCACGGCTGACGTGTCGCGTATGGGCTCTGTCTCGTTTTTCTCGTCGGCGACGCTAGGCGCATCATCGGCGTAGGTGGCGTCCGCCATCTGATCGGTCACATCATCGTCGACGGGCGGGGTCAAGGACGGGTCCACGGTAACGGCGAGCCGGATGTCGTGGCCGATGGTGTCGGTCAGGGCCCGAACGACGATGGGACGGAGTCGGGTCTCCAGGACGTCCTTGGTGAAGTCATTGGGGGCGGCAACGAGGGCGGTGTCGCCCACGAGGCCGAGAGGTTGGGTGAGGGTGACGAAGGCACGCTGTTGGGCGGGCAACTCTTGATCAGTGAGGCTGGCCAGGGCGGTGTTCCAGTAGGGGGTGAGGTCGTTTTCCTCTGCCACAGCGCCCACTCTCTCCAATTACCAGCAACTTGTCCACATAGTTATCCACAGGTGTGGACGTCGAGTGGAAACACTAATGCGGATCGGTCGCTGAAACAAGATGAGTAGGGAAATTCGTGAAGTCCGGGGCGGGTCGATTTGAGATGGATTCTCGACAGAATTGAGGTGGTACCGACCGCGGGTTCTCGGTGTGGTCCGGGGTGATCGGGTCGGGCTGACAAGGAGTTGTCTACCCCGGTTTGACCGTCCTTGAGAGTAGGTCGTAACCTGGAGTGCTCGTTTGGCCACCATCTGGGAGCACGGACCATGAAGCGCACTTTCCAGCCCAACAATCGACGTCGGGCACGCAAGCACGGGTTCCGTGCCCGGATGCGGACCCGCGCGGGGCGATCGATAATCGCTAACCGCCGATCCAAGGGCCGTTCCCGCCTGACTGCGTAGGCGGACGGTTCCCCAGGCGTCCAACCGCGCAGTAGCGTCGCGCCATGTTGCCCAAAGTTCACCGGCTTACCAATTCTGAAGATTTCCGGCGGACCGTCAGGTCTGGTCAGCGGTCCGTGACACCCACACTGGTCGTGCACAGTGCCTTCGACGGTGGTGACGACCCAGCCCGTTTCGGGGTCACGGTCAGCAAGTCCGTCGGGGGATCGGTGGCACGCCACCGCGTTGCCCGCCAGATCCGACATGGGATCCTCGGCAGGTTAACCGATGTTCCTTCGGGATCACGATGGGTGATTCGGGCGCTGCCTGCTGCCGGGGCACGGGCTTCGGGGGACCTGGCTTCACCGGGAACCGATGTCCAGGCTGGGATCGAGCTCGCGTTGAGGGGTACGGGTCGATGACCTCGTCGCTCAGGCAGTGCGGATGAGTTCGCGGACGAAGTCGGAGCAGGGGCTGCTGTCGTCTGCTCGTGCTGTCGGGCGGTCAGTGTTGTGGGTGTGGGATCACAGCATCGGGTGGGTCGTACGCGGCATGTTCCTCGTTCTCATTGTGGGCTATCAGAGGCTGATCTCTCCCCTATTGCCAGCCAGTTGTCGGTATCACCCGAGTTGTTCGGCTTACGGTTTCGAGGCGGTCACCGTGCATGGATCCGCCAAGGGCTTGGTGCTGACTGCGTGGCGTCTACTACGGTGCAACCCGTGGAGTAAGGGGGGAGTGGACCCGGTTCCCGACAAGGACCGGTGGCTACCCAACATCCACCCGGACGGCTCGACACGAACCGGACCCGACACGAGTACGCAGTGGACGCTGCCCGAACGGAGAACGACGTAACCGATGGCGATCTTGGAGATTCTCGACGTCCCCGTCAGTTGGGTTCTCGTTCAGTTCTATTCGTTCTTCAGTTTTTTCATGGACCCGTACAGCGGGTGGACGTGGGCTGCGTCGATCGTCGGACTCGTGATCTTGATGCGGATCATCCTGATCCCTTTGTTTGTGAAGCAGATCAAGGCCCAGCGGGGTCTACAAATTATTCAGCCGCAAATGAAGGAAATTCAAAAGAAGTACGCGGGAGATCGCGAACGTCAGTCGCAGGAAATGATGAAGCTCTACCGGGAAACCGGGACGAATCCGTTGGCGTCGTGTCTGCCGATCCTGTTACAGGCCCCCATCTTTTTCGGCTTGTTCCGCGTTCTGCAGTACGGCATTGCGCAAGAGCAGCCGATCGGCGTTTTCGCGTGGTCGCAGTACGAAGATTTGGTGAGCATTGCGCACGACGCAACCATTTTTGACGTTCCGCTTTGGGCAACGTTCTGGTTGGCGAATGAGGTCGAGGTAGAGACGGGAACCAGTGCCCTCACAGTCCGCATCCTTGCGGCGATCCTGATCTTCGCGATGAGTTCCACGACGTTCCTCACTCAACGTCAACTCATCGTGAAGAACACCGCACCGAACAACCCGATGGTCCGGCAACAAAAGATCTTGTTGTACGTCTTCCCGTTGGTGTTCGCGATCGGTGGTGTGAACTTCCCGATCGGTGTCTTGATCTACTGGTTCACCACCAACTTGTGGTCCATGGGCCAGCAGTTCTATGTGATCAGGAACAATCCACAACCAGGCACACCGGCATTCGAAGCCAAGGAAGCGCGTAAGAAAGAGAAGGCGGCCAAGAAGGCTGCGCGCAAGGGCAGCGGGTCGGAGGCGGACGCTACCGAGGAGGAGTTGGAAGTTCCCGACACCCCGTCGGCAAGACCGCAACCCAAGAAGACGTCGCGCAGCAAACGCAAAAAAAAGAAATAGCTACGGCCAACCTCCGTGGAGGCCGAGCACTGTGAGGAGCAGAACGTGGGTTCAGATGAAGAAAGCAGCGATGCTGTGGTGGATGAGGTCGCCACGAGCGACGCACAATCCCAAAGTGCGAGCCCGGAGCGCGAAGGAGAAGCCGCGGCCGACTACCTCGAGGGCCTACTCGACATTATCGACGCCGACGGGGATATCGATATCGATATGGAGGGAGAACGGACACAGGTGTCCGTGATCGAAGTCAACGAGGGAGATCTCGGTCTGCTCGTGGGGCCGGAAGGTGACGTGCTCGCCGCTCTGCAAGACCTGACGCGCTTGGCTGCCTCACAGGAAACCGGTGAGAGGTCTCGGCTCATGGTGGACATAGCCGGTCACCGGGCCAAGCAGAAAGAGGCGCTTCAGAAGGCTGCCGAGGCTGCCGTCGCCGAGGCGCAGCGGACCGCGGCGCCGGTATCCATGTCTCCCATGAACGCGTTCGAGCGCAAGGTGGTTCATGACGTTGTGGCGGAAGCCGGTCTGGTGAGCGAGTCGGAGGGGGAGGACCCCGACCGCAGGGTCGTCATCCGTACCTCCTAGATGGTTTCCCGTGAAACATCGGGATCCGCCATAGGACCCCCCGATCTGCCACCGTGGCTTGAACCAGTTCGAGCCTCACTCGCGGAGTATGCGGACATCCTGGTGGGTCCAGGCATCGAGCGGGGGCTTTTGGGTCCCCGTGAGGCCGACAAGGTGTGGGATCGACACATCATCAACTGCGCCGTCGTCGCCGAGCCGGACCTCGAGGTCATAGGCACGGGGGCCAGAATCGCCGATATTGGTTCCGGCGCCGGTCTCCCCGGTCTGGTGTGGGCGCTCACTCGACCGGATGTGTCCGTCGTCCTGATTGAGTCGCTCCTCCGGCGAGTGACCTTCCTAACCGAGTGCATTACCGCACTCGAGATCACGGATCGAGTCCAGGTGGTGCGGGCTCGGGCTGAGGAAGCCGCCGGGCACCCTGGTTCTTTCGACATTGTGACGGCCCGGGCGGTTGCACCGCTGGGGAATGTCGCCCGTTGGGCAGCACCCCTTCTTCTCCCCGATGGTGCCCTGGTGGCGATCAAGGGAGAATCGGCCCAGGAGGAGGTCACCCGTGATGGACAGATTCTTGAGGAATTGGGCTTGACGCAACCAGTTGTCGCACAGATGGGACAGGGTGTGGTCGACCCACCGACCACGGTCGTCATGGCGAGCCTTGCTAAGGCAGAATGATTGCGTGAGTTTCTCGAGCCGCAAAGGATCAAGCGGCTTAGGTTGGCCGTCCGATGTTTCACGGGAAACATTGGCGTCTGCTACCCCTCTGGTGAATCCGGGCCTGGGGTGGCCGGATCCAACCACCCACGAACAACCAGGCATGGGTGACCCCACGTGACCCGCATCATCGCGGTTGCCAACCAAAAGGGTGGGGTTGGTAAGACCACCACGACGGTGAACATCGCTGCGGCTCTTGCGTTGAGCGGCAAGAGTGTCCTGGTTGTCGATCTCGACCCCCAGGGAAATGCATCAACAGCCCTGGGAATCGAGCACGCTGAAGGAACACCCAATGTGTACGACGTGCTCACAAGTGAGCTTCCTTTTGAAACTATTGTTACGGAATGTCCTGATATATCCGGATTATCTGGAGCACCGGCAACGGTAGATCTTACGGGGGCAGAAATTGAACTGGTCGCCGGTGAAGGGCGGGAATACCGGCTGCGCCGAGCTATCGACGGCTACCTAGCCACCCTCAACGCGCGGGGCGCAACGTGCGACTACGTGCTGATTGATTGCCCACCCAGCCTCGGGTTGCTGACCCTCAACGGGCTCGTCGCCGCACGGGAAGTCCTGCTTCCAATCCAGTGCGAGTACTACGCACTCGAAGGGTTGTCGCAACTCTTGCGGACGGTCGACATGGTGTCCTCGCACTTGAATCCCGACCTGCGTGTCAGCGCCATTGTGCTCACCATGTACGACGGACGCACGCGACTCGCATCCCAAGTCGTGCACGAAGTGCGAACCCACTTCGGAGAACGAGTCTTGGACACTGTGGTGCCTCGCTCGGTTCGTGTGTCGGAAGCTCCGTCCTACGGGCAAACAGTGTTGACCTACGACGCCAACAGCCCCGGCTCACTTGCGTACCGCGAAGTCGCGGAACAACTCGACGCCATTGACGGTCAACTCGGCTCCGGCACAATCGGGCACGCTGATCACGACGCCAACAACTCGATTTAAGGAAACGGCATGGCTAAGCGCGGACTCGGAAAAGGTCTCGGTGCACTCATCCCGACGGAGGATGCGTCATCCCCCGGCAGCGAGCGAGCACCAGCATCGACACCGGAACTAGGACGCACGGATGGTGTTGAATCCACGCCCTCGCAATCGGCGTCACCCGCGGCGGACCAAGGTGCGGTGTATGCGGAGATTCCCGTCGGCTCGTTGCACGCTAACCCTCGTCAACCCCGCACCGTTTTCGATGAGGAGTCACTCGCCGAACTGACGTTCTCCATTACAGAGATCGGGCTTCTTCAACCGGTCGTTGTTCGTCGCACACTGGACGGCTATGAGTTGATCGCTGGAGAAAGACGACTGCGCGCCTGCCAAGAAGCCGGAATGTCCACCATTCCCGCGATCATCAGGACGACAGACGACAACGAGATGCTTCGCGAGGCGCTACTGGAGAACCTGCATCGAGCCGATCTAAACCCACTCGAGGAAGCTGCTGCTTACTCGCAGATGCTTGCTGATTTTGGTTGTACTCAGGATGAATTGGCGATTCGCGTTGGCCGGTCACGCCCGCAGGTGACCAACACGTTGCGGCTGCTGAAGTTGCCGCCGTCGGTTCAAACGAAGGTTGCGGCCGGTGTGATTAGCGCTGGTCATGCTCGGGCGCTGCTGTCGTTGGATTCTCCCGAGCAGATGGAGGCGATGGCCCAACGGATCGTCTCCGAGGGTTTGAGTGTCCGGTCGGTGGAAGAACTCGTGCTGGTGGGCGACCCATCGAAAGAGGACAAGAAACGCAAACGGCGGGAGCGCTCGAAGCGCAGCGATGAACTCGAAGACCTTGTCTCGCGGTTGACGTACCGTGTTGCCGATCAGTTGGACACTCGGGTGTCGGTTTCCGGCTTGGGCCGCAAGAATTCCAAAGGCGCCCTGGTTATCGAATGCGCCGACGCGGAGGATCTTCGCCGCATCGTTGACATCATCGATTGACGTTGCTGACGTCCTCGACGAACGTCCGAATGATCTAGTCGGACTCGATGATGTGGGCGAGCACGTCGCCGACGGAGAGGTCGGCCGCTGAGATGGCCTGGGGCATCAAGGATGTTTCCGTCATTCCGGGAGCCACATTGACTTCGAGGAACCACACGACGCCGTCGTCATCGACTAAGACATCGCTTCGTGACAGGTCACTCAGTCCGAGGACCGAATGCACGGTGAGCCCGACCTCGCTGACGGTCGCCGCCATCTTCTCGGTCAAACGGGCGGGACAGAAGAACTCCGTGGTTCCGGCGGTGTAGCGGGCGTGATAGTCGTACATGCCCGATTCCGGGACGATCTCGACTGCCGGGAGGGCGCGGATACCGTCCGGGCCGTTGATGACGCTGACGGCGACCTCGGTCCCGGAGATAAAGCGTTGAATCATGACCGTTTCCCCGTAGGCGAACGCTGACACCATGGCGTGGGGAAGATCCTCACTCTGACGCACGATCGAGAGACCGAGTGCGCTACCACCACGCGTGGGCTTGACCACGAGGGGAAAACCGATGCGGTCTCCAATAGCCGCCATGACCGCCGGGGCGCCCAACTCTCGGAATGTCGATTGCGGCATGACGACGAATTCCGGGACGGCGACCCCGGTACCGGAGACCAGCGTGGAGGCAACTGGTTTGTCGAATGCCAAACGACTCCCCGACGCGTCGGAGCCCACGTAGTCGATGTCGAGGGTTTCGAGAAGGTCTCGTAACGCACCGTCCTCACCGGCGGCGCCGTGCAGCAGGGGCACGATGCAGTCTGGACGGTTCTGTTGCAGGGAGGGCAGCAGTGCCGCATCGACGTCGGCCTCGGCGATGCGCCAATCGGGTCGAACATCTCGCAGCGCGTCGGCGACGCGACGGCCGGAGCGAAGAGAGACATCCCGTTCGGGTGATAGCCCGCCCGAGAGGACGAGAACATGTCGGGACTTCATGCGACATCCGGTCCGGGCGTCGATGACTCACCAGGCGCGGTGGGTGACCCAGGAGATGGGACGGAGGCGGTACCGAAGGTGCGGGCTATCTCCAGCTCGGATTCGACAACCGAAGACAATCGCCGCACCCCCTCGCGAATGCGATCGGGTTCGGGATAGCAGTAGGACAACCGCATGTTGGAGACACCTTGTCCGTCGACGTAGAAGCCGGTCCCCGGAACGTAGGCGACCAACTCTGCGACAGCGCGAGGAAGCATCGCGGTGGCGTCCAAACCATCAGGCAAGGTCACCCAGGAGTAGAAGCCGCCGGCAGGAATGGTCCACCGGGTTCCCTCCGGCATCATCGCTTGCAGTGAATCCAGGAGTGCGTCGCGGCGCTCGCGATACACCTCACGGAAAGACTTGATCTGCTCGCGCCACGGTTGCGTCGCGAGATATTCCGACACCGTCAATTGGGAGTAGTTGGACGGGCACAGCGTCGCCGCCTCAGCGGCGAGAACCAGTTTCTCCCGAACACCGTGCGGGGCAATCGCCCAACCGACACGCAACCCGGATGCGATCGTCTTGGAGAACGAGCCGAGGTAGATGACACCTTGATCATCGTCAGCCCGCAAGGCACGTGGCGGATCACCCTCGAACCCGAGGAGGCCGTACGGGTCATCCTCGAGAACAGCGATTCCCGCCGATTGCGCAATCTCAAGAATCTCCCGACGACGTTCGGCTGGCTGCGTGACGCCAGCGGGGTTCTGAAAAGACGGAATCGTGTAAAGGAGTTTGATGCGTTTGCCCTGCGCCCGGATTGATTCGATGGTCTCACGAAGAGCGTTCGGCACGAGGCCGTCGTCGTCCATCGCCACGTGCACGATGTCGCACTCGTACGAGCGGAAAACCCCGAGGGCTCCGACATAGGACGGGGACTCGACGAGAACGACATCGCCGGGATCGCAGAACGTCCGCGTCACCAAATCGAGTGCCATCTGCGAGCCAGTTGTGACGATGATGTCGTCCGGGTGGGCGCGAACCCCTACCTCGGCTGTGATGTCCAGGATCTGCTCGCGAAGGTGGATGTCGCCCTGACCCGATCCGTACTGCAGCGCCCTCGCGCCCTGTTCACGCACGACGCGCGCGGCCACGTCCGCCATGTGATCCATCGACAGGGCCTGCACGTAGGGCATACCCCCGGCCAGGGAGACGACCTCCGGCCGACTCGCCACCGAGAAAAGGGCGCGAATCGCAGATCCAGAGACGTTCTTGGCCCTCTGAGCGTAGGAGTCAACCCACGGATCGAGACGAGAGCCGGACGAGGGACGCTCATTCATGACGAGGCTCCTGTCCTGGCCGGCGGTAGGGGTTAGGGGATGCGTGTCCACATGCGTGAAGCCGCATGACCACGCGTAGGGGGCCGACGTGGTCTCCTACGATAGATCACGAGTCGCCGAGCGGCGCGTCTTGCTCCCACAACTACTCCCGAGGTCACCGATGGGCAAAGTTCTCACAGTCGTCGGACTGGTGATCATCGGAGTGGTGGCTGGCTTCCTCGTGCGACTGGTGGTGCCCAACCATCTGTTGAGGCGCCGCGGCTGAACCAGGCAACGTCAGCCCGGGCAGCCACGCGGTATGCCGAGCTAGCCGACCACCATCGGAGCGCAAGCTTCAGTTACGGCCGCGGCGATCCCCTCGGCGACGGCGTCATGGAATGCCTCGCTCCCAAGATGTTTGGCATCCAGGGGATTCGAGACGTAACCCACTTCGACGCGGACGGTAGGCATTCGTGTTAAACGCAGCAGATCCCATGTGCGGGGGTGAACGTGGCAGTCCAGACGATCTGTCCTCGTGGTGAGCTCGGTTTGAATGTGCTCGGCGAGGAGTCGTCCTGCGTGCGAGTGCAACCCGCCGCGCGGATGCCCGTAATAGAACGTTGCGATGCCGTTGGGCAGTTCGCTTACGGAACGATCGACGTGAATCGACACCATCAAGTCCGCATCGACGGAGTTCGCGAATTCTGCGAGCTCGGCCTCCGTCAATGCGGCGCCGGGTGATCGAGCCGGGCGGGTGAGCAAGACCTGAGTGCCGAGTGCGGCCAACCGACCTTCGACTCGCGTCGCGATGGCGTGACACATGTCCGCATCGACGAGACTGCCTGGATCGACGACGATCACCTTGTCCGCGACGCCGGTTTGCAAGTGGGTGAGGTGCACGTGCTCACGCAACTCCGCGGCATCGCCCCCGACCACCGTCCTGATGAGCCGATCGAACGCTCGAAAAGTTTCGGGTCCGCAGGTCCCGTCGGGCGACGCCCCTACCCCCGCTTGAAATTCCCGCAACGCCGAGTCTGTGTCTGGTCCGAAGATGCCGTCGGCCCGCCCGGAGTCGAACCCGAGCTCCACCAATCGCCTCTGCAATTGGGCGACATCATCGCCGACCATCATGTGACCCGGCACATAGGAGAGCACTCGATCACCGAGTTGCCAGCGCGCCTCGTCGAGTCGGCGAAAGGTGTCGGGCCCGACGATGCCGTCGACGGTTATGCCACGTTCTTGCTGGAACGTTCGCACCGCGCGGTCGAGTTCTTCATCGAACGGGGTGTCGGCGAGATCCCAACCAAGGGCGATGTCATCACACAGTCCGAGGTGTGCGAGCCGTGCGCGCACCTCCGCGACGGCCGCCCCGGACGAACCAAGGCGGAGCACGGTCCTACAAGTACTCGGCGAGGTCCGCGAGTAGCGCAGCCTTCGGCTTCGCACCGATGATGGTCTTCACGACCTCACCACCGGAGTAGACGTTCATCGTCGGGATCGATGTGATGCTGTAGGAAGCAGCAGTCTGCGGGTTTTCGTCGACATTCAATTTCGCGACGACGATGCTGTCGTTCTCGGACGCGATCTCTTCCAAAATGGGGGCGACCATCTTGCATGGGCCGCACCACTCGGCCCAGAAGTCGACAACGACGGGCTTCTCACTCATCAGGACATCGTCGGAAAACGAGGCATCACTGACAATCTTGGGGGCTCCCATGGTTACTCCTTGTGTATTCGCGTGTATCGAGTGGTGATTCGGCGGTTCGGTCGTGTGTTAGTGGGTTCAGCCTACGCCGGGTCGCTTCCCGCCTACAGCCAGGAAGCGCTCGGCGGCACATCTATTGGTCCGCCAGGAAGCGCTCGGCGTCTAAGGCCGCCGAGCAGCCTGTTCCCGCCGCCGTGATCGCTTGACGGTAGGTGTGGTCAACCAGGTCGCCACAGGCGAAAACCCCCGGCAGGTTGGTGCGGGTGTTCGGCGCATCGACGAGGACGTAACCCTCGTCGTTGAGGTCGATCTGGCCAGCGATCAACTCGGAGCGGGGATCGTGGCCAATGGCGATGAATAAGCCGGTGACGGGGAGTTCTCGGGTGTCACCGGTGATGGTGTCCTCGATCATGATGCCGTTGACCTTGTCATCACCGAGCACATCCACTACCTGGGAATTCCACACAGGCTCGATCTTCTCGTTGGTCAGGACACGCTCCGCCATCACCTTGCTGGCACGCAACTCATCGCGCCGGTGGATGAGGTAGACCTTGTCGGCGAAGCGGGTGAGAAAGGTTGCTTCCTCCGCGGCGGTGTCTCCACCACCGACGACGGCAATCTCTTGTTGACGGAAGAAGAAGCCGTCGCACGTCGCGCACCAGGAAACCCCGTGCCCTGACAGACGCTTCTCGTTTTCCAGACCGAGCTCCCGGTACCCCGAGCCCATGGCGAGGACCACTGTGTGGGCGGAGTGGGTGTTCCCCGAACCGTCGGTCACCGTCTTGATGTCCCCATTCAGATCTACCGCGGTGACATCGTCGGTGACGAGCTCAGCACCGAAACGTTCGGCCTGCTTACGCATTTCCTCCATCAACTGCGGACCCATGATGCCGTCCGCGAATCCCGGATAGTTCTCGACGTCCGTGGTGTTCATCAACGCACCACCGGCGGTGACCGACCCTTCGAAAACCAACGGATTCAACTGAGCCCGCGCGGCGTACACCGCGGCGGTATAACCGGCAGGACCGGACCCAACAATGATGAGGTTTCGAACATCGCCCACAGCGGTTGACTCCATAACGTGATTACTTAGCAACGGGTGAAGAATACCGTGAGGGAAATACCATGGGGGGTATACCCCCGGCAGGCGTGGTGGATAGCCGATTCCTCACAACTTGGGTTGTGAAACCACCGTAGTTGTCTATGGCGCCAAGGTGAAAGCAGCCTTGAACAGCGTCGGGTTATGACTCGGCTCTCGCATACCGCACGTCGGCTCGACGACATAGATGGTGGTGACGCCCATATCGGGACCCATGCTGCGCATCTTGTCTGCATTCATGGACAACATCTTGTTCATGTCCACCATGAACTCCGGAACGACGAGTAATCCGGCATCGATGCCATTCACGGACGCCCGGAGCACGAGCAGCGCTTGGGACGTTTCGACGGCGGTCACTTTTGTCACGCAATCACGAAGAACCTTCGGATCCGACGTCATGCCGTCTGTTGCTGCATCCCACGTCTCTTCCGGCATCTCGAGCACGTCCGCCGGCTCAGTGATCCCGACACCGGTGAGAATCTCGTCCACCGTGTTGGCGATCTGCGCGGACGAAATGTCCTCGCCGAGATCCATGACCTTCTTGGCGGGGGGGATGAAGCCCGCCTGGACTACCTGCGGCGTCGGTACGGATACCGAATCCGCTCGTGCCAGGCCCTCCGACTCAACGGACTCGGTCGACTCGGTCGACTCGGCGAGCTCGGGGGCTTCGACTGCCTCATCGATCGTCTGACTCGCGACGGTTGCGGTGACCTCGTCTCCGGTGGGTTCGCCGAACGGTCCCCACACACTCGCCCCTACGGCGACACCGAGGGCAACGACACTCGCTGCGATGAGGGGTGTCGTCCAGCGGCTTCTCGGCAGACGTCTGCGGCCAGCGCTGCTGACGTCGCTGACGTACCCCTCAGTCTGAGCCCAGGTTGGATCCTCGGCATCGAGCACCGTGGTGATTCGCTCCCACACGTGGGCGGGCACAGGTTCGAATGGCTCTGCATCGACGGAAGCGGACCAGTCACGCAGGGTGTCGCGAACGGCGTCCTGGATGTCCGGGTCGAAGGCAGGGTCGCTTCCGGCGGGGCGGATCCCTTCTTCGGGGCTGCCCGCGGCGTCGCGATCGTTACCGTCCGCCACTGCCATCACCTCCCGTCGAATCCTCGCTTGCCCTGCTGCCGGAGTCCGGGTTCGAACTCCCTCCATCACGTCCGACGGACGGCGGAGGGTGGTGGTTCCGTTCGACCGGCTCGGCTTTGGCGTCTGGGTCGATCGAATCCCGCAGGAATCCGAGGGATATCGCCAGACGGGCTCGGCCTCGAGAACACCTGCTTTTGATCGTCCCGGGCGGACAGTCGAGGAGAGCGGCTGCTTCCTCGACCGAGTACCCCTCGACGTCCACCAGAACGATCGCCTCTCGTTGGGATTCAGGCAACTCGGCCAGTGCTCGGGCGATGACGAGTTGGGTCTCGCGGGCGGCGATCGGGTCGCGCGGTACGCCGCCACGCCCGACCGGGGTCGCAGTTGCCGCGGCCTTACCGAGGGCGTCGTCGTCGGGCAGGGGAACACTGCTGCGGATGGAACGCCGTCGGAGCCGATCCAGGCTGGCGTTCACCACGATTCGGTGCAGCCACGTGGTGACGGCCGACTCGCCGCGGAATTGGCTGGCGCGGCGGAAGGCGGACACCAGGGCGTCTTGCAGCGCGTCGGCGGCTTCGTCGGGGTCGCCGGTCGTGCGGAGAGCCACCGCCCAGAGTCGATCGCGATGGCGTGCGATCAGGGTTCCGAAGGCGGTCGAGTCCCCCTCGATGTGGGCGTGCAGCAGCTCTTTGTCGGTGGGTGGGTTCTCCAACGGTGCCGTCGCTGCCGTCACCGGCGGCACAGACTCATTCGACACGGCTTCGAGCCTACTGACCGTCGATGATCTCCTGCGGGTCGAGACCGGTGATGGACACCTGACGGATCCCCCCCTGATAGCGAGGGGATTCGCCGGTCGTTGATTCGGGGATCACCGGGAGACCGGTGAACCAGATGAGCACGTATTGACCGGTCACGGATCGCGGTGAGCGCAGGGTGATCTCAGGACCGGCATCGTTGACTGACGCAAAGTCGGTCCACAGATCCGGGTCATCCAGGATCTGATCCGCCACACGAATATCGACGTCGGTTCCGAATCCGACGAGGTCCAGATCGATCGTCGATAACTGTTTGGGGTTCCCGAGATCAACGATTAAGCCAACGCCACCCTTGTCCCCGACGGTGGGAGATTTGTACTTGCGTGTCAACCATGCTGTTGTCCCATCCGCGTCAGCCGCCAACTCGGCGCGCTTGTTGCGTTCCTTACCGTCGACGCCGTCGGGTTGTCCGTCGTCGTTGTCGTCACCGAGCGGGTCGTACGAGCGGACATCCTCGACGGGGAGTACCGCGGTGAGTCCGGAATCGAACTCCTCCTCAAAAGGAACAGCACCGGTCTCCAGAATGGATTCACCAGCAACGACGTCTTGTTCCTCCACCACCGGCTCCCCGACAACCTGCTGCCACCCGAACCATGCGATGCCGGCCGTTAAGGCGACGCCGAAACCAACCGCGATCAAGCGGCCCGTGAAGCGCAGAAATCCGACGCGCCGTCGCGGAAGATCGGAATTTTGCTCGGTGGACGGAGTAGAGGTTGTGGTGATGGCGGTCGTGGCAGCGGTGGCGGCCGTGCGCAGACGATCACTAACGCTCGACGAGGAAGCCCCGGGGACTGGTGACAGGTAGTCCTCGGCGGAGCCGGCGAGAGACGTGAAGGCGTTGACCGAGGTGATCGGCATCGAGCCGCGAGGGCGTGCCACCTGACGGACAGATCGGGTGACGAGATCATCAATCTCAGACGGCATGCCGGCCCGCACCCGGGACGGCATCGGGACTGTGCGACCAGCAGCGGGAGCGAGCGGAATGTGCACCTGGGAGGAGTCGATACTGAGGGCTGGCCAACGACCCGTGGTCATCGCGTACACAAGACAACCAAGACCGTCGACGTCGGCGTCGGGGGCGGCTGGATCAATCGGACCGAAGAGAGCAGCATCCACCGCTAACCCGCGAAGCCGAATCTCGCCGGCCTCTGTCCACAGCAGTGCGGTGGGTCGAAGTCGCCCGTGACCGATGTCGTGTCGAGCGCAGTTGGCGAGGGTGCGGGCAACTTCGGCGATGGTCTGCACGGCCACCGTGGGATCGAAGAGACCACCATTAGAGAGCCTGTCCGCGAGGTGCTGGCCGTGAGCCCATTCACTCACGATGGCGGTGCGGGCAGGGTCCCCGTCGCCGCCGGGAACATCCATGACATCGAGGATCCTTAACAAACGGCGATCGTCGACTAGGGCCGCGGCGCGCGCGGCACCCAGAACCCGGTTCAGTCGAGAGTCGTCCTTTCGGATCAACCGGATAGACACGGCACGGTCGAGAACATCATCGTGACCGCGCCACAACTCGGTCGGGAATTGTCGATAGCCGTCGAACTTCTCGGTGGGGGAATGCAGGCTGACGCGCTCGTGGAGGACGTAACGGTCGATGCGATCCCGGCCGCCAGAATCGCCTGCGTTCTTCGTTTCGTTCATCGGCGCACCACACGTGATTTCACCATGGCGACGGCGGCAGATACCTCGCGGACGCGCAGAAGCCACGCAGCCAAGAAGAAGGTGGGCACCCCGACGATAACCGCGGCCATGATGAGCACAAGCGACGTCAGTTGCGTGTTCAGACCGGCACTGATGAGCAGATCTAGGGTGGCGGTGCGGGTCAGGCCAGCCACCAAAACCGCGATACCTCCCGCGATGAGCAGGCGAAGCAAAACCCAGGCCGTCGCACCGGATTGCAGCGATCCGAGGCGGCGCGCCAGCCACCACCACAGCACGACGAAGCCGCACCAGTAGGCCAGGGCGTATCCGAGTGCGATGCCCGCGATTTGCGGACCGCCGGCGGACGTGACGCCGAGGTCCGTCAGGAAAGTGAAGAGCCACAGGACGAGGGCCAACATGATGACGGAGAAGATGACGGTGACCACGAACGGTGTTCTGGTGTCTTCCATGGCGTAGAAGCCGCGTAGAAGCACGTAGAACAACGTGAACGGCAAAAGCCCGATCATGAATATCGAGACAACGTCACCCATGACCGCCGCTTGGTTGGTGGTGGCTGCTCCGTAGCCGAACAAGAGAACGGAGACATCCGAGCCGAGAACGAACAGCATCGCCGCAATGGGAACAACCAACGCGGCGACCAGGCGCATGGCACCCGCGACGTCTTCCCCGACTTCCTTGAGTTTGCCTTCGTGGGCTAATCGACTCAAGGCAGGTAGCAACGCGGTCACGATCGAGATCGTGATGACGCTGTGCGGGAGCATAAATACTAGGTGCGCCTTCTGGTAGGTCGTAATGCCGGCTGCGGTGGCGCCAGAGGCTGCAGCATCGACGTTCGCTTGCGCCGCAAGGCGAGTGATGACGATGTAGGTGATCTGATTGACGAGAACC
>ERZ802830.645-NODE-645-length-34796-cov-7.52952_pt1 | contig 34796 bp, 30 predicted proteins | sample MGYA00345654_ERZ802830 | MGnify/ENA primary metagenome ERZ802830 (study PRJEB30503, sample SAMEA104212375) | marine metagenome | biome: Westerlies Biome; feature: [SRF] surface water layer (ENVO:00010504) within the epipelagic zone...; material: water... | reverse complement strand
CCACCACCGTGATCAAGGATGACTATATTGCCGCCATAGAAATGGTTAGCAACTAAAACAGCTCTTCCATCTTTAGGGGCGACTATTGGGGTGCCCTCCTTACCTCTAATATCAGTTGCCAAGTGCGGGGAACGTGGAGCATCATTAATAAATCTTTTCTTTCCATATGGACTTGTTATCAAGGTATCAACCGGAGAAATAAACTCAAGATCAAAGGTGAGCTGCTCAGTTTGTTGAGCAATAAGTTTTTGGACTAATAAATATTCTGCTGAAGCACGTTCTCGTTCTTCCAGGGTTGGCGATACAAAGGTTGGGTTATCTATGGTGATTCTTGATTCGCCATAATCTACTGCTTTAACAAGAATCTCACTGTTGCCAATATTAACAACCTGATCTTCTGTGACATATGGCAAGCCCACAATATAGAAATTTTGATTATCTTTTATGACTTTATACGTTTGTGTATCTACATTACTAGGGAAATAAATTATTCCTCCTGATTTCCCTTCTGTTGGCAGAACCGTATTACGCTCCACTGTTGTGCTGCATGAGCTTAAAGTCAAAAGAAGGAAAACAAATCTCATCCACATTAGTTTAGAGTCAAAATTAAACGAGTTAATTCCAATCTGGGGGAGCAGGTGGCCAAAAAATTGCACCATGTGCTAAGGCAGCTCCAGTTTTACCATGTGGCCATTCATCAATATCAACCATTAATCCCGGACCATTATTATCACCTTCTCCAAATGCTTCATCTAAAGATAATTTCCCAGTTAATTTATTAAAGTTTAATATCATTATCCGTTTTTCTAGTTCTTGAAAAAACCCCGTCATTACAATTTTTTCACCTGATGCATTTGGACTTAACCAATGAGGACCAATATTTTTCCCTGTTACTAGACTATCAACTTTTACTGGATTATACGGATCACTTACATCAAGCACCACTAGACCATTGAAGCCTCCATTATCACTTGCAACAGTTTGAATCCAAAAGTTTTCTAATCTTACTGGTAATGAGCAGAAAGGCTCTTTTGCAAAATTATATGCATGAGTAATCTTTGGTGTGCCTTCATCTAAACTATCAAGAACAAAAAGGCCACATGAGAAAGTTTGCAACATTACAGTTTTGCCATCAGCCAAAAGCCTGCCTTCAAAAGGATTCTGGTTTACTGCCATACCCTCAACCTTTGGCAGCTGAATTGTATGAAGAAGTTCTAAAGACGTCATATCCCAAATCTGAATATGGTAACCAACTCCAGTTTCATGCATGTCATAATTTGTTGTAATAATTTTATTAAGTCTTGGAACCAGAATTATTCCATACGGCCTAACAAAAATTGAGGGGTCAGATGGTTCTGCACTTGAAGATCTTAAATAATTTCCTTCTTTGTCAAACTCTACAAGGCCACCTACTGTATCAATACCCCCCTTTGTTTGAAAAGTAGAGATGATGTTTCCATTTGGTAGTTCTGAATAACTATGAGGATAGTCAAAGTTATCTAATTTTCCAAAACTTTTGATCAGCTCTGGTCTTAACGGGTTTTTAGTATCGAATACATATGTAAAGCTGTTATGGAAATCATTTGCAAATATCATTCCAGAAGAAGGTAAAAAAATTGGTGTATGATGTGCCATTCCAACAGTTTCTTTAACAGGCACTGTATTGATTAATTTTCCATAGTTTTTTGATGATGGATCGGCATTCACTATTGCCAAAAAGTTTGGGTCAGTAAAACCAATATCATGTAACCATAAATATAAAACTTGATTTGGGATCTTTTCATGATCTTTGATATCAGAGCATGAAGATAAGAATATAAATAGTACTAAAAATGTTATTTTCTTAATCATAATTATTACATTAACTCAAAAATTTAAATATATGAAATGGCGGAGAGAGAGGGATTCGAACCCTCGACACAGTTACCCGTGTAACACCTTAGCAGGGTGCCGCTTTCGACCACTCAGCCACCTCTCCGGTTAATAAAAACTTATTAGAATGCGTATTTTATGATGAGAATGATGAGATAGCAAAGCGCTAGTTTCATCATCATTCATCAATTTGGAGGGCAAATTGCTACGTTTTGTCATGTTGCTCACCTTAAAACTATAGCCACTCTGGACAAGGCAAATTATTATTTTCTAAAAAGTTTCTGTTATATAGTTTGCTCAAATAGCGCGATCCTGAATCACACAATATTGTTACAATGGTATGTCCTGGTCCCATAATTTTAGCCATTTCAACTGCGGCATAGACATTGATGCCTGAACTACCACCAAGATACAGCCCTTCTTTCTCAACAAGTGTAAACATAGTCTGCAAAGCATCCTCATCTGAGATCCTTAATGGATAATCAAGATCAAGTCCCTCAAGGTTTTTGGTGATTCTGCCCTGCCCAATACCTTCTGTTATTGAGCTACCACTTGATTCAAGCTTTCCAGAAGAGAAATAAGAGTAAAGGGCAGCACCATGAGGATCAGCTAGCCCTATTTTAATATTCTTGTTCTTTGTTCTGAGATATTTTGCTACCCCTGTCAGTGTACCGCCCGTTCCACAAGCACAAATAAAACCATCAATATCACCTGCTAACTGTTCATAGATCTCAGGACCAGTATCAGCAAAATGACCCTCTTGATTGGCTACGTTATCAAATTGATTTGCCCAAAGCACACCATTGGGGTTATCGCATGCCTCGGCAACTCTCTGAGAGTACTTGACATAGTTGTTGGGGTCTTTATATGGTACAGCAGGCACTTCGATCAGTTCGGCACCACAAGATCTGATGGTTGCTTTTTTCTCTTCAGTTTGTGTTTCAGGAATCACTATGGTGGTTTTCAAACCAAAGTAATTACCAACGAGAGCTAGCCCAATCCCAGTATTGCCAGCTGTGCCCTCAACAATTGTTCCACCTTTTTTGATGTGATTATGCTGCAAAGCATGCTGAATAATGTATTTTGCTGCCCGATCTTTTACACTTCCTCCTGGGTTCATAAATTCAGCTTTGCCTAAGATTTTGCATCCTGTGAGATCAGAGAAATGTTTGAGCTCTATGAGAGGAGTGTTGCCAATATATTCAATCATTACAGAGCTGAATCTCCTGGATCCCAGTCAAGAGTGGGTAGATTATTTTTACTAATGATCTTTGCCGGAATACCTGCCACAGATGTGTTTGCTCCAACATCTTTTAAAACCAAGCTCCCTGCAGCAACGACTGCACGCTCACCGACAGTAATATCCCCTAGAATTGTGCTAGAGGCAAATATACTTGCACCCTTTTTAATATTGGGGTGTCGCTTGCCTGAGCTAAAGCCTCGTCCCCCCAAAGTCACGCCCTGGAATATGGATACGTTAGCTTCAATAACAGAAGTCTCACCTATCACTACACCTGTCCCATGATCAATCATTACTCCTTCAGCTATATGTGCGGCTGGATGAATATCAACACCAAACACCTCAGAAGCTCTGTTTTGTAAAAACAGTGCCATAGTATGCCTGTCATGATTCCATAAACAGTGTGCGGCTCGGTAAGTCGAGACTGCCAAAAACCCCTTGTAAAATAATAAGGGTGTTGAATAGTATTGGCATGCAGGATCCATGATTTTAAAGAATTCTAAATCTGCTTCTAATTTCTCCTCGATGTTGGCACACCGTGTATAAGCATCTTTAATAAAGGTATTTATTTCATCGGAGGCAAGCGCATTGCTCCTAATTTTTGAAGATATGATTGCTGCTGTAGCCGAGCTAATTGAGGATTGTTTCAATACCAAATTAGTTAAAAATTTTTCTAGACTTGGTTCAGCTGCGATGCGCAAAGCAACTTCTTCTTTGATGGCTGACCAAACTTTTGAACTCATTTGCATAAGAATAACACAGGCATTACTACGTTTCTGCTAGGTTTTGCTGCCCTTTTGCTTCTGGTTATAGTTCGTTAGCTTTTTGAAAAAATTTAACAAAAAAGTAACACAAACCTTTTAGATATCAAGTATTGTTAATATATGAAAAAATTATTAATTACACTTTTAATTTCTACATCACTGGTTATTCTTGCGGATGACCATGACGAGCCAAATTATTCAAAGTTTCAGGCAAACTACTTTTTCAATTGTCCAAATGAACCAGCTTGCGGGGCAGCATTTGACAAACTAATGAAAAGCCCAGAAATTGCAAAAGAAAATTTTGAAGCAACCCTTATGAGAGTTTCACATGCAGGAAGTTCTGGCATCACACATTCTGCTCAGTTTTACTACAAAAGCGCAGCAAGATATCAGCGTGCTGGTGAGATATTTTCAAATTCACAAGCCTTCGCTGCGTTTGGTCAAGCAATGGCCGCAGCAGGAGCACAGCCTGTGTATAACAACCTTACAAGTTATTTGATTGCTGAAGGAGATGGTCGAAAATCAACTGCAGGAGTGACTTTTGTTGCTAATGTAAATAACCCAGCTGTATATGGACCTGCATTTGCAAAGATGGCAAAGAAAATGTTTGAAGAACCATTTGGAGGTAATTCCTATGTTTTACGTGTAGAGCATTTGGGTGGTGGTAGTAGCACACACTCAGCTTCTGTAAGCTTTGATGATGCAGCAGCAGCATTAGAGTTTTTGGCTAATTATCCAAATACCAAACAGTTTCAGGAATTTCTTCAGGAGGCAGGCACTTCTTTTGAACCTGGGTTGTCTTACATGACAACTAATCTATTAAGAATCAATCCTGATTAGTTTTTAACATATTTTATCTTGGGGTCTTAATGAGCTAAATGCATCAAACCCCAAGATAATTTTTTTTTAATTACCGAAATTTGAACTTCGCGCACATCTTTCTGTTGCGCAACTCATTTTCTCCCATCTGTGGGTGTATTCAACTTCATCCCATACAAAAGTAGTGATGTAAGATTTTTTATCCCCCATAAAGTCTGGTTTATGAGAAAACTTTGCTCCGATGTATTGCTCAAGTGAATGGTTGAGAATCTCAACATTAACTATACCTCCATCAAACTCATAAGAGGAGTAGTTGAAATACTTATTGCCATCAGCTGCTGTCCAAATTACAGACATATAGCCTTCATTAGCAACCATTAAGCCATCAACAACTTCCTGCCTTTCACCATTAATGAAGGCTTCTATTGCGCGCCACGCGCCATCTAAATCACCTTCTTTTGCAGAATGTGAAAATGAGAACATTGACAGATATAAAATTAAAAAGAATATATTTTTCATGATTATCTAACTCCTAAATATCATTTAACCATAATTTGGTGTTTAAGAAATAAGATGATTAACTTTTAGGACATCAATGCAAGAATCAGCCACGACCCTCTACTTGGTTTCTAAGTTTTAACAAATCTTCATCTGAAAAGTTTGAACAAAAATCAAATGGGGGTTTTGGTTTTTTGTCCTCGTTAAAATCACGTACAGCAATCCAACCAATAAGACATCTTTCCTCTATTTCTAACGCTGAATCTGATTCAATTTCTTTTAATAAAGTCTTTGGCACTACTGGATTTGAAACCATGCCAAAATTTGGGTCCTGTGGATTATCTAAAATAATCATTTGATTATCATTAGCGGTAAATTTCTCCCATTTTTGTGAAACAAATACATTTGGATCCCCATATTTTGCAATATTGCCCCAATATCGCATCATCAAATTACTCAATGCATCACGACCCTCTGCTGAAGATTCTGGGAATAGGATATTTCTTATATACCAAGGTATTTGCTCCATATCAAAAGAATTTGCGATGAATGGAATATCTATTCCGTGAGCAGCACCCACAAATAATGAATAGTCACCAAAAACGCCATCGTCCTCTTCATCCCAATCCAACCTATATGAGTAAAGGTTGATGTTGGATTTACTCATTCTGCGTAAAGGTTCTTCTGCACCTTTATAACGCCATATTGCACTTCGATATTTATTCCAACTACGTAAATTAGCTTCGCTGCGTTTGAGTGTTCGTCTGATTTCAAAAGATGTGTCATAAAAATACTCTGAATTTACAAACCAATAATTCATCTCATCTTTGTTTGTGCCAGCAACAACAACCAAGTTAGGATCAGTGTTTTCTAAGGCTTCATATACACCTTCTTTAGGAACAACTATCCCATCTCGTATAGTTATTGGTGTAATTGGGTAAACATATTTTTCTGCCGTTGCAATATATTTCTCATAGACTTCTGTTTGAGTTAAGCTTTGGAGATAATCAACTATTTCATTGTAATCAGTTAGGTATTTAATATCTTCTGCGAAGATATTTTTTGATGAGAGCTCGGAAATGCTCTCTGCGTACTCAGAAGAATAAGATGAAACATACCCTGATTGAGAGATGGCTTTATGAAACAAACCCTCAGCCAATGGAGAAGCAATCATTGTTAATGTATTTGATCCTCCTGCAGACTCGCCAAAAATAGTGACATTATTTATGTCGCCACCAAATGATGATATGTTTTGATTTACCCATTCTAGTCCTTTGATAATATCCAGATGTCCAAAGTTATATGATTTGTCGAGACCCTTGCCTGTTTCGGCAAAGAAAGGCGATGCAAACCAACCAAATAAGCCGAGGCGATAGTTAATTGTTACAACAATTACCTGCTGATTTGTGGCCAAATTTGAAAAATCATAATCGCTGCCAGCCCCCCATATATTTGATCCACCATGTATCCAGTACATGACAGGGAATTTATTTTTGTTTAGTGAATTTTGGTTTTTAGGGACAAAAATGTTGAGATAAAGGCAGTCTTCGTCTCCAGTGGATAAATTTCTATTAAATATTGAAGAATTATCTTTTGGCTGAACACATTCGTTCTTAAATTCAGTTGCATCAATAATTGCTTCAAGGTACTCAACATCTCTTGGAGCTCTCCATCGCAAATCACCAACAGGTGGTTCAGCGTAAGGAATACCTTTAAATACATAGAGATCTGGAGCTTCAATCCCCAAATAGTTTCCTGATTGAGATTTAACTACTATATCTTTATCTGTTTCATTAACATTTGAGATTGTTGAGCAAGAAGCTGTTACAAGTAATACCAAAATTGCGATTGAAAATCTGATCATTAAATTAAAGATTTAAGATTTACATTAAGGGCATTAAATTTATTTTCAATGTCACCTGCTTCTTGACTTCCGCCTTGCGCGAAATCATCTCTTCCTCCACCGCTACCATTGAAAGCAGTATTGACGAGTTGAATAAGATCTTTTGCAGAGAATTTTTCATTTTGTTTGGCCGTGACTATGTAGGACACCTTTTCATCATCTGTTGAAATTAAAATAGAGAAGCTTGCTGCAGCATCCTTTACTGATTTATCAGCATACCGACGCAACATCTCAATGGATGCATTGCTATGTACTACAACCTCCCCTTTTTTTCCATCAACTAGATGCGATTCAATAAGGAGGGTTTCAGAACTTAAACTTTTTTCTGTTTTTTTTGATGACTTTAGCTTCTTATTTTCTTTTAGCAGGTCTGATACTCGTGTTTCCAGTTCCTCATTTGGAACATTTAATATCTCAGATAGTTTTTTAAGCTTGTTTAGTGCGTCTTTTGATTTTTCAATTAAGTTTGATCCTGTCATAGCTTCAATCCTTCTTACTCCTGAAGAAACCGATGTTTCATTAGATATAATAAACCCTTCTATTTCAGATGTGTTAGTAACATGCGTCCCGCCACATAATTCTGTTGAAAAATCTCCTCCAATTTTCAGTACCCTAACCTCATCGCCATACTTGTCACCAAAGAATGCCAACGCACCATTCTCAATAGCTTGATCAAAGGACATTGACTCAACAACAGTTTCAGAACTTTTTTGGATTTTTTCGTTAACTAGATTCTCAACATCGCTAATCTCAGTTTCAGAAAGCTTTTTACTGTGAGAAAAATCAAATCTGAGCTTTTCATCAGTAACTAATGATCCTTTTTGGAAAACAGAATCACCTAAAACTTTTCTAAGAGCAGAGTGCAGTAAGTGTGTTGCAGAGTGGTTGTTGACAATGTTTTTTCTTCTTTCTTCATCAATAAATAATGTTGCTTGATCTTCGAGCTTAATGTTCCCTTTCTCAACAACTATATGATGGAGATGAAAATCACCAATTTTTTTGCAATCTACTACCCTAATATCAAATTCCTTTCCAACAACTGAGCCTTGATCTCCAACCTGGCCACCTGATTCAGCATAGAAAGGTGTTTTTGAAAAAAGAGCAAAGCCTTTTTTATCAATAGATTTTACCTCATTCCCGTCTTCATCAAATAAAGCTATGCACTGGCCCTCACATCTTGCATCACTGTAACCCACAAATTTTGATTTTAGCTTTGGATTGATAACAATATCTTTTACATCAAACTTTGAGTTCTTTTTTGAACCTTCTTTTTGGGCCTGCATAAGGGAGTTAAATAAGTCTTGATCTATTTCAAAGCCTTTTTCAGATGCCATCGTCATTGTTAGGTCAATAGGAAAACCGTATGTGTCATGTAGTTTAAATGCGATTTCTCCTGACATTTTTTCCGAATCTTTTGTAGGAATATTTTGCTCAAAAATTTTAATGCCAGCAGACAGAGTCTTAAAAAATGCTGTTTCTTCTTCTTTTAAGATATCTTTTATCTTTGAAAATTTGGTGAATTCATCTGGGAAGTCTGCTGCATAAATATCTTGCAAAGCATTAAGCTGATTATGCATAAATGGTTCTTTTAAGCCCATCTTATATCCATGCCTAATTGCTCTCCGTACAATTCTTCGTAAAACATAACCTCTTCCCTCATTAGAAGGATAAATATCCTCAGACATGAGAAAAAATGCAGCTCTTATATGATCAGCAATAACATTCAAAGATTGACCATTGGGTTCTGAAAATTCACCAGATATTTCATCTTTAAACCTCTTGATTGCGTCTATTTCAAAGTTTGAACCGGTATTTTGCATAACTGAACATATGCGCTCCAAGCCCATACCAGTATCGACACATTTGTTTGGGAGTGGAGTAAGCTTGCCTTTACTGTCCCTGTTAAACTCCATGAAAACCAAGTTCCATACCTCTACATACCTGTCCCCGGTATCTCCATCACTTGGTTTCTCCCCTTCATACTCTTCTCCATAGTCGTAAAATATTTCAGAGCACGGCCCGCATGGACCTGTATCGCCCATGGACCAAAAATTATCTTCATCGCCTAACCTTGCGACTCGATCTTTTGGAACTCCTATTTTATCAATCCAGATGTTTTCTGATTCTGAGTCTGTCTCATGCACAGTGATCCATAGCTTGTCAGCTGGAATCTTTAGATCAACTGTCAAAAATTCCCAGGCATATTTGATTGCACCTTCTTTGAAGTATTCACCAAAGCTAAAGTTACCCAACATTTCAAAAAAAGTTTGGTGTCTTGTGGTGAATCCAACATTTTCTAGATCATTATGCTTTCCACCTGCCCGCAAACATTTTTGAGAAGTCGTAGCACTATAATCTCTAGTTTCTAGTCCTAGAAAAGTATCTTTAAATTGAACCATCCCTGCATTGGTGAACATAATACTGTCGTCTCCATGGGGCACAAGGTCGCTTGAAGCAATTTTTTTATGCCCCTTAGATTCAAAATAGTTTAAAAACCTTTTTCTTAATTCACTTAACTTCATGTTTCAATTCATCTTTGTATTTTTTTGATTTCTGTGTGTAAAACTCAGCACTAAGTTTTAAAAATTTTACCTCATCGTCAGATAACTCACGTACGACTTTGGCAGGACTACCCATAATTAAGCTATTTGCAGGAAATTCCTTTCTTTCTGTAATTAGTGAGTTGGCTCCAATAATACAATTTTCTCCAACTACTGCATGATTCATGATAACAGTACCCATGCCAATAATTGTATTATCTCCAATCTGAGCACCATGCACTATTACTTTATGTCCAACAGTTACATCCTGACCAATTACCACAGGGATTCCTTCGTCAGTGTGAATTACTGAGTTATCTTGAACATTTGAGCCCTGTTTGATGTGAATCAGATCATTATCCGCTCGGATAGTTACGTTAAACCAAACCGAAACATCAGCATCCAGCACAACATTTCCAATTAAATCTGCTGAGTCAGCAATCCAAACATCCTCATTATTAAATTTAGGTTTTTTTTCTCCTAGGCTATAAATCATATGTCTATTATAATTGGTAAAGATTTTTTTATGAATTTTTGTCCAATATGTTCTTCTGCTGAAATAATAAAAACTATTCCTGATGATGACAATCGTGAAAGAGATGTTTGTCAAAGTTGCGGGGAAATTTTTTATGTGAATCCAAATATTGTTACTGGTGTATTACCCTACAATGATCAAGGTGAAATTCTTTTATGCAAAAGATCTATTGAGCCAAGAGACGGCTTTTGGACTCTGCCAGCCGGCTTTTTGGAAAATGGTGAAAGTATCCAAGAAGGTGCAGAACGAGAAACACTTGAGGAAGCAAAGCTTCATGTAAATGATGTGAAATTATTTACTATTTTGAGCGTTCCTCACATAAACCAAATCTATACTTTCTTCTCTGGCAAAATTGTAAATGATGATTTTGGGCCGACTCCTGAAAGTAGTGAAGTGAAATTATTTAAAGTTGATGAGATTCCTTGGGAGGAACTTGCATTCCCAACAGTAATAAAAACCTTAAAGATTTATCTTGAGCATGGTGATGAGAAAGTTTTTAACGAGGTCTTGGAATACAAGCGCTAGTTTTTCTTAGAAAACAAGTAAGCATTGTCAAACATCTTAAACCATGGGGATAATTCTCCCCAATCTTTGGGAGCCCATGAGAATTGTTTGGTCAAAAATGTTCTTTCTGGGTGAGGCATCATGATTGTTATTCTTCCATCATCATTACAAACACCAGCCACACCATTTAGAGATCCATTTGGATTGAATGGGTAAGTTTCTGTTGATTTATGGTTTGGATCCACATAACGTGCCACTACATTTTTTTCATTTTGATCAAATACTGCTCGGCCTTCTCCATGAGAGACCATTACGGGTATTGTGCTACCTTCCATTCCCTTAAATAAGATAGATTTGCTGTCTTGAAGCTGTAACTGAACCAATCTACATTCGTATTGATTAGAAAAATTCTTAACAAATTTTGGCATTGACTCTCCACCAGGGATCAATGCTTTCAAGCCAGACATAAACTGACACCCGTTACAAATTCCTAAAGCAAATTTTCTATCGTTGTTTAAAAATTCAGAAAAAATTGAGTTAATTTCTTGATTAAAGAGGATTGTATTTGACATGCCTGAGCCTGCACCGAGAACATCGCCGTAGGAAAAGCCACCTGGGATCACAAGACCACTATATTCATCAAAATTCTTTATCTTTGTGGCTATTTGACTCATATGAACGTCATGAACTTCAAAACCTGCAGCCATTAAAGCTGCTGCCATATCATAATGGCCGTTTATGCCTTGTTCTCGTAATAATGCTATCTTTGGCTTTTTCCCAAAAAGGTTTTTTTGTGCGGGAGGTATATTAAATTTAATATCTGGTGTTAAGAATTTTTGAAATTCTTGATTAGTTTTTCTTTCGCTCTCTGCAGTTTCAATATTGTCCCTTAATCTCTGAACCTTATAACTTACATCGCTCCATGCATTAAATAAGTTTTGCAATGTATCTGAAAAAACTGTTTCATTAAAATGAAAAATATTTACAGCTTGTTTATCTGTTGTCTTTGCTACATCTGCATAAGAAAGATTGCTATTCTTTAGCACTTCTTTAACTTTGGCTAAGTTTTCATTTTGCACCTCAATTACAAGTCCAGCCTCTTCAGCAAACAAAGATGGAATTAGTTTTTCTTTTGATGAAATATCCATCCTTATATCTAAACCTATGCTTGAACACAGTGACATTTCTATTAACGACGTTACCAAACCACCATCTGAAATATCATGCATCGCGCTAATTAATGATGAATTTAAAAGATCTTGGGCAGTGTTAAACAAGCTTTTTAAATTTTCTGGATCATCAATATCTGGTGTTACTCCGCCATAAAGTTTCTGCGTTTGATAGAGAGCGCTTCCGCCCATTCGAAGCTCATCATCATGCATCCAAATATGTACTAGTGTTGAATTCTTATGCTGTAACTCTGGTGTAACTGATTTTCTAAGATCCTTAACATTTGAAAAAGAAGATATGTTTAAAGTCATTGGAGATGTAACAGATTTTGTTTCACCATCCTCATTCCAAGTTACATTCATTGACAGTGAATCTTTCCCAACTGGTATGGAAACATTTAATGCATCAGCAAGATTTGCCAGACTTTGTACTCCTCTTAGTAAATCACCACGCTCATCAGCAGTTTTAGTTGAACTCATCCAGTTTGCAGAAAAGCAGATTGAATCCAAATCTTGGTGCTGAACACCACATATATTGGTAATAGCTTCTGCTAGTGCCATGCGTGATGATGCTTCTGGATTTTCAATTGCTAAATTAGGTTTTTCTCCTACTGAAATGACCTGACCTGAGTATGAGTCATAATTATCAAGCGTTGCTGCATAATCGCTGACTGGCATTTGTTTGTTGCCAATAAGTTGGTCTCGGTACACAAGCCCGTTTACAGTCCTGTCACCGATAGTGACTAAGAATTTCTTTGAGCCAACGGCTGGAAACTTTAGAACATTATTTAGCAATACACTTATATCTTTTTCAGGCAGTTCTTCTTTAGGTGTGGTTCGTAAAAAATCTTGGGCAATGAGTTCAGGTAGAGGTATATCACCAAACAAGTCATCAAGCGCTAAGTTAACAATTACTTCATCTTTGAAATTGACTTTAACTATTTTTTCTTGGGTAAGATTACCTGCTACTGAAAATGGACATCTCTCTCTTTGGCATATGTATTCTAAAGCAGGTAGTTTTTCTTCTGGGATTGAGAAAACATACCTTTCTTGTGACTCATTGCACCACAGTTCCATAGGTGACATAGTCATATCTGTTGAATAGATTGCATTTAGATCGATATCCACTCCAAGTTTAGTATCTTTAGCTAGCTCGGGAATTGCATTTGAGATGCCCCCTGCCCCAACATCATGAATAAAGGTAATAGGGTTTTTGGAACCTCTTTCATTAAATTTATCCAAGACTTGTTGCGCTCTTCTTTGCATTTCTGGGTTAGATCTCTGTACTGATGCGTAATCTAAATCTGAATTTGAGTTTGTTTTTTTAGTTGAACTTGCTGAGCCTCCCCCTAAACCTATCAGCATGGCAGGCCCACCCAGAACAATAACTAGATCACCAGGCTGAGGTTCGCCTTTTTTAATTTGGTCCTCTTTAATTGATCCAATACCCCCTGCCAACATAACAGGCTTATGAAAACCAAATTCCTTGTATTCAAGTGTTCTAAAATAACCATAAATTGCTGGCCGGCCAAACTCGTTGTTATAAGCTGCTGAGCCTAAGGGAGCATCTCTTATTATCTCCATTGGGCTGCTAAGAAAATCAGGCTTATTGGGATTAGTTTCCCAACATTCTAAATCTTCAGTCAGTCTAAGATGAGATAAACAAAGCCCCATAAAGCCAGCTTTGGGACGTGCTACTCGTCCAGTTGCAGAACAATCTCTGATTTCACCACCAGAACCAGTTGCAGCCCCTTCATATGGTGAGATGCCTGTAGGATGGTTGTGTGTTTCAACTTTAATAGTTGTGTGAACTTTTTCTGATGTTTGTTTGAACACATCATCACCTGAAATTTCCAACATACTCTCTGAGAAAGATGACATCACTGCTGAATTGTCATGGTAGGCAGACAGAACATGTGACATATCAGGTTTGGTTGTAGATTTAATAGCATCAAAGAGAGAGTCATGACTAAAAGGAATGTCAGTTTTCCATTTTGATCTAAAAATTTTATGTCGACAGTGTTCAGAGTTAATCTGAGCGAACATCATAAGCTCAGCATCTGTTACAGGCCTATTTAACTTAGTAAATAAATCTTGAAGGTATTTTTTCTCATGATCATTTAAGGCAAGACCAAGCTCATTATTAAGCTCCTCTAACAAAGATTCATCTTCATGGATGTTGAATTTATTTGTAAGCCTTCGCTCTCGTGTTTTAAAAATTTCTTTGGTTAAACCTAGATCAGAAAAACTCGATTCAGTCATTCTATCGAAGTAATTATTTATAATTTCTTCATGTTGTTCGGCATTACCCTCAAACCCTTTAAATCGCTCCACTCTAATTAGCGAATCTACGCCAATATTTTTAAAAATATCTTGTGCCTTGCTTGACCAAGAGCTTTGTGTGCCAAGCCTAGGTGTCAAAATTAAATTTGGAGCAAAAGCAATTTCTTTTGCAGCTAATATTTTTTTTATCTTTGGAAGGTCTTCAGCGCCATCCTTAAGTTGGACGGCATATAGATAAGAATTATTAAGATTTAGCGCTTTGCCAAATATTCTCTTTTCGTCGAGCGCTGAAATGACCTCATCGCCTTGTAAGAAAATTGTTTGGTGAGCCATTATGCTTTATTTATGAGTACCTTATCTTTAAGTTCTTTGATTAAATCTCTGTAGCGAGCTGCCTCTTCAAAATCTAAATTCTTTGCTGAACTTTTCATTAATTTTTCAAGCTTCTTTATCTCTTTTCCAATGTTATGGTAATTAACTTTTGAAACATCATATAGATTGGCAGGCTGATTAGTTTCACTTTTTTGTTTTTTAAGTGATCTGGCGCCCTCCATTACGTCTTTAATTCTTGATGTTGCTGTTTTTGGCGTGATGTTATTTTCAATATTATATTTTTCTTGAATATCTCGTCTTCTATTTGTCTCAGCAAGAGCCCTATCTATTGAGCCAGTTATTTTATCCGCATATAGAATTGCTTTACCCTCAAGGTTTCGTGCAGCTCGTCCAATAGTTTGGATAAGCGAACCCTCTGATCTTAAGAACCCTTCTTTATCGGCATCTAAAATTGCAACCAAACCAACTTCTGGTAAGTCGAGACCCTCTCTAAGCAGATTTATCCCGACTAAGATATCAAATTCACCAAGCCTTAAGTCTCTTAATATTTCTACTCTTTCAACTGAATCTACATCAGAGTGCATATATCGGACGCGTAAACCTTTTTCGTACAAGTAGTCTGTTAAATCCTCTGCCATTTTTTTTGTGAGAGTTGTAATCAATGTTCTAAAACCTTTTGCTGTAGTTGCTGCAGCCTCCTCTAATACATCTTCAATTTGATGTGTGGCGGGTTTGATTTCAACTTGAGGATCAATAAGACCTGTTGGTCTCACAAGTAGCTCAACTTGATTGTCTGAGTGTTCCTTTTCCCATTTTCCAGGTGTTGCTGAAACATACACCCTCTGTGGGGCAAGTTTGTTCCATTCCTCAAATTTTAATGGCCTATTGTCAAGAGCACTTGGTAGTCGAAAACCATATTCCACCAAAGTTTCTTTCCTTGATCGATCTCCTTTGAACATTCCTCCTATCTGTGGAACTGAAACATGGGATTCATCCATAAAGACAATTGCATTCTTGGGCACGTAGTCAAATAAACATGGTGGAGCTTCACCAGGCTTTCGTCCCGATAAATATCTAGAATAGTTTTCAACACCATTGCAGTAGCCCAGCTAAGCCATCATTTCTAAATCATAATTTGTTCGTTCCTCAAGCCTTTGTGCTTCTAGTAACTTATTGTTAGCTTTTAGCTCGATCAATCGCTCATCTAATTCTGTTTTAATTTGCTCAATAGCACTATCAATAGTTTCTTGAGGGGTAACGTAATGTGTTTTTGGAAAAATAGTTACTCTTGGAGCATCTCTATAAATTGAACCAGTTAATGGGTCAAAATAAGAAATATTTACGACCTTATCAAATTCTAATTCAATACGAATAGCCTCTTTTTCTGCTTCAGCAGGGAAAATGTCAATCACATTTCCCCTTACCCTAAAGTTAGATCTTTGGAAATCTAAATCATTTCTTGAATACTGCATGGTGGCCAGTTGCCTCAAAATATCTCTTTGGTTTACTTCTTCTCCTCTGCTTAAATTAAGAACCATTTTTAAATATGATTTTGGATCTCCCAAACCATAAATCGCTGAAACTGAAGCTACGACAATAGTATTTTCTGATTCAATCAAAGCTTTAGTCGCTGACAATCGCATTTGCTCGATGTGTTCATTGATGTTGGCATCTTTAGCAATGTAAGTATCGGAGGAAGGTACGTAGGCTTCTGGTTGATAGTAATCGTAGTAAGAAATAAAGTATTCGACCCTATTATCTGGAAAGAAATCCTTAAATTCACCATAAAGCTGAGCAGCTAATGTTTTGTTGGGTGCCATAATAATGGCAGGCCTTTGAGTTTCCTCAATAACTTTTGCAATGGTATAAGTTTTTCCTGACCCAGTTACTCCTAACAGCGTCTGATTAAGCAGACCATTGTTTAGATTCTCAACAATTTTTGTGATTGCAGCAGGCTGATCTCCCTTCGGAGAGAAATCAGAGATTACTTTAAAGCCTGACATTGTTTTTAATTTCTAAATAGTTGTATATAATTCCTATTCGTTCCCCGATAGCTCAGTTGGTAGAGCAACTGACTGTTAATCAGTGGGTCACTGGTTCGAGCCCAGTTCGGGGAGCCACTTTCTGATTGATATTGTCGCCTAAATTATCGAATAGATCACTATAAAGTGGAGAATTGCAGCTATTGATACCAAAGAATGAAAAACTTCATGGTACCCAAAAATTTTTGGAGACAATTTTGGGTATTTGAGACCGTAACCGACTGCACCAATTACATAAAGAAAAGCACTCACAATTATCAACACGCTGTTAGCAACTGAAAATACCTCAAACATCGTTGAAAAGTACGGTAGGGAAATAAGACCCATGCCTAGATAAATGCCTGCTCTTAATAATCTATTGATATTGGGGAAAAAAATAACTTGAGCAGCACCAAACAAAGCAACGCACCAAATTAATATCAACAAAAATAATCCATCAGGCCAGGGGATAACTAAAAGTGCAATGGGTGTAAATGAGCCGGCAATCATAAGAAATATTCCAATATGATCGAGTTTTCTCATTCTTTTTTTTATCAATGTGTTCCAGTTAAACCTGTGATAAAGCGCACTAAAACCAAACATCATCATGACAGCAGCAGAATAAATTGATGTTGCAACATATTCAGAAGCAGTGCTGCTCTTTACAATTAGTGGGGTGCATGCCCCGATAGCAATGAAAAACATTGCTTGATGAAAAGTGCCTCGAAGTATTGGTTTTACATCTGCCATTTAGTGAATTTTTATCCTTCTTCGACGTTAAATAACTTGCTGTAAATGCTCCATTGATCATGAATTTTTATTAGTGATAACGTATCTAAAAAAGTGATCCCCAAATATTTATCTCTGATTTTGACTGCTGCGGTTGTGCCCTCAACATAAGTTGAGAGTATTTCAAACTCTACTTCTGCCGGTTCTTGTGCTGCAACAAATCCTGCAAAATCCTCAGTACTCATTTCTAAAAAATCGCCATGAAGATGGCCCACAACTTTTGCATTTGGATGAAAAGCTTCTCTGACCTTATCTGCACTAGATTCTTTCATTGATTCAACGTATGTTTCAACTACTTTCTTAACACTTTCTAAACTACTCATATTTCTCCAAAAATTTAATTATAAAATTTTATCGACTGCTTCAGCTATTCTTTCTGCACATTTTGGATAGTTTCTTATCCAAAGTTCAGGTTCGATAATCTCTAATTCAGATAAGTAAAAATTCTTATCATTGTCCCAAACTATATCTACCCTTCCATATACTGGTTTTGTTTTACAAGTTTCAAAGACTTTTTCAGCGAAATTAATCTCTGCCTTTGTAGGTATGTAATTATGAACCGTACCACCAAAATCATCTTGTACGCGAAAATCACCTGGCTGAGCTTTTTTTAGAATTGCATGAGTAAACTTTCCATCGAACACCATCAAAGAAGCCTCTCCTAATTGGGTAATGGTTTCGAAATAAGGCTGTACAAGCATATTCCTTTCTTGCACAAGACTGTTGAATAATTTTTCATTAACCTGAATTTCATTGGCAAGGATTTTATATGTCTTAAAGGCTGAGGCAGAAATTGCAGGCTTAATTACTAAATCTTTCCATTGGTTTCTTTTAGCAATTTCATGAAGTTTCATGTTGCAGCCTTTATCAGCAAAATAGGTTGGCACAGTCTCAATGCCCCAACTACTTATATCTTTTAAATAATGTTTATCAATATTCCATTTGATAAGCTCATAGGAATTAATTAATCTCGTTTTGGTTTTGACTTGTTCCAGCCACTCCCAAAATTCATTAAATCTTTCAAAATAATCCCATATAGTGCGAAAAAGGACAGATTTAGTCTCTTGCCATTCATAAGTTGGGTTATCCCAATAAGTAATATCAACTTTTAAACCTTGCGCTTCAAATGCAGATTTCAAAAGTTCTTGCTCAAGAAGAATGTTTTGAATATAAGGCGTGACATTGTCGGGTTTATAGTAGGCCCGACAAGTCAAAAGAGTAATATCTGTCATTAAGCTTAAAGCAACTTATCTTTAAGATATTCGAGTTGCAACGTAGTCATATAAGCAGATTGTTTTAAGTTGGCAGCAGCTGAGTGCCCTCCTTCTATGTTCTCATAGTAGATGACTTCATGACCCTGATCTAACATCTTCTTAGCCATTTTTCTGGCATGCCCAGGATGAACACGATCGTCTTTTGTAGATGTGTAAAAATAAATCTCTGGGTAATTTTTGTCTGCAAAAACATTCTGATATGGTGAGTACTTGCTTATAAAACTCCATTCCTCAGGATTGTCTGGGTCACCATATTCATCTACCCATGAAGCACCAGCTAAGAGCTTGTCATATCGATACATATCTAGAAGTGGGACAGCACAAATAACAGCATTGAATAAATCTGGACGTTGAGCAACGACCGCCCCAACGAGCAGTCCGCCATTAGATCCGCCTCTAATACCTAAGTGCTCACTTGAGGTTACTCCTGTACTTATAAGAGTTTCACCAACAGCAATAAAGTCATCATATGCTCTTTGTCTATTTTCCTTTAATGCTGACTGATGCCACTCAGGTCCAAATTCACCACCACCTCTAATATTAGCAATTACGTAAACTCCACCTGCATCTAGCCACTGGCGAGCAAATGAGCCCAGATAGGAAGGCGTTAAGGAAATTTGAAAACCACCATAACCATAAAGTAAAGTTGGGTTGCTTGAATTTGCCTCCATACCAACGTTCGAAACTTGGAAATATGGAATTTCTGTACCGTCAGCAGAAGTTGCATAGAGCTGCTCAACTTTATATTTTTCTGGATCAAATTTTTCAGGAAGGGATTTTATTTTTTTAAAATCCTTATCAGCATTTGCATAATAGAGAGAGGTTGGTTCAGTAAAGCTTTCTGAACTTATGAATAAGTGATCTGCCCATTCATCAAGACTAGATACTGATAGCTCTGCGTTGCCAAAACTTCTGATTTCACTCTCGCTCCAATTTGGTCCAACTTTCTCATAGTGAAGAATTTTTCCGTTAATGTTATCCATAACTGAGACATAGATTTCATCACGCCCCAGACTTACGCCTCTTAAAAATCTTTTATCAGATGGTGCAAAGATCAATTCTATTGATTCATCAGATATCTGATTTTCCAAGGCATCTGCAATATTGACTGCAACTAACGAACCAGAGCTGTAGCCTCTCCAGTTTTCATCAAGGCTGACTATAAGTGAGCCTTTAAATGTACCATTAACATCCATTCTCAATGGAAGATCTAACTTAACTAACTCATTGTCTCTAAATAAATACAAAACTTTAGTAAAAAATGTTGGGCCTTCTATAATGCCATAGTAATTTCCATCAGGTCTGATTGAAGAAAATGGAAAACTAAAAATCTTTTTGTAATCACCATCAAAGACAACTTCAATATCTTCTAGATTCTCTCCCCGTGTCCAGATTTTTACTTGACGCGCATAGCCTGATTCATTCATGCTGCCTTCACCAAAATCTGTGGCAATCATAATTTGATTTTCATTGATCCAGCCAGATGATTGTTTTGATTCACTAGTGTTAAAACCATTTTCTACAAAAGTTTTACTAACTAAATCAAACTCTCTTGTAACTACAGCATCTTTTCCGCCCATAGATAACCTCATTAAACATTTTTCATAATTGGGTGCCAGACAATCTGAACCTTTGTAGACCCAGTTTTGACCTTCTTTTTTTGCGAGCTCATCAATATCTAATAAAATTTCCCATTCTGGTTGTTCGGTTTTGTATGACTCAATCGATGTTCTGCGCCATAGTCCTCTAACATTGGTTTCATCACGCCAGAAGTTATACATCATTCCACCCTGCACATAAGCATAAGGAATACGATCATTTGATTGGTACTCTTCTAGAAGTTCCTCGTAGGTAATGGCGAAACTTTCTGATTCAGAGTATCTAGCTTCTGTTATTTCATTTTGACTTCTGACCCATGCAAGTGCGTCATCACCCTCTACTTCTTCGAGCCATAGATAAGGATCCGTGGTATCAACAACTATCTTTTTTTCCTCACTACAACTCATAATTAAAAACGTTATACAAATAACAATAATATTTTTCATCCTGCAATTTTAAGGGCATTTTAGGTTTTTCCATAATAAGTGAAAAAGATTTATCATCAATACATGACTATTGCATTTATCTCAGATCTCCATCTTGAACCAGTTGAGAATGATAAGACTCTAGGATTCTTCAATTTTCTGGATTCAGCACAGAATAAATATCAACAACTTTATATTCTTGGTGATTTTTTTGAATACTGGATTGGTGATGATGATAACGAACCTGTAAACCTAAGCATTCAACAAAAGCTTAAAGCAGCAACTGATTCTGGTTTAGATATTTTCTTTGTTCATGGTAATAGAGACTTCTTGATTGGTTCTGAATTTGAAAAAAATACTGGGGTTAAGATTATTGAAGATATGACTCTGATCGAAATTGGAAATAAAAGTGTGATGGTTGCTCATGGAGATTCTTTTTGCACTGATGATGTTGAATACCAAGAAATGAAAAAAGAAATTAGATCAGACTCATGGAAACATACCTTCCTTGCTAAATCAATTGATGAAAGAATTGCTTTTGCTAACAATATGCGTGCAGAAAGTGCTAAAAGAAGCAGCAATAAACCTGAGAACATCATGGATGTTAATTGCGACTATGTTTCTCAAATTATCAGTGATCATAATATCGATTACCTTATCCATGGCCACACACACAGGCCTAAAATTCACCAGGCTGGTAACGCATTAAGAGCTGTGCTTGGAAGCTGGGAAGAAGAAGGATGGGTCATTGAATATAATCAAGAATATCTGGAACTTAAGTCTTTCACCCTATAATAAATTAGTATAAAATACTGTATAAATATACAGTACTTTATCTATGTTTTCTAAAGAGAAGAATGGGGATTGCTTGCCTCATAAAAACCTAAAACACTCTGGTTTCCCCAGCCCAGCAAACGACTATATAGAGAATCCGATTAATTTAAATGAACTGCTAGTAAAAAGACCTAGTGCTACGTTTTTAATGCGATTCAGAGGTCATGAGATGATATTTTCTGGCATTAAAAATAACTGTATTCTGGTGATTGACAGAAGCATTCAGCCTGGCAATGGCGATATCATTGTCGCAACTATTAATGATAGTTTTTTATGTCGCAAGCTTATTATTGGTAACAAAAAATACCTAATCACCGATTGTCAAAAAAATACCAGAATAGATATAGATACAATTATAGATTTTGAACTATTGGGGGTTGTGACCTCTTCCATCAATACTTACTAATGTTTGCTCTTGTTGATTGCAATAGCTTCTACGCTTCATGCGAAAAAATATTTAGGCCTGATCTAAGAAATAAGCCAATTGTTGTTCTGAGCAATAATGATGGTTGTGTCATAGCCAGATCATCTGAAGCAAAACTAATGGGAATAGGCATGGGTCAGCCTTGGTACCAGGTAAAGGATAAGTATCTCAATAGCAACGGGATAGTTTTCTCTTCCAACTATGAACTTTATGCTGATATCTCGAATAGGGTGATGAATGTGTTAACTGAATTTTGCCCTGAAATTGATATCTACAGCATAGACGAAGCTTTCTTGGACCTTAGCTCATTCAAAACCAACATAGATCTTATAAATTTTGCTCATGACTGTAGGGATAAAATAAAGAAGTGGGTAGGCATACCAGTCAGCATAGGCATAGCTCCAACAAGAACTCTATCAAAATTAGCAAACAAGGTAGCAAAAGATGACCCAAGGTATGGAGGGGTTGTAATTTTGGCAAATAAAGATACCACTCGCCATTTTCTAAAGTCTACTTCCATCGACAAAATATGGGGTGTCGGTAGACGGCTGACAATTAGATTGAAGGAAATTGGAATCAGCAATGCATACGATCTAAGTCAATTAGACCCAAGGCTGGTGGGCAGTAATTTTAATGTCATTTTAGAAAGAACAGTAAGAGAGCTTCGAGGGCAGCCATGCATTACAACCAACAATTTTATGGAACCTAAAAAACAAATCATGGTTAGCAGGAGTTTCGGTAGAAGTATAACTTCAAAGAAGATTTTATCTGAAGCAATTAGCTTTCATGCTAGCAGAGCTGCAGAAAAACTTAGGCATGAATCTCAAAAATGTAGAATTATTACAGCTTTTATCAGGTCGAATAGGTTTAATAACAACATCAAACAAATTTATGCATCGAGGCATATAGAGCTTGCCTATCCAACAGACGATTCTCGCATAATAATCAAGAATGCAAATCAAATTCTTAACTCAGTATTTATGGATGGATACCAGTATTCAAAAGCTGGAGTCTTGCTGAGCGATTTTACTAAAAGTTATGGATATCAAATGTCATTGTTTGATAAAAATATTGATAGCAAATCTTCAAGAGAATTGATGAGAACAGTAGACCATATAAATATGATGGAAATAGCAAGAATTGGTTTTGGTAATCAAGGATTTATTAATACATGGAGGATGAAGAGACAAATAAAATCAAAGAGGTACACAACAAAGGTTGAGGAACTGCCAGAAGTTAGTTAAATGATTTAGGCTGAATATATCTTGTGTAATGTGCCTCAGAGAGCTCAAAAAACTCTTTGTTAATCTCATCCCTTAAATCTGAAAGAGAAACTTGATCAAAACCAGGCATAACTGCTAACCCAAGCTCTTTAATGTTTAGACCATCAAGTGAAGTGGAGCGAAGTAAATCAAAAACCCAACACAAGGGATCTAAATCTTGATTAAAGGATATGCGTGCTTCAAGAAGCTTTGATAATAATAAGTTTTGATCGGGAACCTTAAATTTATCCTTAAGAACAAGTATCTTAAATTTCTCTAGACGCCTGTTGACGATATCTTTTTCATGATCGCTGTAATTAATCCAGCCTGTAACCTCATGACGGAATCTTTTACAGCCTCGACAAATATCATCACCATAAGTAGTGGAGCATACTCCTATACAGGGTGTTCTTTTGATCAACTTATCACTCATTATTATTTGTTATTCTTTCTATTAAGATAACTTAGATGTAGAATTGTGATCAAATTTTTCAATATGTTAGAGGGCTATTATAAAGAAAAGATTGCTCGAGAAGAGCAAGGACTACCTCCTTTACCTCTGAATGCTGAACAAGTGCAGGAAATTGCAAATGTTTTTGAACAAGGAAAAGGTAGCAACGACCTTTTAAATCTTCTAGAGAATGAAGTTCCACCAGGAGTGGATGAAGCAGCTTATGTAAAAGCAGCTTTTTTAAAAGATATAGCCACTGAAAAGCTATCCACTGATTTAATACCACCAGAAAAAGCAATTTCAATGTTAGGCACAATGCTGGGTGGTTATTCAGTTGAGGCGCTTGTAGAAATACTCAAGATTGGGAAGTTTGGATCTGTTGCTGCAGAAGCGCTTAAGAGCACAATTCTTGTATATGATGCATTCAATGAAATCTTTAATCTAAGCAAGAATAATAAGCATGCAAAAGACATAATACATTCATGGGCAGAAGCTGAATGGTTTAAAAATAAACCCTCTCTGGCAAAGGAAATTCCACTGACCATATACAAGGTAAGTGGCGAAACTAACACCGATGATTTTTCTCCTGCTAAAGAAGCGTGGTCAAGACCTGATATACCTCTTCACGCCCAAGCATTTTTAAAATTTTCAGAAAATATGGAAAGTCCTTTGGAAAAACTTGAAGAACTTAAGCAAGATGGTTCAAAGTTAGTATTTGTTGGCGATGTTGTTGGAACAGGTTCATCTAGAAAATCTGCTGCAAACTCTATGCTTTGGCATATGGGCGAAGACATTCCATACGTTCCTGCTAAAAGGACTGGTGGTTTTTGTTTTGGGAACAAGATTGCACCGATTTTTTACAATACTTTACAAGATTCAGGAGCGTTACCAATTGAGCTTGATGTTGATAACTTAGATCACGGTAAAAAAATTATTTTAAAACCTTACGATGGGCAAGTATTAGATGCTGAAACTCTAGATGTTATAAGTACTTTTGAATTTAAAAGCGATGTCATCTTTGATGAGGTTCAAGCTGGTGGGCGAATAAACCTGATTATAGGCAGACAGCTTACTGACAAAACGAGAGAGAAACTTGATTTACCACCTTCAGATGTATTTAGAAGATATGGTGACAGTGAAACATCACAAAATGGATATACTCTTGCACAAAAAATGGTAGGAAAAGCCTGTGGAATGAGTGGAGTAAGAGCTGGGCAGTATTGTGAACCAAGAATGACAACAGTAGGTTCGCAAGATACTACAGGCCCAATGACAAGAGATGAGTTAAAAGAACTTGCATGTTTAGGATTTTCATCTGATCTTGTTATGCAGTCCTTTTGCCATACAGCAGCTTATCCAAAACCCGTTGATGAAGTAACTCATAGGACACTTCCTGACTTTTTTATCAATCGTGGTGGAATTTCTTTAAGACCAGGAGATGGAATTATTCACTCATGGCTTAATAGAATGTTATTACCAGATACAGTTGGTACTGGAGGTGACAGCCATACAAGATTTCCGATAGGCATAAGTTTTCCTGCTGGATCAGGAATGGTTGCATTTGCTGCAACACTTGGGGTCATGCCTTTAGAAATGCCAGAAAGTGTTTTAGTAAGATTCTCAGGTGAGCTGAAACCTGGAATTACAATCAGAGACTTAGTGCATGCCATTCCATACTATGCAATGAAACAAGATCTTCTTACCCTAGACAAAAAGAACAAGAAAAATGTTTTTTCTGGAAGATGTCTAGAAATAGAGGGTTTGCCAAACTTGAAAATCGAACAAGCATTTGAACTTTCAGACGCTTCAGCTGAAAGATCTGCATCAGGCTGCACTGTAAAACTCGACAAAGAGCCAGTTATAGAATATTTGCAATCAAATATCACCCTACTGAGATGGATGATCTCAGAAGGATACCATGATACAAAAACCTTAGAGAGACGCGCACGTGAAATGGAGAAATGGATAGCAAACCCAGAGCTAATGGAAGCTGATAAAGATGCTGAATATGCAGCAGTTATCGAAATACCTCTTGATGAAATTGATGAACCGCTGTTATGCTGCCCCAATGATCCAGATGATGTAAAAAAACTTAGTGAAGTTGCTGGTGATGAAGTGCATGAGACTTTTCTTGGTTCCTGCATGACTAATATTGGTCATTTCAGGGCTGCCGGGAAACTGCTTGAAAAATATGGCAAAACTAAAACAAGATTCTGGGTGGTACCTCCTACAAGAATGGATGAACACCAACTTACTGTTGAAGGCTACTATGATATTTTTGAGAAATCTGAAGCTAAGGTAGAAATACCAGGCTGCTCTCTTTGCATGGGTAATCAGGCAAGAGCTGCTGACAACTCTACAATGATTTCTACTTCAACCAGAAACTTTCCAAATAGAATGGGTGATGGTTGTAATGTCTATTTGGCTTCCTCAGAAGTCACCGCAATTTCATCACTTTTAGGAAAAATTCCAACCACTGAAGAGTATCGTGAATACATGACTGATTTAAATTCAATGAGCCAGGAAATATTTAGATACATGAACTTTAATGAAATTGAAGATTACCAAAAAAAGGTCAAAGACATGGATATTTCATTACTGAATGTGGAAGAAGTTAAAGATTAGCCATACTTCTTGCTTTTTCTAAATTATATAAATACTCATCTGAAATATTCGTAGGATATTCGCCGTCAAAAATAGATTTTTCAACCCCATCTAATTCTGGATTTAACTCCATAACAGAACTGACAAGATCTTCTAAATCTTGATATACCAGATTATCGCAACCTAGAAAGACTTTAATTTCCTCAAGCGACCTTCCACTGGCGATTAAATCCTGTTTTGCTGCCATATCTATGCCATATACATTTGGGTACATAACTTCTGGAGCTGCTGATGCAACAGAAACTTTCTGAGCTCCTGCTTTATAACACATCTCGACAATTTCTTTCATTGTGGTGCCGCGCACAATTGAATCGTCAACTAATAAAACATTCTTGCCCCTAAATTCATCAAATATTGGGTTAAGCTTTCGTCTTACAGATGCTCTTCTCAGTCCTTGTTCCGGCATGATAAAAGTCCTACCAACATATCTATTCTTAACAAATCCGAAAGCTATCTCTTTGTTAAGAACTTCTGCCACCTTGACGCCACTTGTAATGGAACTTTCCGGTATTGGTATGACAACATCAATATCGTCATCTGCAATGTGTTTTTTAATCTTTTCTGCAAGTTTCGTGCCCATTGCTTGTCGTGCTTGATAAACACTAATACCATCGATAACAGAGTCAGGTCTGGCAAAATAGACAAACTCAAATAAACATGGTGTTAATGCTGTCTCTTCACAGCAAATTTCAGAAAATAGATCTCCTTTGAATGTAATAAAAATTGCTTCTCCTGGCTGCAGGTCTCTTTCTAACTCATAATTTGAACATGCAAAAGCTGCGCTTTCTGAAGATACCATATAATCTTTACTACCATCTTCATTTACTCTCGAACCAAGTGATAGAGGTCGAATACCATACCTATCTCTAAAGGCAAGTAAGCCATAATCAGTAATAATTGAAACTACATTGATACTGCCTTCACACCTTTGATAGGTATTTCTTACGGCATTAAAAAAAGTGTCTGGTCCAGGCTCAGTCTCCTTACTCTTTGAAATTTCATGAGCAAGAATATTTAATAAAACCTCTGAATCACTGTTTGTTGATATATGTCTCAAATCACTATGGAATAGTTCTTCTGCTAGCTCTTTAGAATTCGATAAATTGCCGTTGTGAGCTAATGAGATGCCGTAGGGAGAATTTACATACATTGGTTGGGCATATTCTTTGGTATTTCCACCAGCAGTTGGATATCGCACATGACCAATACCATAGGTTCCTCGTAACCTTTCAAAATGCTGCTGATTAAAAACTTCACTTACTAGGCCTTTCGATTTGCGCGAGTGGAGGTTGCCTTTTTTGCAGACTGTCATCCCAGCTGCGTCCTGCCCCCTATGTTGAAGCATTATTAATGAATCATAAAGTTCAGTAAAACAATCAGTTCTCTGAACTAAGCCTACTATTCCACACATTAAATTAGCAAGTAAGTAAATATATTCTCGAAGTAATAAAGTAAAAAATTAATTACAAATGAATTGTACACTAAAGAAGTTTCAAGCAAGTTCGGAAATAATTGCAAAATTAAAAAAATTAAAAGCATGAAACGCATAATTGCTAATAATGACCCAGATATTATGCTAATGATGCCCTTTATTTTTGGCACGTATAAGCCTGCAAAAAAATTTACAAATGGTAAACCGGCAGATGCAAATAAAAATAAAAACACATTGTAGATATCATCAGCATAAGTTAAGCCCTGATCCTCAAAATAATCATAAACATACTCTAGATTGTTCAATGTGATGTAAGAGTAAAACAATAAGATTGATAGAAATACCATTTCCTTAAGAATGCCATTGCCTTTGACTCTTACAAATAAAAGCACCAAGCCTGTTATGAGCAATATATCAAGAATACTGAAATTTATATTTTCCACTGCTTTATCTCAGATGTACTTAGGGAAAGACTATCATTAAGAAAACTCTTAGCCTCCTCTAACTGTAGTTTATCAATATATGGCCCAATAAATAATGAATTACTTTTTTTAAATGAGATAAATCCATTTTCAAGTAATAAATTCTCAATTTCATCAAAACTATAGCTGTCAGTTTTATCTAAACTTATTACCCAACTTATTGGCGTTCCATCATAGTTCATAACAATGCTATTTGAATTATCTCTAAGCTGTTCTTCATTAAACTTACTCTCAAGCTCATTAATTTCCTCATCAAGTAGAGAAATTTTAAGCTCATAATCAACAATACTAGCTGCGGAGTCTTCAGAACTTACAAATTTAAAAACGTTATAACTTATGTAAAGCGTATAAATTATGGTCGCTATAATGACTATACCTAAAAAATATTTTACGAGCTCTTTCATTATTGAAGGATAGTAAGCATTTTGTCGAGAAATTCTCTGAGATCCTTTCTATTTACTATCTTATCGACAAAACCTTTCTCTAATTGTTTTTCTGAAGTTTGAAAATCTTTAGGTAATTCTTCTTTTACAGTATCTTGAATAACTCTCTTTCCAGAAAACCCTATTCTAGCTTTTGGTTCGGCAATTATTAAATCCCCTAGCATCGCTAAACTAGCAGTGACTCCCCCGTAGCATGGATCAACCAATACAGAAATGAATGGTAATTTTTTCTTCTTTAATTTTTTAACAGCAGCGGCCGTTTTACCCATTTGGAATAATGAAATCATAGATTCTTGCATGCGTGCTCCTCCACTTGTTGAAAAAGCAACTAATGGAAAATTGTGCTCAGCTGCGTAGTCAACTGCTTTTGTAAACCTTTTCCCAACAACAGCTCCCATTGAACCTCCCAGAAAATCAAACTCAAAAATTGCTACAACAATATCTTTACCGAGCACTTTGCCTGTGCCAATTGAAATTGCTTCATCTGCATCTGATTTGGCAAGTGCATCTTGGTATCGATCTTTATATTTTTTAGTGTCTTTGAATTGCAAATAATCATTAAATTGCTCGGCATCATTGAGATTGACGTAAGTATCCTTATCAAAGGTGATATCGATTCTTTCAGTTACGTTGACCTTAAAATGATGGGAGCACTTTGAACATACATAAGAATTTTTCGTGAGTTCAGGGATATAAAGGATGGATCCACATTTATCACACGACTTCCACAGCCCTTCTGGTATTTTGCTATCTTTATCATTTCCAAATGTTTGAGAAATGTTTCTCTTCATTGTGGGTATAAAATCTTTAATCCAATTCATCTATCAATACCGTATTTTTTGTATATTGAAAATTATTATACTCTGGTCCTATAAAATATAACCCATTTGGTGAAACTGTTTTACCGGCTTCTGATCTCTTTTTCGCAGCAATAATATCTTTGAATTGTTTAACAGTTATTTTCTTTTTGCCTACTTCTAATAAAGTACCAATAATAATTCTTATCATATTTAGCAAAAAAGCATTCCCCACTATGGAAAAAATAATGTATGGTCCTTTGGTTTTTACCGACACTTCATAAATTTCACGCATTGCCGAGTTAGACTGACAACCTGAAGCTCGAAAAGATGAAAAATCTTTTTCGCCAACAAGATGTTGGCCTGCTTTGTGCATCGCAGCAGCATTTATATTCTCTCTAATTAGCAAACATTGTTCATTTTCAAGACCAGTATTGTTATTGCTTTTTTTAAGAAGGTATTTGTACGATCTTTTAACTGCATCAAACCGGGCATGTTGGTCCTTGTGTACCTTATAAAGGTTTATTACCGATATATCATCTGGTAAGTATCTATTTGTGCCTTTTACCCAGGAATCTATACTTCTTCTTGAGTTTGTATCGAAGTGAATAATTTGATTTGTCGCATGAACACCTGAATCCGTACGTCCTGAACAGGTAGTTTTAATTGATTCGTTGGCAATTTTGGAAAGAGCTTTTTCTAGGTGGCCCTGGATAGTTCTTTTTGTATTAGATTGTTTTTGAAACCCTAAGTAATTTGAGCCTTTATACTCAAGTTGGACAAAATATCTTGGCATTAATCTATCTCTTCAATAAGTTTTTCAATTTGTTTAGATTCTTTGTTTGTTAATTTATTTTGTTTAAGTTTAGTTAGTATTTTTTTTGCTTTGCTTGTATTGCCTATATTCATAAGAGCGATAGCCAAATCAATTTTTTGTGTAACTGGATTAGAGCTTATTTCATTACTTTCATAAGAAGTTTCTTCAAAATCAATAAGATTTTCACTCTTTTTTTGGTATTTTTTTGTGTCATGTTTGATTTTGAGCTCAATAAGAAATAATGAGATTATTCCAACAATTACTGCGACCTGTAGATTACTAATTTCTATACCATAATCTAGAAAAAAAGCTGATGGGTCTTTTAAAAGCAGTGCAAGATCAAGATTTTGAAGAAAATTTTTAAGAGTCTCTATCGACATTAAAACATTGTCCTTTATCAAGAAGCACTTGATCTAAAATGCATAAAGCTGCCATTGCTTCAAGTATTGGAGCAGCACGCAAACCAACACAGGGATCATGTCTTCCTTTAACTTGTAGATCAACCTCTTCATTGTCTTTGTTAACAGTTGTTGTTTTTTGAGAGATGCTTGATGTTGGTTTTAGTGATACGTAGATATCTATATCTTCACCATTTGAAATGCCGCCAAGTATTCCTCCAGAGTTGTTTGAAAGGAAACCTGCTTTGACCATTAAATCTCTATTCCCTGAACCTCTCATACTTACAACATTAGCGCCAGCACCAATCTCAACAGCTTTAACAGCATTTACACCCATCATTGCTTTTGCAAGTTCGGCATCTAATTTTGAGAATACTGGTGATCCTACTCCTGGCATTAAACCATTGATTCTTACCAGTATCTTTGCACCAACAGAGTCCTGATCCTTAATTAAAGCTTGAAAAAAAGTTTCAAGCTCATCAATTTTGTCCATATCTACAAAACTGAAATCATTATTAGCTGAATCTGCTAAAGAAACTTTATCAGCTCGAATATCTCCTATCTGCACAACACCTGCTGAAATATTTACACCAAGTGTTGCTAAGATTTTTTTTGCAATAGCTCCACCAGCAACACGCATAGCAGTTTCTCGAGCGCTTGCTCTTCCACCACCACGGTAATCCCTTATCCCATATTTTTGTTGATACGTATAATCAGCATGTCCAGGTCGAAATTTATCTTTGACATTTTCATAGTCTTTTGATTTTTGGTCTTTGTTTTTAATTACTAGCCCTATAGGGGTTCCGGTTGTTTTCCCCTCAAAAACTCCTGATAAAATCTCAACAGAGTCATCTTCCTTTCTTTGTGTCACATATCGTGACTGTCCAGGTTTTCGTCTATCTAGTTCTTCTTGTATATCCTCAACAACAAGAGGGATATTTGGGGGGCACCCATCTACTATTGCTCCTAAAGCAACACCATGACTCTCACCAAAGGTAGTTAATTTAAAAATTGTTCCAAATGTATTTCCAGACATATTATTTGTATATTTTCTTAAGAATATCGTAAATTTCAACTTTATCTAAATCTAAAGAGCTGTAAGTATCAGATAAAAAGGTCTGATCCAACCCAGTATTTTCAAGACTATTATTAAATTTTTGCTTCAGATATGGTTTTGACTCCTCTCTTCTCTCTCTGTGACCCAATGGATAAATTACTTCTTCTTCCATTACATCGCCATTTTTTAATGTCACAGTAACTTTATTTGGAATAGCTCGCTCATCAAGATTGTAATACCTATTTGTATATTCAGTGTTTTCTGACGTGGAAGTAATTTCTCTTAAGCTATCAATTCTTGAATCAGATGCAGCTTCATCTGTGTAGGAATTAGCATCTAAATTTCCATTTAACAAGCACCAAGCCACTATGTATTCAATACAATGATCTCGATCGGCATAATTTGTGAGAGGCCCTTGTTTTGAAATAATTCTTACACCAGGTTCTTGTGTATGAATATTAATATGCGCAATATTATCAAAGGCAATTTGTGGGTGGAGCTTTATTGCAGCTTCAGCAGCTGTTTGTGCATGAAACTCAGCAGGAAAATTAACCTTATAAAGTATGTTATCCATAACATAAGAATTTAGCTCTCGCTCTAGCTTAACTGGATTGTCTCCCATTAAGACATCATTGAATCCCCATACCTCAGCAGAAATGACAGATGGATAATGCTCGTCACTAACTTCTGAAATAAATGCAAGTTTGACGCCTCTTGCACCTGCATCTCCAGCAGCCCAGCTTTTTCTTGCCCCAGTATTTGGAAAATGGCGGTATGTTCTTAAACTCTGTCCATCCACAAATGCATTACTAATTACAGCACTCATTTGCTCGTGATCATGCCCTAACATCTTTGAAGCTACTGCAGCAGAAGCAATCTTTACAAGAACCACATGATCTAAACCTTCTTTATTGAAGCTATTTTCAATAGCTAATGCTCCTTGAATTTCGTGAGCTATAATCATGAAATTTAAAATATCTCTTAGGCTAAATCTTATGTCTCTCTCCGTCTTCAGATAATCAGTTAAAGCCAAGATAGCCGCTAAATTATCGGATGGATGACCCCACTCCTTAGCAAGCCAGGTATCATTAAAATCCAACCATCTTATTAATGCTCCATTTAAAAATGTTGCATCAACAACATTGGTTTTTGTATCCGTTCCTATGACCCCAACGCTACCTGAGGAATCCTTGATGTATGCGAGTGAACAAAAGTTTTGAACTTTTTCATGCTCGAGTGCTAAAAATGCGCATGCCAAGCTATCAAAAAAGCATGTTTTGGCCTCTTGCAATGATGATTCATCCGCAACAAATGCCTGTGTGAAATTTGTGAGTTTATGTATAACTGGATCGAATGAAGACATTACCTTGATTCAATATCAACCCAGTTTCTATCTTCAGGGCCAATATATTCTGCACTTGGTCTAATTATTCTATTGTTGCTTCTTTGTTCAAAGGCATGTGCTGACCAACCTACAATTCGAGCAATTGCGAAGAGTGGTGTAAATAAATCAGTTGGTATACCGATATAGTGATATGCCGGAGCCATAAAGAAATCAGTATTTGGGAATAATTTCTTTCTTTCCCACATGTAAGCTTCCATTTCTGCAGCTGCATCATGAAATAATTTGTGTTCATGACCAACAGAAAGCTTCTCAGAAAATTTCTTAATGATATTGCTTCTTGGATCTTTTATTGAATAAACTGCGTGGCCGAACCCCATAATTTTTTCTTTGTTCTCAAACTTTTGATCAACAAAGCTCTTAACTTCCTCAACAGAATGTATTTGTTGCAACATTTTCATTGCTTCTTCGTTGGCTCCACCATGCAAAGGGCCTCGTAAACTACCAACTGCTGCAGTTAGACAAGAGTGAAGGTCTGAAAGGGTTGATGCACAAACTCGACCTGTAAAAGTTGAAGCATTAAATTCGTGTTCAGCATATAAAGTTAATGACACGTCCAGGGTTTTTTTGTCTAATTCTGGAATGTCTTCTTGTCTGAGTAATTTTAGGAAGTGTCCTGCTAATGATCTTTCGCCAGAATCTTGGCTTACCTTTACTCCATTATGGGAGAAGTTATACCAGTAAACAATGGCAGTAGTTGTTACGCCAATCAAACGCTTAGCAATCGCAAGCTGATCATCAAATGATTTTTCTGGCTCAATCACTCCCATATAAGAAATAATTGTTCTCACAACTTCCATTGGGTGAGCTGACGCTGGGATTGATTCAACAACACTAACAAGTGAATCAGGCATCGTTCTTTGATTCATTAGCTCATCTTCAAACTCTGCAAGTTCTGATGATGTTGGCAATTTACCTAAAAGCAATAAGTACGCTACTTCTTCAAAAGAAGCATTTTCTGCAAGGTCTTCAATACTGTAGCCCAAATATCTTAGACTTCCTTCTTGTTCAACGGTCGATAGTGATGTTTGTCCTGCAGACTGACCCCTTAATCCTGCGCCTTCTAATTTTTTCATTATTTTATCTCGTAGAAGTTAATTCCTCTTTTTATAATTTCACGGCCGTTAGACTTTCTCCACCTGTTGGTGTCTCTCAAGCTGTAAACACAACCGCAATATTCTTGCTTATAGAACTTTTCTTGTTTGGAGATTTCTAGCATTCGGGATGAGCCCCCCTGTTTTCTCCAATTAAAATCCCAAAATGTGAGATTATTATACCTATTTGCGGCCCTTAAGCCAGAATTATTAATCTGGTTAAGGTCTTTCCATCTTGAAATACCTAGTGTTGTAGCAAATACGTCAAATCCATTTTCCTTTGCATATAATGCACTTCTCTCAAACCTCATATCAAAGCATATAGTACATCTCTCACCTCTTTCAGGCTCATCTTCTAGCCCTTTAACTCTCTCAAACCAATTATCTTTATCATAATCGGCATCGATAAAATCAAAACCAAGCTTCTCTGCAAATCTAATGTTTTCTTCTTTTCTTATTTCGTACTCCTCTCGTGGGTGAATATTAGGGTTGTAGAAATATATTGTTGTATCAATGCCGGATGCTGCAACAGCCTCCATAATTTCACCAGCACATGGTGCACAACAGCTATGCATTAGTAGCTTTTTGCCATTATTTGGCATTGTTAACTTAGGTCTTTCAAAATTTTCTAAATTGTAAGAATTCATTTCATTAAGTAATTTTTTAAATCT
>ERZ802830.644-NODE-644-length-34925-cov-32.1523_pt1 | contig 34925 bp, 39 predicted proteins | sample MGYA00345654_ERZ802830 | MGnify/ENA primary metagenome ERZ802830 (study PRJEB30503, sample SAMEA104212375) | marine metagenome | biome: Westerlies Biome; feature: [SRF] surface water layer (ENVO:00010504) within the epipelagic zone...; material: water... | reverse complement strand
TTTGCTGGCGCGCGTGGGGATTCCAAGCTTGTTGGGTTTGGCCTTCTTTGGCCTGATCGGTTCGGCGTTAGGGGTTGCGGAGGTCCGGGAGATCGGAGCGATGCTGCTCCGACGATTGCGATTGCGTTGAGTTCTCAGTTTGGATCTGGCCTGAGGGTTAGGCCATTGGGGGGATGGGTCTCGACAGATTCAGGGCCTTCGATCTCTCCGCTTAAGTTGCCTGTAGTGGCATCGAGGCGTTGGCTCAGCAGCAAGGTGGCGACCTGCGTCATGCGCGGACTGGAATCGAATTGAGGCCTGGTTTGGATGGCGTGCCCGCCACCAAGTCTGCGATTTGCGATATCGATGGTGATCAGGGTCTTCTCACCTATCGCGGCTATCCGATGGAGGATTTGGCCGTTAACAGCAGCTTCTTAGAGACGGCGTACTTGCTCATTTGGGGTGAGTTGCCCACCGATGACCAGCTTCAAGCCTTTGAGCATGAAGTGCAAATGCATCGAAGGGTGAGCTTCCGGGTGCGAGACATGATGAAGTGCTTCCCGGCCAGTGGTCATCCCATGGATGCCTTGCAGTCCAGTGCTGCATCCCTGGGGCTGTTTTATTCCCGGCGGGCCATCGATGATCCCGGATATATCTACAAAGCTGTTGTTCGGTTAATCGCCAAAATCCCCACGATGGTGGCGGCGTTTCAGTTGATACGCAAGGGTCAGGATCCGATTCAGCCTCGTGATGATTTGGCCTATTCGGCCAATTTTCTCTACATGCTCACCGAGCGTGAGCCTGACCCTCGCGCGGCACGGATTTTTGATCGGTGCTTGATGCTCCATGCGGAGCACAGCTTGAATGCCAGCACGTTTAGTGCTCGGGTGACGGCCAGTACCCTCACTGATCCTTATGCGGTGATTGCATCTGCCGTTGGCACCTTGGCGGGTCCTTTGCACGGTGGAGCGAATGAGGATGTGTTGGCCATGCTCGAGGAGGTGGGCTCCCCCGCGCAGGCTGGCGCTTTCCTTGATGAGGCAATTGCTGCCAAGCGCAAGATCATGGGCTTTGGTCACCGCGAATACAAGGTGAAAGATCCTCGGGCGGTGATCCTTCAGTCGCTCGTGGAGGAAATGTTTAACGACTTCGGCCACGACGACTTGTACGACGTGGCCCGAGCGATTGAACATGAAGCGATGGCTCGCCTGGGGCCGAAGGGTATCTATCCAAATGTGGATTTCTATTCCGGTTTGGTGTACCGAAAACTCGGCATTCCGCGCGATCTTTTCACGCCCGTGTTTGCGATCGCTCGGGTGGCTGGTTGGCTTGCTCATTGGCGAGAACAACTGGGAGCGAACCGCATATTTCGCCCATCACAGATCTATTCAGGAGCTCAACCGCGTCGTTGGACCCCGATGGAGAAGCGAGCTGCGTCTACGGCCGATTAAGTTGATGAGACTTCAGTCGACACCATGGTGAGCCCAGGACTGGACCTGGAACTGAGTTTTAGCCAAGCAATGCAGGGTTTTGGCCTCTCCCCAGAGGTCGCTCGGTTGCTCTGGTTGCCGCTGCCAATGCTGCTCGTCCTTGTGGCGGCGGTTGTTGGTGTGTTGGTGTCGGTGTGGCTGGAACGAAAGATTTCTGCTGCCGTTCAGCAGCGTGTTGGTCCTGAATATGCGGGCGCTCTTGGCGTTCTTCAGCCTTTGGCCGATGGCCTGAAGCTGCTCGTCAAGGAAGACATCATTCCTGCAAGAGCCGACAGCATTTTGTTCACCCTTGGTCCGATCCTGGTGGTTGTGCCGGTGATCGTGTCTTGGCTGATTATTCCCTTCGGTCAGAACCTCCTAATCAGCAATGTTGGTGTTGGGATCTTTCTTTGGATCTCCTTCAGCAGTGTTCAGCCGATTGGTCTGCTGATGAGTGGATATGCCTCGAATAACAAGTATTCCCTCTTAGGGGGGCTTCGCGCTGCAGCGCAGTCGATCAGCTACGAAATTCCTTTGGCCTTAGCAGTGCTGGCCATTGTGATGATGAGCAATTCACTCAGCACGGTCGACATCGTTAACCAACAAACCGGGGCGGGCATTCTTAGCTGGAATATTTGGCGTCAACCCGTTGGTTTTCTCATTTTTTGGATTTGTGCTCTAGCTGAATGCGAGCGTCTTCCTTTCGATCTCCCGGAGGCTGAGGAAGAACTCGTGGCGGGCTATCAAACCGAATACGCCGGGATGAAATTTGCCCTTTTTTACCTGGCGGGCTACATCAACTTGGTCTTGTCGGCCGTGTTGGTTTCGGTGCTCTATTTGGGGGGTTGGGGTTTCCCAATTCCTGTGGAGTGGCTGGCTGGCTGGTTACATCAACCCATTGATGCCCCTGTTGTCCAGGTGATCACAGGCTCTGTGGGCATCATGATGACCATCCTGAAGGCTTACCTTCTGGTTTTCGTTGCGATCCTGCTCCGGTGGACCACGCCTCGGGTTCGGATCGACCAGCTGCTGGACCTTGGCTGGAAGTTCCTGCTTCCACTGGCGCTTGTGAATTTGCTGGTTACGGCAGCTCTCAAGTTGGCTTTCCCTGTGGCATTCGGCGGCTGAATCCGCCTTCCACTCCTCGACTCCGCCATCATGGGGTTGAGGACTGTTATCACCCTTCCCCTGGTTCCTGTCGATGTTCGGATTCCTCAAACAGGTTGGTGACTACACCCGGGATGCTGTGGATGCAGCCCGGAATCTGGCGCAGGGCTTTGCGGTCACCTTCGACCACATGCAGCGCCGTCCCGTCACGGTGCAATATCCCTACGAAAAGCTCATCCCTTCAGAGCGTTACAGGGGCAGGATTCACTACGAGTTCGATAAATGCATTGCCTGTGAGGTGTGTGTAAGGGTTTGCCCGATCAACCTTCCGGTGGTCGATTGGGTGATGAATAAGGCAACGAAAAAGAAAGAGTTAAGGAATTACTCCATCGACTTTGGTGTTTGCATTTTTTGTGGAAATTGTGTCGAGTACTGCCCGACCAATTGCTTGTCGATGACTGAAGAATATGAGTTGGCGGCCTTCGACCGCCATAGTCTCAACTACGACAACGTTGCGCTTGGTCGTTTGCCCACGAGTGTGACGACCGACCCATCGGTTCAGCCCTTGCGCGAGCTTGTGTACCTGCCAGCTGGGGAAATGGATCCCCACACTGTTTCAGCTGATCGCCCCCGTGCTGGCAAGCTTCCGGCTGACGTGTTGGAAACCCTTGCTCCAGTCAAGGATGAGGGACAATCCTCCAAGGCTGTCTTGAAGGAGGACGCATGACTATCGCGACAAGCACTGAACTGATTTGCTTTCTGGTGCTGTCCGTTGTGGTCGTGGCCGGGGCACTTGGTGTGGTCCTACTGAGCAACATTGTGTATTCGGCCTTCCTCCTTGGTGGAGTGTTTATGGCTGTGGCAGGCCTTTATTTGCTCTTGAACGCCAGCTTCGTTGCGGCGGCTCAAGTGATGATCTACGTCGGCGCCATCAACGTTTTGATCTTGTTCGCGATCATGCTCGTGAACAAGCGGGAAGATCTCAAAGCCATTGCCAACCTCACCACCCGTCGGATTGTGTCGGGGGGTGTTTGCCTCGGTCTCCTCGCCCTGTTGGTGCGCGTGGTGGTGACGACACCCTGGTCCCTGCCTGGGCCAGCTGCGGTGGGAGAAGAAGCCACTGCGCGCATTGGTGAACACCTCTTCACGGATTACTTGCTCCCGTTTGAGTTGGCGTCTGTGCTGTTGCTCATGGCCATGATTGGAGCCATCGTTTTGGCCCGTCGTGATGTGTTGGCGAACGACGTGGTCACTGGTGAAGCGGCCGATCAGGGCTTGATCGAAAAAGCACGAACTCCCCTCCTCCTAGAGCGGCGCTCTTCTTGATTGCCATACCCATGAACGATCTTCTTTCCACACTTCCTTCTCTTCAGGCCTACCTCTTGGTGGCGGCGATGCTGTTTTGCATCGGTGTTTGGGGGTTGATTAACAGTCGAAACGCCGTCCGGGTTTTGATGAGCATTGAGCTCATGCTCAATGGTGTGAATATCAATTTGATGGCGTTTTCTTCCTACGTCGATGGCGATCTCATTCGTGGTCAGGTGTTTGCCGTGTTTGTGATCACCGTTGCAGCTGCCGAGGCTGCCGTTGGCTTGGCCATCTTGCTGTCGCTTTACCGCAACCGAGTTACCGTCGATATGGAGCAGTTCAATCTGCTGCGCTGGTAGTTGCTCCCCTAAAGGGTCATGCGTCTCGACCGGGTCTGGGTGATCTATCGGGCTGACAGTCCACCGGCCCAACGTGAAGCCCGCCACTGTGCCAAACAGTTAGAAGCCTTAGGTGCCAAGGTCGTTTCGGCGATGTCTGGTCCCCGTGCCAATCCCTTCCCAGGGCTTCTCGCTGTGGAGGGGGAACTTCCCAATTTGGCGGTTGTATTAGGAGGGGACGGCACGGTTCTTGGTGCTGCCCGCCACCTTGCCGTCCACGACATTCCCCTCCTCAGCATCAATGTGGGTGGGCATCTTGGCTTCCTCACCCATGACCGACGTGTGTTGCAGGGTGATGAAGTTTGGCAGCGTTTGCTCGACGATCAATTTGCGATTGAGCGGCGGATGATGTTGCAGGCAATGGTGGATCGTCGTTGTGCCGCGGAGCGTGCTGAGGGCCCGGCGCTGTTACAGCAGCCCGATGTTGAAGACGATGAGGAACACCATTGGGCTCTGAATGATTTCTATCTGCGGGCTTATCGCGATGAAATTTCTCCGACTTGCACGCTTGAGCTCGAGATTGATGGAGAGGTGGTGGATCAGGTGCGGGGCGATGGACTGATCCTGGCGACCCCAACAGGGTCGACGGGTTATGTGATGGCAGCTGGAGGACCGATCTTGCACCCAGGTATTGACGCCATCATCGTCACGCCGATTTGTCCGATGAGCCTCTCAAGCCGCACTGTGGTGGTGCCACCCCGTTCCAGGCTTGTGCTTTGGCCCTTAGGGGATGCAGGCCATCAAATTAAGCTTTGGAAAGATGGAGTGGGATGCACGGTTTTGCAACCGGGGGAGTGTTGTGTGGTTCAACAGGCACGCCATCACGCGCAGATGGTGTTACTGAATCAAAGTCCGTCGTATTACCGAACGTTGACCCACAAACTCCATTGGGCTGGAAGCCTGACGGCCAGTCAGCCTTCACCGAATTGAAGGATCTATGGCTCTTGAGATCGAGCGTCGCTTCTTGGTGTCTGGGGAGGCCTGGCGAGCTCATGCCGGGTGTGCTCAGCCTTTGCGGCAGGGTTACTTGGCTGCTAGCGCTGAAGGGGTCACGGTGCGCTTGCGCATCAAGGGCAACAACCAGGCATGGCTCACCCTGAAAGCTCCCGCTGGTGTCAGCGGCTTGGTGCGGCATGAGTTCGAATACGCCATTCCTGTGGATGACGCCGAGGCCATGTGGCACCTGGCACCGCATCGCTTGGAGAAGACCCGCTGGCTTCTTGATCTCCCTGGGGGCGAATGGGTTGTGGATTGTTTTGCTGGGACGAATGCTCCTTTGGTGTTGGCGGAAGTGGAGCTACCTCAGGTGGATCAATCCGTAGTGATACCGCCATGGTGTGGCCTTGAGATCACGGGAGAATCGCTCTGGTCGAACGCTGTTTTAGCCCAACATCCTGTGCAGTCATGGCCTCTGCAGGAACGGGTGCGGCATGGGTTGGCGTGAGTCCTGGACCAATTTATAGATTTCCTTTAGATTTAAGCCAAACGAGCGGTGGTTCGGCAATGGTTGGTCTTTACGACGCAACAGGAATGCTTCGCTTCGTTGGAAGCAGTATCGAAGCCTGTATGGAATACGCCAATTTGTTTGAGCTTGCGTTGCTTCCGTCCTCGCTTCAAGCCTTGCCGGAACCCGTCGTTGCTTCGATCAAGGTTCGTGGGGATCGGCATCTGGAAGAGCGCAGCAATTAAAACCGTCGCGACAAATCTTTCCGTTGTCCATCGCCCAATTCAGCAAAGCCACCCGGTTTTTTGAACCTGTTTTGGTGAACACATTGCTCACATGGTTGTCCACGGTGCGTTTGCTGATGGTCAAACGATCGGCGATTTCTTGATTGGTGAGACCCTCTGCCACCAACTGAATGATCTCGATCTCCCTGGCAGACAGAGAAATGTCCAAGGGATCAGTTGTATCGACGGATGACATAGTCAACCCCTTTGAAGACATGTTAGTCCCGACCCAAGTCCAATCCTGCATAGTGGTGCGTTGAAGCAATAGAAGGCTTTGACGACGGCGCTCCAGTGCGCAATTGAGGCTGGAAAGCAGGCACTCACGGCAGAGGTCATGCCGCCAAGAGGAGCTGATCCTGCTCATATGCTTGCTATGGCGGCTCATGTGCAGGGGCGCGTGCATGCTTTGAACGTCACGGATGGCAGCCGTGCCGTCATGCGAATGAGCAGTGTGGCCGCCTGCAAACTCCTGATCGAAGCAGGTGCTGAACCTGTGTTGCAGTTGGCTTGCCGCGATCGCAATCGGATTGCGCTGCAGGCGGATTTGCTCGGTGCCCATGCTTTGGGGATTCGCAACCTTCTTTGTCTTACGGGCGATCCCGTTCGCAGTGGAGATCAGCCTTCGGCGCGGCCTGTCAACGAGTTCGAGTCTGTGAAATTGCTGCAGCAAGTGGAGGCTCTTAATCGGGGTGAGGATCCCGTGAAGGGCAGTCTTCCTGATGGTGCTACTGCTCTTTTCCCAGGGTGTGCAGCCGACCCTCACTCGCGGAGTTGGAGTGGTTTACAGCGTCGATTGCAGCGGAAGGCTGGAGCCGGTGCTCGATTTGTACAAACCCAAATGGTGATGGACCCGCAGGTGTTGGACCGGTTTCAGCGGGAGCTGGCGGGGCCGCTTCAGCTTCCAGTTTTGGCAGGGGTGTTTTTGTTGAAATCGGCCAAAAATGCCTTGTTTATTAACCGTGTGGTGCCAGGGGCATGCATTCCCGATCACTTAATCGAGCGTCTTGAAGGCGCATCGAATCCCGCGATGGAAGGCGTTGCCATTGCCGCTGAGCAGGTGCGGCAATACCTCGGCATTGTTCAGGGTGTGCATCTCATGGCGATTAAGGCAGAGGAGCGAATCCCCTTAATCCTTGATCAAGCGAACATCAGTTCACTGACGACATGAGATCTGTGCCAAGCAGCTCGGCCATCGCTTTTTGTTGAGGTGATGGTTCCACAAGGTCTTGGCGTCGTGCATCGGTGATCAACCAATCCAGGGAGGCTTCTTGAAGATCGAAGTGGTCGCCATCTTTGCCAACGCAATAACGACCGAACACAAGTTTTTCAACAAGTTGAACGCCCGCTCCAATACGGGAGTAGTCAAAAATAATCGAATTATCAATCGTGGCTCCTTCGCAAATATGACAACTAGGCCCAATCATTGTGGGACCAATAATCGTTGCACCGTCTTCGATTTTCGTCATCCCTCCGACGTATACGGGCCCAGTCACATTGATTTTGTCCCAATTAGCGGCCACGTTCAGGCCGGTGTAGACGCCTGGACGGATCTCTTTGCCAGGAATACCCACTTGGCGAACATCACCAGATAGAACGCTACGAATGGCCTGCCAATAGTCGGGAACTTTGCCAATATCCACCCACTCAAAATCCATTGGAATGGCATAGAAGGGAGCTCCAGAGGCCGCTAGCTTCGGAAACAAATCTGAGCCGATATCGAAGGACACTCCTGAAGGGATGTGCTCAAAAATTTCAGGCTCAAAAATGTAGATACCAGTATTAATCGTGTCGCTCAGGGCCTCATCGATACTGGGCTTTTCTTGAAACGAGGAAATCCGACCTTCGTCATCAGTCACGACAACGCCGTAGCTGCTCACCTGATCTTTGGGAACGCGCTTGGTGACCAAGCTGGCGATGGCCCCTTTCTCTCGGTGCCGCTTCAGCGCTTCGGTGAGATCGAGGTCGATCAGCGCATCACCGCAGAGCACAACAAAGGTGTCGTCAAAAAAATGTTGAAAATCCTGGATTTTTTTCAGGCCACCGGCAGAACCCATCGCACTGCCAATGAGTTCTCCATCTTCAATGCGTCCTTCGAAGCTGTAGGCCAGTTCAACGCCAAAACGTTGACCATCTCGGAAATAGTTTTCAATTTCTTCGGCCAGGTGCGACACGTTCACCATCACTTCGGTGAAACCGTGCTCCTTCAATAGTTCCAGCAGGAATTCCATCACTGGCTTTTGCAGGATTGGAATCATCGGCTTTGGGATCACATGTGTGATCGGCTGCACCCTTGTCCCCTTGCCAGCCGCCAGAATCATCGCCTTCATTGGCGTTTCGGGCTCCTGAATTGGCAGCACATTAGACCAAATTTAGGCAGCAACGGCTGTTGGCGCTGGTATTGGGGTCGCAACCTGGAGGCTGCTGATCGGTAATTGCGTTGGGATGCCAGCTGCTGGGATCCGTTTGAGCCGTAGTGGTCCGTGCAGCCATTGCGATTGTTCGAGCTCCACACTGCCTTGTGAGGACAGAAAGAGAAGGGCCCAGAACACGCCCACCCTGTCTTGATCAAGATCAGCTGCGGCCACCTGGCCCCAGCGTTGGACGAGGCCTTCAAAATCCACCCAATCCAGGGCGTCTTCCCAGCCGTTTAGAAACACGCCGAGGGCTGCCGTGGTTTCCGGTAACTTTTCGCGGTGCGCCAAGTTGGCAACTTGGTTGATGGCGTCACGGGTACTGAACCGCTTGCGGCGTTGACGGCGACGCATCTCCAGTTCGTCGGTCTCGAGCTGCCCGGCAATGCTCTCGAGCTGTTCAATGAGTTCTCCGAGCGTTACCGGCCGACGGAGTGGTGGAGGTGCCACTGGACGCCGCAGCAGATGACGTTCAGGTCGTCGGGGTAAATCGAAGCTGGGATCCAGCCATCCCTGATCATCAAAGTCGCCCTCGAAATACTCCTCCACGTCTGGGGGCGGTGGAAGCATGCTGGCTTCGAGAACTTCTGCTTTCAGACCCACAAGCACTGAAGCGGCCAAAAAGGCTTCACTGCTCTCTGCAAGATCCCGTTCATAGCTGCCACCGCGTCCTGCCAAAGCCGCTGCGATTTGACGCGGAACTTCGATGCGTTGCCTGAGTTGATCAAGAAAACCGTCTACGACGGCAATCACATCCACGTCCCAAGGATCGAGATCGCCCCGCTCGGCAGCATCTTGCAGAAGTCGGATCGCAAGGCGGGCACCGGCATCAGCACCTTCGTTGGGGACCGCCTGATGCAATGGACTCCCTTCTCTAGTCAAAAGGTATCGACCCCATCGCTGGTCGGCTAGCCCCGCATCACGATCGTCTTCAGGTGCTGCTTATGGGTGAGTCGACTTCGCTGGTGCTCACGGTGGTGGCAGGGAGAAGGCCAAGCTGCGTTTCGACCGTGGAACGATATCGATTGAGATCGGTTTCCAGCTCTTGAATGCGAACCTGTTGAGCCTCAAATTCAGTCGCTTTGCTCAGTTGATCCACGTTGTTCAGCATCCCCGTCCAGGTGGCGAAAAACCAAGCGGATGCGGCACCGATCCCGGCGACCATCAGCAACAGACCGGCCAAAGGCAGGGTGTATTGCATCCCTGGTAAGACATGAACAGTGGTGGGAGCTGTGTTTTCAAGGGTGAAAAACACGGTAATCAGCCCGAAAACGAAGATCAGTCCGAAATTGATCTGGCGCATGGATGTGGCGTCTCGGCCGAACGAACTTAAGAAGTTCTGGCGCTAGGGCCACCGCATCGATACGTCACTTAGGAGTTGGCGCGCTGAGGTTCGGAGCGCGCAGGATGGCTGGAACCGTTGATTGACCTCGAATTAAAGGGGCGGTGGGTTTCGTGAGTTGCTCCATAGCGGTCACATCACGGCTCACCAAAGCCTCGATGGAGCTGCTGAAGCTATCGGTCATCAGGCGTGGATACAAACCGATGCCGATGATCGGAACCAGTAAGCAGCCAATGATGTAAACCTCGCGAGGCTCGGCATCCACCAGGTTGGTGTGGGAAGCCAGCTCAGCTTTCTCTTTGCCAAAGAAGATTTCTCGCAGCATTGAGAGCAGGTAAACGGGTGTGAGCACAACGCCCACGGCGGCCAGACCGCAAATCACCACGCGGAAAGGAAGGGTATAGGCCTCGTCAGTGGCGAACCCTGCAAAAATCATCAGTTCGCTCACAAAACCGCTCATCCCTGGCAGGGCAAGGGAGGCAAGGGCGCAAACGGTCCAAAGGGCGAACATGATTCTCATTTTTTGGCCAATGCCGCCCATCTCATCCAGTAGCAACGTGTGGGTGCGGTCGTAGGTGGCTCCGACGAGGAAGAACAGGCTGGCACCGATCAATCCATGGCTGATCATCTGCAACATCGCGCCGCTGCTGCCAAGAACACTGAAGCTGCCGATGCCAATCAGCACAAAGCCCATATGGCTGATGGAGCTGTAGGCAATTTTCCGTTTGAGATTGCGTTGGGCGAAGGATGTGAGGGCGGCATAGATGATATTGACCACTCCTAAAACGATCAGCAGTGGTGCGAACTGGGCATGGGCAGCTGGCAGTAGCTCACAGTTGAATCGCAGTAGGGCGTAGCCACCCATCTTCAGAAGGATGCCAGCCAGCAGCATGTGCACGGGCGCTGTGGCTTCTCCATGGGCATCCGGTAGCCAGGTGTGCAGCGGCACAATCGGCAGCTTGACCCCGAAGGCGATGAGTAGTCCCGCGTAACACAGCAACTGGAAGCCACTGCCAAAGTCTTTCGCAGCCAGTGCTGTGTATTCGAAGCTTGGCGTTCCTCCTCCGAAAAACCCCATGGCAAGAGCAGCCAAGAGGATGAACAGGGAGCTCCCTGCGGTGTAAAGAATGAATTTGGTGGCAGCGTATTGGCGTTTTTTGCCGCCCCAGATGGCAAGTAGCAGGTAAACCGGGAGAAGTTCGAGCTCCCATGCCAAGAAGAACAGCAGCATGTCTTGCACGGCAAAAACGGCGATTTGGCCGCCATCCATTGCCAGAAGCAGGAAGAAGAACAATCGCGGTTTGAACGTCACCGGCCAGGCCGCTAAGCAGGCAAGGCTGGTGATGAAGCTCGTTAGCAGGATGAGGGGCATTGATAGCCCGTCGGCTCCGACGGTCCAGGTCAGACCGATCTCTGGCAGCCAACTAACGCGTTCAAAGAGCTGCAGACCGCTCAGGCTGGGGTCATAACCCGTCAGATACCCCGCAACCGTGATCAGAAAGGTGATCAGGGTGACGATCAGGGCATACCAGCGAATTTGCTTGCCTTCCCCCTGGTCGGGGATGAAAGGGATGAGCAGCGCTCCGCCGATGGGCACCAAAATCGACAGGCTCAACCACGGAACTGTCGCTTGCACGGGGTCGCTCAGCCCGGCGACTGCAAACTCGATCACGGACTACCCAGCTCTCCACTGGCTGGATCGTAGAAATCACTGGGCCTGTGTCATCACCTCGATAGGCGATGACACACATGCCGATCGCGATCAGCTGATCGGTCCGCCGATCACACCGAATAAAACAACCATCGCAATCACGCCGCCAAACACGATCAAGGCATAGAACTGAGCACGGCCAGTCTCCAGGTATTTCAAGCCTTCTCCGCTACCGAGGGTGAGCAAACCGGTGAGGTTCACCACCCCATCCACCACCTTCGCGTCCACCTCAAGTACCTCTCTCGCGAGCTTCCGACTACCGCGAACAAATAATTTTTCGTTGATCGAATCGAGGTACCACTTGTTCGCCAGGAAGGCGTTGATCGTGGGGAAGCGAGCAGCGACCAGCTGACCCAAATCAATCCGTCGCAGGGCATAAGCGAGAACTGCCAGGGTGATGCCCACCAGTGAAATGGCAACTGAGGCTCCTGCCAGAGGTAGGAACTCCGCCCAGCTGAAATGTTCGGCCATTTCCGCTGCTTCTTCAGGGTTCAACAAGCCCGCAAAGCGACTGTTCCAAGGCGTTCCTAGCAAACCAATCAGCACAGATGGAACAGCCAAAACAGCGAGGGGGACTGTCATGGGCCAGGCCGACTCATGAACGCTGGTGGCGTGGTCGCCATGCTCCTTGTTCTCTTTTCCGACGGCGGCAAGCAGCGATGTTTGCATCGCCTTGTCGTTGCCACGGAACTCTCCTTCAAAGGTGAGGAAATAAAGCCGGAACATGTAGAAGGCCGTCATGCCGGCGGTGAGGAACCCGACAAGCCACAGCACTGGAAAGGCATTGAAGGCTTGTCCCAGGATTTCATCTTTGCTCCAGAAGCCTGCCAAAGGAGGGATTCCGCTGATCGCGATGCAACCGATAAAAAAGGTGATGGCGGTAATCGGCATCTTTTGGCGCAAGCCACCCATGAGGCGCATGTCCTGAGCCAAGACGGGTTCGTGACCCACCACGTCTTCCATGGCATGGATGACGGACCCCGAGCCCAAAAACAGCATTGCTTTGAAAAAAGCGTGCGTCACCAGATGGAACATTCCGGCAACCGGAGCTCCGCAGCCCATGGCCAACATCATGTAACCGAGTTGCGACACGGTGCTGTAGGCCAAACCTTTTTTGAGGTCCATCTGGGTTAGGGCGATGGAGGCTCCAAGGAAGCAGGTGATTGTTCCAACCACTGCAATAACGGTTTGAACAACTGGGAATTGGGTGTAGAGCGGATCCAATCGCGCGACGAGGAACACCCCAGCCGCCACCATCGTTGCGGCGTGAATGAGAGCCGAGATGGGCGTTGGTCCCTCCATGGCATCGGGTAGCCAAACGTGGAGGGGGAATTGAGCCGATTTCGCCATCGGACCCATAAACACCAGGAGGCAAAGCAGTAGTGCAGCCCATGGAGCGACGCTGCCATTGGCTAGTCCTTGTTGCAAACCATCGGCAATGCCTTGGAAATCAAAGCTTCCAGTGGCCCAAAACAGGCCAAGGATTCCCAGGAGAAGTCCGAAATCGCCAACGCGGTTGACTACAAATGCTTTTTGGGCAGCGTGGGCAGCGCCGTCTCTGTCGTACCAGAAACCAACAAGCAGATAGGAACACATCCCCACCAGCTCCCAGAACACATAGATCTCGAGCAGATTGGGACTAATAATCAGCCCAAGCATCGAGCTGCTGAAGAGGGCGAGATAGGTGAAAAACCGAACGTAACCTTTGTCGTGGGCCATGTACCCGTGGGAGTACACCATCACCAACAAGGCAATGGTGGTGACCAGCGACAACATCACTGCGCCCAACGGGTCAACGACATACCCCATGGGCAATGTGAAGTCGCCTGCACTTGCCCAGATGAAGAGATGCTCAACCGGCGGAGAACCGGCTAGTTGGCTCGCCAAAATGGCGTAACTCAATACAGCAGCTGCACCAACGCAGGTGATGAGCAGCAGTGCAACCGGCTTGCGCAACCGATTCACTGTTCGGTTAAAGCTGATCAGCCCAAGCCCGGTAATTACAGCCCCAAACAGGGGAAGAACAGGAATCAGCCAGGCGAGTTCCGCTGCCGAGGGCATCCACTTCAAGCCAATTGAGCTGAGTGTAGGCAGCTCAGCTGAACAGGGACTCGAGTGCGGAGTTGCGCACCAACTCGCCGGCTTGGGGAATAAAGCGATGGGCCCACCAAAACACGCCTACTGCGATGGCAATTCCCAGTTGTGCCGGACGGACAAACTCGCGCCAATCCAGTTTCTGGCGACCATCGAGTACGGCGACAAAGGGCACTGATGAGGTGGAGTTTTTGAGTTCATCGAAGGCATCTCCAAAGCGCAACTTCAGGCGGCGATCCCCATGCCAAACAGCGAAAAGGTGGTGGGCAATGAGTCCTGCGCAGGTCACCAACATGAAACTGCTGCCTATCCACAGCGCATGGGTGAAGCACCACAGGATTTGCCCTACTGCCTGTGGATGGCGGCTGATCCTGATAATTCCTGTGGCATAAAGGCGCACCTGAGGCTTCAACACCGCAGGGATTTCCAGCAAGTTGTAAGTGGCTGGATAGAGAAAAAGAAAACTGATCGCGGTGCCAACCCACACCATTGGCACCATCCCAGGAACGCCTTGCAGGTTCCAAAGCCGCACACCGTCGTAGCGGTGGGCCAAAAACCAGCCAATCACCACCACCGCTGAAGGAATGCTGAGGGCAGCAAAGATCAAACGCCACGCTCGTGCTCCGATGACGGCTTCAGCTCGAACGCGAAGGGCTGCGCCTCCGCTGTGAATCACCGCGAAGAGCACCAGCAACACCAGCATGACCAAGCTGCTGTGGTGGGTGGTTGCCATGGAGGGGCCTCGTTAGGTCGTGATTCTGGCGGTCTGTCATCCCGGGCTTAGATTTCAGTTTTTCCGACGGGTGCATCGCGGTGGCTGATCTGCCGTTCACCCTTGATCAGCTCCGCATTCTGCGAGCGATCGTCAGTGAGGGAAGCTTCAAGAAGGCTGCCGACAGCCTCTATGTCACGCAGCCTGCCGTCAGTCTTCAGATTCAAAATCTCGAGAAACAACTCGAGGTGTCCCTCTTCGATCGCGGTGGGCGGAAAGCGCAACTCACCGAAGCGGGACATCTGCTCTTGAGTTATTGCGACCGCATCCTCAGCCAGTGCGCAGAAGCCTGTCGGGCGCTGGATGACCTTCACAATCTCAAGGGAGGATCGTTGATTGTTGGGGCGAGTCAAACAACAGGCACCTATTTGATGCCGCGGATGATCGGATTATTTCGCCAGAAATATCCAGAAGTGGCCGTTCAGCTTCAAGTGCACAGCACCCGGCGAACCGGTTGGAGTGTTGCGAATGGCCAGATTGATTTGGCCATCATTGGCGGGGAATTGCCACCGGAGCTGAACGAGCTCCTGCAAGTGGTGCCGTATGCCAGTGATGAACTTGCCCTGGTGCTTCCGGTGAAGCACCCGTTGGCCCGTCTCACGGAACTCACCAAGGAAGATCTCTATCGGCTTGGGTTTGTTTGCCTGGATGCCCAATCCACCACCCGAAAAATGGTGGACCAATTGCTCGCCCGCTCCGGGCTGGATGTGCAGCGTTTGCGCATCGAGATGGAGCTCAATTCCCTAGAGGCGATTAAAAACGCAGTACAGGCCGGATTGGGAGCAGCCTTTGTGCCCGTGGTTTCGATTGATCGTGAGCTCGCTGCAGGCACGATCCATCGCCCCCAGGTGGCTGACTTGCAGGTGAAACGCCAGTTGAAATTGATTACCCATCCAGCGCGGTACTGCTCGAGGGCATCCGCTGCGTTTCGCCAAGACGTATTGCCAGTTTTCGCTAGCCCCGACAGTCCGATCCGACAAAAAGTAGCGACGCCAGTGGTGCCGCTTCCATCAGCCGTTCAGTTGACTCAGAACTGATCCGCTTCTGGGGTGATGCCCACGGTGTCGTCGGCGATTCCTTTCGTGAGGAAGCGATTTTGTGAAATGTCTGTTTGATAAACGCAGCGCACCACTGGTTTGTCTCGCACTGATCCGATGTAGGCAAAGGTGTTCATGCGTTGCTTGCATTCCCGTTCCTGATCCCCTGTGATGGCGCCCTCTTTGCGCAGCACAGACCAGTTTTCCCGACGAATGACGCAGCCTGGCTGAAGAGTTGGCTGGGTGACGAAGCTGCTGGAGGGATTCAGTGTTGTGTACATCTCGATATCCATCACAAAAGCGCTTGCACCCCATTGCCGACAGAACTCGGGGTCTGGTACGGCCATATCGAGTTGCTGTGAACTAGCGATATTGCCTTGATCTCCCCCGGTGGTGCTGGTGACGGCACTCCCAATGCCAATACCCACCACAAGAACGCCAGCTAGCACCGCCACGGTGCGTGAACTGAAATTGAAATCAGGTCCGCCGCCTTCTGGCGGTGGGCCTGGGGGGCGATTTCCGCGACCACTGCCACGCCGATCGTCGTAGCCGCGCTCATATCTTCCTCCACCTTGGGGGCGGTCATAGCTGTCGTAGCGGGAACGATTCACAGCAGTTCTGGTGTGCGCGGGAGGCCCATCGAAAAGTTTTGAACGCGAGCCTCAGGGTTGTAGCTGAGCTCTCCCCGTTGAAGGAGTTGCCGGATGAACCCTTCCAGGTCCGTTCCAATTCGCCGCAAGGTGTAGTCGCTGAGTTCGCCGCCTGCGGCAGCGTCTACGAGCTGCTTAAAGCGTTGCTGCACCTGTGAAATGCAGCTTTCACTCCAGATGAACTCATTGTCTGGATCGAGGTCCAAGGTGAGCTCATTCGCACTTGGCACGAGGTCATCGTTGTCCACCCGAGCGGTGAACAGGCGTACATGCCGCGTTGTGCACTTCAGCAGGGTGTCGGCCATGTCGCACCGGAGACGTTTGCCGAGTTTAAGAAGCGGTCGGGGTGTTAGCTCTCTTAAGGTTGGTTTCACTATTCAGCTATCCGCATGCGCGTCGCTATCGCCGGAGCAGGACTTGCGGGTTTGTCTTGCGCAAAATATTTGGCGGACGCTGGCCACACTCCAATTTTGGTGGAATCTCGGGACGTTCTTGGCGGGAAAGTGGCTGCCTGGAAGGATGAAGATGGCGACTGGTACGAAACCGGGCTGCACATCTTTTTTGGTGCTTACCCCAACATGCTGCAATTGTTCAAGGAATTGAACATTGAGGATCGGCTGCAGTGGAAAAGCCACTCAATGATCTTCAACCAGCCTGAAGAGCCTGGGACCTACAGCCGCTTCGATTTCCCCGACCTCCCCGCGCCCGTGAATGGTGTTGCGGCGATTCTGGGCAACAACGACATGCTCACCTGGCCGGAAAAGATCAGCTTTGGCCTGGGGTTGGTCCCAGCCATGTTGAGGGGTCAGGGATATGTGGAGGAGTGCGATCAATACTCATGGACAGAGTGGCTTCGTTTGCACAACATCCCTGAGCGGGTCAATGACGAGGTTTTCATTGCGATGAGTAAGGCGTTGAATTTCATCGATCCAGGTGAAATCTCTGCCACGGTTCTGCTCACAGCATTGAATCGCTTTTTGCAAGAGAAAAATGGCTCGCGCATGGCTTTTCTTGATGGAGCCCCTCCAGAACGACTTTGTCAGCCAGTGGTTGAGCACATCGAATCTCTCGGTGGAGAGGTTCACTTGGATTGCCCTCTTCGTGAAATCAAATTGAACGACGATGGAAGCGTCGCAGCATTTCAAATCGGTGGCGTGAAAGGAAAGGAAGGTTTTGATCTCGTGGCTGATGCTTATGTCAGCGCGTTACCCGTGGATCCTTTCAAGTTGTTGTTGCCGGAGCCTTGGAAGCAAATGGACGTTTTCCAAAAGCTTGATGGTCTTCGCGGTGTGCCCGTGATCAACATTCATATGTGGTTTGACCGCAAACTCACGGATATCGATCACCTGCTCTTTAGCCGGTCGCCGTTGCTCAGTGTCTATGCCGACATGAGCATTGCTTGTAAGGAGTACGAAGATCCTGACCGATCAATGTTGGAGCTCGTTTTTGCACCTGCCAAGGACTGGATCAGCCGTAGTGATGAAGATATTATTGAAGCCACAATGGGAGAGCTGCTAAAACTATTTCCAATGCATTTTAGTGGGGATAATCCAGCAAAACTGCGTAAATCTAAGGTCGTTAAAACTCCATTATCGGTTTATAAAACCACTCCTGGCTGTCAGCAGCTTCGTCCAGATCAAACCACGCCAATTAAAAATTTCTTTTTGGCTGGCGATTACACAATGCAGCGCTATCTGGCCTCGATGGAAGGTGCTGTTCTGAGCGGCAAGCTTTGTGCCGGTGCGGTTGATGCCAAGACAGATCAATTGTCCAAGACATCTTCCGTTGGCGAGCCTGTGACAGCCTGAAGCGATGCCAATCGCATCTATGACCAGGGATCTAGACGATGCTTTTGAAGCGTGTCGTCGCGAGACGGCTGAGTGGGCAAAAACGTTTTATCTCGGAACGCTGCTGTTGCCTCTTGAAAAACGTCGGGCGATCTGGGCGATTTACGTCTGGTGTCGTCGCACCGATGAGCTAATGGATAGTGCCGAAGCACAATCACGCTCTGTAGAGGAACTGGCTGAGCGCTTGGATCATTGGGAGCAACAAACGCGGGATCTTTTTAATGGTCATGTCTCCAATGATCTCGATGCCGTGATGGCACATACGCTGGAGCGATTTCCGCAAGATATTCAGCCCTACCTAGACATGATTGAGGGTCAACGTATGGATCTCACGTGGACGCGATATCCCACGTTTGAAGATCTGAAGTTGTACTGCTATCGCGTCGCGGGGACGGTGGGTTTGATGACTCAAGGTGTGATGGGTGTGGATCAGGCCTATACCTCTGCTCCTTGGAGTGACAGTCCAGACACCTCGGATGCGGCGGTTGCCTTGGGGATCGCAAACCAGCTCACAAATATTCTTCGAGATGTTGGTGAAGATCGTGGCCGTGGTCGTATTTATCTTCCTCAAGAAGATTTAGATCGCTTCGGTTATTCAGAATCTGATTTGATGGCTGGGAGATTGAATGAAGCTTGGCGTGAATTAATGGCTTTCCAGTTGGAACGGGCAAGAGAATGGTTTACTCGGTCTGAGTCCGGAGTGCGCTGGCTTTCAGGGGATGCTCGCTGGCCCGTGTGGACATCTTTGAGGTTGTATCGAGGCATATTGGATGCCATTGAGCGCATCGATTACGACGTCTTTAATCGACGTGCTTACGTCGGCAAGGTGAACAAATTGCTTGACTTACCTCGTTCCTATGCTTTGGCACAATTTCGGTAAATCGATCAATAGAAATGCTAATTAAAAAGCCCTGTCAGGAATACCCTGACAGGGCTTAAGTGCGTTTTTGATTGATTCAAACGGCTGTTTTCTGATTGCCAAGTAAATCTTTCAATTTGGAGAGCTCTCCAGCCCAGCGTGGGTCTGGTGCGCCTTCTCCAGGAGCGTCGCTGTGCACCACCTTGTTCACGGTTTTCCGTGCGACTTGAGGTTGCCCTGCACCCATGGGAGCGGGGGCTCCGCCACGACGGTTGTTGCCGCCAGATTCGCGGCGTTCGGAACGCTCAACACGAAGGGTGCTGCCGCCGAACTCTTTGCCATTGAGTTGCTCGATGACTGCATCGGCAACCTTCGGGTCGTCAACGTTGGCGAAGCCGAAACCACGGCAGCTTCCGGTGTCTCGATCAAGCACCGACTTAAACCGGATCCCTTCTCCAATGCCTTTCAGAAGAGCCGCAAGCTCCTGTTCTTCAAAGGTTTGCGGCAAATTGCCGATGTACAGGCGGATGCTCATGAAGGAGGGGAGGCGATCTGTCGGTGTCTGATAGTCATCATTGACACCAGCAAAGTTAATCACAGACCGCTTCGATTTCGGCGCATAGGCGATGGGCCGTTTTCAGTGCTTCATCACGTGTTTGGATCCGTCCAAAGGCCTGCTCAAGGCGAAGTTGGGCGAGCACTTTCCCCATGGTGGGTCCAGCTGAAAGCCCTAGTTCCTTTTGGAGGCTGCCTCCATCGAGGGGCATGGTGGGGTGAAACAACGGATCGTTTGGATCCCGCCAGCGTTTCAGCCACTGCTGCTGGAGCTCCTTCGGTAGCCCAAGGATCAAGGCTGCGAGATCCACTTCCAGCTCCAGATGCAGCTGGAGTCGTTTCTGTTCTGATAATGCCTCCGGTTGCTGGTTCGCTTGCAAGACCCAGTGACGCAGCCGTGCGCAGCGTTGTTGCAGCATCTTGCTGGCCTTGAGCCGCTTGAGTCCGTCGTCGCTGATCAGATTTGTTAACCGTGCCAGTGGAAGCGCGACAGCTTTCTCTGACGCGTCCAGCAGTGTTGTGTCGTGTGTAGCGACTGTTTGTGACGTTGTGGCCCATGGTTGGAGCAATGGCCAACGCTCTAGGAGCTGGAGGGCTTGCTCTGCATGGGGGCCTTTTACGAGCCGTTGCAGTTCAGCCAGGATGCGTTCAGGGGCTGACTTCCCTAGAGCTTTGTGATGTCTCTGGATCCACTCCCCCGTTTGGGCATCGAGTATCAGGGGGATCTCCGCCAGAAACCGCAGGCCACGGAGGAGGCGTAGTGGGTCGTCGATCAGGTTTTGTTCGCGGACAGCGCGCAAGCGTCCCTGCTTGAGATCCCCTAAGCCTCCCGTCGGGTCGCATAACGAGGCCATCGGCTGGAGTGGGAGTGCGATGGCATTAATGCTGTAATCACGTCTCCACAGGTCGTCTTCAAGGCCATCACCCTCCTGTCGGGCTACATCGATGGTCCATCCGTTGAGAACGAGACGGGCGATGTCTCTCTGCTCATCCAGCACCACATGCTTGCCCCCGAAAATCTTCGCAAGACGTGCGGAGTGTCGTAGAGCATCGCTGCGCACCACGAGATCAAGATCGGGATGTGGGTTGTGTCGGCCAAGCAATGCATCCCGTAAAGCCCCGCCCACCAGAGCTGTGCCTTCAGGCAGCTGGTCGATGGAGATCGGCCAGTTGTCTGGATCGAGCTGTTTCAGCAGGAGCCGTGCCTGCTCGTCGGGAGCAGCATCAGCCATCAGAATGAAATCTCTGCCGACATCGGGAGGCATGTGCATCTGCGTGGATTGCCGCTGGGTCGACCGTTGTCAGGCCTATCACGCAGTCGAGCGTCAGCATGGCGTTGCCCATCTTTCTGCTGAACCAGACCTGGAACCGAAAGCTCCCAAAATTCATATTTCTGTGATGGATCTACCCGATGGCCAGGTGGGGGTGGAGTGGGATGTCAGGGCTTGCGACAGCTTTGAGGCTGAAGCCGGCCGCTGGCAGCGTCTACGACCTGGTGAGGTGGTGCCTACATGAGTGGTAACTCCCTTTTGATGGCGTTGCACAGCTCCACAGAGCGCTTTGGTGTCGCAGTGCACGATCCGATGTCGTCGTCCGAGCCCTCCGCCGTGCAGGTGTTCGATGACGGTCGTGGTTTGTCCAACACCCTGATCACCCGAGTGTCGGCGATGCTGCCGCGGGAGCGTTGGACCCAACTCAGCGGTCTGGCCGTCGCGACTGGACCCGGTGGGTTTACCGGAACGCGTTTGTCGGTGGTGATGGCCAGAACTCTGGCGGAACAGTTGCGCTGTCCGCTTTTAGGCATCAGCAGCTTTGCGTTAATGGCACCACGCCTTCACAGCCAGTTACCCGTAGAACAACGTGGTCAACCGTTTTGGATTGCTCGGGAGCTGCCGCGACGAGGTTTGGTGGCCGGTTGTTATTGCCTCGATGCCAATGACGTCAACGAATTAGAAGAGCCCCATCTGGTAGCGAAGGGACGCTCGTTGGGCTCAATCGTTGAGGCAGCGGAGGACGTGCACGCCGATGTTCTGCAGTTATTGAAACTGTTGCGCTGCGCCCATCTGGCAGGCAAGGCAATGCCATGGTCGGAGGTGTTGCCGATTTATCCCACCTCACCTGTCGGCCAGGTCTGATGGCAGGCCTCAAAACAGGCATGGTCTTGGGGGTTGCCCTAACGGTTTGGTTGCTTGGTCCTGGCCCGATGGCCCCGTATCGCCGCGCTTTGCTGAATCGCAGCGCACCTCAGATGGTCCTGGTTTTGGGTGGTGATGTGGATCGAGAACGGATGGGAGCGCGTTTGGCGCGGCAGTTGGATTTGCCCCTATTGGTGAGTGGAGGCAGTAATCGGGAATATGCCACCTGGCTATTGCAGGAGGAGCGCTTGAACCCTGAGCGGGTCACCCTCGACTACCGCGCTCGCGACACCCTCAGCAATTTCACGTCCCTCGTCGACGAGCTACAGAGCGACGGTATTCAACATGTGTTGCTCGTTACGAGCGAAGACCATCTGGCCCGTTCAATGGCGGTGGGTCAGGTCGTCGCAGGCAGTCGTGGGATTCACCTCACTGGTGTGCCGGTGGCTTGTTCCCCGGATTGTGAGGAGGAGGGTCGTTTAAAGCAGATCAGCGACTGGCTCCGAGCGATGGCTTGGGTGATCACTGGCCGTGACCTCAGGGATGCTGCAAACCTTGGTCCAGAAGCGCGTTGATCCGTTCTTGGAGGAGAGCGGTTGTTGCGTCTAGATCAGCACGACGCCGGCTGACTGGAGGTGGAATAGGCGTGCCGATCCGCAACTGAATCGGAACGAGGCGTGGCCAAAATTGACGGCTCCCGAGGGCACGATGGCTGTTGAGAATCGCGACCGGCAGCAGTGGAGCTCCGCTGCGAGCAGCGAGTAGGGCAGCCCCGGGTAATGGGGCGTTCACCCGTCCATTGGCTTGTCGGGTGCCGTCAAGAAACACCCCAGTCGCCCAGCCTGCCTCCAGGGTGGCCGTTGCGGTTCGAATGGCCTCCCTGTCGCTGGCTCCCCTTCGTACGGGGTACGCCCCGAGGGCTCGAATCAGCCGTCCAAGCAACGGCACATCGAACAATTCAGCTTTGGCCATAAAAGCCACGGGTCGCCCTAGGGCATGCCCAAGGATTGGCGGATCAAGATGGGAACCATGGTTGGCTGCCACCACGAGAGCACCCTGCTTTGGAACATTCTCATTGCCCTGGGTTGATCCTCGGAAAAGCCCCCGAAAAATGGGGAAAACCAAGAGTCCGCTGACCAGCCGATAGGTGAGGCTTGGCGATGGTTTGGTGGAGATGATCTGGACGCTGTTGCTCATTGGCCGAGATCACCTGATGAACTGATTTGCGCTGTGGTGATGCCTGCCATGCTTCGTTTCGCCAAGCCGCTGAGCACGTTGCCAGGGCCGATTTCCACCAGGCTGTCGACGCCCTGTTCGGTCATGGCAACCATGGTTTCCCGCCAGCGCACGCCTGTGGTCATCTGTTGCTTAAGCCGTTCCTTCAGATCCACCCCTGTGTTGGAGGCACTGGGGTCGCAGTTGCTCAACACCGGGATGCGCGTGTCATGGAAGGCCATGGCATCCAGGGTGGCTGAGAATTGGTGGGCGGCTTCTGCCATGAACGGCGAGTGGAAGGCTCCCGACACCGCGAGGGGGATGGCACGTTTGCAGGTGAGTTGATCGCTCACCGCGGCGACCGCATCAGGACGACCAGAAATCACCACTTGGGCGTCGCTGTTGTCATTCGCGATGCTCACACCGTCCGTTGCCCGCACAAGCTCTTCAAGCTGACTGCGGTCAAAACCAATGACCGCTGTCATCGCGCCTCCACCAGCTGCAGCCATGAGCTCGGAACGCACCTTCATGAGCTGGAGACCTGTCTCCAAGTTGAAGGCCCCTGCCGCATAGAGAGCCACGAGCTCACCCAGGCTATGACCGGCCACCAAAGAGGCATCTCTGCCCTGCTGGATCAAATTGTCGACCAGAAGCGACTCGATGACAAAGAGAGCTGGTTGAGTATTCCGGGTGTCGTTGAGGTCGTCTGGACCCTCCCCACGGCCACTTTCTCCCTGGCAGATGGCGAGTAGATCGCGTCCGAGCAGCTCTGAAGCCTGGCTGAACCGTTCATTAGCCCCGCTCATGCTGAGAAGGGGATCGGCCATGCCCACTTTCTGCGAGCCCTGGCCAGGGAACACCCAAGCGATTGCCATCGTTGATTAACGCAGATAGTGCCGGAGATTAGGCGGGCCCGCTCCATCGGAGAAGCGCTGCTCCCCAACTCAATCCTGCACCGAAGCCACTGCTGGCGATGCGATGCCCCGGTTGGATTCGACCATCGCGTACCGCTTCATCCAGCATCAGTGGAATGGTTGCAGCAGAGGTGTTGCCGTAGAAGGCGAGGTTGCTGAGGACCTGTTCGTTTGGAATCTTGAAACGCTCTGCGACGGCATCGAGGATGCGTTGGTTGGCTTGATGTAACAACAACCAGTCGATGCTTTCTGGGCTGGTCCCAGTGCTGTTCAGCAGCGACGCCAGAATGGCCGGCACTTCTCGAACAGCGAATTTGTAGACCTCTTGGCCGTTCATTTGGATCGGTTCAAACCCCCCTTGTTGATGGCTGGCATCTCCGATCAGTTCGCACCGTTCTGTCACCTGTGGGAGTTGTAAGACCGCTCCACGGCTTCCGTCGGATCGCAACAAAAATCCTTCTAGATCGTCTGTGCCGTCGGTCGATGCCTCGATCACGAGGGCTCCGGCGGCATCCCCGAAGAGCACACAGGAACGACGGTCATCCCAGTCCACCCAGCGGCTGAGTTGATCAGCACCGACGACCAAGATGCGGCGCATGGCACCGCTGCGGATGTACTGAGCTGCGGTGACGAGGCTAAACAGAAACCCACTGCAGGCAGCGGTGAGATCAAAGGCCACGGCATTGATAGCTCCAATGCGGGCTTGCAGACGCGGGGCGGAACCGAAAAGATCGTCAGGGGTTGAGGTGGCCAGAACGATCAAGTCGAGGCTGTCCGCTTGCCAGCCCGCCATCTCCAGGGCTCGCTCTGCCGCTAAACCACTTAGCTCTGCCAAGGATTCATCGGCGCCCACCACCCGACGGGCGGCAATGCCAGTTCGGCTGCGGATCCACGCATCATTGGTGTCCACGCGTTTGCCCAATTCGTCATTGCTGATCGATCGGGTTGGCGTGGCACTCCCGCATCCCCGGAGCAACACACCGCTGGTGTTGTGGAGCGGCTCGACCAAAGCGATGGGATCCAAGTTGGCGTCAGTCAATCACAGCCGCTCTGCAATGCAGCCAGATCATCCATAACGCCATGGCTTGCGGCGGAGTGGGCGATGCGTAGGGCACTCACGACAGAAAGAGCTTTGCTGCTGCCGTGCCCGATCACGGCGATCCCGTTCACTCCCAAGAGAAGAGCACCACCGTGTTCGGCGTGATCAAGGCGTTTTTTGATGCGTTTCAGGTTGCTGATGAGAAACGCTGACCCAACCTTGCCCCGACGTCCTCGAGGAAGTTCTGACCGCAGGACCCCGAGCAAAACGCTGCCCACCGACTCAAGGAATTTCAGGAGCACATTGCCGGTAAACCCATCGCAAACCACCACATCAAATTCACCCGACAACACATCGCGGCCTTCGCAATTGCCAGCGAAGTGAAGTCTGGACTCCTCCTTCAGCAGTTCGAACGTTTTTAAGGAGAGTTCATTGCCTTTGCATTCTTCTTCTCCGATGTTGAGGAGACCAACCCTCGGCTGTTCCACCTGAAGGACATCTCGGCTGTAGATGTTTCCCAGCAGGGCGAACTGATGTAGGTATGTCGGTTTGCAATCCATGTTGGCCCCCACATCGAGCACAAGCACTGGCTGTCCGGGGTCTTTGGTGGGAAACAAGGCACCAATGGCAGGCCGGTCGATTCCTTTGAGTCGTCCAAGACGGAAGATCGCAGAGGCCATCACTGCTCCTGAGTTGCCAGCCGAGTAGACGGCTGTGGCACGACCTTGCTTCACCAGGTCCATCGCCACATTGATGCTTGCGTCGCGTTTTCGACGAACGGCTGTCGCTTCGTCATCCATGCCAATGGAAGGGCCGCTGGGCACTAACTCCAAGTGGCCTGACGCTTGAGCTTTTTCCAGAATGGCTTCGAGTTCTAGGTCGGCAGCAGCAGCTCGCACCCGATCCTGCTCGCCAACAAATCGAATTTTTAAGGGCAGGCGCTCAATCGCTTGGAGACACCCCTCGAGAATGGGGCCAGGTGCGTCATCGCCACCCATCCCATCGACGGCAACCCACAGGCGATCGTCATCGTTGATCTCGTCTTCGTCATTCCCACCCTGCAGGCGGCGAAGAGGATCAAAAACCAGGGGCTGCAGAACACTGCTGGCAACGGTGCCAGCACCAGACACAACAGTGCCTGCAACGGTTCCGGCTGCAGATGCTGAGCTGGCCGCACTATCAACAATTGTGGTCACGGCGGAATTCCGCCGGTACCAAATCACAAGACGGCGGATCGCCCGCGGCCTTGTGCTTTTACTCCGGGGCTCGGGGGCCTGGGAGGAATCAGGGTCCTTCGGAAGCAACGGAGTCGATGATGCGCTGGAACAGGTAGCCGGTACCGCGAGCCGTGAGGATTAACTCGGGGTTGGCAGGATCATCTTCCAGTTTGGAACGAAGGCGGGAGATATGAACATCAACCACACGAGTATCAACGTGGCGTTCTGGGGTGTAACCCCACACTTCTTTCAGGATTTCCCCACGGTTAAACGGTTCTCCTGAACGCGAGACCAGCAATTCCAGCAGGCTGAATTCCATGCCTGTGAGCCGGATGCGCTCATCGTTGCGGAACACTTGGCGTTTGTTGGTGTCGATGCGTAGGTCGGAGACCTGGATCACACCAGAGTTGGGTATCCCTGCAATGGCCTCCTTCTCCACCCTGCGAAGAACGCAGCGGATCCGTGCTTCCAGCTCTTTCGGGCTGAATGGTTTCACCACGTAATCGTCAGCGCCGAGCTCCAGTCCGGTGATCCGGTCGGCGACATCGCCCAGGGCTGTCAGCATCACGATCGGAACATCCGATTCCTTGCGGAGCTCTTGGCAGACGCCATAGCCATCAAGCTTTGGCATCATCACGTCGAGCACCACCAGGTCGGGCATGCAGTTGGGAAACAACTCCAGGGCCTCCGTGCCGTCGCAAGCGGTCACGACGTTGTACCCAATCATCGAGAGTCTGGTTTCCAGAATCCGTCTGATCGAGGCCTCGTCATCGACCACGAGAATTGTTTCCTTGGAGGGAGCCGTGGCCGTCATGAAGCCTTTGGCGCAGCGTGGATCTCGTCACACTTAAAAGAGAAGCCACCCTTTAATTCACGTAACAGCAACTTTCTTCACAGTTCGCATTGCCTAAGCCCACCGCCATTTTTGTCTGCCAGGCCTGTGGCGCTAAGGCTCGACAGTTCTTTGGACGTTGTCCGGAGTGCGGGAGTTGGAATTCCCTTGTTGAGCAATCACAGCCATCCACCGATGGCCGCCGCCGCCGTGCTGCTCCAGACCAGAAGGACGTTCCTTCGCCCCGACGCTCGACGGCGATGGCCTCGTTGGACGATCAACCGCTGCAGCGTTTGCCGACGGGCTCTGCTGAGTTTGATCGGGTGTTGGGGAGCGGTTTGGTGCCAGGTTCACTCGTTCTTGTGGGGGGTGATCCTGGTATTGGCAAAAGCACCCTTCTTTTGCAGAGCGCTTCGGCCATGGCGGCCCACAGCTCTGTTCTTTACGTGAGTGCAGAGGAATCTGCGCAGCAAGTGAAACTGCGATGGCAGCGATTGGCGGGGGAGACCTCCGATTTGCAATTGCTGGCCGAGACGGATCTTGACTTGGTTTTGGAGGAGCTTGAAGCGCTTCGACCGGCGGTCGCGATCATTGACAGCATCCAGGCGTTGCATGACCCCAACCTCACGAGCGCCCCTGGATCTGTGGGACAGGTGCGGGAATGTGCCGCATCACTTCAGCGTTTGGCCAAGCGCCAGAACACGGCTCTTCTCCTCGTGGGACATGTGACCAAGGAGGGGATGTTGGCGGGCCCCAAGGTGCTTGAGCACTTGGTGGATGCGGTGCTCACCTTTGAAGGTGACCGATTTGCCAGCCATCGACTGCTGCGTGCTGTGAAAAATCGTTTTGGTGCCACCCATGAATTGGGCCTGTTTGAAATGCAGGCCGGCGGCTTGGCAGAAGTGGGCAACCCCAGTGAGCTTTTCCTCAGTGATGCCCGTGCATCAGGGGTCGCCACCATCGTGGCCTGTGAGGGCACCCGCTCCCTCGTAGTGGATCTTCAGGCGTTGGTGAATGTCACCAGCTACGCCAGTCCGCGCCGGACAGCTACGGGCATCGGCACCAATCGTTTGCACCAGATCTTGGCGGTGTTGGAGAAGCACATGGGCATTCCCCTGTCCCGTTTCGATTGCTACCTCGCCGTGGCTGGAGGGCTGGATGTGGAGGAGCCAGCTGCCGACCTTGGAGTGGCAGCAGCGGTGGTGGCAAGTTTTCGAGACCTCACACTCCCCCCCGGGACCGTGTTGATCGGAGAACTCGGGTTAGGAGGGCAACTCAGGCCAGTCGGTCAACTTGAGCTGCGTTTGCAAGAAGCGGCTCGGCTGGGGTTTCGACGGGCAGTCGTCCCATCCGGTAGTGGTTTAGGGGCAGTGGCCTCCGGGTTGGATCTGGCCTTGCTTGAGGCCGCCAATGTCACCGAGGCGCTTGTTTTAGCGATCGGTGATGAGGTGCGGACTGAGCCGAATTAGCCCACTAGAAGTACACGTCGACGTTGCTGCGACCGGTGGATTTCAACCAATTTTCGATATCGAGGTAACCGCCTGGATTGAGACGTACCGCTTGAGTCCAGACGTCTGCAGCCTGGTCAAACCAGCGATCTGCATCATCTTGTTGACCACTTTCTTCAGCGATTCGGCCCCACTTTTCAAAGATCAGTCCCATGTTTTTGAGGCATGAGGGTTGTTTTGGGTTTTCGTCTAGAGCTTTTTGGTACGTCTCGATCGCCCGTTCCTCCTCACCGTTCGACATGTAAATAATCGCCATGTTCTTGAGGGTTTCACCGCGGTCGGTGGGGTCTGTTTCAAGCTTTAGGGCTTCGTCGTAGTTTTCGAGTGCTTCGGCGTAGTCGCCATCATTTTGGGCGGATAGTCCGTCTCGGTAATAGACGTAGGCCTCTTTCGAACGGGCATTAATCGGCAGCAGTTTGACGATTAAGTCCGCCATCACCGTGAAGCTTTTGTCGATGAAGTTGTCGTTGCGGTTGCTGCGGGGCACGGCGCGCCGGTTGATGTCACTCCATCCTGACGGCCCTGTCATCCGACCTAGCGTGCTCGTAACGATTGATCGCTTGTGAGTTCTGCGATGCAGACCGTCGTCCTGGATGTGGAAGGGATGAAGTGTGGCGGTTGCGTGTCCGCGGTGGAACGTACGTTGCTCGAGCAGCCGGGTGTGCAGCGGGCTGATGTGAATTTGGTCAGCCGTGCTGCTTGGCTTGATTTCTCTGAGTCAGAGGGCAATGTCGACGCGGTGCTGGAGGCTTTGGCAGCGCGGGGATTTCCAGCCCACGAGCGTTCCTTGGAGTTTCAGCCGGGTGTAAAGGGTCCGAATGGATCCACTGGCTTGAGTTGGTGGCGTCAGTGGCGTCAGTTGATGGTGGCGCTGGTGCTGTTGCTGCTGTCGGTGATGGGACACCTCAGCGAAGCCGGGCAATTGTCAGTGCCGGTGATTGGCAGCCTCCCGTTCCACGCGGGATTGGCGACCGTCGCCTTGTTTGGTCCAGGTCGCCAGATCCTGTCTGGGGGCATAAAAGCAGCCCGTGTTGGTGCCCCGAGCATGGACACCTTGGTGGGGCTGGGGGTGGGCAGCGCCTATCTGGCCAGCTTGGCGGCCTTGGTGTGGCCCACGGTGGGTTGGCCGTGCTTTTTCAATGAGCCGGTGATGTTGCTGGGATTCGTGCTTTTGGGGCGCTTCCTCGAAGAACGGGCTCGTTTCCGAACGGGGCAGGCCCTCCAGCAATTAGCTCAATTGCAGCCCGAGACGGCTCGTTTGGTGTTAACGGATGGTGAGATTCGTGAGGTCAGAGTTGGAGCTCTTCGGCCAGGTGAACGCGTCCAACTTCTGGCTGGGGATCGCATTCCTGTTGATGGAGTGGTTTGCGAGGGGCTTTCGGCGGTGGATGTCTCCAGCCTCACCGGAGAACCAATGCCTCTCCAAGTGGAGCCTGGTACTGAGCTGTCGTCCGGCAGTTTGAATTTGGAAGCGCCGCTCGTTCTTGAAGTGAGCCGGGTGGGTTCCGACACTGCCCTTGCTCGCATTATTCGGTTGGTTGAGCAGGCCCAGGCACGCCGAGCCCCCATTCAAGGGTTGGCGGATCGGGTGGCAGGACGGTTTTGCTATGGCGTGATGGCCTTGGCCCTCGCCACCTTTTTGTTTTGGTGGCTCTTTGGTGCGTCCCATTGGCCCGAGGTGTTGCAGGCCAATGCTCCTGGTCTGCCCCATGCCCATGGCATGGTTCATGGCGCTCAGTCCCATCACAGTGGATTGGGCAGTGGTGCCACCACGCCGATCGGCTTAGCGCTCCAGCTCACCATTGCCGTGCTCGTGGTGGCCTGCCCCTGCGCGTTGGGCTTGGCAACTCCCACGGTGATTACCGTCTCCACCGGTTTGGCGGCGAGACGCGGTTGGTTGTTTCGAGGTGGTGATGTGATCGAAACCGCAGCTGCCCTAGATCAGGTGGTCTTCGACAAGACCGGCACGCTCACATTGGGGCGGCCGCTGGTCACCGACGTTTTTGGTGAAGATCCCAATCTTTTGTTGCAGTGGGCCGCGAGCCTGGAGCAGAGCAGCCGCCATCCGCTGGCCTATGCCCTGCTGCAAGAGGCGCAACGGCGCGACTTGGCCTTGATCGATGTAACCCGTGTATCCACTGTGTCTGGGGAAGGACTTTGGGGTGAGCTGGACGGGGTGGTCGGTGACCTTCGGGTTGGCAAGCCCGCTTGGCTGCAAAGTTTCGGTGTCGACTTCTCCGCTGCAGCAACGGCCTGGTTGGCCGCGGCTCAGGGATCGGTGGTTGCGGTTTCGGCTGGACAGGTTTTGGTCGGATTACTGCAAGTTGAAGACAAGCAACGGCCTGATGTCGCCCCTTCATTGGAGAGGCTCCGCGCCTCCGGTCTCAAGCTCGCCATCTTCAGTGGTGACCGTGAAGTGGCCGTACGTCGCCTCGGGGAGAGGCTGGGCTTCGCCGAAGCTGACCTCGGTTGGCAGATGCTTCCTCAACAGAAACTCGAGCGATTGGAGCAGCTCCGTCAAGAAGGGCGGGTGGCGATGGTGGGTGATGGCATCAATGACGCACCTGCTTTGGCCGCGGCTGATTTGGGCATTGCCATCGGTACTGGTACCCAGATTGCGCAGGACACCGCCGATATGGTCTTGCTTGGCGATCGTTTGGACAACCTTCCCGAAGCGCTTTCATTGGCTCGGCGCACTCTGAATAAAGTCCGCCAGAACCTTTTTTGGGCTTTTGGGTACAACCTGATCGCTCTTCCGGTCGCGGCCGGTGTTTTGCTGCCAACTCAAGGCGTGTTGCTCTCACCGCCTTTCGCGGCCCTGTTGATGGCTCTGAGCTCGATCACAGTGGTTGTGAATGCTTTGGCTTTACGGATATGACTGGCCGCTTCATCGTTCTCGACGGGATCGACGGCTGCGGCAAATCCACTCAAATTCGTCACCTTGCTCAATGGTTGCCCGCGAGTGGCTTAATGCCTCCCACGGCCCAACTGATCTGTACCCGTGAGCCTGGTGGGACTCCCTTGGGCCAGTCGATTCGAGAGTTGTTGCTGCATACCGAAGCCGATCAGGTGCCATCTGTGACGGCGGAGCTTCTTCTCTATGCCGCGGATCGTGCCCAGCATGTGGATACGGTGATTCGACCGGCTCTTCTGCGGGGAGATTGGGTGTTGAGCGATCGCTTTGCTGGATCCACCCTTGCGTATCAGGGCTACGGCCGCGGCTTGGATCGACAGCTGATTACCCGTCTGGAATCGATCGCGACCACTGGTTTAGAGCCGGATCTCACCGCTTGGTTGATGGTGCCGGTGGAGGTGAGCTTGCAGCGTCGCCATGGTGAGAAAGAGGATCGAATCGAGGCCGAGGGGCGTGCCTTTTTGCGTCGCGTCGCTGATGGTTTTGCTGTCCTTGCCGAGCAACGCAATTGGTCTCAAATTGATGCACAACAGTCCGTGTCGAAACTCAGCCAGGTGTTGGAACAAACCCTGCGGGAGACCCTGCAGTGAGTGAATTGTTTGATGGCTTGGTCGGGCAGCCGTTAGCCGTTCATTTGCTCGAAGCGGCCCTGCAACAGAACCGACTTGCCCCCGCTTACCTGTTCGCTGGGCCCGACGGGGTAGGACGACGTTTTGCGGCCCTGCGTTTCCTCGAGGGAGTGTTGAGTGGGGGGGTGGGTTGTGATCGTGCAAGGCGTCGTCTTGAGGAGCGCAATCATCCAGACCTGGTCTGGGTTGAGCCCACCTTTCAGCATCAAGGTCGTCTTCTCACGCGCGATGAGGCCGTTGATGCTGGAATGAGTCGTCGAACGCCACCTCAGTTGCGGCTCGAGCAGATTCGTGGCGTGAGTCGTGCACTTGCTCGCCAGCCCGTTGAATCCACTCGTGGAATGGTGGTGATTGAATCCGCCGAAGCAATGGCGGAAGCCGCGGCGAATGCTTTGCTCAAAACGTTGGAGGAGCCTGGCCACGGATTGTTGATCCTTTTAACGGCTGCGCCTGAACGCCTTCTCAGCACGATCCGTTCTCGTTGCCAGTTGATTCGGTTTGTCCGGCTCGATGTTCCGTCGGTTGCTCAGGTGTTGCATCGTTTGGATGCTGTCGAACACGATCCGCCGGAGCTCTTGGCTATGGCGGCGGGCTCTCCTGGGGCGTTACTGGAGCATCGGAGTCGCTGGGCAGCTCTTCCGACGGAATTGATGCCTCGTCTACGGCATTTGCCCAATGAACCGATGCATGCCCTCGCTTTGGCACGGGACGTGTGCGAGGCGTTGGACGGTGAACAGCAACTGTGGCTGATCGATTGGTGGCAACAAGCGCTATGGGCGTCTTCTGGAGACGTTCACTCCCTGAAACGCCTGGAGATATTGCGGCGTCAGCTGTTGTCGTTTGTCCAGCCGCGACTGGCCTGGGAAGTGGCCTTGTTGGATCTCACTGCAGATGCAACAGCTGCCCCGGCCTGACCAGGTGAATGGTCCTATGCAGTAGCGCGATCGCCTTGCTGTTTGCGCTCTTCCCGCGCGAGCGAGACCACATCATCGAGTTGTCCACCGGTGGGAAGCTCTAGGCAATAGCCGGCCCCATACACCGTTTTGATGAACCGAGGTTTGCGGGGATCGGGCTCGAGCTTGGTGCGTAGGTGCCTGACGTGCACGCGGATCGTTTCAATGTCGTCGTCGGGTTCGTATCCCCAAACTTCCTTCAAAATCAATGATGGGGCCACTGTTTGGCCGTGGCGCTGCAGGAGGCAATGCAGCAACTCGAATTCCAGGTGAGTTAATCGAACTGGGCTATCGAACCAGATCGCTTCAAACCGCTCTGGCACAAGAGTGAGAGGGCCGTAGCTGAGGATTTCGTTCTGATTGCTGGCACCCAACGGAGCACGATCACTCCGGCGAAGCAGTGCCTTGATTCGAACTTGAAGTTCTTCGAGGTCGAAAGGTTTGGTGAGGTAATCGTCGGCACCAGAGTTGAAACCGCTCACTTTGTCTTTGGTCCCACCAAGAGCAGTAAGCATCAAAATTGGAATGCCTGCAGTTCGCTCGTCTCGACGCAAGCGTTGACACAGGGTGAGGCCGTCCACTTTGGGCAGCATCAAGTCGAGAAGGATTAAATCTGGTGTGTACTGAAGTGCCAGTGCTTGGCCTTTGATGCCGTCGTCTGCGCGCTGAACATCAAACCCGCTGTGCTCTAAGTGGCCGCTCACCAGGTCGCGCATGTCCTGGTCGTCTTCGATCAACAGGATGCAGGGCTTCATCGGTTCAGCAGCGGAACAGTTGGAGGGTTATGAGCGCGGTTCTATGAATTGAGCAACGCTGCGCAGATTCTCTCAAGCTTTTCTGGTTTCTGCAGATTTCAGTCTTGTGCGGTTTGTCCCTGTCAGCAGATGAGAACCATCGCACTGCAGGTGATGTTGGCGTTTCTGCTGTTGGTCCCAATTCCGGATCTGTTCAGGAAGTCTTCCGCTTCCAGCAACCAGCTGTCATGAAATTTCTTTTGCGGTCAATAAAAAAGCCACAGCGTGAGCTGTGGCTTTGAAAAAAACTCCCCGGGCGGGATTCGAACCTGCGACCAATCGATTAACAGTCGACCGCTCTACCGCTGAGCTACCGAGGAATGTGACACGAAGAACTTACCTGTCAGACCTCCCAGACTGCAAGCGTTGGCGAAGTTCTCGCCCAGTGGCCCACGGGCCAATACGTCCATGGTCCATTTGCGCTGCACCGTCGGCCTCATTGAGTTCCTCCAGTCGATGGGTAATCCAAAGGGCGGTGATTGGTCTGGTCGGGTGATGGCAAAGGGTATGGACTGCCGAAAGGACGGCGCGCTGGCTTTGCGGGTCAAGCAGAGCGGTGGGTTCGTCTAAAAGAAGAAGGCCTGCGTTGCTGGCCAGGGCGCCCGCGATGGCCAGCCGTTGTTTCTGCCCACCGCTGAGGGTATGGATGGGTCGGGTTGCTAGGCCATGGAGCCCCAATTGATTCAGGCAGGCTTCCACCCTCTCCCGCCGTTGATCCATCGATTGATCTGATCGGATCCCCAATAAAAGGTCGCTACCGCAACTGGGTAGGAGTAATTGGTGATCAGGGTTTTGAAAAACCAACGCAGCACGCTGTTTGCATTCAATGGATCCAGCTTGCGGTTCAAGCAAGCCAGCGATCAAGCGAAATAACGTGCTTTTGCCGCTTCCATTGCTGCCCACCAACATCCAAAGGCCAGGCCTTTGGATTGTCAGGTTGCAGCGATTCAGAACACGATCACCATTTGGCCAGCGATGGCTGACTGAATCGACGTGAAGTTCGGCGTGTCCTTGATCAGGACTCAAGGGAGAAACCAGGCCGTTTGCTGCCACCTGCCGCTGAAGCTTTCTCATAAAGCTGAACAGCGAGAACTTCACTGATGAGGAGCGCTGCTTTTTTCCCCTCTACTTTCTCGCAAGTGAGATCAAGGAGGCGGGGCTGCCCGTGATCGATGGCTTGGCGAATCTCTTGATACAGCGCCTCTGCATCACTTGGTTCTTTGCGTTGAACAGAAACTGGAATTGGGCTCATCCGCAGAGTTAGCTCGATGACGTACACAGCGATCCGTTCAATGTGTATGCATCTTCGCCAAGGAAGCGCAGCTTCGGCTGTTCATACGTAGGCATTTTCACTTATCCCGTCGGATCAGCGCAAAAAGCAGTCCCCATTTCGCATTTCTGCCCCTAGGCTCGCAGATGTAACGCTTCATGAAGCGCCTCTCTCATGACAATTGCTGTAGGACGCGCGCCTCAGCGGGGATGGTTTGACGTCCTCGATGACTGGCTCA
>ERZ802830.641-NODE-641-length-34984-cov-10.6925_pt1 | contig 34984 bp, 30 predicted proteins | sample MGYA00345654_ERZ802830 | MGnify/ENA primary metagenome ERZ802830 (study PRJEB30503, sample SAMEA104212375) | marine metagenome | biome: Westerlies Biome; feature: [SRF] surface water layer (ENVO:00010504) within the epipelagic zone...; material: water... | reverse complement strand
AGTGAAAAGTCGACCACAATGGGCAGATGATCACTTGCAACGCGTGCGAGGCTCGTCCGCACAACTTTTACACGCTCAGTAGTCACCTCTCCGCGAACGAAGACTTTATCAAGCCCCCCCACAGGAAGCCAGGACGGAAAGCTTCGATATTCCGACGGAGGTGACGTGACCTGCTGAAAGCCATGGTTTGCGAGTGACTGCTCAGCGAGGGTGTTTCTCCAGTCATTGAAATCGCCAGCGATGAATGTCGGGATTACACTGGAGGACTGAAAAAGTTCATGTTCAAGAAGGAAGTCAATCTGCCAGTGTCGTTCTCTCTCATCGAGCCCAAGATGCGTATTCACAAGATGAAGGACACCCTCTGGTGTCTCGACATGGATAAGTTGAGCCCCCCGAGATTTCCGAATGCCACGTTTCAGCGAGATGCGATGCGTGCTGCCGACTGCCCATCTTGAAAGGATGAGGTTTCCATACGTCCCATTGGAAACAGGAACATTCGCCTGAAAAGTCGACTGAAGATTAAGTGATTGTCCAAGGAGCCGTGGCTGATCGTCAAAATCGCTTCGACCAACGAGTCGGTCTACTTCCTGAAGACATACAAGATCTGGGCGTTCATGATCAATACAGTCAATGATTCGCTGCAGTGAATATCGCCGATCTCTCCCGCCGATCCCTTTATGGATATTCCATGATAAGAGCCTCATAGGTAGTCAACGTCCTCTCATGTAATGATGCTGAACCATTATCATACCTGCGACTGCCCTTGGGTTGTCTGTTCACGCAAACTCAGCGGCCTTGTGAAAATCTCCAGTTTCTCTCATGTTCAATCAGAAAAATAATTGACCGTTTAAAACCATATTGCTTTCAAGTCTTTCGCAGAAATGATTCGTGCCCTGCGGGAGTCTGGGCTTGTAGTTGAAACTTGTTTTAACCCAACAAAGATAGTGTATCGCCTCTCATCTGATACGATCACGTTTCGCATGGAAACGAATCCGATGAGTCACAATCGAGTATCAATGAGTTGTCTTACTATCCCTACTTTTATCTTTCATCCATTGAACCAACTTGGCAAATACAGTGCGTTTGCGCTAATTATGACCTCGAGCTTCTGTTGTGCTCCCTGCCTCGGATATGACCCTGTCGGTGCACTCTTTGATTTAGAAGAATCTCACTCCATCGAAATTCAATCCTCACACGAGGGCAGAGATATCCCGCTACTGATTTCTTTGCCGGGGAAAAATGGCCTTCTGCCAGTGATTCTTTTTAGTCACGGCCTCGGTGGTTCACGGAACGGCTACAAGTACGTTCGAACATACTGGACGGGGAGGGGATATGCGACAATTTTCCTTCAGCATCCAGGTAGTGACGAATCGCTTCTTCAGGGTGTCGCTCCTAGTCAGGCTTTACGCCAACTTCGGGGTGCTGCCACCCGAAAGAATATGAATCTACGGGTAGATGACGTGACGGATGTTCTCGATGCTATGAGCGTGTGGACTAGCGACAAGAAAAGCCCTTTTTACGGCAGAATTGATACAAATAACGTCGGCATGGCAGGACATTCGATGGGAGCAAAAACGGCGCAGCTCATGATTGGCCAGCAGGGTTGGCTGAGCAGGACGAAAAAAGACAAGCGGATACGAGCAGCCGTACTGATGAGTCCAAGCAGTCCGTCACTTCAGTCCGCCAAATCGGCATTTGGTTCGGTGACTACACCGTGTCTTTTATTAACTGGAACACGAGACAGCGTCCCCTTTCTAAGTGATCAATCGACTGAATCCAGACGTGCCGTCTTTTCAGCTCTTCCGAGTGGCAATGCGTATGAACTCGTGTTACACAATGCAACGCACTCGGCTTTTACTGATAGATCGCGAAGGAATGACACACCTCCTAATCCAAAACATCATCGGGCTATCGAGGCGATCACAACAGCATTTTGGGATGCCTATCTGCAAGGCGATGAGGAGGCCCGAAAGTGGCTCAGAGACAGCGGAACGAAAGCTGCTCTCGAACCACAGGACACCTGGCAGACAAAATGAAACCCCGACTGACTTCCGGCGAAGCCCTTCAAGAACCCTCTAGGCGATACCTTCGGCCCGCATCGCTTCCCAGTCTTTCTCTGAAGGCTTTGCAATGGTTCCGCAGATGTAATCACCAATAGGAAACGCCACATTAAAGTTTTTGTCCGGGTATTTGTGGTGCAGAAAATGGTGACGGGCACAAAATTTATACAACGACCAATTCGCGAAGAACCTCTTTGTTGGCTTATGCATTTCAAGATGTATCTGATTCCAGATTGTATGATGAATGGCTACCACGAGCATGAACATGCCAGCACCTACAAACGAAAAGAAGGACAAAATTATCGCGACTGGCAGCCCCTCAACGAGACCCTCCCAGAAATTTAAGCGAATACCACGGTCTTCCCCCTTTGGCATGGGATCATCATGGAACACCTTCCGGTACTGTGTGTGGTGCTCAACAGCATGACTCGTAAAAATCTTCTGCCGCACCCTAAGTTTCTTGAGAAACGAGGCCCGGGGTTGTTTGTGCATGAGTTTGCAGTGAATCTGATGCTCTATGAGAGACATCAGAACAACCATCGCCGCAAACCATCCTGCCAATGACAACACTTGAAGCAACATTTTTTCACAGTTCTAGGGGTTGGTATGAAACAAAAGCGGCCTCGGCTCTGCTGTCCGAATACACCGCGGTTGGGTTGTACCAACAGCAACAGACTGCCGTTAGATCAGTTTCTTCGGCTATTTTTGGACTTTAACCTGAAACTTTCTTTTTTTGGGTGGTCGTTTTCCCCCAGCCCGCTGGATTTCAGGTCGCCGTTTTTTCCGTGAATCTCGTCTGGCGTTCGGACGTTCACGTCGTTTTCGCCGTTTGTGGTTGCGATCATCTGGTTCGTCGTCCAGGGCGGTGTCTGTGGCGTCATGTTTCGGCAGCATCCGATGGAGGACAGCCGCCGCGACATCTTCAGCAGAATACCCTTCATCAAACAGCCGCTGTAGCAGTTCTTTTTCTGTGGTGAATTCTGAGTTCTTCAAATCCACGCGAAAAGATTCGAGAAGTTTTTCGCCCTGCAGAGTACGGATGGCAGATTGCGAAGGAAGAGCATCAATAGTGAGCCTCGACCCTGTGAACCGTTCTATTGCCGAAACCGACCGCATGCCGGCCCCTGTGACAAGACTCAGTGCAAGACCTTTCTTTCCAGCTCGCCCAGTTCGCCCTATCCGGTGCACATAGTCTTCCGGGTCTTTTGGCAGGTCATAGTTCACAACTACACCAAGCTCGTTTACATCGATTCCACGGGCTGCTACATCTGTCGCTACAAGATAATGAAAACGTGATTTTCTGAAGTTCGCCATCACGCGTTCTCGTTGGGCTTGTGCCATTCCACCGTGCAGCCGATCGACGATGCAATCATTACTTGCTAGATCGTCAGCGAGTTTTTCGACCATCTGCTGGGTGTTACAAAAAATAACACCGCTTTGCGCGTCGTAGTACCGAAGGATACGGAGAAGAGCATCAAACTTCATCTGATGCCTGACCTTGAAACCCTTTTCGGTGACAAGCGGCGCTTGTTGGCCGGAATCCTGTTCGACGGTGATGTACCGAGGTTGCGTCGAAAACTCTTCCACTAATGTTTTAATTGAACGACTTATTGTCGCAGAGAAAAATATTGTTTGCCGTTCCGCGGAAGACTTTCTGAGGATTTTCTCGACATCATCGCGAAAACCCATGTCCAACATTCGATCTGCTTCATCAAGCACTAGTGTTTCGATCGTCGAGAGATCAATGGTGGACTGTTCTATGTGGTCAAGCAGACGCCCAGGTGTTGCAATAATTACCTGTGCCCCACCTCGAATGTCACGCAACTGATCTCGGAATGAGACGCCACCAAAAATAACTGCTGTCTTGAGTTTCTTTTTATATTTCCCAAATTTATGGACTTCATTCCCGACCTGTTTCGCCAGTTCTCGCGTTGGCGTCAGAATAAGTGCCTGGGGTTTTCTCTGCTTCGTGCTGATTTTCTCAATGATTGGGATACAGAACGCAGCAGTTTTGCCGGACCCTGTCTGAGACTGCCCAACTACATCAATTCCATCCTGAATGACTGGTATGGCAGCCTCTTGGATCGGAGAAGGGGACTCAAAGCCGAGATGCTGCACAGATGCGAGCATTTCTGGCGATAAATTGAGTTTTTGAAATCCCACCGCGTTGGAGTCAACGGCTGGGGCTACTGATATTTCCTGAATAGTTTCCGTCATCTACGTACCTTCGTTATGTGAATAACCCAGAGACGCTTCCGGGGTCATAACGAAAGGGGTAGACAAAACCCGCCGGAGAATGAAGGCGGGCGGTGCAGTTCCTTTGAGGACTTTAGCTGCAAATTAGAGGACTTCATCTCAAACCATCGAAGTCCACAGTACATCAACTCTGTGGCGAACACAAACGCCCACGTGCTTTGGTTCGCAATTTTGTTAACTCTCATTGCGCACTCTCCGCACAACCGTAAGACTCGCCCATCCAGGATACCGACACTCTCGTTGGTACCGACCGAAACGGGTCTGTAAACGCCCAGCCAATCCAGCCTGCTCAGTGAAATCCCATAAAACATGTAAAAATTCACTTTATGGGTTAGATTTGGGAGGAGACTTAGAACGTTTTAAAACGGGGGTAGGTCCTCTGGGGGATGAGCTGCATTGCGCCAATCAAAGTCTTTTCAATAAAAATCGCCACATGTGAGCAATGTAGGTCGCGCCGGTGAACCCTCTGCGTCAACAATCAATTATATTCCGTTTCTTCTATGAGCCCTGCCATGTCCACCAGCCGCCGAACTTTCTTGGGTGGTTTGACCACCGTGTCCGTCGCTTCCTACGCACAGCGTGCCCTGTTGGGTGCGGTTCCCCCAGACGAAGAGCTTTCTCCGGAACCGATTTTAGGTACAGACCCACTCGCTTCAAACAGTAAGCTTCTTTTTTCATGTAAATATGGAATGATCAAAGATCAGGGCCTTGAAAAACGTCTTGAGCTCTCGCGGACAGCAGGTTTTGACGGCGTTGATTTTGACGATGCCGCAAGCGTCACTCCTGATGAGCTTCGACGAGCGGTTGAATCGACGGGTGTTTTTGTCCACAACGTGATTAATCATGCTCATTGGAAACAGCGTCTTACCAGCCTCGACAAGCAAGAGCGTGAAACTGCTGTCTCAAATTTAAGACATTGTATGGAAGTGTCGCATGCAGCTGGTGGAAGTGCTGTACTTATTGTCTTGGGGCGCGCAACCGATGGCCCCGACGCTGGATTGCGTGCTCAAGAAGAAATTCAGAAACTGCTTCCTCTCGCCGCAAAGCTTGGCCAACGAATACTTTTCGAGAACGTGTGGAATGGCATGTTCTATGACCCGGACGGTTCTCGCGACCAGTCGGCTCAACCCTTTGCGGACTACATAGATAGTTTCCGGAGTCCGTGGGTTGGTGCCTATTTCGATTTGGGAAATCATGCACGGTTCGGTGATGTCGCAACCTGGGTTCGCCAACTCGGAACCCGAATTGTTAAACTCGATATCAAAGGGTATTCCAATAAGAAAGCTGATCAAGGCGGCCCGAGAAAAGGTTTTGTAGATATAACTGAAGGAGATATCGATTGGGAATCCGTCCGTGATGCGTTGCGTGAAATTCAGTTCACTGGATGGGTTGCTGCGGAAGTAGGCGGTGGTGACCTTCCTCGTCTTCAAATTGTGCTCAAGCAAATGAAACAGGCACTCCTCGGTTAGGGTGTCACCGGCTTCTACCTGAAAGAACATTCCATGAACGAATCGCCCCTCAAAAAACACAATCGTCGCGGCTTTATGTCGTCAACAGCTGCTGCATCACTTGCCGCCTCGACAATGGTCCACTCTGCGACAGCCGCTAAGTCCGATCCACGTCCACTACGCCTTGCCGTGATTGGCTGTGGAGGACGTGGACGCGGGGCCATCGACGACTCCCTAACAATTAACAGCGGGGTAACTCTTGTCGCCGCCGCTGATCTTCAACTCGAGAACTGCCAGCGTTTGTTCGCAGGTGTATCGAAAGCACATCCAGATAAGGTCGACGCAAAAACAACGAAACTGTATTCAGGGCTCGACGGATATAAACAAGTACTTGATGACCCAGACGTTGATGTCGTTCTTCTCACGACATCACCAGGATTTCGGCCGCTTATGGTGCAGGCAGCAGTCCAAGCAGGAAAGCATGTATTCGCCGAAAAGCCTGTCTGCATCGATGCAGCAGGGTACCGAGCATGTAAAGCATCACACGATTTGGCTGAACAAAACAAAACTGCAATCGTCACGGGTACCCAGTATCGCCGACAGGTGAACTACATTGCAGCCGTTGAGCAAATACGAAGCGGAGCAATCGGCGAGATCGTTAATATTACTGCCCGTTATTGCACCGGCGGTATCTGGTACCGGCCACGAAAAGAGGGCATGAGTGATACCGAATATCAGCTCACAAACTGGATGCATTTTATCTGGCTCAGTGGAGATCAGATCTGTGAGCAAGCGGTTCATAACATCGATACATTTAATTGGGTTATGGGCGAAAACCCTCTCTCTGCATATGCGTCTGGCGGCCGTTTTACGCGCCCAACGGATAGCGAAATGTGGGACAGCATGTCGGTTGCCTACGAATACCCGAACGGTCGCACAGTTTCTTTTATGTGCCGTCAGATTCCCGGCTCACAGGGTCTCAACGATAATGTCATCTACGGTACAGAGGGCACGTGTCAAATCGGAGCAGCGAACTCAGGCTCCCGTATTTTCGACCGCAAAGGCAAGCAGATCTGGGAAAAAGAAGGCAGAATCAAAGATGCCTACCGCGAAGAACATCGAGCTCTCATTGAATCCATACGAAATGAAACACCCATTGTCGAGCTTGCGCAAACAGCCAATAGTTCAATGGTTGGTGTACTCGGACGAGTTGCCGCGTATACCGGTAAAAAGGTCACCTGGGACTTCATGACAACGCAAAGCACGCTCGACCTGTTCCCCAAATCACTCACCTGGGATGGGGCACTGCCATCGAAAGGCTATGCCGTGCCAGGGAAAACAAAACCTGTCTAGGGTGTTAGCAATAAAGCCTAGTGGTGATGGCGAATGGTCAGGTGAGTTGTGGCACAGCGTATGCCGGCCTGTATGACCGTTTGTAGTATTGATTCGCCTGTTCGGCATCAACACCGACAAACTTTCCAGTCTCGGGGTTCACCTCAAGCACGGTACTGGCTTGGATTCCTTTTGACTGCAGAACAAGACCATGTGGGGAGAGAATCTTGCCCAAGCGTTCGGCTTGCTCGTTCATCGATGGAAGTCCGTGTGTCACAAGATTCGGGTCGTATTCCCTACTGGCACGAAACGCACTATTCGCAAGGTTACACCAGGCCGTCGAATCGTTCCCTACCACGATATCCGCATTCAGGATGTTTTGGTCACGCTTTCTGACTGCATCGATAAAGTTTTGTTGATGCGACCCATTGCCGCTATCGCCCTTGAATGAACGAATCTCTTTGCCATTCCGATCAAATGCAACACCACTACCGCGGCGACCCTCGTAGTGTCCTCCAGAGCATTGCACGATATACCCACTACCAGGGCCTCGGTGTTTTGGGCTTTTTTTACCACCCGGTTCTGCAGCTATGTTGGCAAGTTGGAGTTGAACAGGCACGGAACCTGTATCCATCGCAACCATTTGAACATTTGGAGTGTTCCCAGCATCGTCCCAAACCACGCGCCCACCGATACTCTGGATTCGTGTCGGTACTTTTACGGCATCACGGAACACAACGTTCCGAACATCATCGAGGATGTGTATGCCCCAATTCCCCATCTCGCCGGAACCCGTATTCCAATCCCAATGCCAGTCGTACTGAAGCTTATCGCGAAAAATTGGTTCATCGATCGCCGGACCAAGCCAAAGATCGTAATCCATATCGTTTGGTATCAGCAGTGGCGTTGAACGCTTGCCAATTGATGACCGTACACCAACGCGATTAACCTGCACTGAAACAATATCGCCGAGGCCTTTCTCCTTATGCAGAAAGGTTTTGATCTCAGCCTGCATTGGGTCTGATCGTTGTTGCGTACCAAGCTGACAGATTCTCTTATACTTTTCAGCAGCAGCGACAGTTTGTTCACCTTCCCACTGACTGTGCGAGAGAGGCTTCTCGACATAGACATCCTTGCCTGCTTCCATGGCCCAAATAGCTGCAAGACAGTGCCAATGATTACAGGTTGCAATCACAACTGCATCTATGGATTTATCCTCAATCAAATCACGCAGGTCAGTCCATGCTTGTGCTTTCGGGAACCGCTCTTTTGCTTGTTCAAGTCGTTCCGCATCTGGATCACATACGCCACCAATGGTCACTCCAGATACTTTTGAGAACGCGGACATCAAAATATTTCCGCGACCACCACAACCTATGAACCCAACATTCACTTCATTGTTTGCGTTTGCCGACCACACGGGTTGAGCTGCTGTGGCAAGAGTGATTCCGCCAGCCATACCGGTCTGAATGAATTGACGTCGTGTTGAATTGAGCATGAATGAACCCTCTATCATGTGATAACGATATTTTCCCAATGTGGTGCAGTCTACTTACAAGAAGATTTTGTTTCCCACCCAAATTTGAATCTACAAACCATTTCCTTTAATTTACGACAAAAGAGTTGGACGCTATGCCTTTTTCCGGCCAGTTTTTGCAGTAACCGGCTGTAAACAGAGCGTGTCATCACCAGTCCCCACCGGACAAAAAAGGAACCTGTTGTTGTATCAACGCAAGAGAACTTCGTACGGGAAACAGGGATGGAACCAAATACAGCCGAAGAATTCTCAGATAAAACATACGAACCAATTCTTTACGTGCAATGACGCTGCTTGAGCCTGCTGAACTTTTAGGGATACTTCCATGCCGAAAGCGCTTCGGCCACTTCATCAAGCCATTGTGTCACAGGTTTGTAGTCGGGTGACTCCCCCATCGTCGGGCAAATGCCGCCGCCCCCAGAGTGTTCATTCCATGAATACATGATCACCGTCTGCGCCTCGCAGTCCTCGGGGTGGGTTGCCACGAAATCAAGAACGGCTTCGACTCGGGCCTCAAGGTCGCCTTCCTTGGGCCACTGGAAGTGATGCAATTCTTCTACGGGTTGCCCCTTGCGATCGAAGGCGTGGGGCCACCGATAATGCATACTGGGGCAGGGAGGAATGAACGGGAGACCGCTGTTCAGATACTTTTGCTCGCAGGTCTTGAGAATATCCTTCGTGGCCGCCGCATAGGTTGGAGCTTTGTCCCTTGTGGCTACCGTTCCCCCATAAGCTCCCTCATAGTCCATGAATGCATCGTAGCCTTCTTGCTTCAGTACCTTGGCGTGCATGAAACTATCTCTCGGCTCCATGCAACCAACAATGTAAGGATTCTTCAGACCCACGGCTTCCACTCGCATCCTCACGTACCCAATAAATTCGGCACCTGTCATACACTCGCTTCCCTTTGCCGCTTTAAGGGCTACACGGAATCTCTCTGGATGGTAGACGATTATCAAAGGCCGCCCGCCATTCACCGTCTGCCAGCATGGCATTTTGATGTAATCAATTGTCTCGTCCATCATTGCGGCCACTTTACTTTTTGTGTAGCGAATCGCTCTATGACCATACAAAGCCCAGGTGAGTTTTACATTCTTGGCCTCTGGTATCGTGCTGGATATATGGCAGTCGAAATTATTCCTGAGTTCCCAGCCATTGGAGAAAAGCTTCCGTGCAGGTCCGTGATAGACAAAGAAATCAATGCCCGCATCGTTGGCGTAGCGAAGTTCCTGATCCATACTCTCTTGAAGCAGTTGCTGGCTGAAGGGATGGTTAAACCACACAGGACCAGCGTCGGCAGAATGTTGGACCCAGGCTACATCCTTAGTCCGCCGACAGAAGAAAGGCACCCGATCGTGCCATTGGGGGTCTTTCAAGAAGCCATTTTTTCCTGGCAAGTATCCGAGTTCCTTCTGTTGAGTGGCTCCCTTGCCAGAGAACATATCCCATCGCTGTACGCCTAGGAGTGGCCTGCGCTGCAATTTTTGGATGGTGACAGTCTCCTCAGCCGTCGCTTCTTGAATGCCTCCAAAAGGAGCAACAGCGGCCAATGCCACTAGTATTAACAGTAAGGTTTTAAACATTGACCACTGTCCGGTCTTCATGACTTCTGTTCCTTAAGAGGTTCAATCTTCTTTTTGAGCGTTGCCCTGGCAAAGAAGTTGAAGATTGCGACCAGATGGGGAATAGTTGGTTCAAGGTCGATGCCACTAGCGAAAAAGTGGACGAGAACGGTTTATTCAGCAGGCTTGGGTGTAGGTAACAACTCGATTGGTTCATGCGTAACTACCGGTGTGTCACGTGTCTTTGATTGTTTGCCTTCCATGCCTGGAAACCGTGGTCCCTCATCAAGGCTCGAGGAAACGGGATCTTCAGCACCAACGAGAATACTTCTGGATTCTGTTGGAACAGGGCCACCAGGCTGCTGTGGGCGACCGGAGTCGAAAGTCATGACTCCGGCATGAAGCCCGGAAGGTAGTTCCGCTTTTCCAGAATCAAGAACAGACTGAGAACCGGCATCTGAACGTGGATTGGCTTGGTAGCCATATTGATTGACTGATTGAGCATTCGTTTGACCATTTGCAAACTGCTGTGGCTGACGACCACGGGTGAGAGCCTCCAATTCTTCAACCGATATGCCACGACGCGCGAGCCGCCGGACGACCCCGGGTCGCAGTGCGTTCTCTGGGGCGAGTACAGGTAATTGCCTGGAAACAGTTCTCGCGTCATCAGTCGGCTCTGTTTGCCTTGGACGATCGCGAAGTTCCGTTCGCTCAGCACGGGCCGTGCGTCTCGCCATGGCTCGATCAGCCCACGGTCCTGCCATACTCGATGGACTTCCAGCGAGCGTAAGAACTATCACAAAAAAACTGAGGACAAGCCAGTTGGACACATCCATTTGGATACTTTTATTTGTAAATTTTACCATTCCGGAATCTCCACATGTGATCTCTATCATGGGCTCCCAACTAACCATGATACTGCAGAGAACCTTTACTCGAAAAGCGAAACCGTTTTAGGCAGGTACTTTCTTGTTTATTTTCGTAAAAATGGCGATGTGAGCCACAGGAGCGGTTCTGTCCGTGGATCGCTGCCGGCATTCGCGTATTCTCCGCCTGCTCTGTATGATTTGCACAGACGCTGCTCCTCACAAGAAGTTTTGTGACTCGCCGGCTCTCTACTTCATTTCTCAAAGGTTTTTTGATGAGCGAAACACTCAGTGAATTCGAAGGGTGTACCCACCTGTCACGTCTTTTCCGTCGCCGTGGTTATGTCATCGAACGAAACGTTATGTTTCGAGAATATGGTGTCGAGTTTCACATTGATGGATGGGACAAAAAGGCACGTGTTGGCTTTGAGTTTCTTACAAGTGAAGATGACGACCATGATGACCTCGACCTTGAAGAATACAAAGCGCTGAGTGATGCCCAGCAACGGGGCGAACTTGCCGTTTTTATAATCGATGAAGTCGAACCAGTTTCCACGGAGGCGCTCATTGAAGAGGCCAATGAATTCCTTGACGAAGTTGAGTTGAACCGTCCACTTCGAAAGGCTCCTACTCCTTCGAAAAAGAAGAAAGCGAAGAAGAAAAAAAAGGCTGCAAAAAAAACTGCCAAGAAGAAGGCAAAGAAAAAGGCCAAGAAGGCTGCGGTAAAGAAAAAAAGCGGCAAGAAGAAAGCTGTTAAAAAGAAAGCCACGAAGAAAAAGGCTAAGTCTTCAAAGAAAGCCAAGAAAACAACGTCCCGTCCCGCAAAGAAAAAATCAAAGAAAACGACGCGAAAGAAAAAACGGTAAAACGTGTTGATAGATGCTCAACAGCTGTTTGGCCAATCTCTATAATTTCCTTGAACTAGTGGACACCCCCAAGGCAGATGTATTTGAGTTCCTGATATTCGTCGAGTCCGTATTTGCCACCTTCGCGGCCGACTCCTGAATTCTTCACACCGCCGAATGGGGCAACGGCAGTGGAGAGCATGCCGGTGTTTATCCCTACCATGCCACATTCAATAGCTTCTGCCACGCGAAAACATCTGTTGATATCTTGACTGTAGAAATACGACGCCAGGCCGAACTCTGTGTGATTGGCAAGTTGAAGCACTTCTTCTTCTGTTTCAAATTTGAACACTGGCGCGACGGGTCCAAAGATTTCTTCCGTCGCGAGTCGCATCTGCGGGTTTGCTGATGTCAGTACTGTTGGAGGGAAGAATCGCCCCTCCATAGAGTCTTGACTCCCTCCAATGGTAACCTGTGCACCGCAGGCAAGGGCATCAGCAACAATGCCCCGGACTTTCTCATATGCTCGATCATCGATGAGCGGCCCAACCGTAACGTCCGGTTCTGAACCCGGTCCTACTCGTAGTTGAGCAACAGCGGCCGTGAATAATTTCACAAATCTATCGTGAACACCACTCTGTACAAAAAACCTGTTGGCGCATACACAGGTCTGTCCACTGTTACGAAATTTTGCTGCGAGGGCACCCTGTACAGCCTCTTCAATATTCGCGTCATCAAAAACGATAAATGATGCATTCCCGCCGAGTTCGAGCGACACTTTCTTTACTGTCCCGGCTGCCTGTTGGGCAAGACTGACACCCGCGGCTGTTGACCCGGTAAATGAAATCGCACGAACTGTCGGGCTCTCACAAATTGCGGATCCAATCTGCCTGCTGGAATCGATGCTTCCGGTTATGGTGTTCAGAACGCCAGGTGGAAGCCCAGAACGATCTGCAAGCACGTGAAGAGCCAAGGCAGTCAGTGGCGTCTGCGGAGCTGGCTTGACGACCATCGTGCATCCTGCCGCCAACGCTGCGGCCACTTTGCGAAGAATCATTGCCGCGGGAAAATTCCACGGTGTAATAGCTGCTGCCACACCGATGGGTTGTCTGATCACCAGCAGTCGCTTGTCTTCCTGATGAGGTGGTATGATATCTCCATACGCCCTCTTGGCTTCCTCGGCATACCATTCTAAAAAGGAGGCTGCATACGCCACCTCTCCTCGGCTTTCGCTCAATGGTTTTCCACATTCAGCAGTAATAAGCTGTGCCAGATCTTCTGCCGAATCCGTCACATGCCTATGCCATGCATGCAAGTGTTTACTCCGGACGGTCGCTGTTGTAGTCCGCCACGTAGCTAGCGCTGTTTCAGCAGCAGCAATTGCTTTCCGGGAATCCTCGCCGTTCATCTCGGGAACAGAACCGATGATCTTCGACGTTGCCGGGTCAATGACGTCAACTCGCGATCCAGAGATACTTTCGCATACTTTTCCGTCGATGAATGCTCCAGATTGAAGCAATGACACATCAGTGAGCTCAAAAACCATAAGGAAAGACTCTTCTTGGTCAGAAGGGAATACGACAATTAAAAATCTGACGAACAAACACGTTCCATAACGCATGGTTCTGCAGAGTATACTAAAAGCATCGGAGCATGAGGACGACAAGAATCGATGGCAACACTATTTGATTCGGCATGGCGGCTGTGGATTGAACTATGGCCACACATACTTGCTGCAACACTACTCACTGTAAACATTGGTGCATCGCTTCATGCGCTTCTGACAAAACGTGACACCCGAAGTACGATGGCCTGGGTTGGACTGGTTTGGCTTTCCCCTGGGTTTGGTGCCGCGGCCTATGCCTTGTTCGGTGTGAACCGAATTCGTAGGAAGGCAACACGACTTCGGGCCGGGCTTCGAGAGGTCATCCATAAGGTGGAGACCGCAATGCCGTCAACAGAACGGCTGACAGACGCTATTGGCCCAGCAAATGCACCACTGCGATCACTCGCAACACTCGTCGGCGAAGTCACCAAGCGTCCATTACTCGACGGAAACACAATCCAGCCGCTGCATGGAGGTGATGAAGCATACCCACAAATGCTTGAAGCAATTGACTCGGCGAAGCGAAGTATTGGGATGGCCTCCTACATTTTTGACAATGACCCCACCGGAAAACTCTTTATTGATGCTCTTTGCCGGGCAGTGGAAAGGGGTGTTTCAGTAAGAGTATTGATTGATGGCATCGGCTCACGCTACAGCTTCCCTACAAGCGTTGGTCTCCTGCGTCAGAAAGGAGTTCCTGTATCTCGATTCATGCCCACGACGGTCCCGCTGTATCTCCCCTACGCAAATTTGAGAAACCATAGGAAAATTCTCGTTGTTGATGGGGAACGCGGCTTTACCGGTGGACTTAATATCCGAAATGGATGCTGGCTTTCGAAGCATCCTGATCATGCCGTCCAGGACATGCACTTTGCGCTGACAGGGCCTGTGGTCACTCAGTTGCTTGAGGTATTTATTGAGGACTGGGCGTTTGCCTCTGGTGAATCACTGGGTAGTCTCCGGGACGGTGAACCCGAGCCAACATGGCAGCCAAGCCTTGATTTCACAGGTAGAAGCCTCGCACGAGGCGTCCGGTATGGGCCGGACGACCATGAAATTGGGCGAATTAAATTGATTCTCATTGCTGCCCTCAGTTCTGCCCGACGGTCAGTGAAGATCATGACACCGTATTTTCTACCTGATGATGCCATTTGTCAGGCGCTTGGTGTTGCCGCACTGCGTGGTGTCAAGGTTGATATTGTTCTTCCAGAACAAAACAATCTTGCGCTCGTTGGCTGGGCGTCAGACGCACTCCTGTGGCAGGTGTTGAGTCGCGGCTGTACTATCTGGATGTCACCACCCCCGTTTGACCACACAAAACTGATGGTTGTCGACTCCTCATGGTGCCTTTTTGGGAGTGGGAATTGGGACGAGCGGAGCATGCGACTCAATTTTGAATTCAATGTTGAAAGCTACGATGAGTTGCTCGCGCAGAAGATGGACACCCACATTGCTCAGATCATCAGCGCGTCTACCAAGCGGACACTCACAGACGTCGACAGCAGGTCCCTGCCTATACGTATACGCGATGGTATTGCACGGCTATTCGCACCCTATCTCTAACACCCGCCTTGCATGAAGGCAGTGTGCAGGCTGCTTGCAGTACGTATTCCTAGGCAGAACCTTCACGTGGTTGAGCAAACACGTCCAGTCCTTTCTGTCTTCCATTGCCGAGATGTGATCGCCGAGAGAGTTCGTCCAACGCCTGACGTCCGACAACACCCAGATCGACGGTCCAATCGTTGACATACAGTTCAACATGTTTCATGAGCACCAGATCGTCGAACTCCTGTGCATATTCGCGCATTGTTGGCAGCGGTTCTTGTGGGTTGGCAAGGCCATAGAGTAGCGAGTCCCGAATAACACCCTGCACGCGGGCGATTACATCATCTCCCAACGACCGCCTTCCGATGATGCCACCGAGAGGAAGCGGGCACTGGGTTTCGGTTTCCCAACGGGCACCCAGATCTTCAACAAGAAACAGACCAGAAGACTCCCATGTAAACCGGCCCTCGTGGATGCACACACCAAAATCCGCACTTCTTTTATGCAAACGCGGCATAATTTCAGAAAACACGACGTGCTCGACCTGTGTCACGTTTGGGTAGAACATGTCGTACAGGAGCGTAGCAGTTGTATGCTCTCCAGGGCACAGCGCAAGTTGATCATGTCTGTTTGGGGAACTGTCGGGTGTGCTTGAAAGCAGAAGTGGCCCAACACCGAAACCCAAGGCCGAACCACTTGGCAGCACAATGTACTGGTCAGTCAACAACATCGCTGCATGAAAACTTGCTTTCGCGATATCAAAATGCTGTTTGAAGAGATGATTGTTCAACTCTTGAATATCGAGCAATTCAATTTCAAAATTCAGGCCTCGCCGATCAACACGGTTCTCCATCAGCCCGTGGAAAGCGAATGTGTCATTTGGGCAAGTTGAAATTCCGAGGCGTATTGTTTGCGTCATCATTTGCCTGCCAAAATTTCACCGACGCGTTCCGCGACTTTTTGAAGTGCCCTATCAGCCTGCCAATTTGTTTTATCTCGATCGCCAGCGTGATTTGAAATTCCCCTCACGATAACCCACGGCACACTGTGTATGACACAGGCAGTTGCAACGGCAAATCCTTCCATATCCTCTGCAAGGGCGTCGGCATAGCGCTTCTTTTTTTCATCCGCTTCGGTTTGCGATGAAGAAGCTGCACACACGGACAGCAATTCCCCATCAATTCCAAACCGGTTTTCTAGCTTTCGTTTTCCGTCTGTTTTATGGAGAACATCCCCAACACCCTCGGGAACGGTGTCGGACTCTTCTTGCACGTGCCTCCACCCTATTTCTCCTACCGACTGAAACTGCTCACCATTGCCAACACCGATTCCATAACTTCGAACCCGAAGAAATTCATATGCCTCCCCAACCGAACACTGGGCATCCAGACTTCCAGCAATTCCAGCGAGAACCACCATATCTGGACGGTGCTCCGAAATCAGGGATGACGTCCGAGCAGCCGCGGCAACTGGACCGAAACCACACACTTGCGCGAGAGTTCCTTCGAGTTTTCTTTCGCCAAGATGTGAAACAATTGCACTTCGTTCAAACTGCGTAGGTGACAACAGAAGACACGGTGAATGCGACATGGAGTTTGTTCGATTGTTCCAACCAGAAAGCCACAATAGATACGCTCACTCTGTGAAACTGTACACAAACTCAATTACTAACAAAAATACCGTCGAACTCGCTACGTATTCGGCGATGTCTGCCCCATCCGTTGGCCAACGAATTCGTCAATCTGCTGTCGGAATCGCGTCTGCGTCGGGATTCGGGAGAGAATCGCTACAAGGAGAAACCCCACGACTAGAAGATTGACGGCATCTTTTGTGGTACGAAAAGCTGCGATATTGGCATACGCCGCCAGTACTAAAACAACGCACGCGGCAATTACAACACCTTGAATTTTCTTGGCTGCACTCACGGCATGTTGATCGGCTGTGTTGTGTTGTTCTCCGGATGCAAGCACGATCCGTTGAAAATATGGAGCAACACCTGTTGCCGTGAAAAATGCCATACCAGCAAGGAACAAACTCTCTCGATTCGGGCGTTCATTCAAAGTTATCGGACCAACAAAATCTGAGAAAACTATACCCAGAAACACGACAGATGAAATCGCGAGAACAGGAATAATAAGTTGGATGACTTTGCAGGAATGAATTATTTTTTGACTTGTTTCATCAGACAAATGCATGCCTACACAACTCCTTTGCTCAAAAACGTATTCAAAACGCCACAGACGGTGGAGCACTCTGGAACCAGCGGCCTATACAATCCGGGCAGGTGCCTGACAGATTACATTCCATCGAGGTCTGGCATGTCAACCGAGTCTTCATACGCATCTCTATCTCGATAGTGCACATTTTTATTTTCATGGAGCACTTTTCGTGCATCCTCAGTAATATCTTCAATGCTTCCAAGATAGAGTGGTCCTCGATGCCTAGCCAGACGAGTTGCAACCTGCACCGGCACCGAAAGCAACCCATTTAAGAAGATGACTCCTCTATATCGGGCGAGGATGCCTGCTACAGTCGGAGTGATACTCGTCAGACCATCGAGCTGGAGGACTCCGCTGTGGGTTTTTACGAGCACCTTCGCCTGTTCAACGCGCAACACCTTAATCGTATTGGTGTCTCGTGGCAAAGTGGCTTTTGAGCCACTTCCGCCAAATAATGTCTGCCAAAGACCAGCACCATCAGTTGCCATAGTCTCGCCCCCCGGTAAGAGTCGCACAGAAAGGTGCTGAGAACACCAACTGGTACGTCATGAACTAATTAGCTGGAGGATCCCTTCTCCTCAGTTAGCTTTCCACCCACTCCCTAACATAATCTTAACAAAACACTTCCGGGTTGAAAGGGCAGTTTCCAACGATTTCACTTGGATTTAAAGTATTTTCACGAACTGCCAAGAGAAATCCATTGGTTCAGCCATGCGACAGTTAGCAGTGATTCGAGAAGTGGAGCAAGTAGCCCACAACTATCTAGACGACGGTAACCTTCTGCATTCTGACAAGTCGTTACGAAGTCGCGGGCAGTTTCATACGGCCTCGGTGCACGCTGCTTGCGATCCAGCCTTTCAATCCCATAAAGTTTCAGAATGAACGAATTGACGTCGGTTCAGAATTTCAGCGAGTCTGTAGCATCGGGGGATTTACGGGCCGCATTACGCGCCATTGGCCGTGAATTTCACTCCCGACGATGGTCCTTAGGCACCAGTAGTAACTATTCGGTGGTCACAGGCCGAAATCCGCTGGAATTGCTTATTACGGCAAGTGGCAAAGACAAGTCTGCCCTCACTGATGATGACTTTGTAGCAGTCGACTCAGCTGGGCAATTACTTCCAAGCCACGACGTAAACGGAAGAAAATCTTCTGCCGAAACACTGCTGCACTGTGTGATTGCCCAATCTCGTCCAGACGTTGGAGCAATTCTGCACACACACTCACTCTGGGGAACCACATTATCCCGTGAGGCTCTCAAGCCACAACAAACTGAAGGTGTCATTCGCATCGAGGGATACGAGATGTTGAAAGGTCTTGAGGGCATTACAACTCACGACACGGCTGTCGACATCCCTGTATTCCGAAACAGCCAGGACATGGTTGAGTTATCAGCCCAGATCAAAGAAGCATTGTTCACTCCCGATGAGTCCCAGCCAGAAACTTTACCACCACATGGGTTCCTCCTTTCTGGACACGGCCTTTACACCTGGGGCCAAACTTTAGCGGAGGCTCGCCGTCATATTGAGATATTTGAGTTTTTGTTTGAAGTTACAGCCCACCAGAAACTATTTGAACGGGTCGCCGAAGCACAGTAGTTCTTGCAGAAACACACAAGGAAGCAGGAGACAATACCATGGCTATTATCACAATCCCCGCAGAAGCGCGGCAGATTCAAGATTGCACCGAGATTAAAGAGTTCCTCGCTCAATACAACATTGAATATGACGTGTGGCCTCTTGAAGATCGTGTGAATCCGGCAGCACCCGCGGAAGATATCCTATCTGCCTATAAGCCTGAAATCGACGTCCTAAAAGAGCAGGGTGGATTTGTTACAGCAGATGTTATTGACGTCTACCCAGACACACCAAATCTCGGTGCCATGCTTGATAAGTTCAACAAGGAACATACTCATACAGAAGACGAAGTCCGCTTCATCCTGCAGGGAAGTGGCGTGTTTCATATTAACCCTGGCGACCGACCGGTCTTTGGTATCGAGGTCTGGAGTGGTGATATGATTAGCGTGCCCCTAGGTACCCGGCATTGGTTCGACCTCTGCAAGGATCGCCGAATCCGTGCGATACGATTGTTCCAAGACCAGAGCGGGTGGACTCCCCATTATCTGAGCGACGCCGTTCACGAAGGATACGAACCACTTTGTCTCGGGCCGGCATACCTCGATGGCACCCACGGAGCATCCTCGTGATTGTCTTTCCAGGTCAGGTGATACTCCTCGATGTTGAGGGCACAACCTCGTCTATCGACTTTGTCCATGATGTTCTTTTTGGGTATGCAAAGGAGCACGTTGCAGCATTTCTTCAAGAACACTCAAGCGACCCCAAGGTCTACGAGATTGCACAGACACTTGCCCAGGAAACAGGCCTCGATGCCGATATTCGGAACAGCAGCGGATGCACCCAGGTGGTTCTTGCGACGATTGATCTTATGAACAAGGATGTTAAATCAACACCACTGAAGGCTCTGCAAGGAATAATCTGGAAAACCGGTTTTCAGTCTGGGCAATTAGTCGCCCATGTTTTTGATGATGTTCCCCCCTCGTTAGCCAGTTGGGCCACTTCAGGAATTGATATCCGCATCTACTCTTCTGGGTCGATTGAAGCTCAAAAACTTTTCTTCGGTCACACTGCAGCCGGTGACCTGACACAGCATCTCCGTGGCCATTACGACACGACAACAGGTCCAAAGCGAGAACAAGAAAGTTATTCGAAAATTGCAAACGATATTGGTGTGAAACCTGAGCACATTCTTTTTTTAAGTGATATTGGCGCTGAACTCGACGCTGCCCGCGCCAGTGGAATGAATACAGGTGCAACAATCCGACCTGGGAACCAGCCGTTTGAAAGTCACTACGACCATGAACAGATCAACAGTTTTACAGACGTTACCTTTTAAGGAACACGCACTGATCCTATGACAACCACTCACTCCTCCTCAGAAACCCAGACCCATCAGGCAATCCGCTGCTCCGCGGCTGCCTCCACTGCCTCCAGTCTTCACGAGGCGATTTCAACTGCGTATCAAGAGGCCCTCATTGACCTTGGCGATGATTCGCCAGATCTTGTGGTAGTCTTTATTTCGGCGGCATATGGCGAGGAAATACGCCCAGCGATGGAGTCGCTGAATGATCTTGCGCCGTCGCGCTATCTGCTTGGCACCACCGCCGAAGCAGTACTTGCGAATAACGACGAGTACGAATCAGAACCTGCCATATCAATCTGGATGGCAAAATTACCGAATGCGGAAATCATTCCGCTCACACTTGAGTATTCGCAGACCGCAGACGGGGGGACATTTCTTGGGTGGCCCGATGATCTCGTGTGGCCAAAGGAAGCGACCATGCTGCTGCTCGCCGACCCTTTTTCATTTCCTGTCGATGGCCTCATTGCTCGTCTGGAGGAAGACCATCCTGGCCTACCGATTATTGGTGGTATGGCGAGCGGCGGTGATCAGCCTGGCGCAAACACACTGGTTATCAATGGTGAAACCTACGAGAGTGGTGCCGTAGGCATTATTCTAGGTGGGGGTGTTCGAGTACGTCCCGTCGTTTCTCAAGGGTGTCGGCCCATTGGCACACCACTTGTCGTCACCAAGGCAGAAGACAATATGCTCGTTGAATTGGGCGGCCGTCCCGCATTTGTTCAACTCCGAGCCATTTATGAAACGCTCGATGACCATGACAAGCAACTCGTCAAAAACTCACTCCATGTCGGTCGAGTCGCAAGCGAGTATCAAGATCATTTCGAAGCGGGGGATTTCCTTGTTCGAAATGTGGTTGGCGCGGACCCCGAAACTGGCGTGGTCGCAGTTGGCGATTTGATACGAACCGGACAGACTGTCCAGTTTCATGTACGCGACGCCCACACAGCCCATGAAGATTTGCAGACCCTGCTGACGCGACAGACTCAAAAACGTCCGGCGGGCGCAATAATCTTCACCTGTAACGGCCGCGGGCGGCGACTCTTCTCGACACCCAGCCATGACGCAGCCTGTCTCCAACAGCTGCTTGGGCCGCTACCAGTAGCCGGCTTTTTCGCTCAGGGCGAGATTGGCCCAATTGGCAGGACAAATTGCCTTCATGGCTTTACGGCCAGTATCGCTCTGTTTGAAGCTGCCGAATAATTAACAAAACGATTAGAAAAAGGCCTTGCTCTGAAACAGGCCGAGTCGTAGTGTGCGAACAAGGGTGGGCAACCCGAGGATGCTGTCATGCTATTGACCCGTTATCGAGCCTGTTTTCTGACTTTTCTACTCACCTCCCTTAGTTTTTCCGCAGGGTGTGGTTGGCATCGCCGCAATGCGTATGCATATGCCCCTCCGTATGCTCCTCCCGTGTACCCACAACCTGGTCTTCCTAGTCAGCCTGTCCCAGCACAGCCGGTTGCGTACCCACCTGCACCAGTTCAGGCCCCAGTTGCACCCGGGACGGTTCTTCCCGCTGCACCTGCCGGTGCACCGATGGTCGCACCTACAGCAATTGTTCCAACCTCAGCAACAACCCCATGTCCGCCAACCTGTGATCCATGTATGACACCAAACGGAGTCAGCCCAGTTATCTACGAAGGAGCGGTTCAAACTGCACCGTGCGTACCGATACAATAAAGTGGATGCGGTCCATTACAGTCGCATGCACGCTTTTATTGTTCGGATGGATATCACACCTCTATGTTTGTATTGCCACCGCTCGTTCAACGACCACCAGAGTTGATGGATGATCCATCACTCGATGCAGGTCAACATGAGGAAGCGATCCGGGCACTTGCCCGCATCCATGTCGTCTCCCGGACCGCGTCGCAGATTGCCTCCCACCTTGTCTCACTCTCTCAGAAGTTTTCACCCTCAGCAGCTGGTCCACTTCGCATAATCGATATTGCCTGTGGCGGAGGTGAGCTGACAAGTGCGGTTGCTCAACGCGTGGCCCGCACAGTGCCTCACCGGGTCGAATTTATCGGCCTCGATATTAGCGAGAGGGTCATTGGCTGGGCAACACAAAAACATACGCTCGCGAACGAGCATCTTGATGTCTCATTTCAGACCTGTGATGTTCTCAACGGTGCACTCCCATCATGCACACTCGCTTTCCACTCATTATTTCTTCACCACCTCGATGACGGTCAAGCGGTAGCGCAGCTCCAAGCCATGGCTGCAGCATCTCAGATCGGTTTTGTGTTTTCCGATCTGCTGCGGTCACGCGTAGGATTGTTTCTCGCACAACTTGGTACGCGAGTTCTAAGCCGATCATCTGTTGCGCGCATCGATGGGCCCCTATCAGTGAAGGCCGCTCGCACCATCAAAGAGTATCAGCAGCTTTTCGAAGAGGCTGGCCTCCTTGAGCCAGTTCTACAGCGGACATGGCCGGAGCGTGTCTGTGTCACGTGGAATCACCAGTGATGGTTTCTCATCCTGAGGTAGGTCTCAGTGCAACCGCCGATCCCCAAGCCGCAGCAGCGGACCCTTGGGATGTCGTGATTGTCGGAGCAGGTCCCGCTGGCTCAGCCACTGCTACACAGGTCGCAAAGCACGGACTGCGAGTGCTTTTGCTTGATCGGGAGCACCTTCCTCGGCCAAAGGTCTGTGGATGCTGCCTGTCTCCGTTGGCCCTGTCTGAGCTGGACAATCTCTCCAATCAGAATATCGCACGTCTGCAGTTACCCATTCAGCCCCTTCAGAACTTAACGGTAGCTTCTCAAGGACACGCCGCCTCTGTGCCATACGCAACAGGCGGTGTTCTTTCTCGCATCAACCTTGACACCCAACTCGCTCACCATGCAGTTTTAGCCCGAACGGCCTGGCTTCCAAACACACGAGCCCTTTACTGGAAAGATGAGAATGAATGTGTCGCTTTAACAGTACAGACTAATAACGAAACACCGTACCGAATTCAGACCCGCCGACTCGTACTCGCTGCAGGTCTCCATGACGCTGTCCGTTATGACAACAGTCATTCAGCAGAAAGCCGGCGGCGAAAACGACCGCCAAACAATCGCATTGGGCTCGGTGCCACGCTTCCAGCTACAGGAGGATCACTGGGACCCCAGCACCTCATTATGGCAGTCGGAAAGGGCGGTTACTGTGGATTGGTCCGACTAGAGGACAACACCATCGATGTGGCCGCAGCCATGCACCCATCTGTTCTACGGCAGACTGAATCACCAGCCAAGGCCCTCTCACATCTTCTCGCAGAAGCGTTTCATGGCACCACATGCCCTATTGATTGTGCCTCCCTCAACGACATGCCTATTCGTGCCACCCCTCAACTCACTCACCAGACCGGGCCCATCGATCCTGACTGCAGAAAACTTTTTCGTATTGGAGATGCTGTTGGGTACATAGAACCATTCACTGGTGAGGGTATCGGCTGGGCGCTGCTCTCGGCACGACTTGCAAGTGAGTCACTCATTACCGAAACAGGGCATCTTCGACCGGCCGCTCAGGCGGCATCTCACTACCAACGCAGATATCACCGCGCCCTCACGTGGCATCATCGCCGCTGTCGCTTGGTATCGTTAGCCCTACGCAGCCCACGCCTTGTTTCGACTTCTGTCCAGGTGGCGGGTTATTTCCCGAGGCTCACTGGCTCCGTCGCACAACTGATTACTGGGAATGCCCCTACTAGGTAATCCGGTGCCTACAGCACAAGCGACGTGATCCAGACATATCCAATTGCCAAGACAATTTGCACAATGGCGAAGGCAGAGGCTACTTTTACAAACCCTATAAAGGTGAGCGGCAAACTATTCTTATGGATAATTGTCATGGCAACGACCGTTGAAGCAGACCCTATCGGTGTGATGTTTCCGCCGAGGTTTGCTCCATAAATGACACACCACCAGAATGGTGAGCCCGGGTTACTCCCTTCCGGTCCTACCACGAGCGGATTCACCGCAAGAATCTTCGCCAGCACTGCAGCGAGTGGAATATTATCCGTAACGGAACTCGCAGCCGCCGCACTTACCAGCAGCGAAGCTTGTGCGGCTGGGCCCGGAAGGCTCAACATTGCTCCAATCCCTTCTCCAATGATGCCTAGCACCTCTGCCTGCTCCATGACGTAGATGACAACAAAGAGAGACGCAAAAAAGCCGAGCAGATCCCAATCAACGGCCTTATAGAACGTGTCAACTTCATTTTTATAAAACCACAGCGCCAGGCCCGCAAAGAAAAGCGCGACAAACCCCATGCCAAGTTCATCAAGGTCCCATGGCAATGCAGATTGACCTGCCAGGCACACAATAAACCCCAGGAGCAGCAGCACTGAACACCAGAAGAAGCGAACGGACGGGACACTCTCCTTCTCGTCAAAACTGGCAACCAACTCAGCTGCAATCTTTCTTTCTTCGTCAGTAGCAAGACTTTTCACGCCGAATGTCAGACGTGCCTGAAAAAGTGTGACGAGCGTTGCGACAAAAACGAAAGGTGCCGACGTCAAAAAGAACGGTACAAAACCTATCCCTGCAGCCTGTCCAACAATGATATTAGGCACACTACTTATAAGGGTGAGGAGCCCACCCACGTTGGTAAGAAGGCCCTCGGTAATAAGAAACCCAAGTAGGAGATCACGCCGTTCCAATTTGCCTAAGGAAACTGTTGTGAGCGAACCCACGATGATCATTGCCGTGACGTTGTTGAGTACTGCAGAAAAAATAACCGTCAGGGCACCATAAAAAATCAAGAGTCGCCAGGGATCGCCCTTTGATTGCTTCGTCAGTTTGATCGCGAGCCACGTAAAAATACCTGATCGACTTGTCACTTCCACAAACAGGCTTGCACCAAGAATAATTGTGATAACAGACCAATCGATTGCTGGAACATAGATCGGGAGTGCGATCTCATGTCCATTTGGCAACGTAATACTGCCAAATGGCAACATGGGGTGGGCACGGTCTGTGAAATATCCAATTACTGTCTCAGTCACGAGGCAGAAACCTGCAAATGTACCGACGATCAGCGATTTTTTTGCATGGATCTTCTCCTCAAAAGCTAGGCATAGAACCATCGCCAGAAGAACAAGAAGATAGAAACCTGTCACCCACCCGGGGACTTCATGTCCAGCGACCTCACTCAGTGCAAAAAATATACCCACAGCCAGAGCGTCCCTGCTTTGATTCGAACGTTTGATTGAAAACTAGAGCAATAGTTGGGCAACTTCAGTTAACTCAACACTCAGCGCATACGCGATGCCATGCATTGCAAGCTGATCTTTATCTTTTGTATTCGTGACAAGAAGATCAACCGCATATCGAGAGACAAGGTCCCTGTACCGAGCCACACGATGACCAAATTCAACGATCTGTTCCACAGTAAGTTCAACGCCTGCTTCCTTTAATCCTTGGATACACGACTCCGCATAGTGTGTCGGTATTGCTACTAACTGCTCAGCAATAAGTTCCTGCGCCTGCTCAGTATTAATTTGAGGAATGCGACGTATAGCATCAAGATATCGCCGAAACAGCAGATCATCCTCAATATGACATAACCAAAGCGTACCTCTCGGATCACAACAGGAGACTGCATGGTTTACAAGTCGGTCATCACCAGCGAGATTATCCGTGACCACCATCACGCCACGACAGGCAGTATCGCCAAGAGGGTGTGGCTGGGGTGCCGATCCAGGCAAGAGCAAGAGGGGTGTTGAAAGTGTTTGGGTCATGACGTCGACATAGACACCAAGCGTGTGCTGCGGCACCAGACTCGACTCAGCCAGGCACCGTGATGTGACAATGAGGTCTGGTCTCCGCTCATTCATGACTCGAAGCAGGTCGTTCACATTGTGAAACTCATCACCGGTAACCGACTGCCATTCTGCCGAATCCCCAGTGTGTGGCAAAAAGCGTTTGAGATTTGCGGTCAGTGCATCGGCGGCTGACTGGTCTCCATCGGTAACAACAGCAATTGATTTGAACGGAATATCGGCAAAACGATACGGAGTCCGTTCCGCTCTTTTGAAAATTGATTCAAATTCGTCAATCGCCTCATCACTACGACTCGGGGACGGATGATATCCGGGTTCGTTCATGGTCTAAAATATAGGGTAGAAGTCAGCGAATCGTCACGTCGGGTTTTTTCAAACAGGCCGCAACCTAGGAATTCCCCGATGGCCAGTCGTCCAGACCCACTAATTCTGCCAGACTAAGGGTATGAGCCTTGTGATTCTCGGTATTGGCACCGCAACGCCACAACAAAAGATACAGCAACAGCACGCCGCACTCCTTGCAACCAATCTGATTGGTAACAAGGCCCCTGCAGAGCGAACCATGCAGGCCATCTATCGACAGACCAAGATCGCACAACGGAGTTCGGTTCTGCTTGACGGACCGCACGAGGGTGTCGTTACGCAAGAGTTTTTTCAGCCTGCCACATCCTCAGAGGATCATGGCCCAACGACACAGGAGCGGATGGCTCGGTATGCCACTGAGGCCACACCCTTGGCTGTTACGGCCGTTGAGAAGGCACTCGCCAAAGCTGATGTTGCCGCCGCAGAAATTACGCACCTTGTCACCTGTTCCTGCACTGGATTTCAGGCGCCCGGCGTTGATATTGCCCTCATGAGGGAACTCGGTTTATCCAACGCGACAAGCCGAACACACATCGGATTCATGGGCTGCCATGGTGGGTTCAACGCCTTGCGTGTAGCGAAGGCATATGCCGAATCTGATTCACGTGCAACGGTTCTTATTGTATGTGTAGAATTATGTAGCCTTCATTTTCAATATACAGACAACCCTGAACAGATTGTGGCCAACAGCATCTTTGCCGACGGTGCTGCTGCAATCGTCGGTCGATCAGCAGATCATCCAATGTCGTCTGAAGTTTCAGGCTGGCGACTTCTGGATCAAACGAGTGTGGTTCTCCCGGAAACTGTCGATCAGATGGGGTGGCTTATCGGCGACACTGGATTTGAAATGTCTCTTTCGCCGGAAGTGCCGACGCTCATCGGTAACGCTCTCCCAGGAACCACGACCACCTTTCTGAAGAAACACGGTCTTGATAGGGGACAAATCACGGACTGGGCGGTTCACCCAGGAGGCCCACGAATACTTTCGACGGTCGAACAGTCGCTTCAATTAGATGCCGACGCGCTGCAGATTTCTCGAGAGGTCTTGTCACAGTACGGCAATATGTCGAGTGCAACTATTTTCTTCATTCTTGAGACACTTTTTGTGCAGCCGCGCCAAACGAATCAGCTGAGTCAACCGGACACATGCATCGCGATGGCATTTGGCCCCGGACTGACAACCGAGCTCGCACTCTTTCAGTAGCTGCTGTTGGCACCCGAATCTGTGGCAAACAGCACTGGGTTCAATGGATCGTCCATAACTTCGCCAACAGCGGTGGATGGCGTCCATTTTTTATGATCGAGTGCTTGATTTGGATTTGATGGTTCCGCCAATCGCATAGTGGAGTCCATATAAATCACCGTGTGCACTTTACGTGGCAGTGCTGTGCTATTTGGTCCTGCCCTATGTAAGGTCCACCCAAGATGAAAAGACACATCACCCAATTCATATGGCTCGGTCACCTCAACAACACCCTGGTCTTGTATCTCCTTCTGTATCAACGTCTCAGAACAATCAGATATAGGCAGATCTCTCCCAATTCGCTTGCGATGACTGCCGCGACCAAATGACAACGGTCCCTGTTCTAAAGGCACCGCGTGAAGCGGAATCCATGCTGTAACCGATAGGTTGCTTGCCATTGGCCAATATTGTTGGTCCGCATGCCACGGGGTAAAACCACCAGACGGCTCCTTGTAGAGTGCCTGATCATGCCACAATCGCACACCATTTGAGGCAAGTAGTTCGGTTGCCATGCCCGCCAGCCGTTTTGAAAACGTGAGCCGTCGAGCATCTTCACTTTTCTCCCACAGATTCCCTACCTGAATGAAAGCCTTCGAATAGGTATCTCGTTCCTTCATCGGCGTGCCATCAAGTTGGTTATGAGTGAAGGTAAGTCGGGTAATCTCTGGTTCGAGATAGCGCAGTGTTGCCGCATCAAAGACATTCGATACTTTTAAGAATCCGTCTTCTCGGAATCGAACCCGTTGGTCTTCCGTCAGATCATATTTTTGTTCAAGCAGTGGCAGATCACTCATTCCTAACACCCTTGTGCCTAAGACACTTGTGCAGCCCGATAATGTTCCCTATGAACTTCCTAAGCAGACCCTTAACCTCTCTCCCATACGATGGGCATGATTGCAGGTCCATACGAATTCCCATTTTCTCGATAATTGCCGCAACGCTTCGCTACTGATTACACACTCATTGGTATATCGTCATACAATCGGTCGTGGCACAAACGTAAGATAACGGAAAACCAAGCAACAGCTCCTTTTTCCCCTAAGCGAGAAACCGAAACACCTTGCGGGACTCGATAGGTACAAAAATGACAGTGAAAGATGCCAACCTTAATTGATTCAACAGAACCCATACAACAACACGCGTTGGGACGATCATGAAACCAGCGCATCGCATTGCGATAGATCAAATATTCCCTGACGTTGACAGCGGTCGTTTCGAGGCAAAACGCATTGTCCATCGGCCAGCCACAGTCGCTGCAGATATTGTCTGCGACGGACACGATGTCCTGTCCTGCGCGCTCTATATCCGTGGGCCCCATCATGAATCTTGGACAACCATTCCGATGGCCGACGTTGGGAATGACCGGTGGGAGGCGGCCTTTACGCCGGACCAGCTTGGGACCTGGGAGTACACCGTACGTGTTGGAGTGGACCGTTTTCAAACGTGGCTGCGCGACCTGAAGCGGCGCAAGAATGCGGGAGATGATCTGCGTGATGAAATGATTGAAGGACAACAACTCATAGACAGTGTTCTTCAATCAGCACCCACTGATGTTGCCAAACAACTCAGCCAGATGAAATCCGCATTAACGGGCCCTGACGGATATTCCACCGCCTGTAGTAACCAACTGGCATCGTTAATGGCCGCACACGCTTGCCACTCTGAAGATACCTGGCTCGATAGTCCACGCCGCATCTGTGTTGAACGTGAACGAGCAGCTGTCGGCGCATGGTACGAGGCCTTCCCGCGTTCGTGGGGTTCACCAGGCGCGCATGGCACGCTGTGCGATCTTGCGAAGAAAATTGACTACATCGCATCAATGGGGTTCGATGTTCTTTACCTTCCACCCATTCATCCAATTGGGCAATCATTTCGTAAAGGCAAAAATAATTCTGTCGAGGCTGACGCAGAGGATGTGGGCAGTCCATGGGGGATTGGATCGACTGCAGGCGGTCACATGGATATCCATCCTGATCTCGGCACGCTCGATGACTTTCAGGCGCTGCGGCATGCGGTGAGCGAGCGGGGCATGGAACTTGCACTCGATCTTGCGCTGCAATGTTCACCTGACCATCCATGGGTGACCGACCACCCAGAGTGGTTTCGTCATCGGGCTGACGGATCCATTCGCTATGCGGAAAATCCTCCGAAAAAGTATCAGGATATCTACCCACTCGATTTTGAAACCGAGGCATGGCAGGAACTCTGGCATGCGGTGCGTGAAATTCTGGAGTTCTGGATGAGGCAGGGTGTCCGGATCTTCCGTGTCGACAATCCACACACAAAACCCTTTGATTTTTGGGAATGGCTTCTTGCTGATGTCCGGCGGACGCATCCGGATGTTCTATTCTTGGCTGAGGCCTTTACCAGACCGAAGACGATGTATCGCCTCGCCAAAGTTGGATTTACACAAAGCTATACCTACTTTACGTGGCGGACTGAAAAGCAGGAGTTGGCAGAGTACCTAGAGGAAGTTACCTCGCCTCCTGTTGCCGACTACTTCCGGCCAAACTTTTTCACGAATACGCCAGACATTCTTCATGAGACGCTTCAACGTGGTGGGCGACCAATGTTTATGGTCCGTCTGGCATTAGCTGCACTGTCTGTTGGCAACTGGGGCATCTATGGACCCGCCATGGAACTACAAGATGCGACGCCACGTGAGCCAGGGAGCGAAGAGTATCTCGATTCTGAGAAGTATGAGATCAAACTGTGGGACCGTCAGGCCCCACACACGCTTGCTCCGTTCATCACCCGGCTGAATGAAATCCGAAAGACCGAGGCTGCCATTCGCAACCATTCACCTCCAGTAATTGAAACAACCGATGATCCATTTTTGCTGGCTTGGTCCCGACACGATCCAACCACGAACAATCACCTACTAATTGTGGTAAATCTCGAACCAGAAGAATCCCGAACAGATACCGTTGAACTGACACCGGGCCATTTTGGAGAATCCTCACCGACTACTCTTGCCGTCACTGATCTTCTCACAGGCGAACGTTCGACGAAACCACTCAAAGACTTTCAGGTGACATGCACACCCACCGACCCAGTCATCGTGCTCCGGCTCTCACCAAATCCTGACAGCAGCTCTGCAGACCAATAATCCATGGCTTCACACAATACGTCGCACGTTGAGGCATTTGCAGCATGGCTGCCCGGCTGCCGTTGGTTCAGTGCCAAAAACCTACGTGATATCAAGACGCAGTTGCGTTCGATTGATTGCATTGACCTGCCTCCCCGTACAGACGATGGTGAAAAGATTCAGCTTGCGTGCATTCAATTCGAGACCGGTCGAGGCGAGACAACCTTTCTTGCGATCGTTCAGTTCATTCCCGACCAGCACGCTGCGCTGACATGTCGTGATGCAACGACAGACGCCGCTGTCAGCGAGTGGCTTCTTGAACTTGTTCAAAGCGGCGGAACACTACAAACCCCGGTGGGTAGATTTGTTGGGCATTCGCTCCAGCAACAGGTGGGACAGGCGCCTCTCACAAATAATCTCTCCACTTCTCCACTTGGTGAGGATACATCGAACACCTCGACACTCATCTCCACTCAAGACGCCAATGGCACCACCATCAACTATGTCAGCAAATTCATTCACACGTATCACATGGGCATCGCACCTGAAGTTGAAGTGGGCCTTCACCTGACACAGTGCGGCTGGTCAGGGGCACCGGCTTTGGTGGGTTGGCTCGAGTACATTCCCACTAAAAAAGAGCAGGGCGGGGCGGTGGCAACAGTGCACCAAGCGATTACCCCATCAATGGACGCTTGGGAATATTTCAGACAAGCACTTTTGCAAGGCGTGAATGCAAATGACGCACTGTTGGACATTGCTCGTCGCATAGGAATACTCACAGCAGGCATGCACGAAGCACTTGCAAGCACTAAGGACTCTGCATTTTCTCCACAGATACCCTCAGAGAAGGAGCGATGGGAAACTGCCTGCTCAATGACGGAGCATGCCCGAAGTGTGTGGGACTTGCTCAGCACTGCTGACGTACCCTCGCTATTTCAGCAGAGGTTGAATGATATTCTTGCGCATCAGCAGCGCGTGCTGGATGCACTCGAGGTCGTGGCACGCATCCAACAAACAGCTGCGTACATTCGTGTGCACGGAGACTATCACCTTGGGCAACTGCTGATTGATCAATCAGATCAAACACTTCATGTGATTGATTTCGAAGGAGAACCGCGGCGAACACTGGCAGAGCGACGTAAAAAGACAAGCATTTTCAAGGACCTTGCGGGCATGAGCCGTTCTTTTGACTATCTTTGTCACAGGCCAGAAAATAGTGAGACGCAAGTAAAGGCAACTGATCTCACTCGAGCATTTCTCACGGCCTACACAGAAAGTGCGTATGGGCAGTGTTTTTATCCTGACACCAAAGGCGAAGCCGAAAGCCTCTTGACCACCTTCATGCTTGACAAAGCCATCTATGAACTTGCTTATGAAGCCCAACATCGGCCAGATTGGCTTGACGCACCATTAACGGCAGTTGAAACGTTTCTGCGAGCAGGCCGTTTGTTTGTGCTTTGAAATTCCGGAATGCTTAAACGTCGGCTTCCTCCTGAAGCGATAGCCATTGATCCTCTGTGGCAGCAAGTTCTTTCTCTACTGCTTGCAGTTCACTATGGAGTTTCATGGCTTCTTCTGGATCTGTGACTGCCTCCATAAGCGTGCGTTTCTTTTGCTTCTCAGCATCCAGCCTGGCTACTGCCTTCTCGAGAGACGCAATAGTCTTGCGTCGTTTGCGCCCATCGTGCCCGCCGGTCCTTTGACGCTTGCCCCGTGAATCGCCGACCGCGTGCTGAGGTGCTCGAAGGCCTTCTGCATCATCGACTTCTTGTTCAATCTTCTCGACATACCGTTTGTAGGACCCGGGGTAATGCACCACTCGTCCTGCTGCAACCTCAATGACATTCGTAGCAACCGCACGCACAAACGTCCTGTCATGGCTGGTAAATATAACCGTACCTGCATAGGCACAGAGAGCGTGGCCAAGCGCCTCAACGGTTTCGACGTCGAGATGATTTCCCGGCTCATCAAGCACAAGAATATTGAATCCGCCGAGTAGCAGACCCGCCAAACACAGTCTGGCACGTTCACCGCCAGAGAGCACTTTGACTTTCTTTTCAACGGCTACGCCCCGAAAAAGCATAGCGCCGGCCAGATCGAGTATTCGCTGTGTGGGTGTACCCATCTCGGAGACGCGCTGCAGATAGTCAAGAACTGTCTCGTGTTCGGGAAGCGTCGTATAAACATGCTGGGCGTAGGTACCAACGTCACATCCATAGCCCCACTTGATACGCCCGTGAATCGCGTCGAGCGAGCCGACCACCGTTCGAAGAAAGGTGGTTTTCCCTTGTCCATTATCACCTACGATGGCAACTCGGGCGCCATGATCAATCTCCAATGAGATTTCTTCTGCAACCTTCTGAGAATCGTATCCAATTGCGACATCCTGACAGCGGAGCGCCGCACCCTGTCGTGGGCTCACTTCGGGGCATCGTATTGCAGCTGTTGGTGAGGCCGACTCCAATTCTTCGAGTTCGAGCCGCTCGAGTTGTTTAGCTTTGGATCGAGCCTGAGAGGCGGTCGAGGCTTTTGCCCGATTCTTGTTAATGAACCGTTCGAGTTGTTTCTTCTTCGCGAGTGTGGTTGCATTGACTCGCTGCAGATGTTCTTGCTGTTCTCGCTGTTGGTCGAGAAATGAATCAATTTTGCCGGGATACGTTGTGAGTTTTCCACGAGAGAGGTCAAGTGTTCGATCACATGTAGCAGTGAGAAAACCACGATCATGGGAAACAATCAGGCAAGCTTCTCTGAAGTTTCGGAGAAAATGCTCCAGAAGTACCTGCGTTCGCAGGTCGAGGAAGTTTGTTGGTTCATCCAGTAGCAGCAGATTGGGTTCATGAAGGAGCAACGCAGCGAGTTTGACGCGCGTCTGCCAACCGCCGGAGAGTTCTCGTACGGGCCCGTGAAGGTAATCCCCCTTAAGTTCAAACTGCCCAGCTACTTCACCACATTTCCAGTCTGGCTGGTTACTGTCTCGAACAAGAAAGTCGAGTGCGGACTCCTCTGGCTGAAATGGGTCGTGTTGTCGGAGGTATCCAAGGCGCAATCGCGGGTGATGAATGACTTCACCGCCGTCGAGTTCCTCTTCGCCCAGGATTACCTTGAGCAGGGTGCTTTTCCCGGCACCATTTCGTCCTACAAAACCGACTTTTCCGTCATCAGTAATTGTTGCTGAGGCTTCATCAAGAAGAACCTGTTCGCCGTAGCGTTTCGAAGCATTCCGTATTTCGAGTAGAACCGCCATACAGAAGAAGCACACTAGGCAAGGAGGGAAAAGCAACAGACGCGGAAAGCGGAGGGCATGGGACTCGAACCCACAACCCATTGCTGGGCACCACAATTCCAATGTGGCTGCTAGCCGTTCGCGTACCCTCCGTTTATAGGCCTTTCTGCACCTTTGCGTCCTAATCAGGGGACAACAAGGGGACACCGAACGGCCTACGGTATCTACAGCATACCACGCCATACTGTCCTTCAAGTATCGGTAGTGCAGGGCGGCTATATAGGCAGCCGCATACGCCCCATTTTCTTCAATGCGGTTTCTGGCTAATTCTTCCGCCGCACCCTACCTATTGGCAGTAAATGTGGGTTTCCTGTGTGCATATATCGGACAACGCCAGGACGTCCTGAACCGGCCATATTGTGGGCCGTAATATCCCTACGCAACCTGGCCCGTCAGCAGGTTTCATGGTTTCCCCTACTGGCGGGCCTTTCTATGTAAAGAGAATTGCAATGGGCTACATCTACATGGCAGACGTTGAAACGTTTGAAGGTATACGCGGCATCCGTATCGGCCGAACTATCAACTTGCCTTCCCGTATGTCCTCACACAAAAGCGATCCGCAGTGGCGAAGGTTTGAACCATTGCAGGCGTGGATAGTAGACGATGAAATAAATGCAGAACGCATATTGAAAAGGGCTTTGCGGCAGTACGGACGGCCCATACATGGCAACGAAACCTTTTGTCATTCCATTAACCCCATACAGATAACCCGTGGCGTTATGGATAATGGCAGAATGCCAACACAGGCCGCCCCTGTCTCTGATCTTTCAGGGGTACTGTGGATGCTGACGTTCTTTGTACTGTCGCCTGTGCTGATGTTTTGCTTATTCCATGTCTTCATGGCTGCCGCCATCTTCTGTGCAGGCGTGGCGTGGTTCTTCTCGACCTACACAGTGCCGTTTCTTATTGGTGCGGCGTGGGTTGGTTTGTGTGCAATTCCAATAACGGCCTGTGTCTTCATCTACCGCTATTGAATGAACCTGGCCAGAGAACGTGGCGAAATTTAGTTGCAGTCTGATAAACT
>ERZ802830.639-NODE-639-length-35019-cov-9.99265_pt1 | contig 35019 bp, 28 predicted proteins | sample MGYA00345654_ERZ802830 | MGnify/ENA primary metagenome ERZ802830 (study PRJEB30503, sample SAMEA104212375) | marine metagenome | biome: Westerlies Biome; feature: [SRF] surface water layer (ENVO:00010504) within the epipelagic zone...; material: water... | reverse complement strand
GCTATCAATTGCGATGTGGGTCCTCCTATCACTTACTTTCAATCTACTGTGCGCTTTTCCGTCACAAGGAGCGACCATCAGATTCTTTGGGTAGTTGTTCACACGGAATGGAACTCGGTAAGCGAACATTATCGCCGCTAGTACCACAAAATAGACCACCACAATCTTGTACTTATGCTTGTGTCCGACAAGATAATCAATCATTCCGAAAAGAATGGTCAAGTAAATGAATATCCAAGGTGATTCATGAAACAAAAGTGTGTTCATAACGATGATTTTGTCTATATTAAAAAATACAAATAGAAATTTTACAGGTATAAAACTCACTTAAAGTTTTATATCGATTCAATAGTAAGCAACACAAAATACTTCTTTTTGTATTGCTTACATCAAGTCTTAGCATGTTCGTTTGAATATTTTTTCTCTTCACTGTGAAGTTTGCTTATCTTTGGTACCGTGCCCGAGCTGGTCTAAGGGGGAGGACTTAAGATCCTCTGTACAATGTACGCGCAGGTTCGAACCCTGCCGGTACTACAAATATTATAAGCAAACACCATAGTGAATAACGCATACATTATGAATTTTGAAGGTTCAAATCACTAGAACATCCAATTAAAATAAAATTTGAATAAACAAAAATACCCAAAGAGGTATCTCACTCTTTACTTAAAAGTAATTAATTCTGAACTATCATCGAATCATGGTCACACATAGTGATGACATTTTAATGTTCAATAGTACTTCGGCGGACAAGAAACCAGGAATGGGGGTGATGGAAGCGGTTGCTGACGGGTACATGTATCAACACTTGGCTAAGAAAAAGGATTGGCGAAAAATGTTATCGAACGAGTACGCGTGCGAACTAGACTTGGATGGTGTGGTGTGGCCTAGTGTAGAGCACATGGTGCTTGCGCACAATTACCAAAACGACCCCATAGTATACGAAAGCTTGAAGGTGAAAGACGCGTGTGTCCTCTCGAAGTTGAAGCGCAAAGACTACGACGAGGATGTGCTGAAACGGGCGCTAACCCTCAAGTTCTCCACGGAACCGTTCAAGTCGGTGCTACTCGCGACCAAAGGGGCGTGTTTGACCAATTGGAAAAGAGGAATCAATCCTATGTACAAGGAGGATGGTAGTAAGTATGTGAGCCCCAATATACTATGTAGTCTTTTGATGGAGCTTAGGGATTCGATGCAGACCGAATATGCTTCCGCCGATCCCGTCCTAGAGTCAAAGACAGAACAAGAGGCTAACGAGGAGCTCGCCGAGGTGGTGGTGACGAACTCGAGCACGAACCATTTGGAGTTGAAGATACTCTCGAAGAAGGACATCGACGATTTCGACGGCTTCATCTCTAAGTACAACAAAGAGGAGAACAAGAGTGTGAATGTACTGACCAAATACGAGAAGACCAACATCATCGGTGTGCGAATGGAGCAACTCTCCATGGGTTGTGACACATACATCTCGCACGATCTCGCACACGAATTGAGTTGTGTCAAGAAGATCGCGCTAGAGGAGTTCGAACAGCGAAAGATCCCTTACATCATTTGCAGAAGCATGCCGAACAATGTAAAAGAGTATTGGAAGTTATCCGATTTGATATATGTGGAATAAAAAATGTGATTATTCATTAAATAAAAATCAATGTGGTCGGACAGAAAGAAATTTTTTATTGGTTTGTCTGTTGTATTGTTCGTGCTCGTAGTGTTAATTTTCTCCAACACTATCCGAATGTTCTTACAAAGAAACCGTGCGGACGAGCAGCAATCCTTAATTGGTAGCGAAGTGGGTTTGAACGAAGCCAACATTCGCAAAAACAAGCGTTTGATAAACAGCATCAAACAAAGCGTGGACGACTTAGAGGATGATGTGGACGACAATCGTTTCGACATTAAAGAAGTGTCTAAGAAGGCGAAGTCGAACTCAGCGAGCGTGAATAAAGCGACCGACGGACTATCAAAGGTGCACGACACGCTCGCCTCTTTGAAGGAGGCGGACACTAAGTTGATTGAGAAAGACGCTGAAATGAATGCGGAGTGGATGAACCAATTCAATCAATTAGTGAATGTACAAGAAGAGGACTCCTCCGACCTCAAGAACATGATTGAAGATGTTTCACGAAACTTTATGTATGTGAATGTGTCCGAGGAGAACTCCACCCGAATCAACGAACTCGAAGAGATCATCGACGACGCGGAAGACAAGCTGAAATACTTGAGATACGAGTTAGACAATGTTCAGTACAATCAATCTATCTAAATGTTCGTCCACAAGGACCCACCATCCACACCGATGCATGCGGCGTGGCAACTTTCGAACACGGGTCGTGTCTTGAACTCTTTTAGTGTGAAGAATTTCCAACTGCTTTCTTGAAGAGACATTGGGACAGAGGATTCGTTCGTACACAGTACTTGCTTCGTCGGATCGGTCCTCGAGACGGACTTGAAGGGACAAGCGAGGAAGTAAGGTCGATGGATGATCGTACCGTCGTTGTATGCGATGTAAAAGTTCCTCAATAGGTTCGTCCCTGAGAGTTTCCAAACATCACTCTTTGTGGTGATAAGGAACGAGTTACTCACAATGTTGTTCATCATTTTTAACCAAAAGTCTTGCTTAGGTTGCGACAAGAGAAATCCGTTATGGAGACTTCCTTCGGACGAGTCGGTGTTTTTCATGTTTGCGCTTTCGTACCACTCTTCGAAAAGCACAATGTCGTACTTGTCGTTTTCCTCCCCATTCATTTCCGCGAATGATTGGGTCAATCCAAAATCTAGATCCACATAGAGTCCCCCGTAGTGGTACATGATCAAGTACCTGAAAAAATCACATTTAATAATTTCATTTTTCCATTTTTTCTTCATGAAAGAAATATAAAAAGGATAATTCTTCTCTATAAACTCGTTCGCACGAGACAAGCTCCAAAATTCGTACGCGTAATCATTCTTCTTCGCTAAGTGTTTGTTCATTTGAATGAGCTCTTGTCTGTCGGCGTCAATAGAGACTCCGTTGTTGAAATCGAACCATATTTGATGAATGATTTTCGGGAACATTCTTTATGTTTACTTTTCAATCATAAAATATCTGGCGACATTTATGTCACTTTTATGTCACTTTTATGTCACTAACCGCCACTCTTCTACAAGAGATTGTTTGAGTTGTGTTAAGTGGGCGTCGGATACAAAGTCGAAATACCCAACATACCCAATCTTACAGCGACTATTCTTTCCTATGTTTGCTAATCCGCTTATAGGACTTGTTTTAGAAGGATCCATTTGGAAACGGACCACTTCGTTCTCGTTCGCTGCATTGTTCAATCCAATCAATTCGGATGTAATCGTACATTCATTTGCGGAGCATTGAATTACGGATGAATACAGATATGCGTACCCAGGTTTACTCCAATTCAATTTGTTGTAGAACATTCCCATGCTCTCTTTGTGGTCATTCAAAACCAAATTGAGAGTGTTCGTGTTCTCTCTACGAGACACGGAAAGATTCGAAGACCCGGAATCCCCGTGAACGAATAGATTTAAATCGGTCGTGTCGGAGAGCGTTTCGAACACCACACATACACATATATGCATGTTCAGTGGATTGATTATAACCGAAGGAATACTCTTTGTGAAGTATCCGTCGGTCATGTCGTAGGCTTTTATGTTGTTGATGGTGGTTTCGGTGGGTGTATTTACCACAGCGAATTTGGATGACAGCATAGGGTCCCTTGCGTCGAATAGTGTAATCATACTGACTTGATAGTCTTGATATCCTCGAACGAACGCAAGGAAGTCTTCTCGTAATTGATCCGCTTGTTTGTAGTACTTCTTTCCTGTACTGAAATTCGCCTTTAAAAAGGATATATACCATAAACTATTATCTATTTCATTGAAGACAACCACTTTCTCTTCGGCGTCTACGACGGTTTGTGACAAGGTGTGGGTGAAGATAGTATCAGACAAGACGGTAGGTTCCGAAGTCAAACTAGCAAACTGGTATACACTCATTCGTATTACTAGCTCACTTGGTGTGTCGGACTCTTTCATATCGAGTTCCACATGATACCATGTATTTAGATTTACTTCCACGGCTTTATTCTCTATAAGTTCTCCGTTCACCACTGGAAACAATGTATAACGCATTCCAGATACATAGGCAGCTTTAAATCGTATTCCAAAAAGTTCGGATTCTAGTCCCACAAATAGTATGTTTGAAATAAAGGTAGTTGTTACATTGAACATACAACTGCATGTTGCGTTCATACCTTCATTCACAAAGTCGTAATCACAATCCATACGAATACGATGCTTTTCCATACTTGAACGGTATTTCGCATCATATTGTGGTATCGATCCGTCTGATTTATTTAAAACAAGCGAATAAAAGGGAACACTAATAAAAGCAGGCCCATCTATAATGGACACTTCAAGTGCCTTATTCTCTCCCGAAGTTCCTGCATACATTCCTATCACTTTACCGAATTCCGAATTAATTTCAACAGTCTCCATGTAGTTCAGTGTATTGAATGGGTGTATGTTCAAGTGTGTCGTGTATTCTTTGATGTTCGTGTTTATGGGTCTCTCCACACTCCATTCATGTAGAACATTTTGGGCGATGATGTTCATGTCTTCCTCGGTGGTTCCGTTTTCTCCCGTAAAAGTGTTCACTTTAATCATTTTGGCCATTCCCACTTCGAATCCAGATGGGATGTCACTTGGGTTATCCATGGTACTCCCGATAAAGATTCTACTGTCGAAAAGAGTTCCGAAACTGTAATTGTTTTGAACATAATCGATATATTTTTCAGTATGATCGATTAATGTGCTGTTTGTTTCATCCACTTGCCAAGATTTCAGTTTCACGATCGCATCATCTGCTGTGGTGCCGGTACCGAATCGATGAACACTAGTGACGGCAATGTATAAATTGCTGTTATAAACATTATGACTGATCATTTCGGTATCGCTCTTAGTGTTATCGTTGTTTATCCCATTGTGTAGCTTGTTTCGTGTATTATATAGAGAAATGGTTTGACCACCAAAATACTGCATAATAGAACTCGAACTACCAAAGGAGCAAATGTTTGCGTTGTTCTGACTGGGGTGGTTTTTGTTTCGCCAAAGAGCAACCATGTAGTACTGTAAGTCGGGTGTCGTAGGATTCCAAGCTCCGAATCGCTCGATTAAGCTCCCGTGATCTTTCGTAATGGCACCCTCGTCTCCACCGAACGCAAGGTTACCATTCAGTAAGACTGATATATCTGGAGAGCTATTCAGTTGATAATAATCAAAATCTCCCTCAATGTTTCTTATGGATTTTAATATCGAGTCAGACCCAGTTTCGTAGAAGAGATCAGCCTTAGTATGATTCATATCGAAATGGAAGATAGATTTGTCTTGATATATCGTGTTTGCGCTCGGACGGACCTCCGTGGCATCGATCACGATCGGTAACGCCTTGTTTCGCATGACCACATCATACAGTTGTACACAGAAATCGCTCTCATTGATCACGGTGTCACTGTCGTGTGTTACGGAAAATGTGTAAGTGATTTCTAAGATATCGTTGATCTCTGTGGATAGCTCGCTAAACTCCATCTGAATCCCCTTCTTGAATCCGAGCGGAATATCGTACGGATTGTTGACTAATGTTTCCGCATTCATCATCGTGTTATTCGAGTATGTGTCATACAGTTGCATTTTGTCGTCACTGTACCATATGTGAATTTTAGCCGATTCGACTGTGTTCGTTGCACTATAGAACTCGCTGTATTTCATATGGAAATCGAACACAAGGTCGTGTTTCATAACGCTAGTTTGTGTGATTGTAGCGTTATCTACATAGAACATCCTTTCTGTAGGGGGTGTCGTACTTACATGGGAGTTGTACATTTCCACAACCGGTTCGATACTCACACCGTATTCGTCGTAGACATCCACATCCACATCATCGGGGTGTGTGTAGTTCGAAGCGCCTCCGAGATGCACGCTCCATGTGTCCAGTAGCGAAGCGATCTTTCGGTTCTTCTCGTCGTCCGGGAGGACGCCACGAACGAGCTCAAAGTACCAAAACACACAATCATTCTCGTTTCCGAGTTCGACCCCACCCTCCCTGTAAGGAAGGTTGTATTCGGGATACTCAAAGTAAGTGTTGTTCGATTCGGCTAACGCAATGTCCGCCATATCGTATAAGGTCAGTTGGGTCGTGAGTTTGTGGTTGAATCTACTTAGCGACGCGTAACATATGTAGGTGTGTTCTCTAGTGTACTCTACGACATTCGTTTTAGGAAATTCGTCTTCAATAGAAAGGTTCGAGCCGTTGAACATGGCGATACCTAGACTTCCTGATTGGGAGAATTCATCCGGTTCGGTGATGTACATGGTGAAATCGTTGAGTGGAACACCGTATGAGAACAAGATCTTCGTCCCGGTGAACTCGCATTTAGGTTTGAAGACAAAGTACAAAGACATGTTCACATGGTCTTTCCCTAGCGTCAAATCATATGTGGGAAGAGGGTACTGTAGCCCCGCAAACTCGGTGGAAATGCCGTCTTCTACAATGGTGAGTGATGTGAGGCTCAAATCGTTGTAAATGATTTCGTAACGATACCCGTTCTCGCTGTCCTTCACGAGTTCGATGTTTTGATTGGAGGCCGTGACGGTTCCTTCGACCGCGACATCGATTTTGAGTAGCGATGCGTACACTTCGATGGATATGAAATGCTGTGGTTCTATGTTTTGATTTTCGATGTGTCCATTGATGTTCAAAAATGTCCAAGAGGACAGCTGAGGATTCAAGAATTGTGGAAAATGTTCAATGTGTCCACCATCCAAATCAAAATGGACTCGTGTTATGGGATCGATGATGTACTCACCAGTAGTCTCTGATTTATGGGTTTGTAAATAGTAAATCATCGCGGCTAATGCGGAGTTGTCCACCACCACGAACACCGCCTTTTTAATGAAATAGATTAGATTGAAATAGTTTCGCAGATTAGGAAACAATTTGTGGACATTCATGCTTGTCAACTCTTTGCTGAAAACATACTCTTTGTATGCGTCGCTCGTGGTCACCACATACGGAACGGCTGCAATTCTCTGTATTTTCGATACGAAAAAGGTTTCTGTGTTCAAGTTTCTATCAATCACCGTGCTTTGCTCTACCGAGATGAGCAAACCTTTGTCCGTAAAATCATCTGGATATGTGGAGCTTATCTCTTCAAAGGTAAACAGCGAGTCGAAGTACAGTGTTCTATGAAGATTGTAATACGAGTTTGTGTCTAGCCGAAGTTCGTCAAACTCTTCGTATCCAAAAACCTTACAGTCGCTCAGCCCTTCACGAGACCTGTACTCTTGAATGTCCGATATGTAAGTTTGAATGGTGGAAGTGTTGAATTCCATTTCGTTGTTGATAGGAACAAGAGATACTTTCGTTTGTAGTCTGTATAAATTGAGATACATTGGATCGTTCACAACAATTAAGAAAACACTATCATACATATTTGTAAAATAATTGACGAACCCGTTGTACAAAAATTTGCTATTAAACCTTTGTGGGTGAATAATTATACAACCGGTATTAATCATTATTTTTTATCACATATTTAAAAAACCCTTTTAAAAACTCATCTACAATAACGTCAACATCACAGCGAAGATAATAAATCATTGTTTAAAAAATGAGCAAAAGCACAAATAACGAGATGAGTAGTGCCAAAATGATAAAGTTAATAAAATAATAATAGTAGTACACATCTCGTACAATACTATCGGAGCATTTGCATTTCTCACTCTTTAGACGGTATAAGTAAATGAAAGTGTACACCGAGAATATAATATCTGAAATCATGATGACGAGCTTTGTAAACGGGGGTATGTTTTCGGTGATGATGGATCCGAAGATGATTACAAAGTTCACAAGAATGGATGATTTCATGGTGTTCGCGTGCACATTCATTCCGCAATCACAACCAATTTTTTCGAGTTTCGTGATGTACGCCAGTAGCAAATAATTAAAAAGGAAAGACATGGTAGCCCCACTCACCTTTGCGGGGTTCATTCTTTTTACTATAAGATCAGAATATTCTCTATCACCGTAACCACAATCGTCAATATCCTAAACCTCGATAGGAGTTTGATAGGAGTTTTTTTTCCGAATAAAATTTGATTTGAAACCGGTTGTTATGGTTCTTCGAAAATGTAAGACACAATGGGCTTATCCCTTTTATCGCAGGATGATATTACGACCATCATCAACGAAACTCGCGAAGAGGTGTACTCCGTTTACAGTTACAGGAAGTTTATCGGCACCATACTGATTGAGCTTAAGAGAGTTGTGGTGCCTAATTGTGACCTCAAAGAGATCCGACACAAGCTATGTAAGGGTGAAACGACTCACCACATCAATCCCCATCAAGCGTGTCATGGTGCGGCTGTGTACGCGTGTCAGTACTATGTGAAAGAGGGATACGACCTAGAGAGTGCGAAACAACTAGGATGTAGAATGTGGAACGAGATGAACCAATGTCGATTCTTTCCCATTTGGAAATCAAAGCTCAGCACCGTGAAATGGGGTGACGAGGATATACACGCCTCCGTATTCGACCGAAACATGCGAACACTAGAAAAGGTGTGTCGTCAGCAGCACCGAGTATGTGACTTATCGACCATCTCCGAATTCACATACAAGAGTGGAAAAATGCATCGAAAAGTCACCTTTTGGATTTGTTTCGACAACGCCATAGCTAACTTAGCCATGACCGAGGTCATTACGAAATCAGAAGTGCACCAGTGTTTGAGAGATTGGAATCTAGAAAATGAGGCTGACTTATTTGTGGTGTAAGATTCGGTCGAGTTCTAAAAAAATTGAAATTGTGATTGTTCCAACTCACAACTACAACATTCAACTACTGAACACATTCAACTACTGAACACATTCAACAACATTCAACCACTGAACACATTCATATCTCTTCATATCTCTTCATCAAATATGACTTCCTTTAAGACCATTAAGAAGATGTACAAGATTGAAAAGAAGAACAAGAAGCTACACGAGACGAAGAAGGTAGTGAATATGCACATGCGTATTGATAATCTGCAGAAAAAGAACAAGAAGCTGCAGTACATGAGTGAAGACTTGATTGATATTGTCGACGAACAATCCGTAGAAATCATCGAACATGCGGAAAAGAATGAAAGGAACATGAACGTTATCAACTATCTCCACACTAAAATAAAAAACAGTGAGAATGATTTGAAGAAACTGAAACAAATGAACAAATGTAACTCGACAACAGAAACAAAAATGATGATTGCGATTGTACTTTGCTGGAGTATGGTGATGTATCTATTTCATAACAACATTGTTGAACAAGAGTCTTTCATGATAATGAACCTATGTGGATTTTTGTCTAGTGTGATAGTCAGTATGTTTTGAAACCATTCACTTACGCATTAGAACGATTCGATTTGGCTTTGGGTTTAGTACTTCCTTTCTTTTGTTTTTTTCCACCACTTTGGGTCATTTCTACTTCATCGTAGTATTTGTAAGTGTAGTAAGGAATGATGTAAAAGAGATCGGTCAAGGAAGCGCTCAAGCGACTAGTCTCCGAAGAGGTGGACCCACTGATAATTTTGAGTATTTGTAGAACGATGTTTTTCATCTTGATGTCCACAAACAAATCGATGTTGGTTTGAGACACGGATCGTAACGCGCTCGCCGTAAAGGAACTAGTCGCAGACGCTCCAAACTTGTTTTTCAGCATATCAATCACGAGATCCGTATCGTAGTTGGTGTCTAAGAATAGTTGCTCTTTCAATTTCATGTCATTTTCGATGCTAGTAATGATTCTGTTCAAGGCTTGATTGAAGCTCCGTATGACATTCTTGTTCGCAAAATTGGTAATGGAGTCCACTATAGAAGACACTAACTTACCTCCAGGGATCAACTCCTTAATGTCTGCGGAATACATATCGAGGAACACATTGAACACATTCATTCCTCCGATTTGTTTGATGTTGTTTAGCGCAACGGTTTCTGTGGGGGTAAGACTCGCGCTGTGGATGGCGCGTGTGAGTTCATTGACGAACGCATTTTTGAATCCCGACACACCAATGTATAAGTAATCATTGTAGCCTGTTTTCACGCTATCTGTAATGAACGACACCGTTTGCTCGGTGAACTGGGAGTCCGGGCTACTGATTTGGTTGTATAACAAACCTAGATTGTTGAAGAAATCCTTGAAGTTTTCGAATTGTTTCGCATATGCAATGTCTCCTTGTGTAAGCACATTCATTTCGATACAATTCAACACATGTGTAACCTTGTCCACCTCGGTGAACCCGGGGGTACTCAAGCAGTACTTGATGGTGTTCACCTTCTTTAATGCCATCGAGGATTTATAATCCGCTTCGAAGTTGCTTTTGATTTGATTGAGTTTGGCGTTCTTTTCCATTTGGTTGTTTGCAACGACTAGTTTCAGCATCTCGTTCTTGTATTTTGACAGCACCATACGATTGTAATTGAGCACTCTCTGTTTTTCGTCTCTATGCATCTTGGATAGTGCAGTTTGTAAGTATGTCATCACCGTATCGTCGATCATTACCGATGCGTACTTCTTAGGGAAAAGTCTTTCGAAATATTTTTGGAATGTGAGTTGGTGTTCTTTTACTACAGGCACTTCGATTTGTTGGTTTGATTTCATTGTACGGTACAACTTCTCGAAGACGGGCACCATCTCATCTTTTATATCCAAGTTGCTCTTAACAATATCCGATGGGGTAAATTTAACAAAAGGTAACACATTTTGTATCATGTATGTGGGGTCTTTCAGCACTCTCTTCGTAAAGACTTGTCCGTCTTGAGACAATTCACCGTTGGTTTGAATAAGTAACTCGTTGTTCTTCAATTTGTAATTCACTAAGCTTCCGCTCTTTTCTAAAGGTTGGTCGATGTAAAAATTCGGCAAATTCAAGGTGCCTTGGGTAGTGGTCGAACCGAAGGAAGATGCGGCACTCATCATTCTATGGAAACCAACATACTGTAAAATGGGATTCAAAATGAACGCACCAAAGAAGCAAATCATTACGAACAATTTCAAAAACTGTCCTATAGAGATGTTCATCTTGAAATCTATCACTTCTTGGATCTTAGACTTTATTCCTAAATCTATGGAGATATTCTGTGTAAGGGGGTGATTTGAATTAGAGTTGGTAGGTTCTGGAATAAAGCGTGGAGGGGGGTCTGGAGATGCTACAGATGCTACAGATGCTACAGATGCTGGTTCTGCAGATGCTGCCGCCACAACTTGTCTTCCTCTAGTTCCTCTAGTTGCTCTAGTTGCTCCACTAGCAGCACCACCTGATTGTAAGAGGAGTGTACTGTAAATGAGCTCTTTTTCATTCATTCGTATAATGATTTGATACATGTACTCCATGTCTTCCTTTTCTGGTTGAAATTGTTTGAGCATCACCATCAACGCGACACGGTCCTTTTCGGGTAAGTTCGAGAGAGTCATGTTCGCATCTAGATGAGGCATTTCATGGAGCACATACCCTTCTACTCCTTTGGTGCAGTCGCTGAGATTGTTTGTTGCTGTTGCTATCATTTGAGACCCCCCTCCGTTCATAAAGGCGATTGGTTTGAACATGTCCTTTTCAATGATTAAATTCGCGTGTTTCGAACGGATTTTGTTAGTTTGATACACGGGTGTATTATTCTTTTTGTAAATGTTCATGCTCACATTCAACGCATTCTCCACCTTCTGGTATTCATTCATTTTAGATAACTTACTCAGTTTATTCTTCCATCTAGAAAGCACCGTATTCTTGTTTGTTTTCTTTGAAGCGCTTTCATTAGAGTAGACCGCAGTATACAGCGAATCTATGAAAGAAGGATCGAACATCTTTTTACTAATAGGAAACAAAATTAATTTGGGTTGAAAATGTGCATAAGATTATCTCGTAAGGAAGAAAATGTGTCTTTGTTATCGTCGTTCTGAAGCATACGAGCTTTCGGATACTGTATATCAAATTTCACCACAAGATCTGAACCTTCAATTACTCCTTTATTCTCAATATGTAAAATGGTATCTGGTTTTATCAATTCATTTCGCTTGTTATAATCTACTACAATGGTTTCTCCAGATGGATGTTTTATTTGTATATGTGTTCCTAGAAGTGCGTCGATTAGAGAGAGCTTGCAGACATAACATAGATTGTCTCCATTTTTGTGAAACTCGGCGGGTGCTTTAACCATCACCTTAATCACGATGAAAGTGTTCTGCTCGTCGGGGTGTTTCAGCTTCAGTACAAAATCATGAAAACTTCTCGCGGGAATATCGATCTTCATTAGAGAGTTCTTCTCAATCTTTCCAGTTTTGTTGCATTTCTCACATGTGGATGTTTCACATTTCTCTCCGGTTCCATTACAATCCTCACATTTGGATTTCACGATTTGTACAAACTTCGCATGCTGCATGGTCTTTGTCACCGTACTTTCAACAACCCCACTTCCCTTACACACACTACATCTCTTCGAACAAAAGCTGCATTTGGAAGTGGTCTTTATGTTCAAGTTCTTCTGACACCCTCCGAAAACATCCTCCATATTTACTTGAATGGTTTGACGAACTTCCTTGGGTTTGTTCTCTTGCTTAGGGCCTCGATTAAAGTGTCCCGGGGGAGCTCGCTGTTGATGGAAGAACATGTTCATAAAGTCGGCTCCTCCGAATTGCTGAAACCCTCCACCGCGATGCTGAAACCCGTTCCCAGGAAACCCACCGCCTTGAAAGGGATTACCACCACAGTCGTACTCTTTCCGTTTGTTCGCATCGTTCAGAGTGTTGTACGCTTCGTTGATCTTCTTGAAAGTCGCTTCGTCCCCACCCTTATCCGGATGGTGCTCCACCGCCTTTTTCCGAAATGCCTTCTTAATCTCTTCTTGTGTGGCTTTCTTTCCGACCCCTAGGATGTTGTAGTATTCAGACATCTGATATAATTCTTATCAATATTATAGTTATTGTGATTTGAACTGTTTTAAATGATTTAGATCAAAAAGAACACTGTAACGAATGCCTCAGACCGTTCGATATATCTTGTCCACATCTTGAAGGACCACGATTTTTTTGTTAGTGATACTACGCAATCGGTCACAAAATAACACATGTTCACAAGTGGACTTATCCTCCTTCATGTTATACATCAAAGTGTCCCATCGAACATTGTGTATGTTAAGAATGTTCGTGTGAATGAACACGAACCCTCCGAAACAAGCCTTCACTTCCACGACCGCTTGGTTCTCTTTAATGCTCGGAGCGATAAGGTTATGTTCGTCCGTTAAGGTGCGACATTTTTTACACTTCTGAAAGGGACATCTTGGAAAAAAGGACTTGTTGTCGACATCAACGACGGAGTAAGTGTCGTAATAATGATCGATTAGGACCGGTTTCGTGATGCTAGTCGAATGCAGCTTAGGGATGAATAGTTGCTGTGTGTAGACACCCATCATACCAATGTTGTTTTCGGTGGGTTGTGTTTGTGAAAACGAAACAGAAAGGATGTCGTCCTGGAAGTAAATGTTGCTGTCTATAAACAGCGCCCATTCATTCTCAGGTAAGGGCGTTATGGTATCCACTAGTAAATTTCTTAATTTCGCTAAGGTCGAGATGCGCTCGTAGTTCGTTCCGTCGTTCACATTCCTGTAATCCTTCTTCAGATGATACAAGATCAATTTGCTTTTAGGGCGGTCCTTGATGAACGCTTGGAGTTTCTCTCGCGTCTTGTCGATAGAGTCGTTTTCGAGAAAGTAATATCGAAAAGAGACATCCGTGTAGTACGCCTCCCATTCACAAAATCGCTTGAATAGAAAGGTGAGATAATTTTCGTTGTTACGATAAATCCCGAGTATATGAATGGTATGTATTTTAGTTATTCCATCGTATAGAGTCGACATGGTACACTTTCATTATATCTTTTCAAGCATTTTAAGTAAATATCTAATGCGGCGAAGCCACTTTTGTGAACCATTCTTCTGTAGGACGATGTTTCTTTCTAGTCATGATCATGTCCGTGAGTAAACACGCCATCACCTCATTCGGATGTTCATTTTGATATGAATTGGACTTTAAAAGTGTGAAATAGGTGGTGTCCTTCTCATTCGAGTGTGAGTCTTTCCGTCGAACCACATCTTCGTCGACAATCTTCGCATGTGTGATCGATGTCGCCGATGGTAGATACTTCATGAACGATATTTTATGAGTCTTGTTCACCGAGTCGTAGTACATATAATGTGTTTTGTTGATGTCTGGGTTCGACCTTTGTCCATCCTTCTTTTCATAACTGTGCATCGTAAGACCCCAGTAATCAAAAAAGAGTATGTTCGTCCGTATAGTGAAGTATCTTTGGTATATATGCACCTTCTCATGAACGATGGTCTTCAGAAGATTTTGGAACGACTTCTTCGCAAAGTCGAACGGTAGCACGATGATGTTATCATGAGTGTGTGGGTAGTTGTTCTCGATTCCCTCCCTCGACTTCGCGAACACCCACTCGATCTTGTACAGAAACGAATACTTCCTAGAAGCCAAAAGGAAATTCGCGGAAGCGACGAGGGATGCGATGTACATTCTTTCGTAAACAGAAAATGGTTGACAGTAGTGTTCGTACTTATCCATATCTCGTGTTAGGATGTCTTGTCTTTCGAAGTCGGTCAAGTACTTAAGAACGAACCTATTTCTAGAAAGGTCATTCAGTAGTGTGTACATTATTTATTTATTTAAAGATGATTTACTTTTCAGAGACATAAAACCATGGATATTGATCCAAATGACGACAATTGTATTCTCATCAAAACGGTTCAGTCGTCGACCATCAAGATTTTGGTCGAGGCGTTAAAGGAGATTTTGACCGACACGGTGTTCGAGTTCACCCAAGACGCGATCAAAATATGCACTCTGGATAGCACACAAACGATTCTTATCCATCTACGACTAGACGCCTCCAAATTTGAACATTATTACTGTGAGAGTAAGAGATTCGTGTGTATCAATATGTTGAATTTGAACAAGATTATCAAGACCATTAACAACAACGACACTTTATCGTTCTTTATGACATCGAAGAACTGCAACATTTTGGGGATTCAAATCGAGAACACGGACAAGAATGCGAAACGAGTGACATACATGAATCTTCTTGACTTAGAGAACAACAACATCGAGATACCCTCCGCGACCTTCACGAGCGTCATCACTCTTCCGTCGTGCGATTTCCAAAAAGTATGCAGAGACATCAACGGAATCGCTGACTTTCTCGAAATCAAGAACATCAACAATCAACTGATTTTGTCTTGTGTGGGGGATTTCTGCTCTCATGAAATCACCATTTCGGATAGCGAACAAATCACGGTGGAGCATACCGACAACGAAAAAGAAATCTTCCAAGGCGTCTTCAATCTCAAATACCTTGTGCTCTTCACAAAGTGCACGAACCTCTCCAACACAGTGGAGCTGTACCTTAAAAATGATTACCCTCTAATCGTTCGATACACGGTTGGATCGCTCGGTGAAATCAAACTGTGTCTCGCCCCCCAATCATCGACTTAGTCATTCATTCAATCGACTAAAACGAACTATAAAAAATAATACTCCCTTATACAAACTTCATCCTTCATCCAACACATGTGTTTGTTTTGAACATGATGGATCCATGATATTCTTTAGATATGTTGAAAAAGTTGCCGCTGTCTAATTGAAAGTTTTTCAACCACACTTTGATGATGCAGAAATGTTTTTTTGGACTTATTGATATACCATTAATATTTCCTGTCAAATGATAATGCTCTGGTTTCAGTAGCGTTTCGTTCACTAAATTGATGGAAATCTTTTCGAAAAAGGATGGGACCTTGTCCTTCAGTATTTTGATGGACAAGAATCCCCCGTGTTTGTTTTCGTCGTCGTTCCATTTCGGAAAGATGTGCTCTCTCATAATAAAAAACATCCCTTCGTTCGTGTGTGGCTTAAGTAGTGTGTTCATCATCCAAAACTCTTCGATGTTCGCTAAGGAGAACAACTTTATGTATCCACTTTCGTCCCAGTTGTTGTCGAATGGATTGTGAAAATAAACCGACCATGTGTCGTTTAGCCAGTGTGACTCCTTTGCCACTAGAGCATTCGAATTGGATTCGTTACTTGACTCAGTGTTCATGCGATTTATTTATCTTAATTGTCTCATCTTCTTTAAATGTTTGTTCTGCGAAATCGTTGTCAATAATTTCGATGGAATATGGGGGTTTGATGTCCATACTAAACTTCGAATTGACATAGACTGCGAAGTCTTTCGTGCAAATGGGTCTGTGTATGAAACTGTGACAAATCTGATTGAACACTCGAATGAATGAGAGATCGTTGAGAGAAAAGCTCACGATGGACGCCTTCGTGGCTGAGAGACCGTTCAACTCTCGCACGAAGCTTTCGGTGGATGTTCCGATCACATCCTTCGAAGGAATGACTGTGGTGAGGACGCTCTTGTTGCTGTTGTGTACCACTTCAAGCATCACAGAATCTTCGTAAATGATGTCGCTACATTTGAAATACCGAATGGGGTACACAATGCTCCACAGTATGTGATATAGTCGTACACTCCTTTCTCCAGAATACGCGTTGATGGAGATCACGGTGTTGTCAAAATATTCGAAATACTTAGCCGTACACTTGTCATGGATACCAATCCACTTGTACAGCACATTACAAAGAATAGGTCGAATGAATGAAAAAAACATGGATTATGTTAGTAAGACAGCTTGTATATTTTTTAAATAGAAATGAATGAATGTTTTCATCTCATCAGAAACCGAACTCCTTTTTGAAGTCCTCTAGTTGTATAGCGCGCGCATTCATTTCTTTCGCGGTGTTTATTTTGCTGGAGGATTTCTCCTTACTCTTGTACACCAAATGGGTTGTTTTTTTGTTGAGGGTGCTTTGGACCACACCACTTAGTGCCTCTATTCGCTCGACTAGCACAGCATCTCTAAATCCAGTAAACACAACGAATGTTCCCTTCATCGTTTCACCCTCGACAACCTCGACCGCTTCGAAGACGCATCGTAAGTCGTTCTTCTTTCGGAAGAGCTCGAACCGTGCTAGACCCTCTAAGTACGATTGGGCTCGCGCTTCACCCACGCCGTCGATTTGGATTAGTTGGTCTAAAGACACACGCTTATCTTGGTGTACAGTTGTTATTTTGATGAGAATTTTCTTACCGATACCCTCGTCGAAGCACTTCGAAGCGACCATGTACTCGATGCATGTGATCTCATTCTTTCTATTTTGAATGTTCGCATACAATTTGGAGGCGGATGTCTTTTTGAATCCTTCTATTTTCAGAATCGCATCGACATCGAGCGCATACAACTGGGATAGCGTGCGCACATTATGATGGTACAACTTACGAATCGAACCCACACCTAACCCTCCGAACTTTAGCGTGGTCAGCATGTGTTCGAACAACTTTTCGTCCAACTCGGTGTTGTTGAGCTTAGACTTCACCATGACATCGTTCCCCGAGGGCGACCATATGTACTCGTCGGAGGGCATCTCGGGCGTTGTGGATCGGATCACTTCGGTAATGTAAGGAATGACATCGCCGCTTCGCTGCACCTTGATGACGCTACCTTTTCCAATCTTATTTTCAAAAATGAACTTACCATTGAACCCCGTCGCTCTTTGAATGTTCACATCGTGAATGCAAATCTTTTCGAACTCCACGGTGGGTTTGTAGTATGCGTTCTTCGAAATGTTCCAAGTCACATTGAGCACGGTGGTGACCACGGCGTTATCCTCAAAGTTATGTTTGTAGGCGAAAGCGTGCTTCGGATTGCCTGACTTAATCGCTTTGTAGGGTTCGTTAGTCGTCAGAATGATTCCGTCGATTTCGTACTCCGAATCGTTCTTTCTCACCACTAGCATTTCGTGAATCTCAGCGGGACTGATGCGCTCCTCGAAGATGTGATGTACCGAATGAATCCCCAAACTCTTCATGTACTCCATCTGTTTGGTTGGAATCAAGGAGGGCGACACCACCTCGTACCCCACGAAATCTATTTTTTGTTTGTATTTTTTGTTCGGTATCTTCGAGTTCACCACTCCACTCACCGTGTTTCTTGCGTTCGATTCGATGTCTTTTAGTGTCTCGAAGACGCTCTTCTTCATAATCAACTCCCCTCGAATCATGAATCGCTCGGTGGAACGAGTTTTCATTCCACAAATGAATGGGTACAGATGGGTAATGTCTTGTCCGTACTCTCCGTTTCCCCGAGTGTACAGTTTCACTCCATCCTTCGGGTCGTTCGAGAACAAACACGAGACTCCATCCAACTTGTCGGTCAGGACCACATTGGTCTGTTCCTTCGGGATGATGTGCTTTTTATTCATGCTTCCCATCCATACGGGCAACTTGACCGAACCTTTGTTCACTTGAACGGTAGTGTGTCCTAACTCGGATTCGAATCCTGGATCGATGCTCAGCACATGGTCCTTGATGTACTCATACTCGCTGTCTGTCAACAGAGGCTCTTTTCTCTCGCCGTCTGTCAACAGAGGCTCTTTTCTCTCGCTGTCACCATAGTAGGCTTCGTCCGCTAGAGTGAGAATGTTCTTACACACTTCGATTTTCAAGAGATGAATGGATTTGATGTCTTTTTTTATACATTGAATGGTTTTTAACATCGAAGTCGTTTTCAGTAATGAATTGGGTCCTAATCGCGAATCATTTTGAGTTACCATACTTGTAGTAGCATATATATTGAATGATGACAATATTGTTAAATTGTTTTCAAATTTTGATTTTAGACAATGAATGGATCGTGTAGAGTGCAGAGTGCATAGTCCACAGATAAAATATATATGAATAAACTAAAACACGATGTTCAAGGGACGCGTGGTCTTCTTACTCTGCCTTTCGATACTAATCATCCTTATGATTTTACTGTACATACAAAAGAATGTGGTGAAAAACCAGAAAACAATAAACAATCTGGAACATTTCATCGGTAACGAAATCCCTAGTTACTTCACGGACAAAACAATCTCCAAAGGGTGCTGTCCATCCACTTATTCGACCGACAGAGGATGTGTGTGTTTGGACGATAAGGACAAAAACGAAATCTATACTCGCGGTAGTAGTTTATAAGAACCGGTCGTAAGCCTTCACTCTAAGAGATGACTTGTGTTGTTTGTAAACAATTCATCATCCGACCATGAACGAGTGTTATATATGCAAGGAAAGTACACTTGTACACGATTCGGCTGAAGGAACCTTAGTGTGCACAGAATGTGGAACCGTACAAGAGTCGAACATTTGGTTCGAACAAGACTCACGGCATTCGCGTGAAGAATACCCACGGCATACGCGTGAAGAATACCCACGGCATACGCGTGAAGACTCACGGCATACGCGTGAAGAATACCCACGGCATACGCGTGAAGAATACCCACGGCATTCACACATACCCCCCCAAATCCGTTCTATACTCCATCATCCCACCGACAACCGCTCCGAAGCGACCGGGTTAGGACAACATGCGTACGAGTTCGTAAAGACCAGCAGCGGAATACCAGACTACATGTGGAATGAGTCGATCGATTGCTACAAGGTCCTCACCGAAACACATTCATTCCGAGGAAACATCAAACGAGGGGTGTTCGCGAACTGTTTGTACAAAGTGTGTTGTTTCCACAACATCCCTCGTAGTCTCAAGGAAATTTCGGAACTGTTGACGGTACCACTAACACTGATCACAAGGACGAGTAAATATGTCGACGCGATAGGGTCACGAGCACAACAACCCTTGTACACGACGAATGAGGATTTCTTGAAAATGCTACCTAGATACATGGAGAAAATCTACACTTTTGCACACGCACAAGAAATCAAAAACAAACACCGCTTGGAGAAGGATGTCGTCGATTTGTTTATGCGCCCAGAAGTATTGAACGGTCGAACGCCTCATACCAAATTGACCACTTGTATCTATTATCATATGAACACTCATTACGGTAAAAAGGAGTTCTGTGAACTATTCGGTCTATCGTTAGTTACACTAAATAAATCATACAAAGAACTTCTTCATGATGTTTCGAATCTTAGATGCGGGTAGTTGGTGTTCCACTTCGACATGATGCTTTAGAAGAATGACTGTAGACATCACATTTGTGTTGTGAAAGAGACATTCTGGTTTGTTGTGTATAAGATTGTATGTGAATTGCTTTATCTGCGCCAATTTCCGATGTTCGACGCTCCGACTAGCTTTGGTCACGATGTCAGCGACTAGCACTTCGACCCATTCGGAATGGTGGTTCGTGGACCAGTCGTCACCACTCGTACATTGTATACTCGTAGGGGTATGGGTGTATACAGGTTTGATGGGAAGGTTGAATTGTTTTCGAATTTCTTCTAATTTGGCGAACACCTTCTCCGTTTCAAACCGTCTCTTCTTACATACCATGTGGATGTTACTCACAGAAGCATCCGTTTCTATAAAGAATATGCAAACGGTGATGTAAGGGAGGTCCGCTCTCGTCGTGGAGGTCAGTGCACAGTACTCTATCGCTGCACGATATGTGTTTTTTCCTAGTTTGTATCGTTTACAAATGGTCTGAATATCTCTTTGAAGCACACATTCTACACTAGAGTCTGACTCCATAGAAAAGGGAACATGCGTCAGTTGTTTCTCTAGGACTACTCCACATTCTGTACAAACATACTCCCCTGAGACATCGTCGCTGTATATCTCTTTCGAGGCACAATTTGTACACGAGAATGAGAGCGACATCCTTACAAAGTGTAGGTGCTATGCAGATAGATCGAGTCGTTATCCGCTTTCGAAATGTCACTGAACTTATGTTTGTGTTTTTTGGAGAAGTCATTCATTGTCATCTTTTTGTTTCGAATCATTGTTACCATATGGCTCTTTCTCATTTCATCTAGCAACTTCTGTTTGGGTTCGTCGATAATACCATACTTTTCAATAAAATCATGAACGCGTGAGTTTCCGTACAAGAAACGAGAATGTTTCCACTGTTTTCGAACTGTTTTGGAGGAGAAGATCAAAACAAATGTGTTAGACCATCCAGTAATGTCGTTCTTCGGTAAGTAGTCGATGTCGTAGATGCGATAGACATCGACAAGCATTTGGAACATCATTTCGATAATGTAGTATTCCATTTGTTTTTGGGAGGGGGTCTTTTCGACGGTGTCTTCCTCAAACTCCATGCCTAAGAAGATTTCGTCCGCGAGGTATTTCAGTTCGTCCGAATGTTTCATAAACAGTTCCATAAGGTTCAGCCAGTATTCGCGATTCATCAGTGTGAGCTGCAACACACGCTGGTTTTTCTCTCTTCTGTTCGACTTGTTGTGTTCGTACACCATCATAACGAACGATAAGGTCAGCACTAACCCCGCTAAAATATCCAAGCCTTGTAACATCACATCGTTCGTGGTCAATGTGTTTGTGGTTTTCCACCAATTGTAAAAGATCACAAGTGCGGATAAGAAGAACACAATGAATATGATATTATTTTTGATGTAGTCATTCATTTGTTTGTATATGTTAATTTAACATCACAATTTTTTTGGAACAGTCCTCGAACATCACAGTAGTTCTTTTTGTTTAAGGGTGATATGGGTAAGTCGTATTTGTTTAATATGCGCATGTATATTTTGTTCTTACTAGCATCGTAAGGTTGTTCTATCGCTTCACGCTCTTCCTTCGTGAATACTAAGTCCGCAAAGGTGTCCCTCGAATCGTTCCCTTTGGTCGCTAAGAGTGCGCAGGATAAAAAAAGAACCAAAAGAATGAAAATAGCTCTATTCATTTTTATTATACATACACATTATTATTACTAAGAATGAATGGTTCAGTAGAATGTATTTTATCAATAAGATCATTATATATACAAATGATGATGCGATTCGTTCACAATCTTGTCTTTAATGAACATGGATACGATTTCATTCGTCATGGTGATTGGTAGGATGGAGTTCGTGTCTTCGTGAAACGGAAATCCTTTCCCGATGGGACCTGTGTATGTTCTCGTTTTAACCATTCTTGTCAAATTGATGTTACTGAATATGAGTTCCAAAGACCTCTTCAAGTTTCGCACACCAGCCTCTTTATCCGTCCTTTCAATGATGAGTTGCATGATGTCCTTTGTAAACACCACATCATCCGGTGCGAAGGAGAACATCTTGACAAACTCTGGGATTAGAAAGTTCTCCATGATTTGTAACTTATCGCTAGTGTTGTAATCGTTTGTGTGGATGCGAATCATTCTGTCCTTAAGAATGGGGTTAATCATTTCGTCGTGATTGTATGTCATAATGATTAGGCACTTGGATAAGTCAAACGGAACATCTCCAAAGTACTTGTCGTAGTAAGTGCTATTTTGCGATGGGTCTGTGAGATGAATGAGAATGTTGATTAACTCTTGACCTCTCGATGTGTCGCTCACTTTATCTAACTCGTCGAAGTAGAGCACCGGATTCATACATCCACTCTTCATCAAACAATCCACAATCTTTCCCCATGTGGAGCCCTCGTATGTGAAGTTGTGACCCTCTAGATAGGAACCGTCCGAAGCCCCACCGAGTGGAACGAACTGGAACGGAAGATTGAGCGATTTGCAAATACAATCTTTCACGAGAGTCGTTTTACCCACACCAGGGTTTCCATGGATTCCGATCACATTGCCCTTTGAACCAGGATTCGCAATCCACTGTGCCAAAATACGAGTGATTTGCTCCTTCGCTGAAGTGTGTCCATAAATGTTGTTGTTGAAATTGGTGGTGGTGTTTTCTAGAAACTTACAGATCTCTTCTCTAGGAGAAAGGTTATTTATCGGTAAGGAAACATAGTGTCCGATAGGAATGTTGCACAAGTTTGTGATCCAATTCATTATTTTGGTGCTCTCTCCGTTGTTGCAGTCCATTTTTCCGATGCTGTCTAACTTCGCGATCGCGATCGATTTCGTAACATCGTCCATCTTAGAGGATAGAATCTTGAATCGAATAGGGAGCGTCGAGCGATTCTTCTCCGAGATGAGAGCCTCTGTATCGATGATACGCTTCTTCTCTTCGTTCGACAAACCTACGAAATACTTCCTCTCTACACCAGACAACTTGGACTTGTACTTCGTGAACACGGATTGCTCCTCGTCCTCCTCTTCTTCCTCTTCTTCCTCCTCTTCCGCCTCCTCGTATTCGTCCTCCTCGTATTCGTCCTCGAACGCGCTCCCTCGTTTGGACCCGTTGTTGTAGACCACGATGATGTTGTTTCTCTTTCCTTTAGAGTTGAATGCTGACATTAATTCGGACTCAAGATCCTCGTCGTAATCCTCGTCCTCGTCGGTAGTCTCGTCTTCCTCCTCCTCCTCTCGATCGTACTCGTTGTAGTCTGGTTCTTTGGCTTCGTCATAATCATGGTCCTGGTGGTCCTCGTGGTCCTCATGGTCCTCATCATCCGTGGATTCGTCATCTGATGTGGATTCGTCATCTGATGTGGAATCGTCATCTGATGTGGAATCGTCATCAGTGGTTTCTGTTTTGGCATCATCTTTGTTTTCTGTTTTATTATCGTCATGGTTTTCTTCACACATTTCGTACTTCCGTTTGTTGGAAACATGCTCTTCCTCTCCAGAAGCCAATTTGGATCGGGTGGTCATCGAATGAGTGCTTTCGGTGGATGTGATAGATTCCATTGAAAGGTTCTATGTAGATAGATGATTCTATGTTTTGTTTAACATCAGATTGTCTTAAAGCAAAAATCAATTTTTTTGGAAATAAAAAATTGATCCCGTATATACACAAAAGTATTAATTTAAACAAAGTAAATATTATATATAATTAAAGTCTATAGTTGATTAAATATGTCGTCCATTTACAAGGAGTTGTCATTTGAAAATGAAACAGAAACCATTAATGGAATTCAATTCACAATCATGAGTCCGGAAGAAATCCGCAAGACATCCGTCGCGGAAATCGTGTCCACGGACACTTACTCTGGAAGTGAACCGGTAATTGGTGGCTTATTTGACAACAGAATGGGAGTGATCGAACACAACAAAGTATGTAAAACATGTTATCAGAAGAACACCTTTTGTCCAGGACATTTTGGACATATTGAATTGGCGAAGCCAGTCTTTTACATTCAGTTTTTCGATATGGTTCGCAAGCTTCTCAAATGCGTTTGCTGGCGCTGCAGCAAGATCTTAGTCGACGCGTCTCACAAAGAGGTCAAGATCATCGCGAACAAAAAGATTTCCAGACAGAAGCGTTTTGAGCTCATGTACAAATTGTGCTCCAAGGTGAAGCGTTGTGGTCAAGAATCTGTGGATGGTTGTGGTGTAAAACTCCCTAGCAAAATCACTAAAGAGAACATCGGTCGGATCATCATGGAGTGGAAGGAGTCGAACGAAGACGATGTCAAGAAACAAATGTTTAGCGCCGAAGAGTTGCTACTCGTTCTGAAGGGAATCAGCGACGAGGATGCGGAGCTCTTGGGAATGGGAAATCAGTACAATCGTCCAGAGTGGTTGATTTGTACCGCATTCCCGGTACCCCCACCATCCGTGAGACCTTCGGTCAGGAATGACACTGGACAGCGCTGTGAGGATGATCTCACACACAAGTTGTGTGACATTGTCAAGACGAACAACATGCTGAAACAGAAGATCGAAAAGAACGCGAACAAAGAGCAAATCGAAAATTGGGCTCTTCTGTTACAGTACCATGTGTCCACATTTGTAGACAATCAACTTCCTGGAATCGCGCCAGCTAAGCAACGCACGGGGCGTCCCTTGCGGAGTGTGTCAGAGCGTTTGAAGTCGAAGGAGGGTCGTATTCGTGGAAACTTGATGGGAAAGAGAGTGGACTTCTCTGCGCGTAGTGTGATTACACCAGACCCAGGTATCAGTATTGACGAACTTGGAGTGCCCATCAAGATTGCGATGAACTTGACCTTTCCAGAAGTGGTCAATCAGTACAATCGAGATCGTATGCTGAAGCTCGTTCAAAATGGTCCGACCACTTATCCTGGTGCAAAGTATGTGCGTAAGCATATGGAGCATTACAGAACCATTCGATTGAAGAACATCGACACATCGACATTCGAATTGCTGAACGGAGACATTGTAGACCGTCATCTCCAAAACGGAGACTATGTGCTTTTCAATCGTCAACCTTCTCTACACAAGATGTCGATGATGGCGCATCGTGTCCGCGTGATGCCGTATGACACTTTCCGATTGAATGTGTGCGTGACTCCCTCGTACAATGCGGATTATGATGGTGACGAAATGAATATGCATGTGCCTCAATCCCTTCAAACGGAGAATGAGCTCATCAATTTGGCGGCTGTTCCCACCCAAATCATCTCCCCGAGGGACGCAAAGCCAATCATTTCTATTGTACAAGACATCGCCTTAGGTGTGTACAGAATCAGCAAAGACCATGTCACTATCAATCAGAAGCAATACTTCAATATTATGTGTAACAACAGCAAATTTTATGGAGATATTCAAAAGCCGACAAAGGACATGAAATGGAGTGGAAAGCAAATCCTATCTTCCATTCTCCCACCAAATCTGAACATGCAAGGTGGGAATAGGTCGTACGATCCAGACAAGGCGGGGGATTACGATGTGAATTATGTCAAGATTACCAACGGTCAAATCAAACAAGGTGTGATTGACAAGGGGATCTATCAAGGTATGACGAACGGTCTCATTCACATGGTGTACAACGAGAATGGTCCGAAAGAGTGTACCGATTTGTTTGACAACACACAAAAGCTTATTTGTGATTGGCTCGTGCAAGATGGTTTCAGTGTCGGTATCAGTGATTTAATCATTAACAAAGAAACGACCATGAACATGAAGGAGATTACACACGAAATGAAAAAGAAAGTGTACAACGAAATCACCAAGATTCATATGGGTGAAATGAAAAATTACACCATCAAAACGAACGAAGAGTACTTCGAAGACATTGTGACCAATCTCTTGAACGACGCAACGAAGAAGATCGGTAAGATAGGAATGGACACGATCGACGACCACAATCGTATGTTGAACATGATCAAGTCTGGTTCCAAAGGTAGTACGATCAACTTGATTCAAATGGTCGGTTGTCTCGGACAGCAAAGTGTGGAGGGTAAGCGCATCGGATACGGTTTCGACAATCGCACACTCCCTCACTTCACAAAGTATGACGATGGTCCAGAGAGTCGTGGTTTCGTGGAGAGCTCCTTCGTGAACGGCTTGACCCCTCAGGAGTTCTTCTTCCATGCGATGGGTGGTCGCGAGGGTTTGATTGATACGGCTGTCAAAACGAGTGAGACTGGATATTTGCAGAGAAAATTGGTCAAGGCGATGGAAGATTGTAAGATCAATTTCGATATGACAGTCAGAAATGCGTCCGGACACATCATTCAGTTCTTGTACGGAGATGATGGAATGAATGCGATTAAGTTAGAAAATCACAAACTGTATCACATCGAGTTCGACGAAACTAAGATGGCAGAGGAGTTCCTCTTGAACGATGCGGACATCTTGAAACCTTACTTACTAGCGGGTACATACAAGGAGTTCGTGAGCACTCCTGATTACGAAAAGAAGATGTTCACTTACTATGAGCATGTGAAGCAAGATAAGGAGTACATCATCACCAAAATATTCAAGAACATGATGGAGTCCACCGTAGTGTATCCCGTACCGATTGCAAGGTTCATCACTAACATCAAGAGCGGATTCACGAAGGTGGTGAAGAAGAGCGACTTGAATCCCTTGTACATCTTAGAGACCATCGAAACTTTGGAGAAAGTGGACATGGTGATTAACAAGAGTAATAACGGGAAGATGCTATTCGGAATGCTTCTACGATTCTATTTGAACCCAAAGAAGATGATTAAGGTGCATCGATTTAATAAAGACACTTTCGACTATCTCGTACAAAAAATTAGGATGTCCTTTTATGGTTCCATTGCACCCCCTTCTGAGATGGTGGGAGTGGTATCGGCCCAGTCTATCGGAGAGCCTTGCACTCAGCTTACGCTTAACACCTTCCATCAAGCGGGTGTCGCGTCGGCGTCTAAGGCGGTTCGTGGTGTTCCTCGAATGAAAGAGTTGCTGAGTGTGAGCAAAAACATCAAGGCTCCTTCGTGTTCTATCTATTTGACGCCCGAACTCAGTGGAAACTTCGAAGTCGCCAAGCGGTTGTTGAACTCCATCCAATTGACATACATAAAAGATGTCTTCAGCAACTCGGAGATATACTACGAATCGGAAAAGATTGTGAGGAAGGACGACGAGTTTATTCGATTCTATAACGAGCACTTACTCACGAACGAATGCGACACGAACTCTCCGTGGGTGTTGCGCCTAGAGTTGGACAAAATGAAACTACTTGACTTGGAGCTGACGACGATCGACATTCATCACGCCATCTTCAACTTCTACAACGAGACGGTCTCTTGTGTGTTTAGCGACGACAACGCGGACAACATCGTATTCCGAATCAAATTGAACGCGCTAGACTTATCGGACGCGATCACCGAATTGAAGGCACTCGAGCACAACATACTAGAAAGCATCATCGTGAAGGGTATCTCGGGTGTGAAGAAAGTCAGTTTGAACAAAAACGACATAGTGAAGTACAGCGAGCGCACTTCCATGTTCGAGAAGGTATCGGAGTGGACTCTCGATACGGACGGTAACAATCTCATCGACATTCTCTCCAATCCTATGGTGGATAGTACGAAGACCGTGTCGAACGATGTGAACGAGATTTATCAAATCTTCGGTATCGAAGCCGCTCGCGAATGTCTCATGAACGAAATCAAGGAGGTGTTGAAGGAAACCTCTGTAAATTACCGCCACATTTCATTACTCGTGGACACGATGACCTCCAAGGGGTACATGCTATCCATCGATCGACACGGTATCAATCGTAGCGACATCGGACCTTTGGCGAAGTGCAGTTTCGAAGAGACCTCGGATATGCTAATCAAGGCGGGCATCTTCAGTGAGTACGACAAAGTGAACGGAGTCTCGGCTAACATCATGATGGGACAAGTGCCACCTTGTGGTACGGGAGACTCTCAAATCATTGTGGATGACTCCATGCTAGAAACGATCGAAGATAACGAATACGACGAAGGCATGTCGGAAGTGGACGACTTAGACGAAATCGACGACGAGTGTGTGATGAACAACTTAGAATTCGAACACAATCTTTCGATGCTAGAGGAATATTAAATAGATGGGTAGGATTAGGTAATGGTTTAATAAAAAGTATATGTTATATAAAGAAAGAAAGAAGAAAAAACATGAAACGGATAGAGGCTATCTTTTTTTTTACAATCGCCACGATGATGTACTTGTTTATTTTGTGCTTCGACAACAATAAGGACATGGAACGCCATTTCTGTAACACAGACAAGAAGAAATTCTATCTACTACTGTATGTGAAATATTCGTGTTTTTTTATCATGATCTATTACTTCAAAGACATCGTAACACATTTAAAAACTTGATGTGTTTTATTACATATCTTATTAACATGGCTCCTGCGATCGGTATTGATCTAGGAACGACCTATTCGTGTGTTGGTGTATGGCAAAATAGCCGTACGGAGATTATTGCAAACGATCAAGGAAATAGGACGACACCTTCCTATGTGGCGTTCACCGACGAAGAGCGTCTCATCGGAGATTCGGCGAAGAACCAAGCGTCCATGAATCCGACGAACACCATCCACGATGCGAAGCGTCTTGTGGGACGCACTTTCGACGACCATCATGTGCAAGCGGACGCGAAGACTTGGGGGTTCAAGGTGGTGAACGACGGAAACAACAAACCCAAAATTCGTGTCGAACACAAGGGCGAGGAGAAGGACTTTTTCGCCGAAGAGATTAGCGCGATGATTCTCACGAAGATGAAGGAAATCGCAGAGACCTACTTAGGTGAGGAGGTGAAGGACGCCGTGATTACGGTACCCGCCTATTTTGGGGACAACCAGCGCCAAGCGACGAAGGACGCGGGTGTGATTGCGGGATTGAATGTCCTACGCATCATCAACGAACCTACAGCCGCTGCGATAGCGTACGGTATGGACAACAAGTGCGAAAAGGAGAAGAATGTGTTGATTTTCGACTGTGGAGGTGGCACTCACGATTGCACGATGCTAAGCATCGAAGACGGGGTGTTCGAAGTGAAAGCGACCGCGGGAGACAGCCATCTAGGAGGAGAGGATTTCGACGACCGACTAGTGCAACATTTCGTGAAAGAGTTCAAGCGTAAGCATTCCAAGGATCCATCCGGAAACCCTCGTTCCATTCGTCGTCTACGAACCTCGTGCGAAAAGCTGAAGCGAAATCTCTCGACATCCGCCCAAGGCACCATCGAGATTGATTCGTTCTTCGAGGGAATGGACTTCAACTCCAGCATCACTCGTGCGCGATTCGAGGAGATTTGCTCGGACATTTTCAAGCGTACCATGGATCCGGTGGAGAAGGTGATGCGAGACTCCAAGCTCTCGAAGGGTGAAGTGGACGAGGTGATCTTAGTCGGAGGGTCCACTCGTATCCCCAAGATTCAGAAGATGCTCTCTGAGTTTTTCAACGGCAAAGAGCTATGCAAGTCGGTGAATCCGGACGAGGCCGTTGCCATCGGAGCCTCGATCCAAGCGGCCATCCTAAGCGGCTCGAAGGACGACGCCATCAAGGACTTACTCCTTCTCGATGTCACACCACTATCTATGGGAATTGAGACCGCGGGTGGTGTAATGACGAACTTGATTGACCGGAACACCACCATCCCTACCAAAAAGTCTCAAGTGTTCTCTACATACTCTGACAACCAACCCGCCGTTACCATCAAGGTGTTCGAGGGGGAGCGGGGCTTCACGAAGGACAACCGTCTACTCGGTGAGTTCGAGTTGAGCGGAATCCCACCCGCGCCTCGAGGTGTACCACAAATCGAGGTGTCCTTCGACATCGACGCCAACGGTATCTTGAATGTGAGTGCGATGGACAAGGGAACGGGAAAGAGCCAAAAAATCACGATCACTAGCGAAACAGGTCGCATGACGAAGGAACAAATCGAGGAGATGATCAAGGAGAGCGAACAGTATAAGGAGGAGGACGAGAAGCAGAAGCAGCGCGTCGAATCCAGAAACGCGCTAGAGAGTTACTTGTACAACACCCGAAACACCGTGAACGACGACAATGTGAAACTGAGCGACGAACAGCGATCTGAGTTGAAGGCGCTAATCGAGGAGAAAACGAATTGGTTGGACGACAACGCCACGGCGACGAAGGAAGAGTGTGACGATGTTTTGAAGGAGGTTCAAGCCGTGGTCAATCCCATCATGAGTAGCATGTACCAAGAGGAGGGTGGTGAACCTTCCGCTAGTCCTCCTGGAGCGACCGAACCTACCGTCGAGGACATTGACTAAAGAAAAAAATATATGTATATGATATTGACAACAAGCATCGAAAGCATACAATGATTCCGAAGAGCATTTATCAAACTTGGAAAACTAAAGAGCCGAACGAAAGTATAGATAAGTTAAGACGAACATGGACCACTCAGAACCCTAGTTTCGAATATACTTTTTTCGACGACAGCGACATACTTAGTTTTATTAACGAACATTTTGATGAACGAATCAACAAATGTTACAAGCGAATACTGAACGGTAGTTTGAAGGCTGATTTTTTCCGATACTGTATCTTATTTATCAAGGGAGGGGTGTATATCGATGTGGACATCAGTTGCACTACCCCATTAGAAGGTGTGTTTAATTTCGATGACTCACATTTGATCACAACCACAGACAACTGCAAAAACAATCGAAATGATCGTATTTATCAAGCGTTTCTAGCGGGAGAAGCGAATAGCGAAGTGTTTACGAAAGCGATCAATCACATTTGTATGTGCATCGAGACGGGTAAACACAAAACGAACATCTTCGAACTTTCGGGACCCACCTTATTTAGTAAAGTGTTGAAAGAGTACATGAATAAGGACATCACGGAACAAAATGCTAAATGTACTTTTTTGAAGGAGTTGACATTCGTCAATCCGGTAAATAAAAAGAAGTTTGTGATTCCTCAGCACAACATATCGAAAGAAAAGCTAGAGTTTAATGGGTCTGTGTTCGCGATTGCGCAGCACAAAATCGATCGTAAGCAAAATCCTCACTACATGAAAAACAAAGGTCAGTATAAAGGAGGGTATTATAAATGAGTGTGTCTACTTCACTAGTACGAAGTTCCTACGATAGAAAAAAAGTTTTCAATAATATTTTTTCCATATTTAGAATCAATCAATCTGAATATAAAACCATAATGCATAGCATCGAATCTGAATCCACATGGGTCGAATCTTTGTTTAGCACGAAACATAAGAGGTTCCACTAAGAAGTTGTCTCTAGGTATGTGTAATGTGTTATGGTTGTTGAAGGTGACTGTTATCTCATCAGGACCCATCTCTGTTTTGTTTATTTTGTTTATTTTGTAACGATGGTCGACAATAATGTGTTGATGGTCGTTCACATTCGGCTCCTCGAGAGGAACAACATCACATTTGTAGTAGAGTCCTAGCAGCATACATCCGTACCCGTACGCGAGTATGGGTTTGTTCCAGAATCGCTTGATGATTGCGTACGCCTCTTGTAACGGATTGTTCTTCGCGTTTTTTTCAAGAGTGATTAACTTACGAAGGCTTATGGTCTTCTTCGCACCCCCAATCAGTAGACAATCGAATTGATCGATGTCCATCGTTTTGACTAGATTGTTTTTGAATAAGTCATAGGTGGTTATGGTGCATTTATGGGTGGACTTCAAATAGTTGACAACTTGTTTGTTGTACTTATTTGATCCAAACTCTAATACAAGGATTCGTATCATGGGATAATTCAGTATGTGATTACAATTTTATTTTTATGAAAGAAATAAGAAAGCGCAAAATAAATGTACTGGCAAAAATGATTTAGAAAATTGTGGTGCTTTTCATTATATCCAAAAAACAGTTGTGGTTATGTCCAAATACGAATTTCAAGCCGAAATCAATCAACTCCTCTCCTTAATCATCAATGCGTTCTATTCGAACAAAGACATCTTCATTAGAGAGCTTCTAAGCAACGCCTCCGATGCGATCGACAAGATGCGTCACATCTCGCTCACGGACTCCTCGAAGAGTCGTTCCTACGAGATTAAACTGAAGGTAGACAAGGACGCTCGTCTCTTGACCATTGAAGACAACGGAATCGGAATGAACAAGGAGGATCTTATCAAGTGCCTTGGTACAATCGCAAATTCAGGCACAAAACAATTTATGGAAAATCTCAAGGAGGGCACCGCCGATGTGAGCCTCATTGGTCAATTCGGCGTTGGCTTTTACTCCTCGTACCTTGTCGCGGAGAATGTGAAGGTGTACTCTCGAAAGGACGGTGATGTTTGCTATCTTTGGGAATCCAACGCTGGTGGCACCTTCACGATCGACGAAGCATCAGACGAAGCATCCGTCGAATTGAGTGGGACCCGAATCGAACTGACCATGAAGCCGGAGTGCCTCGGTTACTTAGAGGAGCGTAAGCTCATGGAAATTGTGAAGGAGCATTGTCAGTATCTAACTCATCCCATCAACCTTCTTACGACACGCACCGAGACGAAGGAGGAGATCGTGGACGAGGAGGATGGTGTGGAGGAAATCGACGGGGATGATTTGGACAAGAAGACTAGTGACGAAGAGAAAGAAACAGAAACAGAAACAGAAACAGAAACAGAAACAGAAACAAAAGAGACCGAATCCTTACCTAGAACAAAGACGGTCGAGTACACCGTGGAAGAATGGAAACAACTCAACGAGGACAAGCCGCTTTGGTTGCGTAAGGCGGACACCGTAACGCCCGAGGAGTATGCGTCTTTCTACAAGTCCCTCACGAACTCGAAGGAGGACCATTTGGCGGTGAAGCATTTCAGTGCGGAGGGTCAGTTCGAGTTCAAGGCGCTGTTGTATGTTTCGAAAACACAGCGACAGGACATGTTTCAAAAGAGTTCGGACGGAAACAACAACATCAAATTGTATGTGAAGAGGGTGTTCATCATGGACAACTGTGACAAGCTCGTTCCAGAGTGGTTGTCGTGCATCAGCGGAATCGTAGATAGTGAGGACCTTCCTTTGAATGTGTCGAGGGAGATGCTTCAGCAAAACAATATCATGAAGATTATCAAGAAGAACATTATCAAGAAATCCATCGAACTATTCACCGAACTCAGCGACGACGACACGGACGAAGGAGTGCAAACATACAAAACCTTCTTTACCAACTTTAGCAAAAACATCAAACTTGGCATTCATGAGGACAGCGCCAATCGTGAGAAACTAATCAAACTCCTTCGCTTCTACTCTGCGAATACTCCAGACAAGTGGATGTCGCTATCCGATTATGTGAAAGACATGAAAGCGGACCAAAAGAACATTTACTTCATCACTGGTCAAAATGTGAAATCCTTGAAGAACACCCCCTTCGTGAAGAACATCACGAGTAAGGGATACAATGTGTTGTTTATGACGGAAGCGATCGACGAATACATCACTCCTCATTTCGACAAGTTCGATGGAAACAAGTTAGTCAACATTACGAAAGAGAACGCAGATATTGAGGGGGAGAAGATGGACGAAGACACTAAGAAGAGCTACGAATCGTTTTGTAAGAAAGTGAAAGGAGTGGTGGGTGAGCAAGTCACGAATGTCACCGTCTCGACACTTCCCGAAGACGAACCTTGCTGTGTAACCTCCGCCTCGTACGGTTGGAGCGCCAATATGGAACGCATCATGAAGGCCCAAACCCTACAAGCGAATAGCGTGAGCCAACAAGCCACATTCATGAGTAAGAAGAATTTTGAACTGAATCCAAAGCATTATATGATTAATAAATTGTACGAAGAACACAAGGCGTCTTCTATGGACGACAAGATCTTCTCGAATGTGATGCAACTTCTTTTCCAAACGGCGATGATCTCGTCTGGGTACATCCACGAGGACCCGAGTGAGTACAGCAAACGAGTGTATACGATGATCTCCACGGGAATGTTTCCTGATGAAAGCGAGAATGCTTTAACCGAGAATGCAGAGAATGCCGAGAATGTTGAGAATGCCGATAGCGAGAACAGCGTCGCGGTAGAGGAGGAAAACATGGAAGAAGTGGATTGAATTGAATTGAATGAATCGTGTTAAGATTTAAAACAATGAATGAGTAGATAAGTAAGAATAGAGTCATTTTTGTAATGCATTTCAAAGTAAATATATTCGTCGGAGGACTAGGAACATCTCGCAACTATTTCGAACCTTTCATACAGAGACACGGACCCGCAGACACAAACATCGTCTACTGTGTGACTAACAAATCACTAGATGAACAAGCTTCGAAAGTCCATTCACTAGTACAAAAGTATACAGAAAGTCCTGAGTTCTACCGAGTGCGTATCTATGCGTTTTCTTTGGGGTGTATGATAGTGATGAAGTTGTTAGAGAGGGAGGATTGTAACGAGGTTGTGGGAGTGTGCTTCGTCAATCCATGCAACATCGAACTGGACTACAAAACGAGAAGGTACGAGAAGTGGTACCGAGTTCTTTGGGCACTCCCTCTGTGGATGAAAGAGTTGTATTTGTTTTGGTACGAACGGTTCGTTAGGACATCCTTAGAGGAACCGCGTGGATTGATGAGAGGCTTGTTATCGAGACCGTTCAAATACTGGTGCGACATTGTGGAGAAAGTATGCCAAACATCGAGTTGGGTTCGGTTGATAAAAAAGAGCGTTTACAGAAGAAGAATCACAATTATAGGTGGGGATAGAGATAGATACATCAAATTCAGCGAATTACTAGCGAATCATTATTCGAATCATTTTCATTTGAAAATCGTGGAAGGTCAGCACCATATCATGCAGACACTTTAGTGGGA